>Ga0255092_1000177_pt1 | contig 29429 bp, 26 predicted proteins | sample Colum_Yuk_RepC_8_2_FD_188454 | JGI IMG/M metagenome (GOLD analysis project Ga0255092, IMG submission 188454) | Freshwater microbial communities from Columbia River, Oregon, United States - Colum_Yuk_RepC_8d | ecosystem: Environmental > Aquatic > Freshwater > River | place: USA: Oregon...
GCTCGGCCGGGGTCAGGGGGGCGCGGAACGCGTCAAGACCCTGCACAACCTGCGCCGCCATGTCGCGCAGAGGGGCGGCATCGCCAACGGGGATCAGTGCCAAAAATCCTTCAAGACGCACCATCTTCAACCCGTCCAGCGCAACACGCGGCAACAGGGCGGCATGCGTCTGAAGGACCCGAGCCAAGTCTTTGGCGCTGCTGCCTTCGCGCAGCCGGAAGGGCGGCTTGATCGTGGCGTGAAAGCCATAGCGCCGGGGATCGGCGGTCATTGCAGCCAGACCGGGCACCTCGGGCTGCGCCACAGCCTGCCCGGTTCGGGCGTCCCATCCCAGCCATCCGGCGGCGGCATCGGCAAAAGCCCCGTCGCGGGGCGCGTAATAGATCGCAAAGCGTTTCATCTGGTCCATGTCGCCCTCGATATCCCCGCTGTGTCACATCCCTGTGACACAGCGGTGCCACATCAAATTATCCCGCACGGAAAGCAAGTCTGATGTCCCAAACCATTCTCGCCAATGCCAAACTCGTTTTGCACGATGAAGTCATCCACGGCGCATTGCGGATCGAAAATGGCCATATCACCGCCATTGATCCCGGATCTGCGGTGCCCAAGGGCGCGATTGATTGCGAGGGCGATCTGGTGATGCCCGGCCTGATCGAGTTGCACACCGACAATCTTGAACGCCATATCGAGCCGCGCCCGCGGGTCAACTGGCCCCATGCCAGCGCCATCATCGCCCATGATGCGGAACTGGCCAGCGTGGGCATCACCACGGTGTTTGACGCACTGCGGGTCGGATCAGTTACCTCAAAGAAAAAGGCCAATTACGGCGAGTATGCTCGCCAACTGGCCGACGAGATTCTTGACCTGCGCGCCAAAGGGGCGCTGCGGATCAGCCATTTTCTGCATCTTCGCGCCGAAGTGTGCAGTGAAACCCTGATTGCGGAACTGGCCAAGTTTGGCCCCGATGACCGCATCGGCATCGTCAGTCTGATGGACCACACCCCCGGCCAGCGTCAGTTCCGTGATCTGACCCAGTTGCGCGCCTACGTCTGTGGCAAGCATGGGTTGTCAGAGCATGAGTTCGAAGCGCATGTTGCCGATCAGATGGCGCTGTCGGCCCAGCTTGGCGCCGCGCATGAGGCGGCATCCGTGACCGAGGCCCGCCGCTTTGGCGCGGTGCTGGCCAGCCATGATGACACCACGGCTGAACAGGTCGCCATTTCCACCCAGCACGGCGCGCATTTTGCTGAATTTCCAACCACGGTCGAAGCGGCCCGCGCCTGCCACGCCCATGGCATCAAGGTGATGATGGGTGCGCCGAACCTGATCCGGGGCGGCTCTCATTCCGGCAATGTCGCGGCGCATAAACTGGCCGAGGCGGATCTCTTGGATATCGTGTCGTCAGACTATGTGCCGTCGTCGCTGTTGTCGGCGGCGCTGTTGTTGGGTGATCTGTGGGGCGATGTGGCGCGCGGCATCCGCACGGTCACGGCGGCCCCTGCGGCGGCGGTCGGTCTTTCGGATCGCGGGCGTCTCGACATCGGTGCGCGCGGCGATCTGATCCGCGTTGCCCGCATTGCGGGGGCTGCGGCACTGCGCGGAACTTGGGTACAGGGCAGGCGGGTGGGCTGACGCCCTCCCGCCCTTTGGCCCCGGTTTAGGCGCTGGTCGGGGCAACCCACCACGGGCCAGCGGCACGAAGTGCGGACCAATGTTCAGCAGCCTGATGCGGCTCGTTGGGGCTATCGTCGCCGTCGGTATGTCCAAAGGCCCGCGCCAGTTCGGAATCTGTCACTTCACCCAGATCGTCTTGCAGATCGCACAGCAGGGTCAGAAAGGTTTCATGCGGCGCGGTCGGCCATAGGGCTACAAAAAATTCTGTCAGATAGCGCAGCATTTTCAGGTCTTTGCGCAATTCATGCTGTGCGCGCGGGCTCATGGCGTCAAGATCGCTGCCGTTGGACATGGCCGCTTTCCACGCCCGATCAAGCGATTGCGCTGCCAGTTTGGCAACCGGTGCGTCACGAAGCCCCTTGGCCTTCTTGCCACTGCGCCGCCAGCTTTTGCCCTTTAGACGTTTGAGAACCCAAGCGCTGAAAGCCTCGGCTTTATGCTTTTTCAGCTTCTTGCGGGCCTTGCGGCGTTGGGTTTGTGCATCGGTCGCCAGACCTTCGGACAGATCGGTTCCCGCAAAGCGGATCGCAATCACATCGGCATCGCGAATACCCCCCAAAATGCGAAACAGCGCGCGGGCGCGGTCTTGCATCGCGTCGGCCAGATCCTCGTCAATCACGGGGTGGAAGGCCGAAACCGCCGTCCGAAACCGCCGCAAGGCCACGCGCGCCTTATGGACCGGCTCGACATCCTCGTGCTCCATGATCTCCTGCAGGTGGCCGTGAAACACGGTTGTGAGCGCCTCAGCGAGAACCTGAAAGGCAACCTCGCTGGAATGGTTTGGCAGAAGCGTGGATTGGGATGCGGCGAAGGGCAAGCGAAGCTCCATGGCAAAAGGCACTGGTCGCGCGCGTCGCGCCAGATCACGGCAGCCCTAGCCGCGCTGTGTGACGGGTCTGTGACAGGGTTTTGATTTTATCAAACGAGACCAGTGGCGCTTGCACCGCCAAACCGGGTTGCCCGAAGCCTAAATCAGGCCGGATGTCAGGCTGGTCTGATCCTGCAACAGCGGCAGCATCAGGGCGAAAAGTTCGGCCTGCGAACTGATGGTGCAGCGGCTGTAAAGCTGTTTGCGGAACACCTTTACCGTTTGCGGGGATAGGCCAAGGCGCAGGCCGATCGACATGGTGGAATGGCCGCGCAGGATCAAGAGGGCCACTTCGGCCTGACGGGCGGACAGGTGAATGCCATGCTGACGGCGGGTTGCCTCGGCCAGCAGACCTGCGGTGTCTTCGGCGGGGCCGCTGGCCCGCGACAACCCGGACCAATGCGATTCCGCCAGCGCCGCCACCACGGGGGCTAGGCGTTGACAGGCGGCAACCTCGGCCTGAGAAAATACCCGCCCCGAGGAGATGTCGCGGCCAAGGCAGAGGTTCAGCGTTACCCCGGCTGCGGGATAGGCAACGAAGCTGATTTCGTCGATCAGCGTCGTCTGTTCATAATATTCACTGAAATAGCGGCTGCGGTGAAAGGCATCCGGGGCGATGTCGGTCAGCCGGTAGGCCCCCGCAGCGACGCGGTTCAGATGCAGGTCAAAGAACGGGTCCAGACGGTAGGCACCGGGCAGGTAAGTGCTTTCCAATTCGGCAAAAACGGTGGGGTCAAGTGTCTGGCGGTACAAGACCTGCGGCGCGCCCGCATCGCGGTAGGCAAGGTAAATCAGATTGTCTGGTGCCGCGACCGTGTGGAACAGCGAGGCCAATGCCGTTTCAAATCCCGGCTGGCTCTGGGCGCGGATCGCGTCGGCAATCCGGCTTTCCGCAAGGTTCGGCAGGGGCGGCATACGATACCTCTCTGGGGGTATATACCCCCGCTTTTCCGGCAACCTATGCTGATATTCCAGAAACCGGGGGTATGATCCAGCCAAATGAGCGACGCCATCGACATCCGCCGCGTGGTCAAACGCTACGGCACCTTCACCGCCCTGCATGGCGTTTCGCTGACCATTCGGGACAATGAGTTCTTTACCCTCCTCGGCCCCTCGGGCTGCGGCAAGACCACCCTCTTGCGGATGATTGCCGGGTTTGAAGATGTGACCCAAGGCGAGATCTTGCTCTTTGGCGAGAACATCGCGGGGCTGGAGCCGGATCGCCGTCCGGTCAATACGGTGTTCCAGAATTACGCGCTGTTTCCGCATATGTCGGTGCTCGACAATGTGGCCTTTGGGCTGAAGATGAAGGGCATGGCCGCCGAGACGCGGCGTGCGCGGGCAGGCAAGATGCTTGAGATGGTGCATCTGTCGGCCTTTGCTGACCGCCTGCCTGCGCAACTGTCGGGCGGGCAACAGCAGCGCGTGGCCTTGGCCCGTGCCTTGGCGCCCGAACCGCGGGTGCTTTTGTTGGACGAACCCCTGTCGGCCTTGGATCTGAAACTGCGCCAGGCGATGCGGGTGGAGTTGAAGCAGCTGCAGGAAGACACCGGCATCACCTTCATCTTCGTGACGCACGATCAGGAAGAAGCGCTGACCATGTCTGACCGCATCGCAGTGATGAGCGCAGGCCATGTGCAGCAGATCGGCTCCGCGCGCGAGATTTATGAGGCGCCGGTCAACCGGTTTGTCGCCGATTTCATTGGCGAGACGAACCTTCTTGAGGTGGATATCGTCTCGGTGGCCGCAGGCACAGCACGGGTGACGCTACCGGGTGGTCATCCGCTGACGTGCCCGTCGGCGACCGACAGTCTGGGTAAACACGCCCTGTCGATCCGGCCCGAACGGCTGTCGCTGGTGGCCGAAGGCGGCGATCTGGATGTCACGGTGGAACGGGTGGTCTACCTTGGCACGGATCTGCAACTTTTGACCCGGTTGCAAGGTGGGATGGAAATGCATGTGCGTATCCAGAACTCTGCCCGCGTGACAGTGCCGAAGGTCGGCGACCGTGTGGGCCTGCGGATTGAGGAGGGCGCGGCGCGCCTTTTGGCAGACTGATGGCGGGCATGGTTCCAGACCAGACCCCGAGTGCTGCAGGCGACGGCTATCGCCGGATCGTCGGGCCACTTTTGCTGCCGACTTGGGTGGTGATCGGCATCTTCCTTGTGCTGCCGGTCGCGCTGATGGCAGTCTATTCGGTGCTGACCAAGGAATTCCGTGGCGGCGTTGACTGGCAGTTTTCTCTGGCGGCCTATGACCAGTTTTTCCTGAACCGCGGTCTGTTCGGCGACGAACCCCCGACGCTGGAATGGACCTATATCACGATCTTCTGGCGCTCGATCTGGCAGGCGGCGATGGCGACGGCGCTTTGCCTTGCAATCGGGTTCCCGACCGCATGGTTCATCGCCACAAGACCCGCCAACACGCGCGGCATCTGGCTGTTTTTGATTACCATTCCTTATTGGGTCAATCTACTGATCCGTACCGTCAGCCTGAAATTCCTGATCCGCGACAACGGCCCCTTGAACGAGGCGCTGATGGGCGCCGGGCTGATCGACGGCCCCTTGCCCTTGGTCAACACCAACCTTGCTGTGCAACTGGGGCTTTTCTACAGCTATCTGCCTTTCATGGTGCTGCCGGTCTATGCTGCGGTCGAACGCTACAACTTTGCCTACTCCGAAGCAGCAGCCGATCTTTACGCCTCGCGCTGGGTTACCTTGCGCGAAATCGTTCTGCCCATCGTCAAGCCGGGCATCGTCGCGGGCTGCCTTCTGGTCTTTATCCCCTCGCTCGGCGCCTTTCTTGCGCCGGACCTTCTGGGCGGGGCCAAGACCTTCATGATCGGGTCGCTGATTGACGAACAGTTCAAGGGCAGCCTTGGCAACTGGCCGTTTGGGGCGGCGGTGTCGATGATCCTGATGACACTGGTGATGATTGCGCTGCTGTTCTACGCGCGGTCCACCGCCAAAGGGGGTGCGGCATGAAAGGTGTGCGGCATTATCCCGGCTTTCTGGCCATCACCATCCTGTGCCTTGTGGTGCTTTACGCGCCCTTGCTGGTCATCATGGCCTATTCCTTCAACGGATCGACCTCGATCACCACTTGGGGTGGCTTTTCGCTGCATTGGTACGTCGATGTCTTTACCGGGGCCGAGGCGGCACGGTTCGGGCAAGCGGCGTGGAATTCGTTGACCATCGCCATCATCGCCGCCACAGCGTCGACCGCCATTGCCACGGCCGCGGCGGTGGCAATGATCCGGGGCGGGACGTTCCGGGGCAAGCGCGCGACGTTTGCGCTGATCAACATGCCGCTGATGGTGCCGGAAATCGTAACCGCTGTCGCAACGCTGATCTTTTTCGCGATGATCGGGCTGACAACCGGCTATCTGACCATCTTGATCGCCCATATCACCTTTTGCATCCCTTTTGCCTACCTGCCCATCGCGGCACGGTTGCAAGGGATCGAGGGGCATTACGAACAGGCTGCCCGCGATTTGTATGCCAGCCGCTGGCAGGCGTTCCGGCTGATCCTGTTGCCCTTGATGGCGCCGGGTGTGGTGTCGGGTTATCTTCTGGCCTTCATCATTTCGCTGGATGATTTCATCATCACCAATTTCGTCAAAGGGGCCGGCATGGAAACTTTGCCGACGGCGATCTTCGGGTCGGTCAAGCAAGGGATTAAGCCGAACATCATGGCGATTTCCACGCTGATGCTGGTGGTGTCGATCCTGTTCGTCACCCTGTCCTATCTTATCAACCGCAAGGGCCGCAGAGCCCCGTAATCCCAACAAGGAGTTCCCCGCATGAAATTTCGTTTGTCCGCCTTGGCCCTGCTTCTGGCCAGCCCCGCCTTTGCCGAGGGTGAATTGAAGGTCTACCACTGGTTCGAATACATCCCGCAGGAATTGGTGGACAAGTTCACCGCCGAAACCGGCATTGCAGTCACGATCGACACCTATGACAGCAACGAATCCATGCTCGCCTCACTCAAGGCAGGCAAGCTGGGCCAATATGACGTTGCCGTGCCGGGCGATTATATGGTGCAGATCATGGGCGCCGAGGGGCTCTTGGATACCTTCACCCCCGAAGAGCTGCCGAACTTTGGCAATATTGATCCGAAATGGATTGATGTGCCGTTCGATCAGGGCCGCAAATCCTCGATCCCGTATCAGTGGGGCACGACCGCGTTCAGCGTGAACCGTGATGTCTACAAGGGCGATATCAATAGCCTGTCGATGATCTTTAACCCGCCCGAAGAATTGAAGGGCAAGATCAACGTGCTGGACAGCCAAGGTGAAGTTCTGGCGCTCGGCTCGATCTACATGGGCATTCCGCAATGTTCGACCGACAAGACGCAGCTCAAGGCGCTGTCGGATATGCTGGTGGCGGCCAAGGCGAACTGGGCCAGCTTTGGCTCGGATACCGCCAAGGACGTTCTGGTGTCGGGCGATGCCGCGGCGGGCATGATCTATAACGGCTTTTCCGCCAAGGCCCGCGCCGAAGGGGCGCATGTCGAATATGCCTATCCCAAGGAAGGCTATGTCGTCTGGATGGACAACATGGTGCTGTTGAAAGACGCGCCGAACCGCGACAACGCGCTGAAGTTCATGAACTTCCTGCTGGAGCCGGAAAACGCGGCCGCCGTCACCAACTATGCCGCCTATACCTCGGGTGTTGTGGGGGTAGAGCCGTTCTTGGACGAGGCGATCAAGTCCAGCCCGGAAACCAATCCGCCGGCCGATGCCCCGGCAGGCAGCTTTGTGCTGGTCTGTGATGAGGCGACCCAGAAGCTTTACGACGCGATCTGGATCAATCTGAAGAAGTAATCCCCCTAAGGTCCCGCGCGCCCTCTGGGTGGCACGGGGCCAAGAACCTCGGTGAACCCATGCGCCTTTCGGTCCTGCAATCTGTCTCGCCTGCGGGCGATATCGACGCGGCCTGTGCCTCGCTTGAAACCGCGCTTCATGCGGCGGCGGCGGCCGGGGCCGATGTTCTGGTCGCGCCGGAGGTCTTTTTGCCCGGCTACAACTGCCCCGAGATCGCGGGGCTGACCGTGGATGCCCCTGCGCTTGCCCGGCTGTCTGCAGCCGCCAAATTCGCAAAAACCGCTTTGGTCTTCGGCTATGCCGAGGCCGCAGGCGGGCGGATTTATAATTCCGCGCTGTGTTTTGGCCCGGATGGTCAGACGTTGGCGCAATATCGCAAGATCCAGCTTTACGGCCCGCGCGAAAAGGCGACCTATTTTCCCGGGGATGCGTTCGTGACCTTTCATCTGGCGGGGCGCAAAATGGCCCTGCTGATCTGCTATGACATCGAATTTGCCCCGCATGTCGCCGCGTTGGCCGCGATGGGGGTGGAGGCGATTTTGGTGCCGACCGCCAATATGATGCCCTTCACCCATGTCATCCGCCACACCGTTCCCGCCATGGCGGCCAATCACGGGCTGGCCATCGCCTATGCCAATTACTGCGGCGCCGAGGGTGATTTGACTTACGTCGGCGGCAGCTTGATTGCCGGACCGCAGGGCGAGGTTCTGGCGCAGGCGGGGGATTATCCGGCGCTGCTGATCGCCGATGTGCCGGCGGTTGATCCGGCGCGTGTCTCTACCCAAAGCCTTGATTTTCGGAAGATCTAAGCCATGCCCAAAGACAGCCGCGACAGCCGTTACGACATTCTGTTCGAACCCCTGCAAATCGGGCCGAAGTTGGCGAAGAACCGGTTTTATCAGGTGCCGCATTGCAATGGCGGTGGCTACCGGGATCCCTCTGCCGCAGCAGAGATGCGCCGCACCAAGGCCGAGGGCGGCTGGGGCGTGATCTTTACCGAACAGACCGAGATTCACCCCTCGTCTGAAATCACCCCCTTCATCGAACAGCACCTGTGGGAAGACAAAGACATCCCCGCGCTTGCCGCCATGGCCGAGGCGATGAAAAGCCACGGGGCGCTGGCGGGTATCCAGCTGGCCTATTCCGGCATCAACGGGCCGAACCTGTATTCCCGCGATGTGCCCTTGGCGGTGACGGGCGGGCCGATCCTGACGTTTACCTCCGATCCGGTTCAGGCCCGCACGCTGGACCGCGAGGATATCCGCGACCTGCGCCGCTGGTTCAAGAACGCCTTCCGCCGCAGTCAACAGGCGGGCTTTGACCTGATCTGCCTGTACGGTGCGCATGGCTTTGGCATCTTCCAGCACTTCCTTTCCCGCGCCACCAATCACCGCACAGACGAATACGGCGGCAGCCTTGAAAACCGCGGCCGCTTTCTGCGCGAGGTGATCGAAGATGCGCGCGAGGTGACGAAGGGTGAGCTTGGCATCACCTACCGCATGTCCCTGCACGAGGCGGGGACCTACGGCTTTTCCAACGCCGAGGTGCGCGATTTCATCGAGATGCACGGCGATTTGCCCGACCTTTGGGATCTGGCGCAAGGCACATGGGAGGCCTGTTCCGGCACCTCGCGGTTCAAGCCGGAAGGCGCGCAGGAAGATCTGGTGCGCGGGATCAAGGCGCTGACCTCCAAGCCGGTTGTCGGCGTCGGGCGGTTCACCAGTGCAGACGCCATGGTGCGGCAGATCCGTTCGGGGATTTTGGATTTCATCGGCGCCGCGCGGCCCTCAATTGCCGATCCCTTCCTGCCGAAGAAGATCGAAGACGGCCGGTTCGACGACATCCGCGAATGTATCGGCTGCAATATCTGCGTGTCGGGCGACATGACGGGCAGCATCAGCCGCTGCACCCAGAACACGGCCTTCATGGAAGAATGGCGCAAGGGCTGGCACCCGGAACGCGCGCGGCCCAAGGGGCCGTCGTCGTCTGTGCTGGTGGTGGGGGCCGGTCCAACGGGGCTGGAGGCTGCGTTGCAGTCGGCGCGGCGCGGCTATCAGGTGACGCTGGCCGAGGCGACCACCGTTCTGGGCGGCCGGGTGGCGCGCGAACGCACGCTGCCGGGTCTGTCGGCTTGGGGCCGGGTGGCTGATTATCGCACCGGCCAGCTTGCGCCTATGACCAACGCCGAGGTCTACCGCGACAGCCCCCTCACCGCCGACGATGTGCTGGCGATGGGGGCGGAACATGTGGCGATTGCCACTGGGGCCAGCTGGCGCCGCGATGCGGTGGCCCGCTTGCATCTGTTGCCGATCCCGACCGACGCGGCCATGCCGGTGTTTTCGCCCGATGATCTGATGGCGGGGCAGGGGCCGACGGCTGGGCGCGTCACGGTCTATGACGACGACCATTTCTACATGGGCTCGCTCATGGCCGAGGTTCTGGTGGCGCGCGGCTGCACGGTTGATTTCGTGACACCCGCCACCAAGGTTGCAGAATGGGCGGAAAACACGCTGGAACAGGCGATCATCATGCGCCGATTGTTGGAAATTGGTGTGCGGGTGCATCTGTCCAAAGCACCCGAGGCGATTGGAGTGGGTGAGGTCAGCCTTGGCTGCACATGGACTGGCGCGATCACCACGCTGCCCGCCGATGCGGTGGTCATGGTCACCTCGCGCCTGCCGCATGATGGGCTCTATCACGACCTGATGGCACGGCAGACCGAATGGCAGGCGGCAGGTATCCGCACGGTCAAGCTGATCGGCGATGCGGCCGCGCCGGGGCCGATCGCCTGGGCCACCTATGCTGGACGGCGCTTTGCCGAAGAGCTGGATACGCCTGACGATCGCGGCGATACTCCGCGCTTCCGCCGCGAGGTGGCAGGGCTGGAACCGGGGCCGTCGCGGTTGCCTTAAAGGCTGGCCAGCCGGTTCCAGATATCCCGGCCAAGGCGGGGCAGAAAACTGGCGTCCCGCGCCAGATCTTCGCCTTCGGTCATGGCAACCACGATCAGCGGCTTGCGGCCGGGGGCGGCGATGCGGATCATGTCATGCTTGAACCAACTGGTCCGGGCGTCGCCCGTCCACAGGTTATGCCCGGCCTTGGACCAGATCTGTACATCCCCCGGCAGATCACCGCCCAGATATTCGGCCAGTTGATAGTTTGGATCGCCGGCATCCGGACCGGCCGGATCGCGCGACAGGATGGCTTGCGCCCGGCCACGCACCGGGGCCGACAGGGGCAGATCGCCGTCGAACAATTCCCACATCAGCCGCGCGGCGGCGAGTGGAGTCAACCGGTTCAGGTTTTCGCCCTCTGTCCCGGCAAAGCGTGCCTCGCGGCCATACCGGGTGTCATCCATCAGCTTTTGCGCGATGCGGCACCCGTCCCATTCCGGCCAACCCATGCGCCAGAAGACGCGGTTCAACCGCTCGCGCTTTGACACCCAATCCAGATATTCCGCCCCCTCCAGCAGCGTGTCGCCCGTGGTGCCGGTGACGATATCAATCACATAATTTGTGGCGGTGTTCGACGACCAGCGGATCATGTCCCGCATGGCCCGGTCCAACTCGCCATGGGCCAAAATGCGGCCCTCTTCCAAAGCCGAAAGGGCATGGACGAGGTGAAAGGTCTTGACCAACGAACAGGGATAAATCGGCTCTGTTCCACGATGGACAAAGCCTTCCGGCCCCGTATCCCCGGCCTGCACCACCACCAGTGCCAACCGTTGCGACGCGGTAACCCCGGCCAAGATCGCATCGCCCAAAACCTGCCATTCTGGCGTTACCGCTAAAAACATCTCGCGCCCCCATTTTCCGGCCAAGTTAGCGCCTTGAAAGGAAAAGCCCAAGCCTTTCATCTTGGCAAAAATACTCCCTACGGAGGCACTTTACGGCAAATGCCGGACGCTCCGCGGGGCGTGTTTTGCCATGATGAACGCCAAGCGCAGGCTGGGTTTGAGCGGCCTCAGTTGGTTGGTGCGCCGCCTTCGGCCTTTCGTCGGGCAACGAAGGCTGTCAGTTCATTGTGGATGCCCGGATCGAGGGGCGGCTGTTCGTAATTGGCCAAGAGGTCTTTCCAGATCCGGTTGGCGCGCCTTGGCGCTTCTTCTGATCCGCGCGCGACCCAAGTAGGATAATTGTCCCAATTTGACAGCATCGGCGCGTGAAAGGCGGTTTCATACTGGGCCATGGTCTGCGCCGTGCCGAAGAAATGCCCGCCCACCCCAGCCTCGGCGATGGCATCCAGTGACAGGGCGGCCTCATCCACCTGCATCGGTGTGAAATAGGCCTGCATCATGCCCAGCATTTCGGCGTCAAGGATCAGCTTTTCAAAACTCGCCGTCAGCCCGCCATGCATCCAGCCCGCCGCATGGATCACCAGATTTGCGCCGCCCATCAGGCAGCCCCACAGCGACATCTGCGCCTCATAGGCGGCTTGGGCATCCAAGGCATTTGCGGCCGTGGTGTTCGACGACCTGAAGGGCGCGCCGATGCGGCGGGCAAGCTGGCCGCTGGCCTGAGCGGCCTTTGCATATTCGGGCGTGCCAAAGGCTGGCGCACCCGTCTTCATGTCGACGTTCGAGGTAAAGCCGCCATAGACCGCCGGCACGCCGGGCCGCACGATCTGGGTCAGTACCAGCCCGAACATCGCCTCGGCATGTTGCAGCACCAGTGCCCCGGCAAGGCTGACCGGTGCCATCGCGCCTGCCAGCGTAAAGGGGGTAACAATCGCCACCTGCCCATGTTCGGCCAGCGCGATCAGCCCCTGGCTCATCGGGTCATCCAATTGCCGGGGCGAGTTGGTGTTGATGACGCCCATCATCATGGGGTGTCGCGCCAGATCGTCCAGCGACCAGCCCATCGAGATCGCGGCCATGTGCAGCCCGTCCATGGTGCGTTCGGTGCCAAGGGCGTTGAGGTTCCAGCTTTTGTCCAGCAGCGTGATCTGGGAAAGGTAAAGGTCAAGATGCCGGGTGTTGGCGGGCATGTCCATCGGCTCCAGCGGGCCGCCGGATTCTTGTTGCAGGACGTTCAGGCTTTGGCACAGCCGTAAAAAATCCTGCATGTCGGCCAGCGTCCCGTCGCGGCGGCCGCGGTCAATGTCCATCACATAGGCCGGTCCCCCCACGGACGAAAACACCATATCATTTCCGCCAAAGCGCAGGTCTTTGGTCCGGTTCCGGGCGGCGATGGAGAAGGTGCGCGGCAGCGTGGCAAGGCGTTCCATCACGAGGCCGGGGTCGAGGTAGACCATATTGCCGTCCACCTGCGCGCCTGCGCTCTGGTAATAGCCTATCGCACGGGCGTTCAGCACCCGCATGCCCTGTTCGGCCAGCAGACGCAGGGCGGCCTGATGGATCGCCTCCACCTGATCGTCCGAGATCACCTTGATCGGGTCATAGCTGCGCGGCACTTGGCCAAAGGGGCGCTGGGGGATGGCATTGACAGAGCGGGCCGGGCGGCGCTGGCGCATGGATCAACCTTTCAGGGTCGCGCGCTCGCGGCGCGGTGGTAGATCGGGTTCGCCCAACAGCCGGGCAAAGCGATGCGCGGAATAGACGGCGTCGGCGATGGAGGAGGGGGTCAGGCAATCGCCGACCCGCGCCAGATTGGGGCGGCCTTGCAGCGCGGTCCAAAGCTGGTCATCGGGCACGCGGCCCGTGACGAGGATCAGGGTTTCGCACGGCAGATCATGACTTTGCCCCGTGGTCAGGCAGGTGGCGCGGGCATTGTCCCGGCCTTGTTCGGTGATCCCATGCTGGGGAATGAGGGTCACCCCAAGCGACATCAGACGTTCCTGCACAAAGCCCTGCTCATCCGTGTAGATCGTCCAGCCCGAGACCTGAGGGTAGGGCGTCACCAACGTCACCGCGTGGCCCGCCTGGGCCAGTTTCTCGGCCAAGGCGCCAGCCATGAAATAATGTTCATCATCATAGATCACCACCGGGCCAGTCACCGTTGCCCCGGCAAAAACATCATCCGGCGTCAATGCGTTGGGGAAGGCACGCGGGGCAATTTCCACCACGCCCACCCCATCACGCCGCCAGCGCGCCCCGGTTGCCAGCACAGTGTGATCAGGGTTGAGCTCTTCAATGTCGCCCGGCCCCATCCGGCTTTCGCGGAAGATCTGCACATTGGGCAATTTGGCCAGCATGGTCAGTCGCCAGTCGCGCACCCGCGCCCAGCTTGCCAGCCCCGGCAGTGTCGCCTCATGCGAAACCCGCCCGCCGAGGGTGCGGCTGGCCTCGGTCAACGTCACCTCCAACCCGCGCCGCGCCAATGTCAGAGCGGCCTCCAACCCGGCGGGCCCGGCGCCCACCACAAGGGCGGTTTCGCGTTTCGGATAGGGGGCTATCCGTTCCGGGTGCCAGCCGCGACGCCATTCTTCGCCCATCGTCGGGTTCTGGGTGCAGCGCAGGGGGACGGCTTCGTTGTTCGCCGCCCGACAGATGTTGCAACCGATGCATTCGCGGATTTCATCGGCCCGGCCCTGCCGGATTTTCGTCGGCAGGAACGGGTCGGCGATTGAGGGGCGCGCGGCACCGATAAAGTCCTGCACGCCCTTTCTGATCTGTTCGACCATGCGGTCGGGTGAGGTGAACCGGCCAACCGAGACGACAGGTTTCGTCGTCACGCTCTTGACCCAACGGATATAATCTTCCTGAAACCCTTCGCCGGAAAATCGCCCGGATTTGCTGTCATTGCCCAAGGCGCCTGCGATGTTCACATCCCAAAGATCGGGAAGTTCTGCGAGCATCTCTACCACGTCGCGCCCTTCGCCTTCGGCGCAAATCCCCTCTGGCCCGTGCAACTCATCAACCGCCAGACGGAGCGCCACGGCGCAGCCGCTCCCCACCGCGTCGCGCGTGTCCTCCAGCATTTCCCGCAACAGCCGCACCCGGTTTTCCAAGATGCCGCCATAGGCATCGCCGCGTGTGTTGGTGCGGCGCGACAGGAATTGAAACGGCAGATAATCATGGCCCGCATAGACATAGACGATGTCAAAGCCAGCCTGTTTCGCCCGTTTGGCCGCATCGCGCTGCCAGCCACGGAAGGCGCGGATGTCAGAGAGATCCATCGCCCGGCTGGTGGCAGGCAGATGGAACATCGAAGGTTGCACTTGCGGCCCGATCCCCGGCACGCGGGTCATGCGATTGCTGGCGTGAAAGCCGCCATGCCAAAGTTCGATCCCGGCCAATGACCCATGGGCGTGAATGGCTTCGGCCGTTGCGGCGAGGGGGGCGATGTCGTCGTCGTCCCACAGCGTCAGAAAAGCATGCGGGCTGTCGTCACTGCTGGGGTGGATCGAACAGTATTCGGTGCAGACCACGCCCCAGCCACCCTCGGCCTTCACCCCGCGCAGGGCCGCGCCGGATTGCGGCCGCTGCCAGCCAAAGCCGGTTGCATGTGGCGTCTGGTAAAACCGGTTTGGCGCGGTGACGGGGCCAATCTTCACCGGTTCAAACAGGATGGCGTGGCGTGGGTCCATCGTGGGGGTCATTGGGGTCTCCTTGGCAACAGGTTAGCACTGTTGTATGACCGTTCAACATGAAACCCGGCTTCCGCTGTTCAACAAGGCCCCCGATGACTGCTCAAGCATGACCGCGCCGAAATACAAACGCCTGTCGCCCGAGGATCGCGCCGCTGAACTGGTGCAGGCGGGGCTGCGCGTGCTGGCCAAGGGGGGCATCACCGCCTTTACCATCGACAATATCTGCAAGGCTTCAGGGGCCTCGCGCGGGTTGGTCGGGCATCATTTCGGGGGCAAGGACGGGCTTCTGGCGGCCTGCTATGCTGCGGCCTATGCCCCCTTGTTGCAGGAACTTGCGCCGCAGGATCCGCCGTCCTTGGCGGTGCTGATCGATGAGTTGCTGTCAGATCGCCAGTTCCGGCGCGAGGGATTGAACATCTGGTTGGCACTTTGGGGCGAGATCGCGGTGAACCCTGCCCTCAGGGCCGAACATCTGCATCAATACGACCGCTATCACCGGGCGATTTCGATCGCGATTGCGGCGCAGGGCGCGGAGCAGGCGGATCGTCTTGCCTCGGGGCTGATCGCACTTCTGGATGGGCTGTGGGTCGAGATGTGCATCGCACCTGACCGAATGGACCTGCCCGCCGCGCGCAAGGTGGTTGAAGCCTTCCTTACACCCTATGTCGGCACGCTGCGCTGATCTGCCTTCAACCTGGCCAAATGTCCAAAACGCTCGGTCTGGTCCCCTTTGAGCCAGATACCAAATGACGCGGGGGGACTTGCGACGCCGCGCATCCGCGGTCAATCTGCCCCCATGTCAAAGATCATCCTGTCCTGCGCCATCACCGGCTCGATCCATACGCCCTCGATGTCGCCCTATCTGCCGATCACCGCCGAGGACATCTCGCGCGCGGCGATTGGTGCGGCCGAGGCAGGGGCGACCATCCTGCATCTGCACGCCCGCGACCCATCGAATGGCCGGCCGTCTGCGGATCCCGCGCATTGGGCAGGCTTTCTGCCGGCCATCAAGGCGGGCTGTCAGGCCGTCGTCAACATGACCACAGGTGGCTCGGCGGTGATGACGCTGGAGGCCCGGCTTGCCGCGCCCAAACAGTTCCAGCCCGAGATGTGCAGCCTGAACATGGGCACGATGAACTTTGCGCTTTATCCCATGGCGGCAAAGATCAGCGATTGGAAATACGACTGGGAAAAGCCCTTCTTGGACGGCACGGATGATCTGGTGTTCAAGAATACCCCCCGCGACATTGCCCATGTGTTGGCCGAAATGGGCGCACGTGGGGCGCGGTTCGAATTCGAATGTTATGACGTCAGCCATCTTTACATGCTGAAGCATTTCGTTGACCGGGGTGCGGTTGCGGGGCCGCTGTACATCCAGTTCGTGTTTGGCGTTTTGGGCGGCATGGCGGCTGACCCCGACATGTTGATGCTGATGAAGCGCACGGCGGATCGGCTCTTTGGCGAGACCTATCTGTTTTCGGTTCTGGCGGCCGGTCGGCAGCAAATTCCGATGGCAACCATGGCCGCCGCGATGGGCGGGCATGTGCGCGTGGGGCTGGAAGACAACCTCTACATCGCCAAAGGCGTCTTGGCGCAAAGCAATGCCCAGCAGGTCGCCCAGATCCGCGGTATTGTCGAAGGCTTGGGCCGCGAGGTTGCCACCCCGGCCGAGGCTCGCGCCATGTTGGCGCTGAAGGGGATCGACGGGGTGGCGTTTTGATCCAGATGCGCAAGGCGACGGCGGCAGACGTGCCGGTGATCCTGCGGTTTCTGACCGCCATGGCAGCGGAGGCAGGCGAGACCATTGGCTCCACCGAAGCCAGTCTTCTGGCCCATGGCTTTGGTCCCGCGCCCCGGTTTTACGGGCTTTTCGCCGAACAGGCGGGTGCAGCGGTCGGGATGATCCTGTATTTCCCGGAATATTCGACGTGGCGCGGCGAGATCGGGCTTTTCGTGCAGGATGTCTATGTCAGCCCCGCCGGGCGCGGGCTTGGCCTTGGCCGCGCCCTTTTAGCCGCCGCGATGCGCCATGCCGAATGGCAGCCCCAGTTCATGACCCTGATGGTCGCACATCTGAACCGCAACGCGCGCGATTTCTATACGGCCCTCGGCCTGACGCTGCGCGACGAGGCCGACCAGTTGATCCTTGAAGGAGAGGGCCTCGCCGCCCTGTTGCGCCCATGATCACCGTCTTTGACAACGCCCAAAGGGCGCATGACCCGCAGTTTTTCCTGTCGTCCGGCGCGCCGCAACCCTGCCCGGAAAAGCCTGCTCGGATCGACGCTCTTCTGGGCGCGGTGCAGCGGTTGGGTGGGCCGGTTGTGCAGCCGCCCGATGCCGGGTTTGACCCCATTTTACGCATCCACCCGCAGCGCTATGTCACCTTTTTGCAAAGCATCCATGCCCGTTGGTCGCGCATCCCCGGCGCATCGGCCGAGGTCATCCCGAACATCCACCCGGCCAACCGGACCGACGGCTATCCGTTGTCCGCCGTGGGGCAGGCGGGGTTTCACCAAACTGACACCTCTTGCCCGATCTCGGCCCAGACCTTTGCCGCCGCCTATGCCAGTGCGCAAACCGCCATCCATGGGGCGGATCTGCTGGCCAAAGAACGTGCGGTCTACGCGCTGTGTCGCCCGCCGGGGCATCATGCCTTCGCCGAGCTGGCGGGTGGATTTTGCTATCTGAATAACTCGGCCATTGCCGCGCAACGCCTGACCGACGCGGGGCGAAAGGTGGCCATTCTGGATGTCGATCTGCACCACGGCAACGGCACGCAGGGCATCTTTTATGACCGCCCCGATGTGCTGACGGTGTCGATCCATGCTCATCCCGAACGCTATTACCCGTTCTTCTGGGGGTATCCGGACGAACGCGGCAAGGGCGCAGGCGAGGGGGCCAACCTGAACCTGTGTCTTGAACGTGGCACGGGCGACGCGGGTTTCATGGCGGCGCTGGAGGCCGGGATGCAGGCGATTGCCAACTGGGGGGCCGATACGCTGGTGCTGGCCCTTGGGCTTGATGCCTTCGAGGGCGACCCCTTTGCAGGGCTGGCAGTCACCACGCCGGGCTTTGGCCAGATTGGCCGGGCGGTGGCCGCGATGGGGCTGCCGGTGTTGATCGTGCAAGAAGGTGGCTATCTTTGCCCTGAACTGGGCAACAACCTTGAAGCTGTGTTGCGCGGGTTTTGACGTGCCCCGGTTTTCGTCGAACACTCGGGTCTGACTGAGTTTCGACGAAAATCCGTTTTCAGCCGATCACCCGCGCCAAGACACCCATCCAATTGTCCCAGAAAATCCGCCGGACGAGCGCATCGCCATAGCCCGCATCGCGCATCGCCTGCACCAGTTTGGGCAGGCCGGAGGCGTTTTGCAGGAAGTTCGGGATCATCGTTCCATCAAAATCCGATCCCAGCGCCACACCGCTTTCGCCCAGTTTTTCCAAAAGATGATCGAGATGGCGGATCAGAACCTCGGCCCCGGTGTCGGGGTTTTTCACCCCATCCGGCCGCACAAAGGCGCAGCCGAAGTTCAGACCGACCAGCCCGCCCCGCTCGGCCATGGCGTCCAGTTGTTTGTCGGTCAGGTTGCGCGTCGCGGGCGTTAGCGCATGGGCGGCGGAATGGGTTGCGACCAAGGGGCGCTGGCTCAGGCGGGCGACGTTCCAAAACCCCGCCTCGTTCAGATGGCTGAGATCAACCAAAATGCCCAAACGGTCACATTCCCGCACCAGATCGCAGCCCGCGTCGGTCAGTCCCGGCCCGGTGTTGGGGCTGGCCGGAAAATTGAACGGCACGCCATTGCCAAAGATGTTCGGACGGCTCCAGACCGGACCCAAAGACCGCAGCCCGGCGGCGTAAAGCAAATGCAGAAGGTCCAGATCCGGGCCAATGGCCTCGGCGCCCTCCAGATGCAGCACGGCGGCAATCGCGCCATCCGCACGCGCGGCCTCAATCTCGGCGACCGAGCGGCAGGCGCGCAGGGCATCGGGCCAACTGCGCGTCAGCCGGGCGAACAGGGCCGCCTGCGCCAGCGTGTCAGTGATCGCACCACCCTGCGGGATTTCGGGAAACACCCGCAGCGCCGCCATCGGATCAACGCGCAAAGCGGGGTCATTCCGCGCCCAGATCGCGAAAAGTCCCCCCGCGAACCCTCCCTTTTGGCAGGTCTGCAAACTGATGTCGCCGTCGCGCCCGGCGAAGAAACCGTGTTCGACGGTTTCGCCCTCGGATTGCAGGCAGGACAAAAGATCATTGTGTCCATCAAAGATCGGAAAATCCGTCATCTTGACCGTCTTTTCGGTTGTTCTTGGAATTGCGGCATCATTTCACGTCGCGGTTGTTGACAAGCATTGGCGAAAGTTGCCCAATTGGTCAAGGAATGGCCTGAAGACTCAGGTATCCGCCTATTCGCGCAAACAACGTTTAACCATAAAATATCAGGGAGTTGATGACGATGCTTGATCCGGTTTTCCGCCGTCTTGGCACGGTTGCCCTTGCTGGGCTTTTGGTCGGCACGGCGCCTGCCGCGCTGTTCGCCGAAACGCCCGCTGATACGCTGGTTCTGGCCGATGCCATTGATGACATCGTGGCGCTCGACCCCGGCGAGGCCTATGAGTTTTCTGGGCTGGATGTGGTCAACAATGTTTATGACGGGCTGGTCGAACTGGACCCGACCCAAGGTGGGGCGATGGTGCCGGGCCTTGCGGAAAGCTGGTCGGTGTCGGACGATGGCCGGACCTTCAGCTTCAAGATGAAGCCTGGCATCACCTTTGCCTCTGGCAATCCGGTGCGCGCAGAAGATGCGGCTTGGTCCTTGCAGCGTGCGATCAAGCTGAACAAATCCCCCGCCTTCATTCTGGGTCAGTTTGGCTGGACGCCTGAAAATGTCGATAGCATGGTCAAGGCGGATGGCGATACGCTGACCCTGACCGTCGACAAGCCCTATGCACCGACCTTCCTTTACAACTGCCTGACCTCGGGTGTGGCGTCGGTGGTCGATAAGGAATTGGTGATGCCGAACGAGGTTGCCGGAGACTTCGGCAACGAATGGCTGAAATCCAATTCGGCGGGCACCGGGGCCTATGTGCTGAAATCCTTCAAGCCGAACGAAGGCTATATCCTTGAAGCAAACCCGACGCATTGGCGCGGGGCCCCTGCGATTGCCAAGGTCTTCATGCAGCATGTGCCCGAAGCCGCCACCCAGCGTTTGCAGCTGGAAAAAGGCGATATCGACATCGCACGCGAGCTGACCCCGGTCGACATCGAAGGCCTGCAGGGCAATGCCGATGTGAAGATTCAAGGCGACGTCGGCGGGCAGATTTTCTACCTGTCCTTCAACCAAAAGAATGAACAGTACAAGAACCCCAAACTCTTGGACGCCATGCGCTGGGCCGTTGACTATGAGGGCATGGCGAACAGCTTCCTCAAGGGCAATATGGTCGTGCATCAAGCCTATCTGCCCAAGGGCTATCTTGGTGCTTTGGACGATCAGCCCTATAAGCTGGACATCGAAAAGGCCAAGGCACTGGTCGCTGAAAGCGGCATCGAGAACCCCAAGATTGTGTTGGACGTGCGCAACGCGACCGACCGGATGGAGATGGCGCAGTCGATCCAGAACACCTTTGGTCAGGCCGGCATCACGGTTGAGTTGAACATCGGCGAAGGGGCGGAACAGCTCAAGCGCTATCGTGCTCGCCAGCATGACGGCACCCTGCAAAGCTGGGGTCCCGATTATCCCGATCCCCACACCAACGCCTCGGCCTTCTCGATGAACGCGAACAACGCCGATGATGCGGGCACCGGTGGCCTTGCCTATCGCAACGCCTATGAACCGGGCGAGTTGCACGGCAAGACCGAAGCCGCGGTGATGGAGCGGGACGGCGAGGCGCGCAAGGCCATGTATGAAGAGATCCAGAAGGCGCATCGCGAAACCTCTCCCTTCATCGTGATGTTCCAGATCGGGTATCAGACCGGCCTGCGTGCCAATGTCGGCGGCTTCTACACCGGTGGCGCCACCGACTCGGCAGCCTACTGGACCGTAACCAAATAAGGACCCAAGGCCGGGCGGTCCGTTTGACCGCCCGGCCCTATTCCCATGTCAGAACCCCTTGCCGTCTCTCCGCTGGCCCGCTTGGCAAAAAGCCTGATCGGTATTGCCGTATCGTTGCTTTTCACCTTTGTCGGATTGCTGTTCGTCACCTTCATCATCGCGCGCATCGTGCCGATCGATCCTGTGCTGTCGATCCTTGGCGACCGCGCCACCGACGCCCAGATCGCCGCCGAACGGTTGCGCCTGGGGCTGGACGAGCCGATGTGGAAGCAATTCGGCATCTATGTCTGGCAGGCACTGCAAGGCGATTTCGGCGTCTCGATCCGTACGCGCGAGCCGGTGATCGAGGAAATCGCCCGCTTCTTTCCGGCCACGCTGGAACTGGCCACACTGGCCACCCTTTTCGGTGTCGCACTGGGCGTGCCGGCCGGGGTGCTTGCGGCCACCAAGCCCGGATCTTGGGCCGATCAGATCGTGCGGCTTGTCGGCCTGATGGGCTATTCGATGCCAGTTTTCTGGCTGGGTCTGATGGGGCTTTTGTTGTTTTACGGCGTGCTGGGCTGGGTGGGCGGACCGGGGCGGTTGGATGCCGCCTTTGACATGATGTTCGAATTTGAGGTGACGGCGCATACCGGCATGATCTTGATCGACACCGCATTGGCCGGGCGCTGGGACATGTTTGCCAATGCCGTCTCGCATATCGTCTTGCCGGCGGGGCTTTTGGGCTATCTGTCCATGGCCTATATCAGCCGCATGACCCGGTCCTTCATGATGAACGAACTTGGTCAGGAATATATCACCACCGCCCGCGTCAAGGGCATGCCCGAATCCCGTGTGATCTGGGTTCATGCGATGCGAAACGTCATGGTGCCGCTGATTACCGTGGTGGCCCTGTCTTACGCCAGCCTGTTGGAAGGTGCGGTGCTGACCGAGACGATCTTTGGTTGGCCGGGTCTGGGCAGCTATATCACCGATGCCTTGATGGCGAACAATATGCCCGCGGTCATGGGCGGAACCATCGTTGTTGGCATGGTGTATATCGGGCTGAATCTTCTCAGCGACATCCTGTACAAACTCGTCGATCCGAGGGCCAGAACATGAGCGCGGGCATGAGCCAGATCACCACTTGGCTGCGTGATCCGAACCCGACCTCGCGGCGGCAGGCGCGGCTGGGGCAGGCCTATATGGCGTGGCTTCGGATGCGACGGAATCCTTTGGCGATGGTGGGGTTGGGCATTGTCGCTGTCTTGATGATCATGGCGGCTTTTGCGCCGTGGCTTGCCCCGCATGATCCCATCACGCAGGACCTGTCGAACCGCCTGCACCCGCCCTTTACCCCGGGGCATATTCTGGGCACGGATGATTTCGGCCGCGATATCCTGTCGCGCATCCTTTACGGCAGCCGCATCACGCTGTTCATCATCGGCCTTGTCGCCGTGACCGCCCCGGTCTTTGGCTTGGCCGTTGGCACCGTTGCGGGTTATTTCGGCGGTTGGACCGATGAAATCCTGATGCGGATCACCGATATCTTCCTCGCCTTTCCCAAGCTGATCTTGGCGCTGGCGCTGGTGGCTGTGCTTGGCCCCGGCATGGAAAACGCCATTCTTGCGATCGCCATCACCTCATGGCCGCCCTATGCCCGCGTGGCGCGGGCGGAAACCCTGACGGTCCGCACATCTGACTATATCGCCGCCGTCCGCCTGCAAGGCGCGGGGCCGGTGCGGATCATCCTTGGCCATGTCATGCCGATGTGCCTGCCCTCGGTCATCATCCGGGTGACGCTGGACATGGCAGGCGTGATCCTGATTGCCGCTGGATTGGGATTCCTTGGCCTTGGGGTGCAACCTCCGCTGCCGGAATGGGGGGCGATGATTTCGGCAGGTCGCAAATACCTTTTTGAACAATGGTGGGTCGCCACCATGCCGGGGCTTGCCATCTTTATCGTGTCCCTCGGCTTCAACCTGCTGGGCGACGGCTTGCGCGATGTTCTTGACCCAAGGAGTGCCGGAAGATGAGCCTCCTTTCTGTAAAAAACCTCCGCGTGAGTTTCGACACCGAGGCCGGTCTGGTCGAGGCGGTGCGCGGCGTCTCCTTTGACCTTGGCCGCGAACGGTTGGGGATTGTGGGGGAATCCGGGTCCGGCAAAACCATGACCGGCCGCGCCGTCTTGCGTCTGATCCGCCCGCCGGGCCGGATCGAGGCGGACAGTCTGCTGTTTGATGGCCAAGACCTGATGACCGCATCCGAGCGCGAGATGCGCGCCCTGCGCGGCCCCCGCATCGCCATGGTGATGCAAGACCCGAAATACAGTCTCAACCCGGTGATGAAGGTTGGTGCGCAACTGGTCGAAGGCCTGCGGCAGCGCGACCGCATGTCGAAAATGGACGCCCATGACAAGGCCATCGCCGCGTTGGAGGCTGTCCAGATTCGCGACCCCGAGCGGGTGATGGAAGCCTATCCGCATGAGTTGTCGGGCGGCATGGGGCAGCGGGTGATGATCGCCATGATGCTGATTCCGAACCCGGATCTCTTGATCGCCGATGAGCCGACCAGTGCGCTGGACGTGACCGTTCAGGCAGAGGTTCTGGCCATTCTGGACAATCTTGTGAAAACCCGCGGCATGGGGTTGATCTTTATCAGCCACGATTTGCGGTTGGTGGCGCGGTTCTGTGATCGGGTCTTGGTGATGTACAAAGGGCGGGTGGTCGAAGAACTCGCGGCGAAAGACCTTATGCAGGCCAAGCACCCCTATACCCAAGGGCTTTTGAACTGTCTGCCCCGCATCGGCGGCCCGCGTCAGCCCCTGCCGGGGCTGGACCGCAGCGCAGATTGGGCGGTGTGACATGGCGCTGATTGAAATCGACAACCTCTCGGTCACCTTCCTGTCCAAGGGGCACAGGGTGAACGCGGTCAAGGATGTTTCCCTGTCTGTCGCGGCGCAGGAAAGCTTTGGCTTGGTGGGCGAGAGCGGGTCCGGAAAATCGACCATTCTGCGGGCGATCTGTGGGCTGGCGCCCATCTCGGGTGGGGCGATCCGCATCGGCGGGCAGGTCTTGGACCGCAAGGCGGGCAAGGCCTTTGCCGTGCGGGTGCAGATGGTCTTTCAAGACCCCTATGCAAGCCTGCATCCGCGCCACATCATCGACCGCACGCTTTCGGAACCACTGGCGATCCATGGGATCGGCGACACCGATGCCCGTGTGATGCGGGCGCTGGATGATGTCGGCCTGCCGCGCAACTTCCGCTTCCGCTTTCCCCACCAGCTTTCGGGTGGCCAACGGCAGCGCGTCGCCATCGCCCGCGCGCTGATGCTGGAGCCTGAAATCCTGCTGCTGGATGAACCGACCTCTGCGCTGGATGCCAGCGTTCAGGCCGAAACCCTGAACCTTCTGAACCGTCTCCGGGCCGAGCGTGGACTGACCTTCCTGATGGTCAGCCATGACCTCGCGGTGATCGACCACATGTGTGACCGGGTGCTGGTGATGCAGCACGGGGCCGCGGTTGAGGAGTTGACCCGCGACCAACTTGCTGGGGCGCAGATGAAAACCGACTATGCCCGCAGCCTGTTTGCGGCCAGTGCTGACCGGATGCTTGCCGGCTGAAAGGACCACCTGATGATCCCCGTTTTTGACGGCCACAACGATTTTCTTCTGCGGCTTTACCAGCACCCTGACCAACGCGACGCGCTGTGGCTGACCGGCGGGGCCGAGGGCCATCTTGATCTGCCGCGCATGAAAAAGGGCGGTTTTGCGGGTGGCTTTTTCGCCATCTACATTCCCTCACCCATCGCCCATGATGCGCCGGATTATATGGCGGCGATGGAAAACCCGCCGTTCTCCCTGCCCCTGCCCGCGCTGATCGACCACCACACCGCCCAACCCATCGCGCTGGCCAAGGCCGGACATCTGATGTGGATGGAGCGGGTGTCAAACGGCGCCTTCAAGATCTGCCGGACCGTCGCGGAGTTGCGTGAGTGTCTGGCGCGCGGGGTGATTTCGGCCATCCTTCACATGGAAGGCGCCGAGGCAATCGACCCCGATCTTGACGCGCTGCATGTGTTTCATGCCATGGGCCTGCGCTCGCTTGGGCCGGTCTGGTCGCGGCCCACGGTCTTTGGAAACGGCGTGCCGTTTGCCTTCCCGTCAGGGCCCGATACCGGGGACGGTCTGACCGAGGCGGGCAAGCGGTTGGTCAAAGAATGCAACCGCCTGCGGATCATGCTGGACATGAGCCATATCAACGAAAAGGGATTCTGGGATGTGGCCGGGCTGACCGACGCGCCCTTGGTGGCGACCCACTCGAACGCCCATGCGGTGACGCCGTCATCGCGGAACTTGACCGACAAACAACTGGCCGCAATCCGTGAAAGCGGTGGCATGGTGGGGCTGAACTATGCGACCTCTTTCCTGCGTCGCGATGGCAAGCAATCGGCCGACATGGGGTGGGAGGATGTTCTGGCCCATCTCGACCACCTGCTCGAGTATTTGGGCGAGGACCATCTTGGGCTGGGCTCGGATTTCGACGGTGCGACCCTGCCCAAGGGGATCGGCGATGTGGTCGGCCAACAGGCGCTTTTGCAGGCCATGCGCGACCACGGCTATGGCGAGGCGCTGATCCGCAAGATCGCCCATGAGAATTGGTTTGCCGTGCTGGAACGGACCTGGGGTTAGGTCGGGCCGAAGCCCAACTTACGGGGTTGCTAAGGCGGTCTGTGACCTGACGGTGTCCGTCTTGATTGGTGTGCCAGCAGGTTTTCGCTTGTTTGGTGCAAGGGGAAGATCGGAAACCCGCGCATCGTGTACCCGTGCAAGGCACAAGCGGTGCAAAGTGGCGCGGTTGCGCGCAGGCTGGGCCGATATCCTTTGGATCGGAGGCCGCCCATGACACGCAAACTCTTTGCCCTTGCCCCTTTGGCTCTTGCCATCTTTGGCCTTGGCGGATGCCTCGCCAGTGATGCTGAACGTGGCCTTGCCGGTGCGGCGGGGGGCGCAGTTTTGTCTGATGTGACGGGGGGCAGCCCCCTGACCGGGGCCGTCCTTGGAGGTGCCGCGGGCTATTTCTGCCGCGACCTGAACGTGCCGGGGTGTGAGAACAGGTAAAGACAAAGGGGCGCGTTTGGACGCGCCCCTTTGTCATGTCTTCAAGCCGTCAAATCAGGACAATCAATCGTCCATTTTGAGCGTCATCGGCAGGCAAAATCCTGTCCCGTGTGGGCACACGATTGGCAGGCCAATCGCTGCCGCCCACCGTCCCTCAAAATTGGACAATCAATTGTCCATTTTGAGGGCGGCAATAAACGCCTCTTGCGGGATTTCCACCTTGCCGAACTGGCGCATCCGCTTTTTCCCGGCCTTCTGCTTTTCCAAGAGCTTCTTCTTCCGGGTCGCGTCGCCGCCATAGCATTTGGCGGTCACGTCCTTGCGCATGGCCGACAGGGTTTCGCGGGCAATAACCCGCGCGCCGATGGCGGCCTGAATCGGAATTTTGAACATGTGCCGGGGGATCAGGTCTTTCAGCTTTTCCACCATGGCGCGGCCACGCGCTTCGGCCCGGTCGCGGTGAACCATGATCGACAGGGCATCGACGGGTTCTTCGTTCACAAGGATCGACATCTTCACAAGGAAGTCTTCCCGGTATTCCGAGATGGTATAGTCAAAGCTCGCATAACCCTTGGTCACCGATTTCAGCCGGTCGTAGAAGTCAAAGACCACCTCGGCCAAGGGCAGGTCATATTCCACCATGGCCCGGTTGCCAGCATAGGTCAGGTTCAGCTGGATGCCGCGGCGTTCTTGGCACAGCTTTAGGATGTCGCCCAGATATTCGTCCGGCACCATGATCGTGGCCTTGATGCGCGGCTCTTCGATGTGGTCGACATAGGTCAGGTCGGGCATGTCGGCGGGGTTGTGCAATTCGCGCACTTCACCGTCTTTCATGTACAGCTTGAACACAACCGACGGTGCGGTGGTGATCAGGTCAAGGTCATATTCGCGTTCCAGACGGTCGCGGATCACCTCAAGGTGCAACAGCCCAAGGAAGCCGCAGCGGAAGCCAAAGCCAAGGGCTGCCGAGGTTTCCATCTCGGTCGAGAAAGAAGCGTCGTTGAGCGACAATTTTTCGATGGCGTCGCGCAGCGCCTCAAAGTCATTGGCGTCCACGGGGAACAGGCCGCAGAACACCACAGGTTGCGCGGGTTTGAAGCCCGGCAAAGCCGCGTCGCAGCCGCGGCGTTCATGGGTGATGGTGTCACCAACACGGGTGTCGCGAACCTGTTTGATGGAGGCGGTGAAGATGCCGATCTCACCCGGGCCAAGCTCGGCGATATCTACCATTTGCGGTTTCAGCACGGCCAGTTTGTCGATGCCGTAAACCGCATTGGTTTGCATCATCCGGACGCGGTCGCCCTTTTTCATGACGCCGTCCATGATGCGGACCATGACGACAACGCCGAGGTAGGGGTCATACCAGCTGTCGACCAGCATCGCCTTCAAGGGTGCCTCGCGGTCGCCCTTGGGGGCGGGCAGGCGGGTGACGATGGCCTCGAGCACATCGGGGATGCCGATGCCGGATTTGGCCGAAATGGCGACGGCGTCCGACGCATCAAGGCCGATCACGTCTTCGATGTTTTGCTTGACTCGTTCGGGTTCGGCGGCGGGCAAGTCGATCTTGTTCAGGACCGGCACGATTTCGTGGCCCGCGTCCAGCGCATGATAGACGTTGGCCAAGGTCTGCGCCTCGACCCCCTGAGAGGCGTCGACGACCAAAAGCGAGCCTTCGACCGCGCGCATGGAGCGGGAGACTTCGTAGGCAAAGTCGACGTGACCGGGGGTGTCGATCAGGTTTAGGATATAGGTCTTGCCGTCCTTGGCCGGGTATTCGATCCGGACGGTGTTGGCCTTGATGGTGATGCCGCGCTCGCGCTCAATATCCATTGAGTCAAGGATCTGCGCCTTCATATCGCGTTCGGCCACCGTGCCGGTCATCTGGATGAGCCGGTCGGCAAGGGTGGATTTGCCGTGGTCGATATGGGCCACGATGGAGAAGTTGCGGATGAGGTCAAGCTGGGTCATGGCCGCGGATATATAGGAGTGATGCTTGCCGGGGAAGAGGCTGTGTTGGGGCGAAACCGGGTGTCACCGGGCCTAATCCAGACTGGTGATCTGATACTGCGCGCCTGCCAGCCATTCGGGGTTGATCGTGACCCCCCAGCCGGGGGCGTCGGTGACAGTGGCGTGGCCATCGGTGATCGCATAGGGCTGGTCAAGGAACAGCCCCTCTTGCCACGGGTAATAGTCTGGGCCTTCGATGGAGAACTCCAGATATTTGCCGGCGTTCGGAATGGCGCGCAGAAGGTGCATGGTGCACATCGTCACCAAAGACAGGTTCGCGGCATGGGGCGTGACAGGCAGGCAATGGGCGGCGGCCATGCGACACACCGCAAGCGTGCGGTGCATCCCGCCCATATACATGATGTCGGGCTGGGCAATGTCGACGGCGCGGCGGTCTAACATCAACTGCCAGCTTGAATATTCGCAATCCTGCTCACCGCCCGCCACATCCAGCGAGAGGGCCGCGCGCACCTCGGCGGTCTGGTCGGGTTCCCAATAGGGGCAGGGTTCCTCGAAATGGTTGATGCCGTGGTCTTGCAGCATCTGGCCCACTTCGATGGCGCGTTTGGGGGAATAGCAGGAATTGCCATCCACCAGCTTGTCGATCCCATCGCCCAGCGCTTTTGACACGGCGGGGATGACGGCCTCGGTGCGGCCGGGCCATTCGTCGGCGTCGCGGCCACATTCCGCCCCGACGCGCCATTTGAAGGCGGTGAAGCCGTAAGTGTCGCGCAGTTTGACAAAGCGGGCGGCTTCGTCTTCGGGCGTGATGTCGCGCTTCATGGAGCTGGCATAGGCGCGCACGCGGCCGGGGCTGCCGCCCAAAAGCGTGGCGACCGGCTTGCCCTCGACCTTGCCGCGCAAGTCCCACAGGGCGGTATCAAGACCGGTCTGCGCCCGGCGCAGATAGCTGCCGGGAAATTTGTGTTCTCGTTCATAGATGCGCTGGATGGTATCCGCAAAATCCAGTGCATCGGTACCAAGGGCATAGGGGGCGACCTGACGGTGAAACACCTGCGCCGTGATATCGGCATGATAGGTCGACATTTGCCCCCAGCCCTGCGCGCCGGTTTCAGAGGTGGCGCGGACGAAACTGACGGCGGGCGTGGTGAAGGTTTCCAGTTTGACAAGTTTCATGGTCGCTCCCTTGCGTGTGTCAGGCTAAGCTGTGCACCTGACGGGGGCGTGTCGGTTCCCGACGCGGATGGTTTGGCGGCGACCGAAGGAGCCTCCGGCGGGAGTATTTAGGCCAAGATGAAAGCAGCAGAACCGATTCTGATCGTGGCGCATGGGCAGCCCTCTGACCCGGCCCCGGCCGAGGCCGTTTTGGCGCAGTTGGCCGTTGCGGTTTCCGCATTGCTGCCGGGGCGTAAGGTGGGATCGGCCACCTTGGCAGCACCGGGGGCCTTGGC
>Ga0255092_1000178_pt1 | contig 29404 bp, 30 predicted proteins | sample Colum_Yuk_RepC_8_2_FD_188454 | JGI IMG/M metagenome (GOLD analysis project Ga0255092, IMG submission 188454) | Freshwater microbial communities from Columbia River, Oregon, United States - Colum_Yuk_RepC_8d | ecosystem: Environmental > Aquatic > Freshwater > River | place: USA: Oregon...
GCCGCCTTAAGGACTGGCGTAGGATCGCAACACGCTACGACCGTTGCCCAAAAGTCTTCCTCTCAGCCATCGCCCTCGCCGCAACCGTTATCTTCTGGCTCTGAAACTCAATGAGTCCTGACCCTAGGCTTACCCTTCGCCGGCGTGGTGGACGGCACCAAAGGTGCGGGAATATTCGCAGCTTGGTTCAAAACAGGCCGGTTGACATTCACCTTAGGCTTCATAGTGTTGTGGATTTTAACACCCACCAGAGCAGGCTGATTTGCCGCGTGAACTTGTGCACGAGAAGCCGCAGCACTCCGATTACCGAGCAGCCTAAGGTGAGCATCCTCGACCAAGTCCATGAAGTCACGGGCGTGGCCAGTGAAATTGGCGAACAAGGTTTGCACCAGCGCAAGCGTGACTGCATGGCCTTCGGACTGCAAAATCGTCAGCCCACGTTGATGCCAGTCGGTGGGCAGCGGCGGTTCGACCTTGAGGACATAGCAGCGGCTGATAAACGAGGCGTCCAATTTATTAGGATTGTTAGTCGTAAAAATCATCGTGCCATAAGCCTTGCTTGCGGTAAAACGAGCAATATCGCGACACCCAGTACTCCCAGCGTAGTCGACCTCATCGATCACGCTATAAGCCCAACCCGTCATCATTTGGATGTTCCAGTCTCCCTCGATCTGCTTCAACGCTGCCGCGTTGAAACCTTGGCCGTGGTAGATGCTGCTGTACGCAGGACCCATCGTTGCAAAAAGACGCTCTTTGAGGATCATGCGAGCAGCTTCGCTTTTGCCAGTGCTGGTCGGGCCTTCCAGCAAGAGATGCTTGGTGCGCTGACCGGTTGCGTATTGCGAGATCACTTGGGCAACGAGGGGATCGCGGAAGACCAAATCGTTGATCGAGGCAGGTTCGTGTTTTTGACGAAAGTTCATTTCTTTTCCTTTTCAATATCTTGTGAAGCTGGACAGCGCTAAATGCGCTGTCCGCAGTGTGGTTCTGGATTAGGCAAACGCTGCGTCTTCGGCAGTCACAGCGTCGACACAACCGGCAGCTTCAGACAGCGCGGCGGCAATGGCATCGATGTCAGCTTGACGCTTTGCAGCGGCTTCGGCGGCTTTGATGCGATCGCGTTCCGTAACTTCGGCAGCGTCGATTTGGCGACCTGCGATGCCAAGCACAGAGGTAACCAGAGCGGGATTGTTGGTGCCAAACACGATGCTACCAGTTCCGTCTGCATTCTTGCGAACAAGCGCGAGGCTGAAATACTGGCCATCGGCAGGCTGCAGTGCGTCCGTCAGCTTGAAATCAGCAGCAATCGGAGCAAACGATGCCGCATTCAGCGCTTCTTCGGCGGCATGGATCTGCGCTTCTTTGTCAGTTTTGCTGGTAGCGTTGGAGGTATGGCGACGAATTTCGTCGATGCCACCCTTCTCGGCGATGAACGCAGACAACTGTGCACCAGTGATCTTCGCTTCGTGGGCCACCGACAGAACACGGGCATAACCGTAGATGCGGTGCTCATACTGGTTCGGCTGGGCCGGGGCCGTAAAGATGGAGCGGAGCAGCTTAACCTCAACACTAGTACCAGCGTTGAACTTAAAACCAGCCTTCTTGAGCATTGCATTCAAGCCACGCGACAGCTCGGTGTAGTGCTTCACGCGATACAACAGGTCAAGGGTGCGGCCGAGGATGGCGTAGAGTGCGGAATTGCTGGCGGCATAGGCACCGGCTTCCCAATTCTTGCGCCGCTCAGACAACTCCAAGATCGTTTTCGCGACATCGGACGTGTTTTCGATTTTCTTAGTAACTTCCATTTTGTTTCCTTTTGTTGGCCAGCACCTCGCGTACTGGTGTCGTCAGGAATAATTGGAAGGCAGGGCCCAGTAGACGCGCAACGGCACCCAAAGGGTAGGGCTGTTAACACCGGAACGTTGCTGTAGGCTGGGCTGGTGACCGCGCTCAAAGCGCAACCGAGGGAGAAAACATGTACGTTCAGGAAAGGTTGGCAGACGACGCAGAGCGCCTACTTTACTTCCGGCACGCCCCACCGATCCTTGAGAGACATTTCGATCTTGCGGCGTATCCGACCAAACGTCCGCAGCCGCCCTACAAGAACGCAAAGGGTTGGCATTGCTCAGTCTATTATTTCTGGTGGGCGTTTTTGAAAGAGAACCAAGCCTTCCGGCAGGGACACCTCTTAGACCCCAGCACTCCCGAAGGTCGTGTTGCTCGCCACTTCCGCGATGTAGGGACGATGAACTTCCCAAACTGGTGGATCAACGTCGGTCGTTTCCTCTTTGCCGAACCACGTGACGAGGGCATTCGGGTTGAAGCGCCGCCAGTTGCCCCGGAAGCCATCAAGGAAAGAGTGCTCTTGTCCGTGCCATTCAATGGCGACATTGAGCGCACCCTGTCTGAAATGCGTACGGTCCTGTCAGCCGCGTTCTCGGCGCAAGGCTTGGATGCCGGGCCAAGTCGTGCCCGTTTTCCGGTTTTGCTGACCAGCCCCCTGCATTCTCTATATCGCCGGTATCAAGTCTTTCGTGCACGGCGCGACAACCCTGATTTGACGTTACATGAAGTCGGCCTGATTGCGGGATTGCTGCCCAATGGCCCGCTAGAGGATTTTGATGTGCGTCGTGTGCTTGCGGCCACAACAAGCCGCTATCTTAAGGAGGCGACATTCATTGTTGAACAGGTTGGGCGCGGCCTGTTTCCCATCATGAACCAACAGCAGCTTGCCCAAGTGCAAGCGGGCGTCACCGTTGACGCCGTAGTCGATGATGATCTTGAAACGACAAGCCCAGAGGAAATGGCGCAGTGGATTGATCGCGTTTATCGCAATGATCCAGAACGGGCCCAGAAATACCGAGCCGAAATCCTGCCACGGCTGCTTGATGGGCTGACCACATAATCCTGACGCAGCTTTGGGAACACAGCATATGCCCCATAGTTGTTTGCCCACAGTATCCAAACACAGTTTTCGACCACAGCAACTGGTTCACCTTGATAAATACACTGTGCGGCCCAAGCGGGCCGACCTGTTGAGGAGAACCAATGTCATTACATTTACTGGAAAACATCTGCGATGAGCTGAAAGCCTGTGAGGCCGTCAGCTCCACGCGCGAATTTTGCGAAAGCTGGCTGGCGAAGGACGAAAGCTACATGCGTGTCCTCCGCTTTCACAGCGCAGCGCCAAGCGCAGGTGCACTTGCCACACTGGCGTCCAAGCTCGGCTACTATGCACATCACTTCGGCAAAAGTGACAAAGCAGGTTATACGGTGCTGGCAGAACGCTTAGAAAATCTGCGTGCGCTTTGCCAAGAAGCCATCGAACAGCAGGCCCGCACCAAGTGGATGACACCCGAACGGATGGGCTTATGAAAGGGGTTCCTGCGTCCAAATTTCTTGCGCTGCAAAATCTTGTGGTGGAGTACTTTCAGATGATGGCTGGTGATATTTTGACCCCATACTCAGCTGGGCACCGACCATGCTAGTATCAGAAGTGCTCCCTCAGCCACTGTGCAAGCCCCCAAAGCCAACGAAGCCGAAACCCCTGCCCAAGTTGCCGGTGCATCCTGACGCCATAGGCAAACCGAAGAAGCCGAAGCCCTTCAACCAGCACAAGCCCGCCAATCAGAGTTGACTTTTCATCCTTGTCGGAAACCATGTCGGTAGGCGTTTCAGGGAGATAAAGGTGGAAGCAACAAGGCAGGAGTTCTTCGAGCAGATGCGTTCGGCACCATTCGCTGCTCATCAGTTCGTGCAGGCAATCCATCACCGTTACGACCCGCGCAACGATGTCGAGGTGCATTACTCGGATGTCCCGGACCTTCGCCTGCGAATTTACTGGGAAAATGCGAAGGGCAAGCAAGACAAGCAAAACTTCGCACGGTTCATGTGGCAGACGCAAAAAGCGGTATTCTACTGCGAAACCTATGTGCCACCGAACGAACTTGCCGAACTTGGCTTTGAAAGCGCGAAGGAGCACAAGAACGGGCCATTGCTTTCACAAGTTCGTATTGGATCGGATTGCTGGGAAAATGGAGAACGCCGAAACGCCTTCTTCCGCACAGTTGACCTTGCTTGCGTCCGCATGACCCAAGCCCGCTGATACACTCTTAGGGCGTCATGGCGTCAACTACGACCTATGCTGCACATACAGTACTCGACCAAGCCTGCTGGCAGCCAGTGTAGCGGGCAGCGCATGTTGCCGTTGTACGTGCGTTTTTGGGCAACTTATGGCGAAAACGAACCATGCGCCATTTTGGTTTGCTCTAACTGCCGACAGGCATAGTGGAGTGCCGTGGAAATGGTCAGTTGCGCTCAGTACGGAACAACGTGGAGGGTGATAAACGCAAAGGGCGGAAAGCTGCCTGACGGCAACACGACATCGCGATCGCGATGAAACCGTGAAAGCGGTCAGCTAGGCTGCGCGCGCACAGATGGCCCAGAGTTAAGCCAGGGGGGCAGCTAGCCGAAGTGCGACACAGCATGCGTAGCGTCGAACCAGAACGGCCCTTCACGCCAGTCCTGCGGGGATGCGCTGATCTCCACCCAATACACGTTTGAATCTTGGACCTGCGTTCTACGATCTTGTCATGTGGGGCAGCTAATCTCGCAGGCGTCCCAAAATAGCCATTGCCAATCTCAATACTCATCGCTCATAAGTGTAACTAGCGCTTTACTCATACAGGTCCTGTACATGGCAAAGATTGTTGCACTTTTCAATCACAAAGGCGGCGTTTCAAAAACTACAACTGCCTTCAATTTGTCGTGGATGCTAGCTTCATTAGGGAAGCGGGTCATAATGGCTGACTTTGATCCGCAATGCAATTTGACGGGAATGGTATTGGGCTATGGTGGCGTAGATGACCTTGAAGATATCTATACCGATAATCCGCCCAACAATGTCAAAGATGCACTTTCATCCGCATTCGAATCTAAGCCAAGGCCACTGGTAGGTGCAGAGTGCTTCACTGTGAAAGGTAATGAAAACCTCTTCCTGCTTGCAGGGCACATTGGTCTGGCGGAATACGAAACAACATTGAGTATCGCACAGGAGTTAAGTGGCTCCCTTGTGACACTAAAGAATCTTCCTGGCTCATTCAGATATATGCTCACGGCAACTGCCGAAAAATACAATGCAGATTTTGTCATCGTGGACATGAGCCCAAGTCTCGGCCCAGTTAATCAAAACCTTCTTATGACAAGTGACCATTTCATTATTCCATTACACCCGGATTACTTCTCCTCAATGGCTCTATCTTCTTTGGCCAGAGTTCTGCCGAGATGGAAGAGCTGGGCGGATGCAGCACAAAAAGTAGATATACTTAAGCAAGCCGATTATCCATTCTGGCCGGGATCGACTAGTTTTGCCGGAGCGGTTGTGCAGAAATATAGACCTCGGAATGGCTCGGCGAGCAAGGCCTTTCAGCACTGGATTGATCAACTTACTGAAGGCTTGAAATCCCGCCTTGTTCCAGTCCTAGAGGCATCCGGGTTGCTTGATGTTGCTGCATATGAGGCCAAGTTGGGAGTAAAGCCATGGGTCCCCATTATGGAAGTTGCCGATTTCAATTCACTGATTGCGCTTTCTCAGGAGCATCAGACGCCAGTATACCAACTCGATAAGAGTGTCGTAGGCAGCGGCGCTGTCTGGGACCAGGCAAAGGATAACATGGATCAATTTAGAGCTCTCTTTGAGGAATGTGCCAATAAGTTGATCAAGCTCACCGCTTGATGCCCATGAAACCTATCGATTACTTCAACAGCGTTTGGGCCCGTGCGGATTTGTTTGCGGCGCTTCATGGCTACATGTCTTCGGGAACCACAGCTGCCCTAAACCCTGATGAGCTATTGCGCGCAGAATGGGTTATGCGAGTAAGCGCTTTGGATCTATATGTCCATGAACTAATTGCCGAAAAGCTACTTGAAATTTTCAACGGGGTACGCCCGGTATGCCCTGGATTTCAAAAGCTGCAAATTTCTAGCCAGACGATGCTGACGCTGATCTCACACACTTCAGGCCGAGCGGGTGGAGCTGTATTTGACCTTGAAATAAGAGATAAACTCTCAAGGGTGACCTATCAGTATCCAGATGACATCGCGGACGGCATCAGATTGGTATCTCCTATTGAGCTATGGAATACTGTGGCAGCGCACCAAGGTGCAGTCGGGGGTGCGATAAAGACCGAGGCAGCAAACTTAAAAATATCGCTGAAGCAGATTGTTGGCAGGAGAAACAAGATAGTTCACGAGGGTGATCTCCAGCCAGGGGTCCCCCGAAACGAGTGGCCAATAGCTCGAGCAGACTTGATAATAGTTCGATCTGTTATAGAAACCACCGTTAGGTCAATAGATGCTGTGATTTAAGAGCACCCTCCTCATTATGGCAAGATGAGCTAATGCGCTGGCTATCGAGGATTGAGCGCTGGATGAGGTATTGCTTGTCCCATGCGATGCCTTCGAAGCTGATAGTCAGCCCTTAATTCGGTTTGGCCGTGGGTAGCCCGCGGCAACTTTGGGAGATCGCTGCGTGCTACGCAATCACGCTAAACTGTTCCGTGGGCGCTGATGGCGGACACTGCACACCTGTAGGTTGGTCGTGCAGTCGGCTTAACGCCGTCGTTCAAACGGTCGAGCAGAACCAGAATGATCTGAAATCTTTCTCAAAAGGCGTTGGTTGAGGCTGGAAATTGTGCAGTGCGTCGCGCAATGTTCCATAGGACGTGAAGGCTTCAATCCACGTCGAAACTGTTTTGTAGGACCACGATGCCGATAAGTCATGCGCTTTGGACCGTTGGTCCCAACCCACAAGAAGTGGCGCAAGCCGCACTGGCAACAGAGCAGCAGCTTGAAGACATGATTGTCGCCGCACCGCGCATTCTGTCCGATGAATGGATGCTGATTGGCCGACAAGAAGATACAGGTCACGGCGGTCGTATTGACCTCTTAGCCATCGCACCTGATGGCTCGCTTGTCTTGGTGGAACTGAAGCGTGACAGGACGCCAAGGGATGTTGTGGCGCAATCACTGGACTACGCGGCATGGGTCGAAAGTCTCGAAGCTGATGATCTTGCGGCCATCTATAGTCGGTTTAAGCCCGGACACAGCTTGTCGGCAGATTTCAAAGCTCGGTTCGGACTGCCACTGGATGAGGAAACACTGAACGAAACCCATCAAATTGTGGTCGTCGCAGCAAGTCTGGATGCCAGCACCGAACGGATTGTGGGTTATCTCAATCGTCGTGGTATTCCGATCAACGTGCTGTTTTTCTCGGTGTTCCAGCAAGGCGAACAAAAGCTTCTGAGCCGCGCATGGTTGATTGATCCGGTGGATGTGCAGGTTCAGGCAGCCGGTAGCGGTAAGGCTGGAGAAACGGAGCCTTGGAATGGCGAGTTCTACGTAAGTTTCGGCGAAGGCCCTGACAGAAAATGGAACGAAGCGATACAATATGGGTTTATTTCAGGCGGTGGTGGCACTTGGTACAGCAACTCGCTCCGCATGTTAAACGAGGGGGACCGCATTTGGGCTAAGATACCCGGCAGCGGCTTTGTGGGTGTAGGGATCGTTTCTGGACCACGCACTTCCGCAGCTGAATTTCAGATCAATGGGCAGCCTGCGCTGGATGTTCTATCCGCAAACTATCACCGACAGTTCGCTGATGATCCCGAAAAGAGTGAATACTTCGTTCCCGTGAAGTGGCTGCAGACTGTCCCTCAAGCGCAAGCGGTGCAAGAAGTTGGCATGTTCGGCAATCAAAATACGGTGTGCAAACCCCGTACCCCGATCTGGCGCACGACTGTCGACAGGCTCAAGCATCACTTCCAAAATCATGGAGAAAAGTAATGCGTTGCCGTCATGTCAGATCAAAGCCGAGGACATGAAAGGCAATGTGCGGCGCATCCATCATGAAAGCAACTGGGCTACGTATGTCTTGCCCGGCGGCGCAGAGGTGGGAGGAAGGTTCTTCATCAAGGCGCTAATTGAGAATTTGGTAGCAACAGAATTCTGGTCTTCCGTCATCCCTGCAGAAACGTCTGAAGCTGTATGGAATGGAATCGAGCTTGTCGTTGATCACTCGTCATACAAGCGCGCGCTCATCGGATGAACGCTTGCAGTCTGCATGAGCGTGCTAGGTTCTCAATGTCATGATCACCGCTAAGCTTGGGGACATTACGACGATCTCAACGGGGGCTATCGTCAACTCGGCGAACCCCAGTTTGCTTGCGGGCGGTGGGGTCTGTGGTGCCATACACCGAACCGCCGGGCCTCAGCTTGAAGTGGCCTGTCGCTCACTTGGACGGATTGAACCGGGGCAAGCTGTTGTCACTCCTGCCTTCGGGTTGCCTGCCCAGTACGTAATTCACTCTGTTGCGCCACGATATTTGGATGGCACACGAAACGAGGTTGAAACACTGCGTCAAGCATATGCCTCTATTTGCCAGATCGTCAGCGATCTGCAGATCACAGATGTCACCCTCCCTTCTTTGGGAACCGGCATTTACAGGTTTCCTCTAAAGCTGGCGGCCAACATCGCCTGCAAGACACTGCGCGAACAGCTGCCAACCATGTGTGTGGCGACTTTCGTGTGTTTCGACGAAGAAACCCTAGCAGCCTATGAGCAGGCAATCGACGGTTAAGACCATCGGTATTTTGGTATGGTGTGTGATTGTGGGACAATGACTGTGGGCTGTTTACTATGGGGCGACGCTGTAGTGAGTTTTCTGTGTTGACCACAGTATTTCGCCGTAAAGCGCCCAATAACGCCATTGCACAGTTTTTCGCACACCGACAAAATTCAGAAAATATAACAATAAAGACAAGTTCTTATTTTCAGCGCAAGTCTTGAAAATCCGCGTGTCGCTGGTTCGATTCCGGCTCCGGGCACCACTTATTCCAAACAAATCAAAATGTTACGCATAGAACACTTTCGAGTGCGCGCGTTACACAGTCATTGCACAGTTTTTCGTGCGGTGCTGCGCCAAGTCAGCTGCTTCGCGACTCGTTTGCCGTGTTGAACACACTGAACTGGGATCGTGTGTTGGACACTGCGAACGGGTTTTCTGGTGCAACACAGTGTTTGCCGTGCTGACGGGCGAGAGGAGAGCCTTTGAGTGCATGGGGCGTCTGGGGCCTCCCAAGGCATGCTCTGGCGCTGGATCCTGGTGTCAGGCTCGCTCATCGCTCAGTGCAGTGTTTGCAGTGGGAACACAGCCTCCCTAATCACTGCGGTATTTGCGCTCGGCACGTGAGCCCTGCTATGTCGACGCACAGGCATTGGGGACGGACGGAATGAAACGGGCAAGTGACGCAACCATCCAGCGGCGCACGGCGACGGCGCAGCGCAAGGGCATCTACTGGGCAAACATCATCTTGGCCCTGATCCCGGTTGTGAACGGTTTCTATTATCTGGGCGCGGGCGGGCGTGTCGCCATGGTTGCCGAACGGCGCTGGCCAATGAGGCTGCTGTATCTGGCCTTCGGCATTGTGCTGCTGTTGCTGCCCATACTGGCAATCACGTTGAACATGCTGCTGGTCGAAGTGCTGTTCATGAACCCAGAACTCGGTGACATGGCCATGTGGGGCGGCTATTTCCTGACCGGGACAGTGATCGGTGTAGTGCACTCACGCATCTCGATCAGCTTGGGCACAGCTTACGACTGAGGCTTGTTGGGCTTATTGAACATGTCCGCAATCCGCTGGCTGTTGGCGTTGTCTTCCGCCTTTACGCGGGTGGCCAAGCTCTGCAAACGCCAGATCAAGAGGCCACCCAGCGCGACATGATACGGGACTGTGAACAGCAACACTTTTCCGAGCATCTCCCAATCGTCGAGCAGACCAGCGATCATGGCCACGACGAGGGAACCAAGAAACGACACGACCAGCCCGACCAAGATGGGCAAGCCGTTTGCGCCATTGATCCGAGCCGTTACAGCAGAACGATCCGCCCAGAAGCCCAACAGGATGATGGCCAGCGACAGGCCAAAGGCGATGCTCAGGAAGATGGTCATTCAGGTGCGTTTCTTTTGTGTCTGAACGTGCAGACTAGCCGTTACAGGGCCGGATGCAATGGCAACAGGGTGTTCGGCGACACTCAGGCAAGCAGTCGATGGCATCCGCAAAAGCTCTGACGCGTTGAGGCGCGTCATGAGGGCAAGATGCCACCAATAGAAAAGGCGGAAACCGGCGGCTCAAAATAGAGAGATGTGCCGCATTCATGGGCTATTTTTCCGCCCACCTCCCCTATCAACGTTTCAGAATGGTGCCAGAAATTGCGCTGTTCCCGCCGCAAACTGACGAACGTCGCCTGTTGTTGATGGCCTTCTTTGACCGCAAAAGGTGACCGCCCGGGGATCAGGGGAGCTCATTTACAAAGAGCAGCCGCTTGGGGTTTCGGCTCCAGTCAATTTCGCTCACGACACGGATGACGACCTCGAAAGCATCACTGATCCAGCGGGAGAGCAGTTGTTTTGCCTGCTGCTCCTCTGCCTCTGTCAACTCGCTCTGCCTCTTCAACAAGAAAAGCACTGTCTGAGGGCCCGTTTGATGGATCGAGATTTCAGAGCAATTCACGATTTCGCGGAAGATCTTGGTCACGAAATTGAACTTCAAAAGATGGCCAGCGGGATGGCGGAGAAACAGTTTCTGCCGCCCATGGACCGCGGTTAGAGTTGGACCTTGATGCCCACAGGGGCAGGACGAAAGCAGAACACCCATATCGCCGATGTCGTATCGAATGAGGGGGGTCGCATAAGAATGCAGATGCGTAATAAGAAGACGCCCCAGGCGTTGCCCGTCAATTTCGGCAGTTTCCTCTTGATCCGTTTCCACAATGACGTTGCTGTGCGCCACATGATAATGAGCAGGCGTTTGCGCGCATTCGAAGCCAATGGGCCCCACTTCCTCTGATGAATAATTCGAGAGAGTCGATATCCCAGCCTCTAGAAGAGTTGCGCGACGACTTGCATCCTGACTGTCCCCAATGTGGATCCAGTGCCGCACCTGCGCCTTCTTGAAAAGCTCTACCCCCTGCACATCCAGCAGATTGTCGAATTGACGCCCCGTGCAGACCAAGTACCCGACAGGATCCTTGAGCAGTTCCTTGGCCGCCGCATCGGCCCGGTCCGCGACATAGCTGATCGTCTTGTTATGGCCATTTTCAAACACCCTGCCGAGCGGACCAAACCAGCTGGCAGCCCGCTCAACGCTGACAGTTGTCCCATCGAGCGTACGCGTTGCATCCAGCGACTGGACAAAAACGCGGTTCAGATGAAGTGATCGCCCCTCCATGAGAATCTGAGCCAAACTGCGCAACGAGTTGTAGCGGCCGTTCTGTTCTGTGACATGGAACTTGATGGGTATTCCGGTCGATCCACTTGTGCTGCGCGTGAACACACGCCCGCCACGCGGCATCAACGAGCCTTCTTGTTCCGCTTGCTCAATCAGATCGCGCCGTGTTTGCACCGGAAGGGTCTGCAAAGTCTGTGGAGTGAGTGAGCGCGTGAGAATTCGCTTACGCCAGAAAGGAGATCTCTCCGAGGCGTGACGCAAAAGATTGACCAGTTGACGCCCCTGCCAGTTCTCGCGCGCGGCCGCATCGCCATTTTCGATCATGTCGATTTCAGCAAGCAGGGCCAGGTCAGCGCGGGCAGCCGGATCGAGCATACTGACGGGCCGAGCGCTCAGGCCACCCTGCCGCAATCTGTTGGTTCCATATTCAAAGATCATGACAAGATCGGCCCGGCAAAGGTGGTTGGGAGCTTACAAAGGCACTTCATTCATGCCACCGCGCTGGTGAACGCGAGGCGCTTCGGGTTTCGAGACCAATCGATCGCTGGCGACACCTTGACCTCAACCCGAAAGGCGGGGTCGGAAGCCCGGATGATGAAGGCTTTCAGGCGCTCCTCCTCATCTGCAGAGATAGCCTCACGCCCTCCGATCTCGACTATGATTGTCGCCAGATCTGGCTGATGAACGCGAAACTCCGAAAATGTAACCACTTCCAACAGGCGCGCCGAGAAAACGTAGAAGGGCATGAGATGGCCTTCGGGGTGCCTGAGGAAAAATTTTCCACGCCCATGCAGGTGTGACAAGGTTGGCCCATCGTGGCCACATGGGCAGACCTGATCCAGTCGCCCGAAGTCACCGACATCATAGCGAATGAGCGGCGTGGCATAAGAGTGCAAATGTGTGATCAGGATACGACCAAGTTCCGCACCGTCCACCAGCACAGTTTCGCTTTTGTCGCATTCGACGATGACGTTGCTGTGGGCGACGTGATAATGCCCCGGCGCGGCGGTGCATTCTGTGGCGATTAGGCCCGCTTCCGAGCAGGAGTAGTTCGACATGGTCGGAATGCCGGCCTGACGCAAATCATTGGCAAGGCTAACGTCGAGATCATCCGAGTGGTGAAGCCATAGCGAAACGCCCATGCGACGCAGTTCCTCAACCCCCGCCTTACGCAAGATCAGATGCATGAAGCTGGACGGGCAACTGAGATACCCCACCCTGTCCTTTTGCAGTTCCTCAAGAAGGGCCGTTTCGTCATGTGCGAACTCAATGAACTTATGGGGTCCATTCGCAAAAACCTGACTAAGGTTTCCAGTCCACGCCTTCTGACGTTTCACGCGCAATTTGTCATGTGGATGGAGCATCAAATCAGCGCCTGCCGGCTTGATGAATGTCAATGTTTCGTTAAGCGGCCATCCGGCCATGAAAAACTGCGCATGGCTACGCATTGCATTGAAGCGGCTGTTAAAACTTCCCAGATGAACCTTTACCGGGGTTCCGGTTGAGCCCGAAGACGCATAGGTTTCATCCTTGCCTCTGTGCTCAGCTTTCAGGAGTGACCCTTCGGACTGCACCTGCTTCATCACGTCATTGCGTGATTGGACCGGAAGCTTGGCCAGGGTTCGCCGCGTCGCAAGACTATGTGGAAGGCGATGCCGCCAGAACGTCGAATTGGCCTGCGCGTATTTTAGAAGATTGAGCAGTTGCTGGTCCTGCCACTGTTCCCGCACCTGCCTGTCAGCATTCTCGACAAGGTCGATCTCCATGATCGTCGCCAGATCCTCATGTGCGGGGGTATCGAGCAATGAAAACGGTTGGCCGCTGTAAGCGGTCGCATTGAGCGGCATTTTCGTGAACGTTGTGAACATCTGGCCCAATCATCTCTGCGGATATCGAAGATTACCAAACAGACTGATTTTCCGAAATTCGAAAAAAACGGCGGGGGCTAGGTGCATCCCCTCCCCCGCCGCCGGAATGGCTGCCCTCACAACGGGCCAGCTTAGAACCTGATGATGATGCCAGTCGATATGCTATAGCCGTCGAGCTTTTGCTTCACCGTGTAAGTCGCATCGGTATCCTCCGACACCCCCGTCGCTGAGATCGAGCCGAGGTCGTGATATTCGGCCTCTGCGCGCCAAACGACATTGTCGGTTACAGCCCATTCGGCACCACCGCCGACCGTAAAGCCCCAGTTGCTTCGGGTGTTGCTGCCCGAGAACTCATAGGTCTTGTCAGCGCTGAATGTGTCGGTGACGCTATCCTGGCTCACCGACGCGTTCGTCGCATATTCGCGGACAGAAGCGGACGTCCCAGCTCGGACTTTGGCAAATGACGGGCCTCCCATGGCAAAAAATTGCACCCGGTTCATTGCAACCCCAACACGGGCTACAGGAGAGATCATCGTATCAAAATGGGTATTGAAATCGATGCTCGCGTCCTGATTGTAGGTGGCCGTGTACGCAATGGCCCCCTCGGTATTCGAAATCGGATCGACGATCGACGTGAGAACGTCCTCAGGGTCAGAATATGTGAACGAGTTTCCGTTAACAATGTTAGTAAAACTAACACTGCCGCTGGTGGTGCCACTGGTTGACAAGGTTTCGGAAACGGACGCACCAAAATTTCCGAAGGCGGCACGCAATTCACCGCCGAAAACCAGATTGTCGCGCTGGACGTTGTAGCCAGCCAAACCCGTTCCGATGACATCAGCATCATCACCCGAAAGGATAGTGGCCCAGTCTGTTAGATCAGGAATAGGGCTGTTCGTGGCAGACCCTTCGACCGTGGAAACACTAAGGCTCTGCAGTGCGTTATAGACATCGCCATGGAATTCTTCGTCAGTCCATCCCAGTGCTGGGCTGCCGTCATCGTTGGTGTAACCTATGTCCGCGTCAGACTCTGTCTTGGCAGAGCCAACCAGCCCCCCCACATAGAAGCCGCTCCAATCGTAGACACCGTTGGAGTCCGCAAAGGCAGCACCCGGCCCAGTCGCCAGTAGCAACGCAGAAAGCGCCACCGTTGACCGCAAATTAAATCGTCCCATAAGCCCCACCCCATATAATTGATTATTTAGCCTACACGATCAGTTCCATTACGAACTCTTGTCGATTGAGCGGTGGAGCAATCCTTCCGAAATAAAATCAGCAAAAGATCAAATAAACTATCAAACAATACCACCTTTGATCTTCATTAAGCTCACTAAAGATTTAACATCAATCCTATGCTAATCCAGCACGCCAACCCCGAGGCTCACCTCATAGAGCAGTTTGCCGCCCTTTTTTGATCGGCGCCGCACGGCCGGAGATTTCGGCGAACGGTCCACCACACGAACCATACTCTGCTATGAACAAATACGCCGAACTCGGCCATGAACCGCGTGTTCGACGACGCTGCCACAAGGGGGTAACTCACGGCTGGCAAAGTGCTGATACTGAATAAATTTTTCTGCTGTCCGGTGGGGCAGCCAAGTCGTCACCTGAGCGGATGCAATGGCGACACAGCACCCGCCAGCACCCCAACCTTGTCTGGTGCCATCGCCAAGCCCCATCATCCCAGTCGAGAGACCGCGCGAGCCTGAAATATTACAGGTTCATGCCGACGATCACAGCATTCGCCGCCAGATACCCCATGGCAATCACCACCATGGCCCAAAGGTCCAGCTTTTCGGATGCCGCGTCCCTACCCCGGTAGCAGATGCGCAGCGACCAGACGCTGACGGCCACACACAGGAAGATCGTGCCAACGGACAGAAAATTGATTTGTTCGGCAAGCGTAATCTCGGTGCTTTGAGGCAGGCTGTCGGCAATCACAAAGGCATTGGCACTGGCCGCAAAGATGGACCCGACGCCCAGTCCGAAACGTGCATCCAGATCCGTGGCCCGCACACGAAAGGCCAGAAGTCCAAGGATGACGGAGAGCGCCGAAATCCAGAACTGCTTGAACAGCGGCCCAAAGTCAGAGCGCAGCAATTCTACCTGGAACACCGCGCGCGAATAGCTCGATGATGTCTGTCCGCTGAATTTCAGACCGTAATTCGTCGGATATTCATGGGCTTCAATCTTTGGCGCGTCCAACTTCACGTTCCAGCCCGGCACCGACAGGTCCGGATCGATTGCCGTATTGGCATCGGCCACATAGACCAAGCTGTCGGCGCCCAGATTCTCGTCTTCGATGTCGATCGTCAGGACGTGGCTGTCCAGCGGATAGCGCCTCACATCATAGTCGTGAAAGACAGTCGCTTGCACCCGGACCGAGGTGTAAAGATGATCGCCGTCATGACTTACTACGGCTTCGGACCGGCTGGCGATCCGCCCGTTCGACACTTCAAACCCCTCATAGGGTTTCAGGGTCGGATCGGTCCAGCGGAACCAAAGCCACATGTCGACATCAAAAGTGCCGTCCTTTTGCGAGACGTTGGACAGGCGCAAAACATAGGCCCCAACCTCGACCCGTTGCGCAGAGGCCTCCTGTGCCATGGCGAGGTCTGGCAAGACCGCAGATAAAAAGAGGCTCAAAATCAGGGCAGTCACGGTGGTCAGGCGGCGCAGCAGCTTCATGGGTATGTCTTTCGGTCCTTGTGGCCGAACCCGACCACGCCCGCCCCGCAGCGACAAGTGCGCCAAAGGATATTTTATGCTTCAAAGGTGGCAGTTTCAGATGCCAGCGGTCAAAACTCTTTATCGCCTTGCATCGGTCCGACGTTCTTCCAGTCGGTGAACCGCGTGGCGAGCAGCTGGGGGCCGCGCGGCCCTGCCCATCGCGACTTCAAACTATCCCGCCGACGAACACGCCCACGAAGCAAGGACCGAAAAAACCACCGCAAGCCATTGCGATTGATGAAGACAGCGCCACTCAGCACACGTCGATCATCGACACGCGGCTTCCCCTAGCTCTTGGGAAAGAACGGCGTCAACCGCTCGATCTGCGCGGCCAATCAGCAGTCTGAAACTCCTTCGTTGGTCGCCACCAGAACCATCGGCCGCGGGGTCTGCAGAACCAGCCCAGTGGCCGCTTATGGGAACGTGGTGACGTAGCAACGTGCTCGGACCAATTGCGACATTGGCCCGATATCGACCTTGGGGTCTCAGCGGCGTTTGCCGGTGATTTTGGTCTTCTTGTTTCCGCGAGGTCCGGACTGGGAAGGAGTGTTGGTTCGGTTCTCGTCCACAAGTTTGCGCCAGCGCTCAAGGCGCGCCGGATCAAGCCTTCCGGCTGCAACTCCCGCCTGGACCGCGCATCCCGGTTCATGGTCATGCGTGCAGTCACTGAAGTGGCATTCAGGCGCAAGCTCGGCAATTTCGGCGAACACCACATCCAGTCCAACTGAAAGGTCGCTGGCAAGCAGCGTCCGGATGCCGGGCGTGTCGATCACCCAGCCGCCTCCGGCAATGCGATGCAACGAGCGGGATGTGGTGGTGTGGCGGCCTTTGGCGTCTGCTTCACGGATGCTGCCGGTCAGCTGCGCCTCGTCTGGTGCTTTCTCAGAAAGCGTATTCAGCAAGGATGACTTGCCCACACCTGACGAGCCGACAAGGGCAACCGTTTGTCCGGCCGTGCACCAACGGGCCAAAGCCACGGCAGCTTCTGGCGCCGTTGCATCCAGAGTGACGACCTCCAGGCCGCGCTGCAATCCCACGAGCTGCTCGCGCCAAGGCGTAGTGTCTGCCACTTGGTCAGCCTTGGTCAGGATGATCACCGGCGTTGTTCCAGACTCGTTGGCAAGGGCCAAATAGCGCTCGAGCCTTGCAAGGTTCAGGTCGTCATTGCAGGACGAGACAATAAAGAGCGTGTCGACGTTCGCCGCAATCAGTTGCGGACCACGCCCGCCCTCAGTCCGCCGTTGCAGCGTGGTCTTTCGCTCCAGCCGTCTCACAAGCATGCTGGTCTCAGGCTCTACCAGTATCCAGTCCCCCACGGCGAAATCCGCTGTATTGGAGTGGTTGGAAAGGTTCAGCCTCACCAGGCCGTGCTGGGATTCCGCCGTCATTCTGGCGCGATGCACGGTTGCGACACGCATGGGTGCGAGGCGTGCGTCATCTTGATCAAGTTGATCGTTGAAAAACGCAGACCACCCGAGTGCGGCCAAAGGCAAAGCTTCCTGTTCTGATGCATGGGTCATGATGAACATGCATGGGCGCGATAGCTGGCTGATGCAAGGCCTGCTTTAAACGGGTCGCGCGACTGATGCCTGATGTCGACCGTGCCGAAAACCGCAACCCTCCGCAGCAAATCAGAGCGGCTGATTTTGAAAAGGTGTTTGCTAATGGCGAACGGCAGGTTTGGGCCATGAGCACGCCCAGTGCGGAGAAGCGAGCATTCGCTGCCGTCGTGAAATGACCGTTTCCCGATGCGCATTCACTTTAGGCAGGGTTGTGGCAAGGCAGGAACGGCCGCTTCGGTAGTGCGGGCGATGACATCGTCTACGTCAGCCCCCTGCGGTGGAAGAGCGCGGCGTGAGGCGCCGGAGTTCTTGGCACAGCGTGGTCCGTGTTGATTTCAAATCTCTGACACGAGACCGGCCACCAGAAGAGCAAGACAGGCCAGCGCACCTGTGATCGGCACCCAGCGATAAACGAGGAATGTTCCCTCGGGCGCCGGTGTTCTCTTGGCCCGGATACGGGCCAGCGCCAGACATACGAGCGCGAAGACCGCAAGCGTTATGCCAGATGTGAATTCCGCCAGTCGGATGATCGGAAAGACAAGGGCGAGAGCGAGGGTCGCGGCGGCACAGACCGTCGTTGCCAACACAGGTGTTGCTGTCCGCTCAGACAAATGGGCCAGCCCGCGAGGCAATTCGCCGTCTCTGGCCATGCCAAAGACAACTCTGCCCGCCATCAAGATCTGGACGATAACACCGTTCAGGGTGGCGACACAGGCAATCGCGACCAGAACAAGTTCGGAAAGGCCGGTGTTGCGGACAAAGGTCAGTGCCAGTGGTGACGGATGGGTGGCAATCTCGGTCAAGTCATTGGTCGCGAGAACGGTCAGAACCACCCCCAGATACAGAATGGTCGTAATCAGAAGGGTCAGGAATATTCCCAATGCGAGGGTTTTCTGGGGGTTTTTCGTTTCCTCGGCGATCGAGTCGATATTCTCGAAACCGATGAAGGCAAAGAAAGCCAGCATGCTGGCGGCCATGACCCCGGCCCAGACCGGCACCGACAATGTGGCGGGCACCGCCTGCATCGCCTGATCGAGAATGTCGCGCTCGGCCCAGAAGCCGCCGCCGATGATCAGCAGCAGGCCGCCGATTTCCACAACGGTCAACGCACTGGCAATGCCGACCGAGGACTGCACGCCGAGTGACGCCACGATCGCACTGCCACAGATCACAAGCGACAAAAGGACTTCCGGGGGCAGATCGATCACGCGCGAGAGATAACTGACGGCACCATGCGCGATGGCGGCAGCCGACACGATTCCGATCAGTGTCACCCCAAGCCCGACCACCACGAACAAAGCGCGCGAGTCGAACCCTTCGCGGACGAAGCGTGCCTCGGCCGCTGCAACAGGATAGCGACCGGTGAATTCGGCAAAGCAGGCTGCCGGAAAGATCATGATCAGCGCAGCCACGACGAAGGCCACCGGCGCGTGAACCCCGGCGAGGGAAATCGTGCTGCCGACAAGGGCATAGATCCCGGCCCCGATTGTGACGCCCAGCCCATAGAGAACGACCTGCAGCAAGGTGAGCCTTCGCTTGAGGGAACGTTCAGCCATCTGTGGCCTCCCGGTCGGCCAGAAGTCCGATCTGCCCAACCCGCGCATCCGCGAAGTTGATAAGCCGCACCTCGATATTGGCGTTGATCGAGCCTGCCTCAAACTCGCCATTCGCCGATCGCTGGCCTGCGGGCAGACCCGTCAGTTGGGCAATCGCCTCATCCACATGGGAAATGGCGTGGATCTGGAACTGGCCGGCCGCCACGGCCTGAACCACCTCGTCGCGCAGCATCAGGTTGGACAGGTTCGCACGCGGGATCAGCACGCCCTGCCGTCCCGTCAGACCCCGGTCCGCGCAGATCCGGAAATAGCCCTCGACCTTTTCGTTGATGCCGCCAACGGGCTGCACATCGCCCAGCTGGTTGACCGATCCCGTCACGGCATAGGACTGCGATAGGGGGACTTCGGCCAGCGCCGACATCAAGGCGCACAGCTCTGCCAGTGAGGCGCTGTCGCCTTCGATGTGCCCATAGCTCTGTTCGAAAACCAGCGAGGCCCAAAGTGATAACGGGACATCCGCCGCATATCGGGCCGCGAGGAAGCCCGACAGGATGAGGACCGCCTTGGAGTGGATCGGCCCACCCAGCTTTGCCTCGCGTTCGATATCCACGACGCGGCCCGATCCCATCCTGACCCTTGCGGTGATCCTGACCGGCATGCCAAAGCGCGACTCGCCGATTTCGGCCACCGTCAGGCCGTTGACTTGCCCGATGACGCTGCCGGTGGTTGCAATCAGGATCTTTTCACTGCGGACCATCGCCAGCAGGCTTTCCCGGGTCCGGCCAAGCCGACGCTCTTTTGCGGCGATCACCGCAGCGACATGTGCGCCGGTAATGGCCCCTGACCCGTCCTGTGACGCAAGGTGATCAGCCTCGCGCATGAGATCAAGCACTTCGGATGTCCGCAGCGACAGCTTCCGCTGGTCTTCCGCCGCGCGTGACGACGCGTCGATCAGGGCAGCCACGCCATCGCGGGCGACAGGGTGCAAACCCTCTTGCCGGCCAACCGTGGCAAGTATGCTGGCGAACAACTCCATTGAGCCTGCATCCCGCGCCATGTCATCGGCGAATTCTGCCGCCACGCGGAAGAACTGGCCGAAATCGGGGTCAAGCTCTGAAAGGAGCAGAAGCAACTGCTGGTCGCCGACTAGAACGACCCGCACATCCAAGGGAATGGCCTGAGGTTCCATCGTGGTCGTCGCGATCAGACCCAGCCGGTCCGCCGCTGTGGTGATCTGGATCGCCCGTGTCTCTAGGCTGCGTTTGAGGGCATCCCAAGCGAACGGCTCTGTCAGCACGCGCCGAGCCTCGAGCAGCAGGAAGCCGCCGTTTGCCCGGTGCAGGGCGCCCGCCTTGATCTGGGTGAAATCGGTGACGAGCGCCCCTTGCTGGGACATATAATCGATCCGGCCAGTCAGGTTTGACAGCGTTGGCATGGCCTCAACAATGACCGGGGCGCCTGATGTGTCGTGATGTGTCACGACCACATTCACGGCGTATCGATGAAAGCGCGGGTCGTCGTGAAGGGCAGCGGGGCCGCGCGGAAACGGAGCCTCGGCGCTGCTGCGTTCCCAAGACAAGAACAGATCCGCGTTTAGGACAAGATCCTTGTGCAATGCTTCAAAATAAGGCCGCACTGCGGGGTTACGCGCAAGAGCGCGGTTTATGCGCGACATAGCCGACTTGACGGCGCGTTCTGCCATGCGGGCGTTCAGAGCAGCCAAGGCCTCTCGTTGTTCGCGCCCCAGTTCGGGCAGCGATGCGAGGAAATCCTCAAGTTCGTCATGGGTGGCCCCGATATCTGCTTCGATCCGGACCCGGTCCGCCTCGGCCATGGCTGCCATTGCCTCGGCGTTCAGAACTTCGCTTTCATGCATCGCGGCCAGCGAAAACCCCATGGGGGTGCGCAGGATCGCCACGTTGCGCTTGCGGGCGCTCTCAGCAAGGTCTTTGAAGGCAGCCTCTTGGCGCGCCGCGAATTCCTGCTCGATCGCCGTGCGACGTGTCTGGCAATCTTCGGACACCAAGACTGCGGGGATCCGGCTGGCCAGATCCTCAACCAAAGCGGCAACAGCATCACGGAGTTTTGGTGCTTCGCCGGACGGCAGGCTGATCGCAAGGGGTTTGTCTGGCTCGGCAAAGTTGTTGACGTAGACCCAGTCGCCCGGAACGGAACGGCTGGTCGCGACACTCTGGAGGATCCGCAGGGCCGTCGAATGCCGCCCGGAGCCCTCTGGCCCATAGACGAACAGGTTGAAACGGGGATGACGCATATCTGCCGACAAGCGGATTGCCTCGACCGCGATGTCCTGTCCCACGGGTCCGTCCAACGGGGCGAGGTCCGATGTCGTCTCGAACGCAAAGATTGACGGGCTGCAGACGACCCTAAGCCTGTCTTGCTCTATCAGAGTATCGGCCATCGACCGCACCTCGTCTCTTTAGGAACCGTAACCGATCCATGGATGCAAGGCTTGGCTGCGGGCCCTTCCAAGTCAAGCGTTTTGGGCCCGACACGTCCTTTATCCGCATTGGATGGTTCCTCGCGGCAGCGGCGTTTCCTGACGTGTCGGCGTGGAAGGGTCCGACGGCAGTCCCGCCCCCCTAAATCTGCCATCGAAAACCACCATGCTGACTGTCCGCAACGGGCCGCCCTCGCCGAGAGTGGTGCCAACACACGCAGGGAAGGAACACCGCCGTCTGCCCGCCCTAAAATCTGGCGTCCAAACGCCAGTCGGAAGCAAGGCTTGCAGAAATGGGGAGATCTTTCCTGAGCCAAATGTCTCCGGTTCGCGCAGCGCGCGACACAGGTTCAGGGGCATCCTCTGTCCTTGGCCGGCCGGAAACTGTCAGTCTGCCGGACGGGCTTTCTCCTGCGCGGCGCTTCGAAAATCAGGCTTGACTTTAATGATGATGTTCGTCATTTAAATTAACAATGATGATCGACATCAAAAATACTCACCTGCCCGGCGCGCGATCAAACCGCAGTGCGGGCTGCGATATCGAGGGAACACTCATGACGACCTATGCCCCCAAGCCCCAGAAGACAGCCTTTGTGACAGGGGCCTCCAGCGGGATCGGCAAAGCTGCGGCGCTGGCCCTGACACGGGCCGGCTTTCGCGTCATCGGCACCAGCCGCAAAGCGGCGCCGGGTGAGATGAGGGACGGTATCCGTCTGATCGCCTGCGATGTGACCGATGACGTATCGGTGGCCAAGGCGGTGGCGCTGGCCCGTGACGAACTGGGCCGCATTGATATTCTGGTTAACAACGCCGGGTATGCCGTGTCCGGGGCGGCCGAGGAAAGCTCGGTCGAACAGGTGCGCGCCTTGTTTGACACCAACTTTCTGGGCGTCGTGCGCGTGACCAACGCGGTCTTGCCAATCATGCGGGCGCAAGGACAGGGCCGCATCCTGAACATCGGCTCGGTCTTGGGGCTGATCCCGGGGCCTTTCGGCGCCTATTACGCCGCCAGCAAGCACGCCATCGAGGGGTATTCGGAATCGCTTGACCACGAGGTGCGCGCTTTCGGCATCCGTGTGGCGGTGATTGAGCCTTGGGCAACCAAGACCTCGATCGAGGCGAACTCGCCGCAGGGGGACCGACCGGTTGGGGCCTATGCCCAGGTTCTGGCCCAGTATCGGGCGGCTTTCGATGCGGCGATGGCGGCGGGCGACACTGCCGAAGATGTCGCAAAGACCGTGCTTGCGGCGGCACAGGACCGCTCGCCCCGACTGCGCTATCCCTCGGGCAAGGCGGCACGCCAGACCTCGTTCGCCCGGCGTTTCCTGCCGCGTGCGCTCTTCGACCGCAGCCTGCGCAAGCAATTCAACATCGCCTGAGGGGCAGACATGACACGCTTCATCGACGCAGCTAACCGCATCATCTCTGTCGAGGGAACCCGGTTTGCCTATCGTGAACTTGGGCCACGGGGCGGGGTGCCGCTGGTTCTGTTGAACCACTGGGGCGCGGTGCTGGACAACTTCGATCCCCGCATCGTCGACGGCTTGGCCGCGACGCATCATGTCATCGCCATAGACTATCGCGGCATCGGCCTGTCCGGTGGGTCAGCCCCCCGGACCATCGACGAGATGGCGCGGGATGTCATCGCGATGATCCACGCCATGGGCTTTGGGAGCATTGACCTTTTGGGCTTTTCTCTTGGCGGGTTCGTGGCACAAGACGTCGTACTGAAGGCCCCGAGTCTGGTCCGCAAGTTGATCCTGACCGGCACGGGACCAGCAGGCGGAGAGGGCATTGCCCGCGTCGGCGCGATCTCTTGGCCGCTGATCATCAAGGGCCTGCTGACCTTCCGCGACCCCAAGACCTATCTCTTCTTTACCGGCACGCCGAATGGCCGCGCTTCGGCCCGCGATTTTCTGGCTCGGCTGTCAGAGCGAAAGACCGGGCGCGACAAGGGCCCCTCGCCTAGGGCCTTCCTGCGCCAGCTTGCCGCGATCCAGGCTTGGGGCCGCCAGGCACCACAGGATCTGGGCCGCATCAAAATCCCGGTCCTCGTGGCCAATGGCGACAAGGACATCATGGTTCCCACCGCCAACAGCGCCGACCTTGCCAGCCGCATCCAGGGTGCCGAGTTGGTGATCTATCCCGATGCCGGCCACGGCGGGATCTTCCAAAACCACGCGCAATTCGTGCAGAAAGCCTTGGGCTTTCTAGCCGCCTGACCCCTTACATCGGAGTTCCCACGTGAAAGCCTTTATAGTCGAGAAATACAAAGCCCCCCTCCGTCTGGCAGACAGGCCCGAACCGCAGGTGGGCGCGAACGACGTCTTGGTCCGTATCCAAGCGGCAGGCATCAACCCCTTGGACAGCAAGATCCGCGACGGGGAATTCAAGCTGTTCATGCCCTATCCGTTGCCGCTGATCCTCGGCCATGAATTTGCCGGAACCGTGGTGCGGGTGGGCGCGCAGGTGCGGCGCTTCAAGGCAGGCGATGAGGTCTATGCCCGGCCGCGCGATCATCGGATCGGAACCTTTGCCGAGTATATCGCGGTCGATCAGGCCGACCTAGCACTGAAACCCGCCAGCCTGACGATGGAGGAGGCAGCCGCCGTCCCTCTGGTCGGGCTGACCGCCTGGCAAGCCCTTGTCGAGGTGGCCAAGGTCAAGCCGGGGCAAAAGGTCTTCATCCAAGCAGGCTCTGGCGGGGTTGGGACTATTGCCATCCAACTGGCAAAACACCTCGGCGCGACGGTGGCCACGACGACGAGCGCCGCCAATGCCGAACTGGTCAAAAGCCTCGGCGCCGATGTGGTGATCGACTACCGGACGGAGGATTTCGAGCAGGTTCTGTCGGGCTATGACTTGGTCTTGAACAGCCAAGACCCCAAGACGCTTGCCAAGTCGCTAAACGTGCTTCGCCCCGGCGGGATGTTGATTTCCCTGTCCGGCCCGCCGGATTTGCCCTTTGCCAAGTCGCTGAAGCTGAACCTGTTCCTGCGCTTTGTCATCCGGCTGCTGGGGCGGCGTGTCATCACGAAGGCCAAGGCGCGGGGGGTGGGTTATTCTTTCCTGTTCATGCAGGCTTCTGGCGTGCAACTCGGCAAGCTTGCGGCCTTGATTGACGAAGGCGCGATCCGCCCCGTCGTGGACCGCGTCTTCCCCTTCACCCAGACGCCCGATGCCCTGGCTCATGTCGAGACCGGGCGTGCCAAAGGCAAGATCGTCGTCAAGGTAGCGGACTGAACGCCGATCCGGGCAAGGCGGGGCCGCGGCGCTGCGGCCCCTGCCTCATTCAGCCAAGGTCGCGTGGCAATCGGCGCGGCAGGTGTCCAAGATCTCATCTGCCAGAGACGCGTCGTCCGGGCAGGCCCGCGAAAGCACAACAGCGCCCACCGCCTGCGCCAGAAGGCTGATGGCCTTGGCTCGCGCATCCGGGCGCCCGGCCAACCCCTGCTCCAGCGCCGCAAAGAGCCCCCCGATCCCCGCGCCAAAGACCGCCCGCGCATCGCCCGGCAACCGTGCCGCCTCGCCGCTCAATGCCGCGGCCGGACAGCCCTCGCCTCGCGCATCCCGGTGCTGGCGCGAGACATAGGCGTCAATCACGTCCCCGACCGAATATCCGGCATAGCGGTCCGATGTCTCGACGAACCCCTTGGCGGTGGCTTCGGCAATCAATGCCTCCTTCGAGGCGAAGTGGTTATAAAACCCGCCATGGGTCATCCCCGCCTTCTCCATCAGGTCCGCCACGCTGACCCCGTCAAAGCCCCGCTCGCGGAACATCTCGGAGGCGATGGCGACGATCCTGTCGTGGTTCTCTTGCCGTTTTTCCTTGGTGATGCGCATTTTCAAACCCGCTTGACGGAACATTCCAAAAGGATACTGCCCGTCACCATGATGTCGATCTTATTGCTGACACATATCATCAATATAATGCCAGACACAAGGCGACCCTCAGTTCAAATGCCTTCTCACCACGTTTGAACAGGCGTTTTTTGCCCATCAATTTCGAGCAGCCGCCTCTCGAATAATTGGGGCCATCGACAACGCAGCGCTGTCGGGAACTGATGAACCATTCGGTCCAGCATCGTGGGCGAAGAACGCAACGATAACGTCGGCCAAAACGCCTAGTTCGCCCTCAGATAGAGCCGCATCCGCCGCCGACGCGGCGAGCATGTTCAATTTCGCCAGAACAAACAGCGCTGAACGCAAAGGGGCGGAAAGCGGTCTGTTGCTGCTTGCCGTGAATTGACCGTTCCCCGATGAGATTTCCAAAGAGGCAGGGTTTCAGCAAGGTACCAAGGCAGAAATAGCCGCTCCGGCTCTCGAACTGCCCGTGCATGGTGGGTATTCGGCTTTCACAAGGCCACCAGACCGGCTATGCACCCCAATCTTAGAAATTCGGGGTACGTCATGGCGCAGAATGCGACTGTCTACAAAGTCGAGCTTTCAGTCTCGGATATGGACCGCCACTATTATGAGACCCACAAACTGACCGTCGCCAAGCATCCGTCGGAGACGGACGAACGGCTGATGGTGCGCCTTGTCGCCTTTGCGCTGAACGCGCACGAGAGCCTAGCGATGACCAAGGGCCTGTCCGCCGATGACGAGCCGGACATCTGGCAAAAAGGCTTGAGCGGAGAGCTCGATGTCTGGGTTTCCCTCGGGCTTCCCAGCGAAAAGGTTGTGCGCCAATCCTGCAGCAAAGCAGAGAGGGTGATCGTCTACCCGTATGGCGGACGGACCGCCGAGATCTGGTGGGATAAGATCAAAGGCAGCACCACACGTTTCGACAACCTCGAAGTGGTGAATTTTTCCGAGAAAGACACGGGCGAGCTGGCACGACTGGCCAACCGCACGATGAAGCTTCAGATCAATATCCAAGAAGGCGATGTGATGGTCAGTGCGGGCGATGACATCGTCTACGTCAGCCCCCTGCGGTGGAAGAGCGCTGCGTGAGGCGTCGCTAAAGGCCGCGGCAGAACCGATGCGCAGCTTTTGCTGACCGACCATCAACCCTCTGCGCGCCGACTTCCGGGGGATCGGCGGCTGACGGCTTGCCAATATACACTTCAAGAAATCCCATTAAGCACTTGATAAAAATCACAAATACTCCACCGAAAAGACGGGTCTCAATTTAACGCAAACCGTCGAGTGCGTCGACCAGCGTGACCACGTCATCAGCCGTCGTTCGGTGATTGGCGTAGGCCGCGCGCAACCAGTGCTGCCCGTTGATCGTCGTGTCAGACAGGACAGCGGTACCGGCATCCTGCAGGCGCAGCATCGCCTCGATGTTATGGGCCTTCCGTGTTGCCTCATCCGGTCCGGCGTAGCGGAAGCAGACGATGTTGAGCCCGCTGCCGGCCATCACCTCGAACCCTTCGTTCCGGGAAAGACGCGATCGAAGGTCAGCGGCCAGATCTATGGTGCCGTCAATCATCTGACCGAGGCGCTCTGCCCCGTGTTCCATCACGCTCATCCAAAGCTTTAGCGCCCTGAACCCGCGCGAGGTCTGCAAGCCGTAATCGTAGAGCCACTCCGCCGCAGCGAGGCCGCGCGTCGTGCCCTGCAGATACTCTTGGTTCAGGGCAAAGGTCGCGCGGTGCAGGTCGCGGTCGCGGACAAGGCAGCAACCCAGCTCGAACGGGGCCTGCAAAAGTTTGTGCGGGTCAAGCGCCAGGGAATCGCCCAACTCGATGCCTTGGACCAGCCCCCGATACCGAGGCCCAAGCGCCACGAGAGCGCCGATGCAGCCATCAATGTGGAACCACAGCCCTTCGTCCCGACACAGGGCAGACAGCGCGGGCAGGTCATCAACGGCGCCGCTGTTCACGGTGCCGGCGGTGGCGATGACGCAGGCCGGGTGAAGACCGGCGGCGCGATCCTCTGCGATTGCTTGGCGCAGACTCAACAGATCCATCCGGCAGTCCGCTCCAGCCGGGATCAATCGCAGCCCGGCCCGCCCAAGACCCAGCACTTCGGCCGCTTTGATATGGCAACCATGGACTTGGCTTGATGCGTAAAAGCGCATGGGCGGCGCGGCTTGCAGCCCCAAGGTCCGCACATCGACGCCCGCCTTGACGTTGCGCGCCACGGTCAGCGCGACAAGGTTCGCCACGGAGCCCCCGGAAACAAGCGTGCCGCTGGTGCCCTCGGGCATGCCGGTCATCTGGCGGCACCAATCGACCACCTGCCGGTCGATCTCGGCGGCGGCATGATCGCCCCCGCCAAGGTTCGAGCCGACGACCGCGGCGAGAAAATCGGCCAGCGCACCGGTTAGATTGCTGCCCCCCATGTACCAGGCATGAAAGCGCGGATGAACGTTCCCCATCGGATAGGGCAGTAAGTCACGCTGTAATGCCGACACCACTTCGGAGAGCGGCAAGGGGCCCTTGGGCAGGGGTGCCCGGAAGCGCGCGCGCACGTCGGGCGGCATCGGCTGCCATGCGGGCCTGTCGCGAATATCGCGCGTATGGTCGATGCCGGTATCGAGAAGCTGATGAGCAAGCGTGCGGAATGCATCCCAGTCCACTGGGTCAAGAGATCGATTGTCCATGGCAATTACTCCAGTCGATAACCCGGGGTCGACAGCGAGATAGCGCGTTCCTCGTCATCCATGTCTTCGGGGATCGACTGGAACAGTGGCGTCGACAGATAGCGCTCGCCGGTGTCGGGTAGCATCGCCAGAATGACCGTCCCGGCCGCTGCGGATTCGGCCAGTTTCAACGCCACGGCCAGCGTGGCACCGCCCGAAATGCCGGTCAGAATACCCTCCATCCGTGCAAGTCGCTGCGCTATTTCGATGCCTTCAGAACCCGGAACCGGCAGCACTTGGTCGAACGCTCCGACATCAAGCGCCTCTTGCAGGACCAAGGGCACGAAATCCGGCGTCCAGCCCTGAATCGGGTGAGGTTCGAAAGACGGATGCGGGGCAGCGGGGGCTCCGGTTGCCGTCCTTTCCTGCACGCGACCAGAGCCAATCAGCGCAGCGTTTGCGGGCTCGGCCAGCACCAGTTTCACGTTTGGCCGTTCGCGGCGCAGGAGGCGCGAGATGCCCGTGGCGGTGCCGCCCGTGCCATAGCCGGTCACAATCATATCCAGCCGTCGGTCGGCGAAATCGGCAAGGATCTCGCGCGCGGTCGTCGTCTCATGGATATCGGCATTGTCGGCGGTCTCAAACTGGCGGGCGAGGAACCAGCCATTCGCCTCGGCCAATTCGACGGCCTTGCTATACATGCCAAAGCCCTTTGCCGCGCGGGGCGTCAACACCACTTTCGCACCCAGCATGCGCATCAACCGACGCCGCTCGACCGAAAAACTGTCGGCCATGGTGACAACCAGCGGATAACCCTTGCGGGCGCAGACCATCGCCAGCCCGATGCCAGTGTTGCCGCTGGTGGCCTCGACGACGGTCTGGCCGGGCTGCAGACGGCCCTCGCGTTCGGCGGCCTCGATGATGTTCAGTGCAAGCCGGTCCTTGACAGAGGCACCCGGATTGAAGAACTCGGCCTTGACCAAGACATCGACACCTTTGGGCGACATCCGCCCCAGCCTGATCACCGGCGTATCCCCAACCGTGTCGAGAATGCTGTCATAGATCCGGCCACGACCGGCTGTTTTTCTGATCGTCTGAATGTCCATGGTCCCCTCCCATAGCAGCTCAGCCTCACGATGCGCCCATCCCGGCTGTTATACTTGCAGAACACCTTCAGAATTCCTTCAAATGTGTCGGAATCTGCTATGATCGGCTTATGATCTATCGTTTCGGATCCTACGCACTCGACCCTGATCGCGGCGACCTGTGCCGGAACGGCGTGTCCATGCCGATCGAACGTCAAGTCTGGGATCTGCTGCATCTGTTCGTCGCCAATGCCGACCGGCTGATCAGCCGGTCGGCATTGGCGACGAACAGATGCAGCAGATCCCAGACTTGACGTTCGATCGGCA
>Ga0255092_1000179_pt1 | contig 29348 bp, 22 predicted proteins | sample Colum_Yuk_RepC_8_2_FD_188454 | JGI IMG/M metagenome (GOLD analysis project Ga0255092, IMG submission 188454) | Freshwater microbial communities from Columbia River, Oregon, United States - Colum_Yuk_RepC_8d | ecosystem: Environmental > Aquatic > Freshwater > River | place: USA: Oregon...
AACAGGTTGCTCATTGATCAGGTCTCCTCGCCGACCGTGAATCACGGTCGCAGAGCATGATCAATGGGTCCTGACCCTAGAGATCGTTGAGTTCGACTATACGACCGGTGTCGAACGAGCGATCTCAGATTTTCCATCGCCGGACGATCTCTGGAATAGACTTCGCCGGTCAGAGGGAATTCTTGACGATCTAGTGGCCGACCGCTTGCTCACGCCGACATACCCAGACCGTACGAAGCCACTTCGCTACTATCAGGAGATTGCTGTAAACCGCTCTGTACAAGCAGTACTTCAGGGCAGGAAGCGGGCGTTGCTGACCCTATGCACGGGCGCGGGCAAGACCGCAGTCGCTTTTCAGATCTGCTGGAAACTATGGTCGGCGCGCTGGAATTCAAAGGGTACAAATCGGAATCCCAAAGTGCTGTTTCTTGCCGACCGCAACGTGCTGGTCGATGATCCGATGGCGAAGGATTTCAGTCCTTTTGGCGATGCTCGACACAAGATCGCTGGCGGTGAAGCCGTCAAAAGCCGCGATATGTATTTCGCAATCTATCAATCGATCGCTCGGGATGAAAACCGGCCGGGTCTTTATCGCGAGTACCCTCGTGATTTCTTTGACCTGATCATCATCGATGAATGCCATCGCGGCAGCGCACGCGACGACAGTAACTGGCGTGAGATACTCGAATGGTTCGAGCCCGCGACGCAGATCGGAATGACCGCGACACCCCGACGCGAGGAGACCGTCGACACGTACAACTATTTCGGCGACCCGATTTACGAATACAGTCTTGCCCAGGGCATTGCTGACGGCTTCTTGGCGCCCTATCGGGTCCACCGGGTCATTTCTGACTATGACGCCGCAGGATGGCGGCCTTCGCGAGGCGAACTCGACCGCTACGGGCGCGAAATCCCGGACACTGAGTATTCGACCCGGGACTTCGAACGGGTTGTCGCACTGCGGGCCAGGACACAGGCAATCGCCACGCACCTGGCAGGTTTCATGGCCGAGACAGATCGGTTCGCCAAGACGATTGTGTTCTGCGTTGACCAAGAGCACGCCCTCGAAATGAGGCAAGCGTTGGCTGCTTTGAACACTGATTTGGTCAGGGATCACCCAGACTATGTCTGCCGGGTCACATCGGACGAGGGCGACGTCGGCAGTGCCCATCGTGCCAAGTTTCAGGATGTTGAGACTGAGACACCGGTAATCCTGACGACGTCCCAGCTTTTGACCACCGGCGTCGACGCCCCGACCTGCAAGAATGTGGTCTTGGCCCGGGTTGTGGGTTCGATGCCCGAGTTCAAGCAGATCATTGGCCGCGGAACCCGCCTCAGACCCGACTACGGAAAGCTTGCCTTCAACATCATCGATTACACTGGCACCGCAACCCGCATGTTCGCGGACCCGGCCTTCGACGGTGATCCGGTTCGTGAAGATGAGGCTGTGATCAATTCAGAAGGCGAAGTAATCGAAGAGCGCCAGATCGAGGAGGTTTTGCCCGATCCTGATGATTTTCCGGAGGGTGGGACACAACCAGGTGGCGCGGCAGACCTCGAAACGGATCGGGAAACTGGACCGCGAAAATTCTACGTGGACGGTGGCGAGGTCTCGATCGTGCGTCATCTCGTCTACGAGCTTGACGCCGATGGCCGTCAGCTCGCCGTGCGCCAGCTTACCGACTACACTGGCGACAAGGTCCGCACCCTATATCCAAACGCTTCAGAGCTGCGGGCGGATTGGCTGGATCCGGAACGCCGGGCGGAGATCGTTGAACGCTTGGAGGAAAAGGGCATCGACCTTGACTCCTTGGCGGATTCGGTGGGCCGCTCGGAGGCCGATCCTTTTGATCTGCTTTGCCACCTTGCCTACAACGCACCCCTGCGTACGCGCAGAGAGCGGGCGGATCGGCTGATCAGAGAGCAGGACGAGTTCCTGGCCGGATTTGGACCGGCTGCCCGCGAAGTCCTGAACGCCGTCCTCGAAAAATACGCCGAGCACGGCAGTGCGCAGTTCAAGCTTCCCGACATCCTCGAGGTGCCCCCTTTCAACGAGTGGGGCAACGTCATCGAAATCGCCGCGCGCTTCGGCGGCGGCAAGGAGTTGCGCAGCGCCGTCACTGAGTTACAGCGTTTGCTCTACACTGCCTGAACTGAAGGAGTTCCCCATTGGCAACAACTGCCCGCAAGAAGGCTGCGCCGAAGCAACTGACGACCGCCCAGCGTCTCGACAGCATCATCAAGTCCGCCCGCAAAATCATGCGCAAGGACAAGGGCCTGAATGGCGACCTTGATCGTCTACCGATGCTGACCTGGATCATGTTCCTGAAATTCCTCGACGACATGGAAAAGATCGAGGAGGGCCGCGCCGACCTGGCTGGCAAGGATTACCGCCCGATCATCGAGGCCCCTTACCGTTGGCGCGATTGGGCTGCAGACGCGGATGGCATCACCGGGCCAGACCTCCTGTCATTTCTGGTCGCGGAAATGGCTGAGCGACCTGACGGCACGCGCGGAGAGGGCCTGTTCAAATATCTTCGCAGCTTGCGTGGCGACAATGGGCGCAAAGAACGCCGCGACGTGATCGCAACCGTCTTCCAAGGCTTTTCAAACCGGATGGAAAGCGGCTACCTGCTGCGCGACGTGGTCAACCTGATCGACGGCATCCATTTTGACTCGTCCGAAGAGGTCCATACTCTCGGCCGCTTGTACGAGACGCTCTTGCGCGAGATGCGCGACGCGGCGGGGGACTCGGGCGAGTTCTATACGCCCCGGCCTGTCGTGCGCTTTATGGTCGAGGTGACGGATCCCAAACTTGGTGAGACCATCCTCGATCCGGCCTGCGGCACAGGTGGTTTTCTGACCGAAGCCTATCTGCACCTCGAACGCCAAGCCGACACTGTTGAAAAGCGGCGCGTCCTTCAGGACGAAAGCGTCCAGGGCGGCGAGGCCAAATCCTTGCCGTTCCTACTGGCCCAGCTGAACCTTCTGCTGCATGGCCTGCATGCCCCGCGCATCGACCCCGGCAACTCCTTGCGCTTCCGGCTGGCAGAGATCGGCGAAGATCAACGGGTCAACGTCATCCTGACCAACCCGCCCTTCGGCGGCGAAGAAGAAGCTGGCACCCTCAACAACTTCCCCGAGGATCGGCGCACCGCCGAAACGGCGCTGCTGTTCCTTCAGCTGATTATGCGGCGGCTGAAGCGCGCAGGGCGCGGGCGGGCGGCGGTCGTCGTTCCGCATGGCACGCTGTTCGGCGACGGAATCTCGGCGCGGATAAAGGCCGACCTGCTGGAAAAGTTCAACCTTCACACAGTCGTGCGCCTGCGGGAAGGGGTGTTCGCGCCCTACACCGACATCCCGGCGAACCTGATATTTTTCGACACCAGCGGACCGACGAAGGACATTTGGTATTATGAGTTGCCCTTGCCAGAGGGCCGCAAAAAATACTCCAAGACGGCGCCGATGGCTTATGAGGAGTTTGCGGGCTGCCTGGCTTGGTGGAACAACCGCGAGGAAAACGAGCGCGCATGGAAGGTATCGGCCGCTGACTTGATTCAGCGCGACGCACAGGGCCGTGTCACGGGCTGTAACCTGGACATCAAGAACCCGCATTCTGGCGACGTCGCGGATCACCGTGCGCCGACCGAGATCGTGGACGCGATCATCGCGCAGGAAAAGCGAATCCTCGGGATCATGGACGAGATCAAAGCCGCTCTGGCGGAGCTCGCGTGATGTCGCAGACGATCACCATCGACAGATTCCTTACCAAGTCAGAGGCATGGGTCCCTGTCGCACCGGACGGACATTACAAGCAAATCACCGCGCGCCTGTGGGGCAAGGGCCTTACGCTTCGCGGCGAAGTACCAGGGGCGGCAATTGCGGCCCCGCGTCAGTTTTGCGCAAAAGCCGGTCAGTTTTTGATTTCCCGGATCGACGCGCGCCACGGCGCATTCGGCATTGTTCCTGCAGAACTAGACGGTGCTTTGGTCAGCAACGATTTTCCCTGCTTCGATATCGACGCGTCAACTGTGCTGCCGCATTACTTCGAATGGTATTCGCGCACCCCGCAGTTCGTAGACCTGTGTCGCCGAGCAAGTGAGGGATCGACAAACCGTGTGCGGATGAAGGAAGAAAAGTTCCTGAAAATGTCGGTGCCACTGCCGCCACTCGAAGAACAGCGCCGCATCGTCCAGCGTCTGGACATGGTCGCGGCACTGGTGGCGGATCGCCGTCGCGCCATCGAAACTGCAGAACGCGAAACCCATGCCCTGCTGCTGAAAGCCTTCCAGCGCGCCATCGATGGCGCGCCCCTGCGCCCCATGTCCGAAGTCGCCCCCTTGGTGCGCCGCCCTGTCGAGATCGACCTAGATGGCACATATCCCGAACTCGGCGTCCGTTCCTTTGGAAAAGGCACGTTCCACAAGCCGGACCTGTCAGGGTCGGAAGTTGGCAACAAGAAGCTGTTCCGCATCAATGCTGGCGACCTGCTGTTTAACATCGTTTTCGCTTGGGAAGGCGCGGTGGCAGTCGCACAGCCGGCTGACGATGGTCGCGTGGGATCGCACCGCTTCCTATCGTGTGTGCCTGCACCGGACACAGCATCTGTAGAATTCCTACGCTTCTATTTTTCAACCCGCGAGGGCCTGCAGAAGTTGGGCGAAGCATCGCCTGGCGGGGCGGGGCGAAATCGAACGCTAGGCTTGAAGAAGCTGGAGGACCTCCAAGTGCCTGTACCTTCAATCGAGCGCCAGCATTGGTTCGACCGTCTCCAGACAATGGCCCGCGAAGCTCGCGCCATTCGCACCAGCACCGCCCTGGATTTGGAGGCCCTAGTCCCGGCCATGTTGCACGAGATCTTCAATGGAAAGGCAGCCGCTGCATGATCCCACGCGCCGCGTTGACCCGGATCTACAGGTTTGCCTCCAATGGCCAGAGGGGCCCGATCGTGGCCGCCCACAAGACCGATGGTATTTGGTTGCTTGAGAGAAAGGGGACTGCGCCATCGAACACTTGGGCGACATGAGTTGGAATTCATTGACCACAGCAGCATGCCAAGCCGGTGTCGATTGCGTGGGTGAACGTTGGACCGTTGCGAATTCAGCGCAACTTGCACGCTTGATAGCGATCATCGCGATGGGGCAGGTAAGTCAAGCGGCGCACATAGTCACTAGTCTGACGTCGGCAGCCCCGGCGTTTTCTCTCGCTGAATTGCGGTCCGAAGCGATGGTCCGACTGACGGTGCAGGATACACCTCAGACGCCCCGCATAGGATATCCGCGATGGCAGCGTGATGGCTTCATGTTTGAGGCCATTTCATGGATTGCCGCGCGGCAATCTCATAGTCCTGCCGTGCTACTAAAAGACCCACACGTCAGTGCCACCAGCCAGGGCCTTGATGGTCTGATGATCGTTTTGGCCCCTGACAAGTCGGTCGTCGAGTCAACCACCATCTTCGAAGATAAATGCACCGACAATCCGAAGTCGATCTTTGAGGGAAAAGTAATGGCAGGTTTTCGCGAACGCCACGACAACAAGCGAAGCGCAGAAATAATTGCCACAGCGAGCGCACTGCTCACGAGGGCCGGGATCAGTGATGAGTTTGCAGCAAGAATGGCCGCCGCGGTTACGGATCGCAAGCGTCGCCACTACCGCGCTGCCGTTACTACCGTCGCAGACCTGGACAGTGACATTGCTCGCGCCAGCATCTTCTCCACCTACGGAGAACTGGATGGAATAACGACCAGCCAGCGGCAAGCTGCCTGTTTCATCGTTCCAGGCGATCTGCGGCCATGGTTTGACCAACTCGGACTTCAAGCAGTGGCATACCTCAAGTCGCTCGAGGATGACCTCAATGTTTGACGCTGAAACGTCTCGCTTCCTCCGATCAGCTCCGCCGGTGCCCGATCTTGACCCCGAGATGATCCCGGCACTTCTTACGCAGCATTATGCGGAACTTGCGTCGTCTCGGTTGAGAGGGAACGAAACATCGCCGTCAGACACGACCTGGCCCCTCGAGCGTATCGCCGACACATATGAACTTATTGCGTCCACGCAGCGCGAGTCTCCGTCAAGGGCCGCAGCCGCTTTCGTTGCTGGAACAGCGCAGCAAATTCTTGCCCGCCGGCAGTCATTGCGATCCGCCGGGCAGCTGTTCGCCAACGTTGACCGCGACAGGGTTGATCCCTCGCTCTCGGCCGCCATTCTGTTCCTGATGGCAGAACAATACGGCGACGCCAACGAGGCGGCCTTGCAGATCAGGACCGATCGAGGGCCTGAGACCTACGAGGCCACGATTTTGACCGAGCATGTCGCAGACCTGGCACGAGGCAGGCTGGACCGCATCTTGGACCGCTCAGCCCGCTGGCGACGACCAGGACTTCTGGGTGGAATGGAAGATCGCGCGCTTGCCGCTCTGCTAGAAACCCTTGCCACCGGCATCGAACTTTTGGCAGCGCATATTCTCCACGCTCCAGCTCCGGAAGCGATCGCCGGTCGCTTCACCGACTCTCGCGAGGCGTTTGGCGCTGTCGTTGGGCTGGCGGCCGACCGTCGCGAACTTGACGCCATCGAATTCAAGCTTGGCCCGCTGTATCCCGGTCCATTTCACTTGGCATCCTTGCTGTCCGCCGCTGACGGCGTCCTAAAGGCGGCGAGTTTGCACAATACCCCGGTACCAAATGGTGCCGACCCGATAGCATGGGAGCGTTGGCTTCGGTTTCGAGCGGACAAATTTCCGTTTGTCTGGCCAAACCATCGCAAAGCGATTGCCGAGGACTTTCACCAAACCGGGGTTTCCGCAGTCGTCGTGCTCCCGACAGGGGCAGGCAAGACGACGGTGTCATCGCTCAAAATCGCAGGCGTTCTGGCACGCGGAAAGAAGGTCGCCTTTCTTGCGCCAACGCATGCCTTGGTCGATCAGTTGACTGAAGACCTCCGAGAGATGTTTCCTAGCGAGATCATGGAATCGGTCATCTCTAGCGACTTCGATCTCCTCCTTGCTGGCGATGCCTCGTTCCATGATATCGAGGTCATGACCCCCGAACGCTGCTTAGCGATGCTCTCGTTCGCGCCAGAGGCTTTTTCAGACGTGGGATTACTCGTATTTGACGAGTGCCATCTTTTAAGTCCTCAGTCAGGCAAGATCCGCCGAGCACTTGACGCAATGCTGTGCGTTTTGGCCTTCGCGGAGGCTGCGCCCGGGGCCGATTTGCTCTTCTTGTCCGCGATGGTACGTAATGGCACCGAAGTCGCTGATTGGATTGGAGCACTGACCAAACGGCGAAGCGTCGCAGTCGACCTTCTATGGAAACCGAGTCGCCAAGCGCGGGGTGTCGTCATCTATGATGAGACGGAACTAACTGCCGCCACCGCCCGCGCCTGGGAACAGCAAAAGGCCGCAGATGCTGTCGCTCCCAAGCCTGCGAAGGATTTACGCAGCGTTGCCAAATTGGAGCTAACTGCCCAGCCTTTCGCTGTATGGGGATTGCAGCATAATTGGCACTCTGTATCCGAAAGAAAGGCTTGGGTCGTCACAACCGCGCTGCTTGACACTCCCGTTTTGCTTGCCGGGTCAATCAAGACCGGCGCAATGAAGCTCAAGCCGAACGTCAATGAGGTTGCCGCACAGCTCGCCGCCACGGCCAGTCTTCGCGATTTGAAGACCATCGTATTCGTGAATACAAAGCGCGACGCGATTTCGGTGGCGGCTGAGATCGCGACAAAGCTAGGAACCCGTGTTCCAGCTACCGAACCGGAAAAGGAGCGGTGGACGGCGCTTGAAATCGAACTTGGCGGCCTCAAACATTCCCTCCTCACGCCTGAGAATTGCGCTGTCCCGCACAACTCTACGATGCTACGCCTCGAGCGTGACCTTGCCGAGCGGATGTTCAAACGCAGTGACGGCGCCAGTGTCATCGTCGCGACGCCCACTCTGGCCCAAGGTTTGAACTTACCAGCGCAGCTCGCAATTCTCGCGGGCGACAAGCGCGCAGATCGAGCTGGTGGTCGCGAAAATCTGGAAGCGCACGAAATATTGAATGCTGCTGCACGCGCAGGCCGCGCAGGCCATCTTGCGAACGGGCTAGTCCTGCTGATTCCTGAACCCATTATCACATTTCGTGGCGGACAACCGCTCAGCGCGAACCTAATTGGTAAGCTCAAAGGCGTTCTTCCGGAGGACGACCACTGCGTCACTGTGACGGATGCACTGGAGACTGTTCTGGATCGCCTCATGGCAGGGGACATACAGAACTCTGACGTTCAATACACGATCAACCGGATGGCGGTCCTCGCAAGCGGGGAGAAGTCAGTTGATTCCGAAAGCCTTTTCAATCTTCACAAGTCGTTTGGTTACTTTAGGGCGGCAAGCCGTGCCGCTGTATCCGAGTTCGAAGCCAAGTTGGAACAGCTGCGACTGGCCATCGATCTTCAGCGCAATCCAAATATCGATTCAAGCATCGCGATCCTATCCTCCCAAAGTGGCCTTTCCGCAGACTTGCTAATCGCGCTCAAGGCTCGTGTACAAGCTGAACTGAAAGCGCTTCCGAATTCCGTTGCCGACTGGCTGACTTGGATAGTCAAATGGCTCTCCGAGGACCCCGACGCCCGGTGCGCGCTGCTTTCGGACGTGTCTGACAGTATCCTAGCGGCATGCGGTGAGCCGAAGGGGGGCGCCCTTAGCTCGCAACACCTCATTCATCTGCATCGGGGCCTGCTGGCGTGGATCAATGGAGACAATCTGCGTTCGATTGAACTTGTCCTTGGCGGTGAGCCTGATCATCATTTGCCCACAAAATATGTCTGCCCGCGAGCGCGCGAAATTGTGGGCACAATTGTGCCACGGGCAATTTCCTTCATTCTAGGCCTCGTGGCGCGCGTCGTTAACGACGCAGTCGGATCCGGAGATTCAGCCGAGATCGACCACCAACTGATCGAGTTTCTTGGTACCATCGTGCGACGCGGGTATAGCGGTCCGGACATGATGTTCTATGCGATCGAAAATCCGCATCTGCTAAGCAGAGTCCAGGTCCATACAGCTTGGAAGACGCGCTTTGACGGAATCTTCGAAGACCTGACCGATCTTTGACCCCCGATTTGGCTAGTGGACTATGCTGAAAGAGTCCAAGCTTGTTACGAGTCTAAATCCTGGCAACGTTGTGCGTATGGGCCCAAACGGGTCATTCGAGATCATCACAGCGGTCCTACACTCTCCGTTTTGTTCGACACCAAGAGCCTTCGGCCCCGGTCTTTCGACCGGGGCCTTTGCCTTGACGATCAGTCGCCGCGGCGGGTGTTGGGGCGGGACCAGATGAGGCTCGAACCCTCGCCGTCTTCGTCATCGAAGAGGTTGGCGTAGATGGGTGCGGCGAAGCTCGGATCGTCCAGCTTCAGGCCCAGGTATTCGCGGCCCTCGTTCGATTTCTTCGTCCAGGCGGCACCGATCTCGGCGCGGCCGACCAGAACCCGGTGGGAGGGGGCGTTCTCGCCCGAGGCCCGCAGGTCGGGGACGAGGCGCACACCCTTGGCCTGCAGGCTGAGGGTGAAGATTTCGCCGGTGTATTCGGTGCCGGTCTTCTTGAAGGTGCCGATGGTCGCCATGTTCTTTCTCCGTTTTGCTGTTTCGGGCCCGCGTCCTTGCGGCCTCGATGGCGATCGACAGCCCGGAGGCGACCGCTGGCGCACCCCCCTCGCGGGGGCCAGACAGCACAGGAGGAACTTTCTTGCTGCGCGAGGAATGGCGGCTCTGCCGACAGGGGAGGAAAGTTGTGACGACGCTGTTGCGCCGTAGCGGTCGAGGCGAAGACGTCCTTCGGGCAGATCAGCACATCACCAGAGGCCACAGGACGCGGGCTGGGACAGACAATCCACGGAGATCAAGGCGACCCTGAAGGCCCATCAGGTAAGACAGGACAGGCACTACCGGCGATGAAACCACCTCTGGCTACCGGTCATGCCAACCTGCGCCTCCCTCTGCCCTGCTGTCGGGCGGCTCCCGCCACCCCACCAGTTCTGGTCTGCTATCGTGATGGCAGGCAAAGGACGATCTTCCAATGTGCTGGCCGATCCGGGCTGAGGCTCCCCTCCAACCGGCGCAACTCGATGATGGTCTGACGGTGGGGCCTTTGCCCTCACGCCCCGCCCCAATACCTGCCGCTTCAATGATCGATTGGCAAAGGTGCGTCGAAACCCGGGGCCGACCAGACGCACCTTCGCTTGAACGAAACACGAACAAGCCCTATGCTCAGGCTACATCTTGTAATGCGAGGCGCGAAATGACTCCATATCGTGATTGGGACCAGGATTCTGGCATCCAAGCCTATGTGATCGGTTCGACGTATATGGATGTCGCGTTCAAGGATGGAGCGATCTACCGCTACACCTCGGTATCGGCAGGACAGGCCAATATCGACCGGATGATCGTGCTGGCACGGGCGGGGGATGGGCTGAACCAATTCATCAACCGGGCTGTGAGGAATCGCTATTCGGAGCGGCTTGCCTGAAATCATTGTCTCTCCATACCCCCACATGAAAAAACGGGGCGACCGAAGCCACCCCGTTCAAAGTCATTCAGCGGCGATCAGGTGCTGGCGCTCCTCTTCGTCGTCGGGCTGGGCCTCGTCGTCATCGGCGAGGAAGGCGGGCAGTTCGACGCTGATGTCGTCCGCCACTGCAGCTTGGCCCGAATCCGGGTCGTCCAAGCGCAGCGGCTCCGGCAGCCAGCCAGAACCATCGAGGAGGCGTTCCGCTTCGCGCGCCATGTCGCCCTTCTTCAGATGAGCGATCAACTCAACGGCCTGTGCCCCTGCCCCTTCGCGCACGGCCTCCAGGATGCGGCTCTTGGTGACGCGGCCTAGGTAATTGGCGACGGTGGGTTTCCAGCCTGCCTCGACCAGATCGAGCCGGGTGGTGCGGGCCAGCCGGTCAGCCTCACGCAGGCGGCGGTCCAGACCGTGCTGGCTGATCCCCATGCCGCTGTAGGGGTTCGGACGCTCGTAGAGCGCGTTCACCCCGAAGCTGAGGCAATGTGCAAGAAGCGCCTGCCGGCTGGCCTCATCCAGGGCGTGGAGCCAGTCCCAGAGCACGTCATCCCCCTGCCCCAGTGGCATGTCAGAACGCCAGCCAGCGTGGCGCGTGTCGATGTTCTGCGCCGGGAAGCTGTCTGCTAGATCGGCGGACTGCACCGGCAGATGGATTTCGCGGACGGTCGCCTCGATAGCAGCACCAGAAGCTCGGGAGACGAAGCAGTCGATGACCAGCTTGTGCAGGAGTGCCGTCATCGCAATGCGCGGGTTGTTGGCCACTGCGTCCCGCAGCGCCAGTGTGCGATGTGCCGTCAGCTCGATGACGAGCCGTTCGGGCAGTGGCTTGATCGCGTCGCCCTCGTCTTCGTCGTCCTCGGTCGGTCGGGTCTCACCGCCCATGTTGATCACCGTGGAATGGCTTGCGCCGTGATCCGCATCTATCGGCGCGTTTTCATCGGAACCGTCGTAAGTCGCCTCGCCTGCGGGCACTTCGCGCTGTTCATCCTCGGGACGAACGAAGCCACGTTCGACCAGCAAGCTCCCGTCGCTGTCGATGCTGACGAAGGCCCCTGCCCTGCCGACCTGGTCGGGATCGAAGGCCATCGGGCGGCTGTCGAAGGCGCTAAGGAGCCGCTCGATCTCGCCAAGTCGCAGATCAACCTCTTCGGACAGATCATCGGCCTCAGCGTATTCAGCCTCCAGCCGATCATATTCGTCGCGAAGCGCCTCGCGCGTGGCCCGCTCCTCATCGGTCAGATCGACCGTGGTACCCAAAAGCTCGCGCAGGCCCATTGTGTGGCCGTAGGGGAAGCTCACGGCGACCTCGAGCCACTTCCAACCCTCGGCGGAGATCGCTTCGGCTTCCGCTTTCAGCTTCTCGCCGACCAGCCGTTCCAACAGGACCGGGTCTTGCAGCCAACCACCATCGTCCTGCTGGAAGAGGTCGCGCAGGACGAAGCCACCCGTGGCTTCATAGGCGTCGAGCCCCAGGAAGCGGGCGCGCTTGTCCGACGCGCGCACTGCGGTCTCGGTCAGCATGCGGCGGATCTGGTAGGGCTCCTTCGACCAGGAGTTCTTGACGGCCTCCCAGACCTGCGCCTGCCGGTCGTGATCGTCCGAGATAGTGAAGGCCATCAGCTGTTCCAGGGTCATGCCATCCTCGGCATAGACCTCCAGCAGCGCGGGCGCGACCGTGACGAGGCGCAGGCGCTGCTTGACCACCTTCACATCGACGAAGAAGGCTGCCGCGATGGCCTCTTCGGTCATGCCCTTCTCGCGCATGGCCCGGAAGGCGCGGAACTGGTCCAGCGGATGCAGCGGTGCGCGCTCGATGTTCTCGGCCAGCGAGACCTCGTCGATCAGCACACCGTCATCGGCCACGCTGACGATGCAGGGCACAGGTGCGGTCTTGTCAAGGCGCTTTTGCTTCACCAGCAGTTCCAGAGCCCGGAAACGCCGCCCGCCCGCGGGCACTTCGAACTTGCCGGTCTCGGCCCCGTCCTCGCCGATCACCGCGCGGACGTGCAGGCTCTGGATCAGGCCGCGGCGCGCGATGGATTCGGCCAGTTCATCGACCGAGATGCCGGCCTTCACGCGCCGGACATTGGACTGGCTCAGGACCAGGTTGTTGAAAGGGATATCCCGCGACGAGGCGAGGACGATTTTCTGCATGTTGGTCATCGGACCAATCTCCGCGACAGGCACCGAGAGCCTCTCTCTCGACTGCCAACCTGTCGCAAACCCCCTGCCCTCCCCTGCCTCTCTGCCACGGCCGGGGATCAGAGGTGACCGAGCCCCCGCAGACTGACCTCCCGGCCCGCGCCGACGATGATATGGTCGTGCAGGGTCAACCCAAGCACACCACAAGCCTTCTCGACCTCCTTCGTCATAGCGATGTCCGCCTCCGACGGCTCGGGATCGCCCGACGGATGATTGTGGACGAGGATCAGGGCCGAAGCATTGAGGTCCAAGGCGCGCCGGACGACTTCGCGCGGATAGACCGGCACATGATCGACAGTGCCGACGCCAAGGCGTTCGTCGGAAATGAGCCGGTTCTTGCGGTCCAGGTACAGGACATGAAACCGCTCGACATCGCCACGCACCGAGAAGGCACAATAGTCCATCACGGCCTGCCATGACGAAAGGACCGGGTTGCGGTTGATATGGCGGGCTAGGATTTCGCGGGCGGCGAAGATCGTGGCCTGTTCCTGCGCGGTCAGCTCGAAGCTGCCGGTGCGACGGTTTAGGAAGGCAGTGGGGTGTTCTGAAAATCGGGACATGTAGACCTCATGTGTTGAGTCCGACCAGCATCCGATCAACGGCAACGCGCTGCGCCGGCGAACTTGGCCGGGAAAGGGAAAGAGGGGACGTTCTGATGACAGGGGGCAGGCGATATCCGAGCCCCCTGCCCCGCTGCTCACCTCAGCTGACGCGATCGAGCAGCTTCTTGGCCCGGCTTTCCATGTCGAGACGCGCATCCTGCTGCGTTTTATCGCGTGCAAGTCTCGTAATCCCTTGAATAAAATCAAAAATACTCTCCGGAGGTCGGCCCTCTTCCATCAGCACCTTCTCGATGATCTTGCCGGATTCGGTCTTCGAGAAGCCGCGCTTCTTCAGGAAATCATCCCGGTCCTCATCGCTGCGCGCCACGATCTGCTGCCGCGCCGCCTTGATGCCATTCACAAAGCCCTGCGGCGAGGAATTGGCGAACCGCGTCAGCGCAGGGGCTGCTTCATGGGCAAAGCGCGAGGCGGCGTATTTCGAGTGGCGGATGGTGATCTCCTGAAAATCCTCGACGCCCCAGAGATTGCGGTTCTGGCAGACAGCCCGCAGATAAAAGCTCGCCATGCCGAGGGTTTTCGCGCCGACCTCCGAGTTCCAGCAATAAAAACCCCGGAAGTAGAGATCAGGCGAGCCATCCGGCAGGCGACCCGCCTCGATCGGGTTGTGATCGTCGACGAGGAACAGGAAGACATCGCGGTCCGAGGCATAGAGCGTAGTCGTGTCGCGGCTGATTTCGACATCGGGATTGTAGACCCCCGTCGACCAGTCGAGCACGCCCGGCACCTTCCAGCGCGTGTCGCCAGTGCCATTGCCCGCGATGCGCTGCACCGCCTCGACCAGCTCATGGTCGTGGATGCGGCCATAGTCCGGACCGGTCACCGCGCGCAGCTCGGTGCGGCCATCTTCCGTCTCAAATGTCTTCACCTGCTCGGCGCGGTGGTTGGTCAGGCCGTATTGCAGGTTGATACCCGCCAGCGGCGCGGGCAGCTGGCGCAAGTAGGAGGCCGGAGCGCCGACGATGCTGGCGAGCTGACCAAAGGCCCAGTGCGTGGGCGCCACCGGTTCATGCGCTTTCGGCAGCATCAGGTGCAAGCGCTCGGGGTTGTCGCGTGCGGCCTCGACACGGATGTCCGCCGTCTGCACCACCCGGCTGCGGCTGCGCTCGGACCGACCCTTCACCGAAGCCCATAGATCGTCGAGCGACAGATACCGCTCATCATCTGGCCGGTTGAACCATTCGGAAGACACCCGCCCGTTCCGCTCACCCCGGCTCACATCAACCTTGTAACCGCTCGACCTCATCGTCCGCACGGGATCCAGAATTTCCACATTGTTCATAACAGTCTCTCCGTGACGGGCGCCGGAAGCCTCTCTCCCGGCCCTGGCCCATCACCGGATAACCTTCCTTCCTCGAACTCTCTGAACCGACGTCAGGCACAAACACCGACAGGAATGCTAGGCCTTCGTCACGGGCCTTTAAGTCAGGTCGAAGAGGCGTGGGAACAGGACGTCATGTGTCTTGCTGGGAAAGCGCAGCATCAGGGCGCTGCGTGGGGTCTCGGACCCGACGATGCCGTCATCAAGAAGTGATTTCATGGTGGCGCGGGCCGTGCGGGGTGCGACGCCCAGCAAGGGGGCAACATCCCCACGGTCAACTTCGCCGCGCAATAGGACGATGCGCAGCAACTCCCCTGCCCTCTCGCCCAAACCTGAAAGCGTAGCATAGCGCGTAAGCCTTTCGCCTATTCGGTCGAAGTCGAACATGCCCGCCATGAAGGTGACCTGATCCTCACAAACCGCGAGGAACCACTTAGTGAAAGTCACAAGCGCAGCCAACGACAAGTTCCCGCGCCCGTCACGGTCGCCCTGACGGACACGGTCGGCGAGTTGCATCATCTCACGGTATTCATCGCGACCCGGCAGGCCATCCTGTAGACCTCGGGCCAGCCCGCGCGAAACGGACCAGAGCCCCCCTGCCCCGATGCCCGCATGATGCACCATTGCATGCGACATCAGCCGACTTACACGCCCGTTCCCATCGTAGAACGGATGAATGAAGTTGAAGCGATGATGTGCAGTCGCCACGGCAAGTGTGCGCGTGACCTGACCATGCAGCCAATCCAGCCGAAACCGGGTGTGGTAATGCGCCATGAACGAGGGAACGGTGTCAAACGGAGGCGGAACATGTGCGCCAACCTCTACGTCGCCCTGCCGCCATTCCCCGGGAACGATCCGGACCACTTGGCCCCCATGGCGCAGCGTCAGCATCTCTTCAGTGGCGCCTTCATAGAAGGCTTCGTGAAGCCATTTGATGAACGACGGATCACTCGGATCTGCGAGCGTGCCCTCGACCGCCCGGCGGTCGATCTCTTCTTGCAGGTGGACATGGGCCGCATGTTCTTGCTGCAGCGCACGACGCCCTGGATCGGCGTCAAAGTCACCGGCGAGTGCCCGTTCAATGTCGCGCGGGCGGGTGTTGTTTCCTTCGATACGGTTGGAGTAGTAGCTGTTCATCATCCGCACCATCGCGGCCAAATCGGCCAGGGTACGGGCAGGCAAGTTCCGGCCCAAACCGCGCGACGACTGAATCAGCCGGTTTGCCGTCTCGACCAGGTCAAGCGGGATGTCATCTTCGAGCCGGGCAGGCTCTATCCGTGATGGGGACACGATGTACGTCAAGCAGACTCCAGAATGCCACTAAGTATGACGCGCAACATATTCTTTAGCTTTAGAAAAAGCTAGGATAAAGCGGATATCTGCCACTATCACATGCCACTAAGCCGTGCCACTCTCGGCTTTGGGGTGTGGGTCAGGACATGTCCGGATCCACACCGCCTTACCTGATCAGGCCGCTTCCCAGACCTGGTTCAGGATCCGTGCCGCAATCTCAGATTTGTCCTGCGGCAGGAACCGGCCGTAGTGCTGAGCGACCATGTCGGGCGTATCCTGAATGGCATAACTTGCCTGCTCATAAGACCCAGTGCGCTTCAGGATGTGTGTGGCCAGAACATCGCGCACATTATGCGGCCCGTGCGGCAGAAGGCCTTCGATGGCCCCGCGCTTGGTCCACGGGTTATAGATGCCGTAGCGTTGAATCGCGGTGCGCCATGCCTCATAGAACGTGTTCTGGCAGTAAACGGCGTTGGTGCTCGTCATCTTCGCCGTCTTGACGAAAAACGTTCCCGGGTCAGCCGCCTCGCCAACTAGACGCGCGCGATGGCGCTCGATCCAAGCTTCGATCAGTTCGTAAAGCCGTCCGAGGTCTGGGAGGACCAAGCGGAATGGCTTTGAACCAAAGAAGGAGGAGTTGGCATTTTTGAAGGCGACTGACGGGATCAGGATCTCCCACCCTTGGTCGCGGCTGCTCCAACGCAACTCGCCACGCTTCGTGTCCTCCAGCTTGCGCTCCGAGGTCGGCAAGGTCCCTGGCTGGCAAAGCAGCAGTTCGCGCAAGTTCTTCTGCCGCAGCCCCGTGTGAAGACCGATGCGCAGCATCAGGAATGCCCGAACAGCTTCTGCCGCTGCGCGGGCGTTGTGCCGTTCATCTGGCATGCGCTGCAGGATTTCTTCGGTGATCTTGCGGTACTCGCCGACCGGGCTTGGCGCTTCAAGCACCGGGAGGATGGGCTCGAAGGGGTCGCGATGAACCCGGGCAACACGGTCGATCTCCTTGATCCGCCGACGGGCGTGCTTGTACATGCGGTCGCAGGCGGCAGACCAATCCGACTGCACAGTGATGATGTCGTCCTCGGTGACCAAGCCTTCGATCGGACGAAGGCTGCTCCCCATACGGGGCGATTGGCGCAGCCAACCGGTCTCTTCCCGACAGATCGCTGCGGCGATGGATAGCAGGTCGATCTCCCATTTCGTGTAGAAGCCGCGCCGACGCTCCCGCCAATGAAGGTACCAATCCCAGACCTGCGGAAAGATCATCATGGTGAAAGTCAGCAGCTTCGGATCAACGCCGAGGCCCTGTACTTCGCTCTCGGGTGGGGCCACGAACGCCCCGAACCACAGCCCGAAATGCTCCACCTTCTGGGAGGCGGTTTCCGTCCCCCACACCCCATTCCGTTGCATGCCGAAGGCGGCGAAGGTCGACGTTTTGAAACGAAGAAGGTCGGCCATCTCGTCGTTCAGGCGTTTGGGCGCGATGACGATGCCAGACTCTTCCGGCGTCCGCGCGGCAGAAGACTTGCGAACGGGCCCTGAGGCACAGCTGAAGCGAACCGCATAGCGTTGGCGGATGGCCGCCGCCTGATACCTGCGATAATCGGTTGACCCGCTGATGATCACGGTACGGACCCAATTAAGGATTTCTGCCTTCTCCTGGCTAGGCCGTCGGTTGAAATCTTCGGGGAGGTGCCAAGCCAGACGTCGCCGCTCGGATGGCGAGATGTCGTCCAGATCAAAATCGCCTGGTGCTCGATCCGGAGTACCAGACATGGAAGTAGCCCGCCGGCAGGCGATAGCGCCGTTCGATCCGCCCAAGAATTTCCAAGCTGATCGCGGCGCGCGGGACCTTCTTGCCGCGCCCCCAGCTGATCAGCGTGCTGCGATTGACGCCGTCCTCGGGTCTCACCACCGCGTTGTAGAGGTGGTAGATGGTTTCGCCATGACGTCGGGCGTGCAGTTGAAGGGCTTCACCAAACGTAGCAGGGTCATTCCATGTCGTGTCCAGTGGCTCGGGAAATTCGACAATCGCTCTCGGCCGGACGCCGGGCTTCTTGCGAACCTTCTCGGTGCTGGCCGCTCGAACGCCGGTGGGGTCCGTAGTCGGTCCGCCAGTCACCGGGCGAGTTGGTCGTCGTTCGGCGTGAACCAGACGCAACGACACATTCGAAACTTCCCGTGCCACGGCATCGAAGATCGGCTGCAGGTGCGCCCGATGGGCAAGGAGCCGATCGACGTCGATTTCGAGCATGGCGGACAGTGATTGCAGGTCGAGCCCACTGCCCCTGTAGGGCGGATATTCGGCTCGCTCGAGCAGGTCGACCAAGCAGCTGTGGAGCAAGCGCACCTCACCTTCGGTGAAGATCGTTGTGAACCGGCCCTTGCAAAACTCGGCGATCTTGCGCGGAGTGAGTGCAGAAGATGTTGATTTCATTTTCCATCCTTCGATTTCTGGGGCGGCCCAGCTATCGAAAGTCCGGGTGAAGGTGGAGAGTGGGTTGAATTATGTGATCTTCGTTGCACTCCAAACTCCCCGAGTTCAAATTCTTCCTCATGTCCACCGCGGTGGACATCACACCTGCATGCTTGTTGATGTCGAGAGCCTTTCCAGGATCGCGGCTGGTCTGAACGCGGCTGCCCTCTTTCCAAGGGTGATACTGTGGAAATACGCGGCGTAGTTTCGAATCCGCGTTCCTAGTTGGAGCAGGATGAAAACTGCAGCGGCGGTTTTCTTAGAACCCACACGCTTGCTTGCTTCGTGGAACGTCCCCGGCTGAATGCCCATCATCGGAGCGAGGTTCTGTGCATGTCTTTCGATGTCGTCCCACGTTCGCAGCGCTGCTGGTGCGAACGCCGTAGCTTCTTGGCAAACCGCGGTTAGCTTTGGGACGCTGGGTAGTAGATCGTTCTCAGCCTCTTCAGATTCTTTTCTATCTTTTTCTGACTTAGAAAGGTGCCGGACAATTTGACCGTCATTGGCGGGCAGTTTTGTTGTAATCATAACGTCCACCACGGTGGACATTTGACCAAGATGGCCCGTGATCTGATCCAGCAGGCAACGATACTCGGCCACCGCCAACTTGCGCCGCATCGTTCTGCGCGCGCTTTCTGCAAAGGTGCTTCCAGGTTCGATACTGTCGATATGAGCCAGTCCGACGAGAATTTGTTTACGCAGAAAGACCTGATCGCGGCGGGACTCTTCCAGTTCTTTGGCAGCATTGAGGAATTCACCGGCACGTCTCAACAGCGGCGAAAGCGATAGGCCAAAGCTGATGACCTGGCCATCACGCGAGCTGACGCGATAACGCTTGCGGTTCGGGCTGTCATGGCGCGCGATCATTCCAAGGTCTACGAAACGGTCGATATGGCGACGGAGAGTCCGCTCGTCCACGCCCCCGATCCGTCGGCAGATTTCCAAGTTTGAAGCGAACACAGTGTCACCTTGCCCTGGCCGGAGGAAGCTAAGGAGAGCTTGCAAGGTCTGGATGTGCCCCGGCTTTAGTCCGAAGGCAATCCGTGCGTCGCGCAGAGCACGAAAGACCGTCCAGATGTCGGGAGGCGTACAATTCTCCTGCCGGTCGCTCTTTTTGGCGCCGGAGGAACTTGCAGAAACCTGAGTGAATGCCATGTCTTTTTGAACGACGGCCACGTCGGCCCATAGCTTTCCCTGCCCCTCCCACGATTTCTCGCGCAGAAGGCAACAAAAATCATGTCCACCGAATCGGCGACTCTTGACCGGTATGTGGGAGATTGCTACATCATAGGTGCAAATCGATGATGGGCTCTCCGAGGGAAACCTTGGGGGGCTCTTTTCTTATTGGCCTTCGCTACTCTCCTTCTGCTCGAGTTACATGTTTAAGGGCAGGGATCAGTCTTCCTGCCTTCGCTCATCCCGCCATTTCTGGAAGAGGTCACGAAGCACTGCTTCGGCACGTTCTTCCAGCCAATGGCCGAATTCTGGATTGTCCTTGCGGGTGACTTTAATCCCGATGGACTTGGCGTCGACGGAGAGGGTCGCAACTACGTTGCCACCCTCGTCCTTTACAGTGGAACTGCGCCCCGGCGCTGAGAGGTCTATTGAACTCTTCGCAGCCCGCTGACAGGCAGCGTACACAGTCTGGAATCTGTCGATGCCGGTAGCGTCTTGGGGCAGGGCGGCCAAAGCGGTTCGCGCAACCTCGGTGAGAGCCACCTTCGATGCCAAGGCCGCAAGATCACTCCACTGACGCCGCCCGGTTCCATGAGCCGGGCCGATCAGTCTGATCAACTCTTCGGGGAGTTGTTCGATCACCACCCGGTGATTGGAGATGCCTTGCCTGGTCAATCCAAGTGCGTCCTGAATGACGCCTGGCTTATACCCAGCTTCCTGCATCTCTTTGATGAACAAGGCCTTCTCAATGAATGACGGATCCAGTCGGAGGTTGTTCTCTTGTCCTTGGGCGATCAGCGAAGCGTCGTCGTCCAAGGTGCGGACTATAGCCTTGACTGGTCCGCCAACCTTTCTGATCGCGGCAAGTCGCCTGCGCCCGTAGACGACGCGGTAGCGATCCGGCTGATCAGAGGGCCGAACCATGATCGGAACCTGCTGGCCGTGCTTGCGGATGCTCTCGGCTAGCAAGTCGATGCCATCATCTTCGAAGGCCATCCGGTCCCGGAGGCCATCGACCTCGATTTGCTCAGGGTCAATATCTCGGATAGAGTTGGCAGTAATCTCTCGAAGGGACTCTCTGAGACCGCCGACGGAACCGCCGAGTTTTGTCGGCTTCGCTGGGGCAGGGGAGGGGGGCACGTCCACGGCAGGTTGGTTGAATATGTTACGGCCCATCAGCGTCGACCCCATGCCATTTGAATCGTCTGTTCAAGTTCATCCGCGACGTTGTTCACACTGCTCAGGGCTCGGTCGATCGTCTTGCGGATCAACTGGCCCGGATCCACTTCATAGATCGTCTGCTGCGTCATTCCGGCGTCTGAAATGGCCGTGGACTTGAGCATAGGTTCCGTCATGACCTGGCCCGCCAGAATCGAACGTAGATACCCGGCCATTTGCGTCTGCGGACCATCGGAGGGTTCGTAGCGAGTGATAAGGAACTTGACGAAATCCCAAGCCACTTTTCGCCCGATCGCCTCTTCAACCGTCTGCACGGTCTCGGAGGCGAGCTTCAGGAACTGGCTCATTGAGGCGATATCTAGCATCCCCGGGACCACGGTCACCAAAAGTCCCGTCGAGGCCGCAAGTGCTGTAAGGGTGAGGAACCCAAGCTGCGGTGGGCAGTCGATTAGAACTAGATCATAGTCCGCGCTGACTTCGTCCAGCGCCAAAGCCAGACGTTCTGCAAAGATCGGCTGAACGCGACGCGCCAAGGCATTGGCCGTTTCGGTTTCGTATTCCGACAGCAGCAAGCCCGCGGGCACCATGTCGAGGTTGTGGAAATAGGTCTTTTGAATGATCGATGAGAGCGGAACTTTTCCTTCGTAGCGCAGGGCGTCATAGACTGTGCCGCTTTCGGCAAACTCGAGCTCTGGTCTGATGCCGAAGAAGGTGGTCAGGCTGGCCTGCGGATCAAAATCTAGCGCCAGCACTCGATAGCCGCGCAGGGCAAACCTCTGAGCCAGGTGGATCGTGGCAGTGGTCTTTGAACTGCCGCCCTTAAAATTGACAACGGAGATGACTTGCAGCCGGTCGCCGTCCCGGCGGCCCGGCAAGTACGCGTCTGCATTCTTTCCTGTCCGGGCAAGTATGTCACGCAGGGTGTCGATCTCTTCGGCAGAGTAGTAGCGGTGCCCACGTCCGTCCGTGAAGACCTCGGGAAAGCTTCCATCCTTGTGGCGGTTGCGCAGATTCGACGGGCTGACGCGCAGAAGTTCAGCGACCTCCGTCGAGCTGAAGCGCCGCAGAGACTTGCGCTCCTCCGGCTGAAAGGCAGCCCGCATTTGCCGGTTCAGCGATTCTGCCAAGCTGTCCGCAAATGCACCGATATCGGCTGTGCCGACCCCGCGATTGAGATTCATGCCTCGTTCAGTCATTCACTGCCCTCAGGCCCTTGTTAGGGCTCTTTATGATTTTGACGGCATTAAGCCGATCTGACGCGCTTTGTCGTCAGAACCGAAATGACATGAACGAGTGAGTCCATCAAGAAGAATCTAGATGTGGTGGAAAAAGTTATGCACAGCGCTAGCGAGCGTCAACGGGGGGGGGGCGCCTCCTTCGCGGTGATCTGCAGAAGATCCTTCAAGTGAACTATCCAGTTCTTCACCTTCGCTCGCCGCGTCAGAGCCGCCATCACGGAGTTCATACCGTCGTGGACCGGCCGATCGACAGGTCGTCCAGATTACCTGAGTGTTGAAAGCAGCCCTAGCTTCTCGGCCCGTTCAATCAGCATCTTCACTGAAGACGGTTGCCAGCTTGTTCGACCACGGGGTGTTCGCTCGCGCATCGCTTCTAGCCGGGTGCAGATCGCCTGAAGCGTGATCTCGGGGTCCGCGCCCTTGATGGCGGCGACGATGGCGGGCAGGCGGTCGTCCGTCTCGCGCCGACCGGCTCGGCCCAGCACATTCTCGGGCAGGAAGCCGTCGCGGACATAGGCGTTTACAGCGCGCAGCAGGCGGCTTTGCGTCCATTGACGCTCGCGGGGCAGGGGGCCGTTGACGATCCGCAATACGTCTTCCCAGGCCATGTCGGGCCGCAGGCGACGGACATGGGGCACCCAGTCTTGCGCCGTCTCGTTCAGGCGTTCGATGTAGCCGTCCTCCCGCGCCAGCCGCACCTTGCGCAGCGCGGCCGGATCGCGGGCGCGCAAACCCGGGTTGCCGCCGATCCGCCCCTTGGTGCGCGCCGAGGCCAGCCCCGCCTTGGTGCGTTCTCGGATCAGGGCGCGCTCGAACTCTGCGGCGGCACCCAGGACCTGCAGTGTGAATTTGCCCTGCGGGGAGGACGTGTCGATCGGGTCCATGAGTGAACGGAAGAAGGCGCCCTTCGCCTCCAGCCGTTCGATCACCTCAAGGAGATGCGAGAGCGACCGCGCCAGCCGGTCTATGCGCACGACGACCAGTGTGTCGCCCTTGCCGATCCGCTCCAGCACCCGCGCCAGCACCGGCCGCGCGCGGTTCCCGCCCGAGGCTTGCTCTTCATGGATCTCCGCGCAGCCCGCGGATTTCAGGGCCTGCGACTGGGGCAGGGGGGTCGTCTAATCGCATCACATCTTGCAAGCCCTTTCTTTCGGTGTGGAGCAAAAAGCCATCATTGATCAGCGCAACTGTTCTTCTAGGCGTGCCAAGGTGCGTTTGCCGGAGCAGGGTCGTCTTCGCGGTCGACAACCTGGTCGCCGCATGATTGGTGTTCGCGGGTGGGCCTTCCTATGTCTGATCCGCACTCAGCTGAGGAGCCAGCGGTGCATCCCCCTGCACGAAAGGCCCTACCTACGTCCCGGCAGGGACGCTTCGGCGCGCTCACATCTCGAGCGCTATCTCTGTGTTTTCAAGCAGTTGGTTTCATGCCTCGTTCAAACAGCGTGCCATCTCTGAGCATCGCATGCATCGTGACCGCCAGCTTCCGTGCCAATGCGACGGCCGCGCGCTTGAAGCCAATGCGTTCCCTGAGCTTCAGCCCCCAGGTCCGCAGGTCACTTTCAGCCGAACTGCGAGTCAGGATGACAGATGCAGCTTCGTAGAGCAGGCCGCGAAGGTGATGATCGCCGCGGCGGGAGATATGGCCCTTGTAGTCGATCTCACCGGACTGATACCGCCGAGTTGTAAGGCCGACCCAAGCGCCGACGGATCGGGACTTCCGGAAGTTGTCCGGGCTTTCAATCGCCGTGACAAACGATGTCGCGGTGATCGCGCCCACTCCCGGGATCGACATCAGGATCCGGCAGCCTTCGTTCTGTCGGGCTTCCGCAGCAATTTGGCGGGCGAGCCGGGCCGCCTGCAGCCGGGTTGCGCACCAGGCGTCGAGCATCGGCAGCAGGATTTCTGACAGTTTCGGCTGATCGAAGAGAAGTCGACGCACATGTGCTTCGAATGTGCTGCCCTTCCCAGCAGGAATGAGCAGACCGAAGGTCTTCATGAACCCTCTGATATGATTGGAAAGATCGACCGTGATCCTGACAAGCCGGTTCCTGGCAGCGATCAGGGTCCGCGCCAGCATGCTGTCAAAGCCTTTCACCCTCACTTCTCGGAAGAAGCCGATCTCGGCCAGATGCGCCAGGCCATCGGCATCGTTCGCGTCGGTCTTGTTCGGCGCCATGTCGAGGGCCGACTTGGCGTGCCGTGCATCAATACAGATCGCGGGCAAGTCCTCGGCTCGGAGGGCATGATAGAACCAGACCGACAGGGGCCCGGTCTCGAAGACGATCCGTTCGACTGCAGGTGCCCGCTTGCGCACCAGTTGTGCAATCACAGCAGGGTCAGAGGCACATTTTCCGCGCCAGACCCGCTCCCCGTGACGCCGGATCGACACGGCGGTCTCTTTCATAGAAACATCGAGGCCAATATATTCCTTCATGGCTGTTCTCCATCAGATGTTTGGGCCCGGCGTCCAGTCGAGAGCCCGTATCTTCATCATATCGGGGAACAGCCACCCTCCCAGCCTTGCCGAGGCTCAGGTGACCAACGGCCCGCGATTACCCCATGTCTGATCCTCGGTCGAGACGCGCGCGTAGCCGATCAGGGGCATCAAAATAGGCCGTTTGCAGTTTCAGATATCGTCAATAAACGACCGGTTGTAAACAGATGCAAGGGATCTCTGTGTGGCCCAGTTCAGCGAATTGCCCTTGGTTTCCTGAGGCTGAGTACGATGAGATATCTCTCTCAGACAGTCGCGTGCGCGTGCTATATATGGAGTGCAGACGCGCCCTGAAAAACCCTTGGGTAAAGTGCAAAACAAATATATTTTGCACATATGAAATCTCAAGCACCTGCCACTCATGATGATTTTGACAACCCGCGTCCCGACGCGGGAGAGGCCGAGGAGAGAACCGAAGACGATCTATGGTTTCTGCCCAGTCCGATCGAAGAGGAACCCGACGATCCGCCGCCCGGGCCAAGAGTTGAAACCCGGGAGACAGCGATCCTCGACGACTGGCGAAAAGCCGAGGCGGGCCACGCCGCGCGCCTCGCGCGCGTCGCGGGACGGCTCGGCGCGCTTGATGATCGGCTGCAGCGTGGGCCGGGGGGTTGGCGGCACAGGCTCGCCCTGATCGAGGCCGCCGATCTGAGTTGGTTCGCGGGTGACCGGATCGCCCAGGATCGGCTTGCGCTCTGGATCTCCATGCGCCTGTCCGGCGTTCAGGACGACACAGCGTCCCTGGCGCGTGTCGGTTGGGCGGTACGGCGTCTGACCAGCGGGCCGGGGCCCGAGGTGGACCTGTCTGCATTCCTTGACCGACGCGACCCCGAAAAGCTTGGCGATGAAGCCGAACCGTTCGCAGACCGTGCGGGCTGCTGGCTCGACCTGATGGCGCAAGCCTCCAATCTGCACCCGATTACCCGAGCTTGCATGGGCTTCCACCTATGGAGTCTTGCAGGCCTCGGGCAGCACGGCGACCAGATGGAAGCGGCGGTTACAGCCGCGCGGATCGCGTCCAGAGAGGGTAACGGGGCGATCTTTGCACCTCTGGCAATGGGCGGTGCAGGGGGACTACGCGTCGGTGGCCCACCTGCTGACCGTCTGGCGTGTTGGCTGGACGGGATGGAGGCGGCAAGCCTGACCGCGATGCGGCACCTCGACGATATCGAGGTGTCGCGTAGCCCTTAAATGCGGTATACGAAAGTCAACAAAATCAATGGGGCGGCTTTGCCATTAAATATGGTATCTTGCCTTTAAATCCGACATTCTTGCCATTAAAGTTGACACAGCGTGCGCGGGGTTGGACGGTTGGCAGCGATGGAAGGTACTGACGAAGACTGTGGCGATGCTGGTGCTGAGGCGCTGCGCCGGGCATCGGTCCTTCGACCGCTTGTACAGACATATCTCAGCCGCACCGGGAGCCTGGAGAGCGGTATACGTGATGCAGTCTGGGAGCTTGGCGTCAGCAAGACCACAGTTTGGCGCTGGATCCGACGGCTTGCAGAAGAAGGTGGCCGGACAAGCGCTCTTGTTCCCCGCAAACGCGGCCGACCCACGGGGTCGGTCATGGTGCCCGGTGATGTCGAAGGCATCATCGAAGACCATCTGACTCGATACTACCTTCGGCGAGAGCGCCCCAGTCTGGCGCGCGTTGTGACAGAAATCCGCAGTGCCTGCCGTGAGCGTGGGTTTCAGCCGCCGACGCGCCGAACCGTTCAGCGACGGCTTGATGCGATGGGTGCCCGCGAAGTCATGAAAGCGCGCGAGGGCGCAAAGGTAGCGCGCCAAAGGTTTGCGCCGGTGACGGGAAGGAACAGATCAGAACGACCGCTGGACGTTGTGCAGATCGATCACACACCAGCGGACATCATCCTTGTCGACAGTTTCGAGCGTAAACCCATCGGCCGGCCTTGGGTGACCTTGGCGATCGACATCGCCACGCGCATGGTTTCGGGATACCACGTCAGCTTTGAAGCGCCCTCTCGCCTTTCGGTGGCCTTGTGCCTCACGCGGGCCGTCGCCCCCAAAGCAGAGTTTCTGGCGGACCTCGAGTGTAGTGTCCCGTGGCCCGCGCAGGGCAAGCCGGTCAGCATTCACGTCGACAATGGCCGCGATTTTCGGTCACGCGCTTTTCAATCGGCCTGCGCCGAATGGGGGATCAATCTGGTCTATCGACCGCCGGGAAGCCCTCACTTTGGTGGGCATGTCGAGCGGCTGATCGGGACCATGATGGGCGCGGTGCATCTCCTGCCGGGAACAACTCAGTCGTCGGTCGCGGCCAAAGGCGGATATGACGCGGAAGCCATGGCGGCGATGACTTTGCGAGAGTTTGATCGGTGGTTTGCCTTGGAAATCTGTCGCTACAACAACAGCATTCATTCGAGCCTCGGCTGCACACCTGTCGCCAAGTGGGAAGCGCTCGCCGGGGAAATGGCCGGCGACATCCCCTTCGACATGGAGGCGTTTCGGGTAAGTTTCCTGCCAAGTGAGCAGCGGCAGGTGCGTCGTGACGGCATCCATCTGTTCGACCTGCGCTACTGGTCCGACGCCCTCGCGGGTTATGTTGGTCGCCGGGACGGAAAGGTGGTGGTCCGCTACGATCCCCGCGACCTCTCGGCCGTCTGGGTCGAACTGGACGGCGGCAGATGTGTCGAGGCCCGGTACCGCAACCTGGAAATCCCGCCGGTGTCGCTCTGGGAATACCGCGAGGCCATGCAAAAGGCACGGGCCATGGGGAAGGTGGGGACGAATGAATTGGTCCTCGCCGAATTGATCCGGCAGCAACGCCAAATCGAGGGTGAAAGCCGTGCGCTGACCAAGGCAGAGCGCCGATCCCGTGAAAGGAATTCTTCGATGAAGGGTTTGGCCGCTGATGATCGGGCGTCGGAGGGGCTGCGACCCGTCGACACCGGTGATACGACGCGCCCGATGTTTAAGGTGGAGCGCTGGTGAATTGAGGGCAGAAACAATAGAAGACGGCCGCATCGCCCTTATTCAATCGGATATCTGGATCGGCTTTCCGCGGGCAGAACAAGTGCTGGACCGGCTGCAAGGCCTCATCGAGATGCCACGGCAGACTCGAATGCCGGGCCTTCTCGTGCATGGGGCCTCCGGCATCGGGAAGACGATGATCGCTCGCAACCTGTCGCGCAGGTACGCGCCGGAATACGATCCGGAATCAGGTATCACGCGCACTGCGCTGCTTCTTTTGCAGGCACCACCAGCCCCAGACGAGCGACGGTTCTATATGCACATCCTCGCTGCCGTTGGCGCTCCGTCAACGGCGCTAAGCTTGCGGGCCCAAAGCGTCGCCTCGCTTGAGGTCCGCGTTGTTGGCCTTCTTCGCGACCTCGGGCTTCGGATGATCATGATCGACGAAGTCCACAACCTCCTCGCGGGAACCCATCGCGAACAACGCCGCTTCCTCAATGTTCTGAGGTATCTCAGCAACGAATTGGAGGCGTCGCTGGTTTGCTTCGGCGTCAGCGAAGCGGTCGATGCTATTCGCGGCGATGTCCAACTCGCGCGACGCCTGGACGAACACCACCTGCCAAACTGGCGAGATGATGCCGAGTTCTCGGACATGATCCAGACCCTGATCGCGGCCATGCCGCTCGCGAAGAAGTCCAATCTGAAGGTCAAATCGCTCAAGCAGATACTGGCGCTGACCGGCGGTGTGACCTCGCGGATATTTTCCTTGGTCAAGGACCTATCCATCGACGCAATCGTTACTGGCCAAGAATGCATCACCGACGATGCAGTCGCAAAATGGACGCCCGTTTGGTCGCGCCATGCGAACGCCCAACGGCGGCTCGAGAAGGCCAGAGCTTGAAGCAGCGCCCGTTGCCGAAAACTGTCACGCCTCTTGCAGATGAGCTGCTTTCTGGATGGCTGACGCGACTGGCGGTCGCCAACCATTGCGAGGTCGACGAGCTCCTGGCGCATATTGGAGTCGATACGCGACAGGTCGCCATGCTGGATTTTGACGTCGAGGTGGACGCGAACACTGCAGAAAAGATATCGATTGCGGCCCGTGTTGCCACTGAAACTGTTCAATCTCTTACCTTTGGGACAATGACCCAGACCGAAGCCCTGATGACGGCGCAGGTCGCGTTCCAGTCGTGTCCCGACTGCTCTCGGCGTGGCATAGCGCTCAAACAGTGGCGGAAATTATGGGCATTCGACTGCCAGATCTGCGGCAACCGACTCCTTTCGATCCTCATCAAGCCTGATCGCAGCCGAATATCCGAACAGCTGGTGCGTCGTGCTCGAAGCGGAGCAGGGCTGCTCGAAAGTGCGGTGACGTCCAACTGCGCCAACAAACTTAGACGCGCCATGCGGGCGGCCACCTATGCAAAGGCGCTCAAGTCCGTTCGCGCCGATACGGCCTTTGCCCTTCAAAGTCCCAGACCCGACGTGAGACTCTTCTGCCTTGCCGCCATCGCCGCGGCTCAGTCACGTCCACTGGCTAAAGCGGCAATGTTCAGCACTGGCCTCGATGGGTATGCAATAGTTGCCTTGCTTCGTGCGTTTGAAAAAGAGCCCCGTCTTCTTGCAGCAGTTGACCAGATTGTACTGCGAAACAGGGAAAGACTCCAACGAGCTGGCGCCTGAATGTCACAATTAAAGGCAACAAACGCCGCCCAACGCGACGTGTGCCGGATTTAAGGGCAACGCGACAGGCATTGCGTCCGACCATGCGGTTTGTCGCGGTGAAGACGGAAGACCAACAGGCGCGCGCCATGCTGTTTCGCACGCGGCAGATGTTCGTCGGCCAGCGCACCCAGCTGATCAACGCTCTGCGCGGC
>Ga0255092_1000196_pt1 | contig 27329 bp, 29 predicted proteins | sample Colum_Yuk_RepC_8_2_FD_188454 | JGI IMG/M metagenome (GOLD analysis project Ga0255092, IMG submission 188454) | Freshwater microbial communities from Columbia River, Oregon, United States - Colum_Yuk_RepC_8d | ecosystem: Environmental > Aquatic > Freshwater > River | place: USA: Oregon...
GACTTCCTGGCACAGGCCGCAGAAGATGCAGCGGAGCATGTTGATTTCGAATTCCTCGGGCATCTTCTCCGCGTTGGTGCGGTCGGCGGGCTTGCCGTTCGGGCCGGGCGGCGTGATGCGGATGGCCTTCGGCGGGCAGACGAACTCGCAGAGCTGGCAGGAGACGCACTTGGTCGCGCCGTCCTGGTCGCGAACGAGATAGGGCGCACCACGATAGCCGGGCAACACGCGCGTCGGCTCCTCGGGATACTGCTGCGTGACCTTGGTCCGGCCCGTGATGGTGTTGAGGAAATGGCGCGTGGTGACCTTCAGCCCACCGATTAGGGCCGGCAGATAGAGCCGCTCAAACCAAGTCAGTTCGTTGCGTTTGACAATCATGCTGCCAACTCCTCCCGCGCCGGGACGCGCTGTTGCTTGATGAACTCGATGGAGGGCTTGCCCAGCGCCAGGCTCTTCGCGCTCAAGTCTTCGTCCACGTCTGGCCAATGAACGCCGAAGCCGCTGCCGAGCAGTTCGTAATGCTCCCGCTGGGTGGCGGTCGCCCGGTAGAGCCGGGGATACCACAGAAGCGGCAGTTGCACCGTGCGCCCGTCGTTGAAGTCCACGAGGAGCGTGTCGGGCGTGCTGCTGATGCGCGTCACCAGGATTTTATCCAAAGTATTCATGCCAGGCTTGCAGCAGGTTGGTTTGGTTCTCAGTCAAAATGGTTTCGATTTCCCGCAGCTCGTGCCGCCGGAAGCCAAGGTTGTCGGACAAGCCCACCGGTTGCAGCCAGAACTTGGCTTGCGCGCCCGCCTTGCTGACGTGGACATGAGCGGGTTCGTCGCCGTCGGCGCTGAAAAAGCCGATGCGATAGCCGTTCTGTCGAAGGACGGTGGGCATTTCATTTGGTTGTCAGGGCCAGCACGCCCGCGGTGAGAATGATGTTCGCCAGCGCCAGCGGGATGAGCCGCCGCCAGCCGAGGTCCATCAACTGGTCGTAGCGGAAGCGCGGGAGCATCCAGCGCACCCAGATGAAGATGAACATGAACGCCAGCATCTTCGCCAGGAAGATGCCGATGTGCACGAGGCCCATCAGCAGCGAGTCCGCCGGCCGGTCGAGGCCGAGGAAGGGCAGCGTCCAGCCGCCGAAGAACAGCGTCGTCATCATCGCCGCGCCGGCGAACATGTTCGCGTATTCGCCGATGAAGAACATGCCGAACTTCATCGAGCTGTATTCCGTGTGGTAGCCGCTGACGAGTTCGGACTCCGACTCCGCCATGTCGAAGGGCAGGCGGTTCGTTTCCGCGAGGGCGGAGATGAAGAAAATCACGAAGGAGATGACGCCGCACGGGATGAGCAGGAGAGACTGCGCGCTGAAGCCACCGCCGAAGACCGGGAAGGCGTTCCAGCCATTCCGCGCCTGGTGCTCGATGATTTTGCCGAGGTTCAGGTCGCCGACGACGAGGAACACCGGGATGACGCTCATGCCCATCGCGATTTCGTAGGAAATCATCTGCGCGCTGGCGCGGATGCCGCCGAGGAAGGGGAACTTCGAGTTCGCCGCGTAGCCCGCCAGCACGATGCCATACACGCCGAGCGACACGATGCCGAAGGTGTAGAGGATGCCGACGTTCAGGTCCGCGATGACCATCTTCTGCGCGCCGAGCGTGGAGCCGAACGGAATCACCGCCACGACGAGGAACGCCGGCACGAGCGAGATGGCCGGTGCGAGCCAGAAGTAAATCTTCCGCACATGCGCCGGGGTGAAGTCTTCCTTGATGAAGCTCTTCACGCCGTCCACCAGCGGATGCCAGAATCCGAGCTTGGTGAGGAACGGACCGAGGACCGGGATGCTGCCGATGAGCGGGAGGTTCACGCGGTTCGGCCCGACGCGGTCCTGAATGAGCGCCGAGACCTTGCGCTCCGCCAGCACCGCGTAGGCGACGAGCGTCAGCAGCGGCCCCAGCACGCAGCCAATCTTCAGCAGCGTGAAGAACACGAACTGCGTCTGCGGACTTAATGAATCAAGCCAGGCCATGTAGTTGTTTATCTCAGCTCCGTCCAAACCTGGATGGCAGCGGTAATCTGCGCGAACTGTTTCTCATTCATAACACCCAGCCGTCGGATAAGCCGAACAGCGGCCAGCGGGCCTAAGTTCTGCACGTCAAACGCACCGACCTTCAGGAACGGCATCGGCACGTCTACTTCAAATCTTCCGCCGCGCACTGCCGTCGTGTGCGGGACGATGCAATACAAGGCCCGTTCCTCGTCCGTGAACGGTGTGCTAATTATCAGCGCCGGGCGAACCTTGCCGGCGAGGCCCAGGTCAACGAGCCACACTTCGCCGCGCTTTGCGTTTGGCATCTTGTTCTTCCCGTTCGTCGAGGTCGCGCCAAGTTTGTGCGGTCATCATCGTGGCCTCTTCGTCCGAGATGCCACCGTAGTCGGGGACCGCAGTGTCGTGCTGCACAGCCCACACGACGAACTCGTGCCGTTTCTTTGGCGGCATGGCTAGCACGGTTTTCTTTAGTTCGGCCACACTCATGTTTGAAAGGTAATCATGTTCGCACCACGCGGCATCATCAAATCTGCACCGTCACACCCGTGTCGCCGAGTTTCGCCCACTCCAAGCCCGCAAAGCCGGGGACTTCGCGCGCCATCTGGTTGAACAGCCCTTCGATGGTTGAGAAGCCGTTCTGGCCGGTGACGTTGTGCACCAGCTCGTGCAGGAACTCCCAATCGGGCCGGGCGTCGCCGGGGGCTTCGACGGCCTTCATGAACTTCTGCACGCGACCCTTCACGTTCACGAACGTGCCGCGCTTCTCGACGTGCGCGCAGCCGGGCAGCACGAAGTGCGCGGCGGCGGTCGTGGCGTTCGGCAGGATGTCGCTGACGATGAGCGTGTCGAGCTTCGCGAGTAGGTCCGCGCCGATGCCATGTTTGGTCACGTCCTCGCCGAAGACGATGAGCGTGCGGATGCTGCCGCTGCGGATGCCGTCGGCAATCTTCGCGAGGTTCGCGCCGAGCTGCGGGCCGGCGATGCCGATGAGCCGCGCGCCGTTGGAATTCGGGTTCTTGTCGGCGTTGACGAGAAGTTTGTCACCCTCGCCGTTGCGCGCGACGGAGTCGGTCAGCGCGTTGAACTTCTTCGCGAGCTTGGCAAGGAGCCAGAGTTCCTCGGTCGTCTGCCGGGCGCTGGCGATGACGGCCACGCTGCCGGTCGGGGCGGAGGCGAGCTTGGCGGAGATGGCTTTGAGCGCGGTGGGCCACGCAACTTCCAACAGTCCGCGTTCCGCAATCCGCATTCCACATTTCTGGAGCCGGTCCGCGCGGCCAATCCACTTGTAGTTCAACCGGCCGGAATCGCACATCCACGTCGAGTTCACCGCGTCGTTCTGGCGCGGCTCGTAGCGGTAGACCTTCTCCTCGCGCGAGCCGACGACAATGTTGCAGCCGGTGCCGCAGCTCGTGCAGAGGGACTTCGTCTCCTTCATGAACCACACGCGCATCTGGAAGCGGAAATCCTTCGAGGTCAGCGCGCCAACCGGGCAGATGTCCACCGTGTTGAGCGTGTAGTTGTTGTCGAACTTGCCCTCGGCCCACGCGGCGATGGTGTTGTAACTGCCGCGATTGACGATGCCGAGCGCGTCGTCGCCGGCGATGTCCTTGGTGAAGCGGATGCAGCGGGTGCAGAGCACGCAGCGCTCGTCGTCGAGCACGATGCGCGGCCCGAGGTCCACGGCTTTCGGCTTGTGGACCTTCGCCTCGACGAACTTGCTCTTCGCCTGCCCATGCTCGACGGAGTATTCCTGCAGCTTGCATTCGCCAGCCTGATCGCAGATCGGGCAGTCGAGCGGGTGGTTGATGAGCAGCGATTCCAGCACCGCCTCGCGCATCTGCTTCGTGGCGGGCGAATTCGGGTAAATCTCCATGCCCGGCGAGATGGGCGTGGCGCACGCGATGGCTCCGCGCGGCGTGGTCGGCTCGTAGGGCAGCACGGACTTCGCGATCTTCGGCGTGCCGTCCTCGTTGAGCACCGGTTTGCGGTCCGGGCCCATCTGGGGCGTGCCGAATTCGACGAGGCACATGCGGCAGTTGCCGGCGACGGGGAGCTTCGGGTGATAGCAATAATGCGGAACCTCGTGCGCGGCGAGCTGGCAAGCCTGGAGCATCGTGGTCGGCTCCATCTTGCCCTGCCAGTTGGGCATCATCTTGGGCACCTCGATTTCGCGGCCGTCCACCTTGATTTTGATTTTGTCAGACGGCGGCGGCGGAGCCGGCGCTGCAGCGGGCGCGGCGGGCTTGGCTTCAGTTGTCGCGGGGGCGGACATCTTAGGAAATCACTCCAGCGTGGAGGTCGGTGATGGGAAAAATCATTTCGTAATCGCCCCACATCAAGTCGCCGTAGTGCAGGTGGAAGCTCTTGAACTTCCGCAACTGCCGATACTGCGTCAGGTCGGGATTGCGGGCTTTCCGCAGGAACGGCTCAAAATCAACTTCCTGAGCAGTCCCGTCGTTGAAAGTGACGCGCACCTTGTAGCCTGAGACATACTCGGCCTGCGTCACTTCCAGATAGATTGGCGCGGAGGTTTTCATTTTAGCTTCCGGCTGATTATTTCCGGCTTGTTGTGCTTTTTGAAGACGAAGAAATCCACCCAGCGGCGCACGATGTCCTCGGCCCTTGCCCGGACGACGGTCTGGAAGTCCTTCAGCTTGCCCGCCGGCAGCGGAGGTTTGCCCCGGATGGCTGAAAAGACGATTCGAACCACTTTGCCGTCTTTCAGCACGATTTCCGCCCGTGCGTGTCCACCCTGAAACTCCCCGTGAACGTGTATCGGTTCGTGCTCGTTCGCGTAGAAGAACACCACCAGACCGAAATACTCGTAGAGCTTGGGCATTCACGTCAGTGGTTTGCTTTCGTCGCAGCCTGCCTGGCTTCATCCGCTGCGCCCTTGGCCTCAAAGTCATCTTTGAACTTCTTCACGTAGCTCAGAACCGGCCAGGCGCACGCTTCACCAAAGGCGCAGATGGTGCGGCCCTGAATGTTCTGCGCGATGTGCAGCAAGTAGTCGGCGTCGGCCTTGCGGCCCTCGCCGTGGGTGAGGCGGTGGAGGGCCTTGCTCATCCAGAGCGAGCCTTCGCGGCAGGGCGTGCATTGGCCGCAGCTCTCGTGCGCATAGAACTCGGCGAGGTTCGCAAGCGCTTCGACGATGTCGCGGGTGTCGTCGAGCACGATGATGGCCCCGGAGCCGGACATGGTGCCGGCGGCCATGAGCGAGTCGAAGTCGTAGGGCAGGTCGAGGAGCGGCACGTCCACCTTGGTCATCTGGCCGTCCGCGCCTTTGCGGTTGAGTTTGAAGGTCTCGCCAGCCTTGAGGATTTTCGACGAGGAGCCGCCGGGGATGATGGCCTTTAGCTTGCGCCCGTCGCGCAGGCCGCCGCCAAACGCGGGGTCGTTGATGAGTTCGCCGAGAGTGACCTTGCCGACCTCGATTTCAAAGTAGCCGGGGCGTTTCACGTCGCCGCTGAGGCTGACGATGCGGGTGCCGGTGTTGTTGGGCGTGCCGAGCTTCGCGTATTCGCCCGGACCCATGTTCACGATGTGCTTCACGTGGCAGAGCGTCTCCACGTTGTTGACGATGGTCGGGCACATGTAGAGGCCCAGCACGGCGGGGAAGTAGGGCGGCTTGATGCGCGGGTAGGCGCGCTTGCCTTCGAGCGACTCGATGAGGCCGGTCTCCTCGCCGCAGATGTAAGCGCCCGCGCCGCGATGGACGTAAATCTCCAGGTCGTAGCCGGAGCCGAGGATGTTCTTGCCGAGGAAGTTCTTAGCCCGCGCCTCGTCGAGGGCCTTGTTCAGCAGCTTCGCGCCCTGCGGCATCTCGCCGCGGATGTAGAGGTAGGCGAGCTTCACGTCGTTTGCCCAGCAGGAGAGAATCATCCCCTCAATGAGCTGGTGCGGGTCCTTGTGGATGATTTGCCGGTCCTTAAACGTGCCCGGCTCGGACTCGTCGGCGTTGCAGATGAGGTAGATGGGCTTGCCGCTGCGGCGGTCTACGAGGGACCACTTGATGCCCGCGCTGAAGCCCGCACCGCCGCGACCGCGCAGGCCGGAAGCCTTCACGTCCTCACGCACCTGCTCCTGCGGGGACATTTTCTTGCCGTCGGGCAAGTCCTTGGGCGCGAGCGCGAGCACCTTCTTGAGCGCGTCGTAGCCGCCGTGGCGAAGGTAGCACTCCAAGTCCGGCGTATAACCGGGCTGGTCGGCGTGCTTGAGAATTAGGCGGTGTTCCTGGGGCATGGCGGCTTGACTCTCAGTTGGAAATCCCTACTTTGCCCCGCGCTACGGACTGCCCGATGGTGTAATGGTAGCACAACAGTCTCTGAATCTGTTTGTCATGGTTCAAATCCATGTCGGGCAACCAAGGTTTCATTTCGACTTCCCCTTCGCGACGATTTCGTCCGCCTGCGCCGGAGTCACCTTCGGCAGCAAATCCTCGTTCAGCAGCACCACCGGCGCGTTGCCGCAGTCGGCGAGGCACTCGACGAATTCCACGGTGAACTTCCCGTCTGGCGTGGTTTGGGGCGCGTGCTTGTGGGCGTCGAGGCCGAGTTTCGAGCAGAAGTGCGTGCGCAGCTCGCCGCTGCCGGCCAACGCGCAGCTCAAGGTGCGGCAGACCTTGATGTGCGTCTTGCCGAGCGGCTCCTGCCGGAACATCGGGTAGAACGTGACCAGCTCGAAGACGTTGATGGGCTGGAGGCCGAGCTTCCGCGCGGTCCACTCGACGGCGTCGCGTGAGATGTAGCCGAAGTGCTCCTGCAGCGCGTGCAGCAGCATGAGTGACGCGCTCCGCTTCTGCGGGTAGTGTGTGACCAGCTCGTCGATCTGGGCTTCCAAATTGGCGGGGACGGCGAAGCTCATCGGTCACATTCTCCCATCACGAAATCAATCGAGCCAAGGATGCTCACTGCGTCGCTCATCATGTGGCCGGGCAGCACGTGCGGCAGGATGCTCAGGTTGCAGAAGGATGGCGCGCGAATTTTCAGCCGATACGGCGTGCCGCCGCCGCGCGAGTTGATGTAGAAGCCCAGTTCGCCCTTCGGGTTTTCCGCGCCAAAATAGATTTCTCCGGGCGGTGCGTTCACGCCCTGCGTCACCAGCATGAACTGGTGAATCAACTCTTCCATGCTCGTGAGCACCTTGTCCTTCGCAGGCAAAACGATTTTACCGTCGGGCACGTTGATGGGTTCCTTCGCGTCGTTGTCGTCGCCGCCGGGCAGCTTCGCAAGGCACTGGCGGATGAGGCGCACGCTCTGGCGCATCTCCTCCATGCGGACGAGGTAGCGGTCGTAGCTGTCGCCGACCGAGCCGACGGGCACCTCGAAATCCAGCTCGCCATAGACCAGATACGGATGCGCCTTGCGCACGTCGTAGTCCACGCCGCTGCCGCGCAGGTTCGGGCCGGTGAGGCCGTAATCAATCGCGTCCGCGCGTGAGATGATGCCGACGTTCCGCGTGCGGTCCACGAAGATGCGGTTGCGCGTGAGCAGCGTTTCGGACTCGGCGAAGTTGACCTCCACCTCGTCGCAGAACTTGCGGAGCGAGTCGGCCCAGCCCGGCGGCAAATCCCGCGAAAGCCCGCCAATGCGCGTGTAGCTTGTCGTGAATCGCGCGCCAGTGAGCCGCTCGATAAGCGAGTAAATCTTCTCGCGCTCCGTGAACGTGTGCAGGAAGACCGTGAGCGCGCCGATGTCCATCGCGAACGCGCCAAGGCCGAGCAAATGCGCCGAGATGCGGGCCATCTCGCAACAGATGACGCGGATGTATTGGCAACGCGGCGGGAGCTGCTTCTCGATGCCGAGGAGTTTCTCGACGGCGAGCGCGTAGGCGACGTTGTTCGCCAGCGGCGCGAGGTAATCCAGCCGGTCCGTGTAAGGGATGAACTGGGTGTAGGTCATGTTCTCGGCGATTTTCTCGTCGCCGCGATGCAGATAACCCACGTCTGGCGTGGCCTTCGTGATGATTTCGCCGTCCAGCTCCAGGATGATGCGCAGCACGCCGTGCGTGGACGGGTGGGACGGCCCCATGTTGAGCACCATCTTCTCGCCGTGCAACTCGCCGTCGTCGCCGCCGGTAGGCGGAGCGGACGCGGGCGCAGCCTCCGGCATGAGCGACTTAGCTCCTGCCGCCACGCGGGAGGCGGGGTCACGGAATTCGATGGTTTGAGCGGTGGCCATGAAATCAGTTCTCCGGCACGCGCACGCGCGGCTCGCGGGCGATGCTGTCCTTGCCGCCGGCAACGGTCACAAACGGCCCGCCTTCGAGCGGCGCGGGCTTGGTGAAGGCAACGTCCGGCAAATCGGTCGGCTTGCCGGCCAGCGGGAAGTCCTTCCGCAGCGGAAAATACGGGTAACCATCCCACATCAGGATGCGGCGCAGGTCGGGGTGCCCGCGAAAGCGGACGCCCATCATGTCGTAGGCCTCGCGCTCGTGCCAGTCAGCCCCGCGCCAGACACTCGTGACGGTCGGCAACTCGGACTTCTCTTCGCTGACCTCGGTCTTGATGCGCAGGTGGCAGCCGTGCCCGGTGCCATAGAGCTCGTAAACCAGCGTCCAGCGCGGGTCTTCGCCGTAGTTATCAATGCTGCTGAGGTCCAGCAGCATGTCGTAGCTCAACGATTTCTTGGCGAACTCACAGACCTCCGCGATGCGCTCGGCATCGGCCAGTTTCAAGGTGACTTCGCCCCGAAACTCGCTGGGCGCGGACAGCAGTTCGCCGAATTTGGCTTTTAACTGGTTGGCGAGTTCGACGGCGGCCACGAGGACGTTGAGAGTTGGGGAGTTGGGGAGTTGAGAGGCGGTTTAGGCGGCCAGCACGGGCTCTTTCTGAACCTTGTTTTGCAGCTTGATGAGCGCGTCGAGGAGCGCCTCGGGACGCGGCGGGCAGCCGGCCACATACACGTCCACAGGGACGATGCTGTCCACGCCCTGGAGCACGGCGTAGCTGCGATACATCCCGCCGGTTGAGGCGCACGCGCCCATCGCGATGACCCACTTGGGCTCGGGCATCTGGTCGTAAATGCGCCGAACGGCCAGCGCCATTTTGTAAGTGACCGTGCCCGCGACAATCATCACGTCCGACTGCCGGGGCGAGAAGCGCATGACCTCCGATCCGAACCGCGAGATGTCGAACTTGCTCGCACCCGCCGCCATCAGCTCGATGGCGCAGCAGGCGAGGCCCATCGGCATCGGCCACAGCGACTGCTTGCGGCACCAGTTGATGGCCGCGTCCACGCGCGTGACCACGACATCACCCTCAATCTTCGAGTTGTAGCCTAGTTCAGTGCTGGTCGGCATGGCGGAAGCACGCGGAAATTGTCCGCGAACACGTCAAGTAAAGCACCGGAAAGACACGCGGCAAGTGTTTTGTGATTTTTTTCACAAGCGGCTGGCCGGCCCGGTGCACCCCCAGCCAGGAAGGTGGTCGAGCCGGTGAACTCTGAGGTTTCCCTAGGTAGGTCAACACGTTACGGTCTCGTCATGAACTCATGGTTGGCGCGATTGATGGCCGGGCTTTGCCTGGCTTGGATGGGCGAAGGTGCGGCACCAGCGGCTCCGGCTGGACGCATGAATGTCCTCGTTCTCTACGCGGACGACTGGCGGCATGACACGTTGAGCTGTGCGGGCAATCCAGTGGTGAAGACACCGCGTCTGGACGCGCTGGCTCGGGAGGGGGTGCGCTTCACCCAGAATCGCGTCACGACTTCCATCTGCGGCGTGAGCCGGGCGACGCTGTTCACCGGTCAGTGGATGTCGCGGCATGGCAATCGGGCATTTGAGATGTTCAAGACCCCGTGGGCGGAGACTTACCCCGGCCTGCTGCAGTCGGCGGGTTACTTCACCGGACACGTGGGCAAATGGCACAATGGCAAGTTTCCTGCTGAAAACTTCGACTTCGGGCGCAGCTACGCCGGACGGCATTGGTTGAAAACGCCCGACGGCAAGGAAATCCACGTCACGCAGAAGAACGAAAACGACGCGCTGGAATTCCTGCGCAGCCGGCCACAGGACAAGCCCTTTTGCCTCACCCTGGCCTTTTTCGCCACCCACGCCGAAGACCAGAACCCAAAGCAATACCTGCCCATGCCTGCGAGCATGGAGCTTTACAAGGACACTGTCATCCCAGTCCCGAAAACCGCGACGGACGAGCACTTCCGTCGGCTGCCACCCTTCGTGGGCAATGAGAAAAACGAGGGCCGTCGCCGCTGGCACTGGCGTTTCGACACCCCGGAAAAATACCAGGAATACATGAAGAACTACTACCGCATGGCCACCGAGGTGGACACCGTTTGCGGTCGGGTGCTGGACGAACTGGCCCGGCAGGGCGTGCTGGACCAGACCCTCGTCATCTTCACCACCGACAACGGCTACTTCCACGCCGAGCATGGCCTGGCGGACAAGTGGTATCCCTACGAGGAAAGCATCCGCGTGCCGCTCATCGTCCGTGATCCGCGCATGACCCGGCGCGGCGGAACCAATGACGATTTCACCCTGAACGTGGATCTGGCACCCACCATTCTGGCCGCCGCCGCCGCCACGGCTCCGAAGACCATGCAGGGCCGCGACATCGCCCCGCTTTATCTGGCCGCAGCCAAGCCCGCGTGGCGCTCCGAATTTTTTTACGAGCACGGCATCATCAAGAACGTGGACTTCATCCCCGCTTCAGAAGCGCTGGTGCGGAAAGACGCCAAGTATCTTTTCTGGCCGGACTTCAAGCATGAGGAGCTCTTTGACCTGCGGACCGACTCGTTTGAGGAGCGCAACCTGGCCGCCGACCCTTCGCAACAGTCCAAACTGGCCGAACTGCGCAAGCGTTTTGCCGAACTCAAGGCCGCAGCGCAATAATCCTCAAAGCAGCGTGCGCCACGGTGGCTCTCGGCAAGATTGCGCTCCGCAGGGAAATCCTCCACGCTTCCCCCAAGCTAAGTCATCACACTCATGAAAAACCGTCTGTGCATTCCATTTCTTGTTGTTGCGGCAGCCCTCCTCGGCACCCGTCCCTTGCCTGCTGCCTCTGCCCTGCCGCCGGCCGCCCGCGTGGCCATCATTGGCGATTCGATCACCGAGCAGAAGCTTTACAGCAAATACATGGAGGCCTACCTGCTGGCCTGCACGGGTCGGAAGGACATCCACGTGATGCAGTATGGCTGGAGCGGCGAGACGGCCAGCGGTTTTGCGGCGCGCTGTCTGAACGACCTCGCGGCCTTCAAACCCAACGTCGCCACCACCTGCTACGGCATGAACGACGGCGGCTATCGGCCCTTCGATGAGAACCTCGGCAAGACCTACGAGAACAACATGCGAAACGTGGTGAAACAGCTCACCGCGGCCGGCGTGAAGCACATCGTCGTTGGCTCGCCCGGCGCGGTGGACTCGAAGTTCTTTGGCACCCGGGCGTCGTTCGGCGCGAAGAACTCCGCCGTCGGCTACAACGAGACGCTCGCCCACCTCCGCGACATCGCGCAAAAGCTCGCCACGGAGAACAAGCAGCCTTTTGCCAATGTCCACAACGCCATGTTCGACACGATGGGCAAGGCCAAGGCCGCGTTGGGCGAGGACTATCCGGTCTGCGGCAGCGATGGCTTCCACCCCGGCCCGAACGGCCAGTTGCTCATGGCATACGCCTTCCTCAAGGGGCTCGGAGTGGACGGCGAGATTGGCACGCTGACCGTGGACCTCAAGGGCCCGGCCACCGCCACCGACGGCCACAAGGTGCTCAGCAGCGCGGGCGGCAAGGCCGAGTTTGAAAGCACGCGCTGGCCGTATTGTTTTGACGCCGACCCGAAGGCCGCGAACAGCACCCGCAGCATCACGCCGTTCGTGCCCTTCAACCAGGACTTGAACCGCCTCACGCTCAAGGTGAAGAACCTCGGCGCGGCCAGGGCGAAAGTCACCTGGGGCACGGCGTCCAAGGACTTCACCAAAGAGCAGCTCGAAGCGGGCGTGAACCTCGCCGCCGAGTTCCCGGCCACTCCCTTCGACAGCCAGTTCGCCAAGCTCGTGGATGCAGTTGGCCGCAAGCAGAGCTTTGAAACTTCAATGATCAAAGGCTTGGTCACGAACTTCCGCCAGTTTGCCAACGACGCCAAGACCGACCCCGAGCTGGCCCAAGCCTTCGCCACGGTCGGCACCAAGCTGCAGGCCCGCCAGCAGGCGCTTGACGCCGAGGCCCGCCAGCAGCTCGTGCCGGTGAAGCACACGCTGAATGTGACGGCCCTTTGAGCCGCTTCATACATCGAAGCCTTGCCGCAGAGCTGCGTCCGAAAGTCATGAACATCGCGCCCGTTGGGAAAACTCATCGGCTTGCATTCACCCTGATCGAGCTTCTGGTCGTGATCGCCATCATCGCGATCCTGGCGGGCATGCTCCTGCCCGCGCTCGCTCGGGCCAAGGAGAAGGGCAAGATGACCAAATGCCTCAGCAACATGCGGCAAATCGGGCTCGCCTGCTCACTTTATGCGGGTGACTACGAGAAATACCCACTGCACGAAACGGCCGCCAGCTCACCTTTTTCGGCCACTCCCGTCGCCAATCAATCGCGCTACGCGGCGGTTTACTATTCGATGAAGTGGCTGGACTTCATCGACCCCTTCATGGGCAGCAATGCCAACGTGGCTTTGTGTCCCAGCGATAACGGTCTGTTGCCCACGGACGCCACCACATTCAAAACCACCGGCCCGCCGTTGACCTACGGAATGAACGTTTATTCCTTTTCCATCGGCCCGATGCCAAGCCAGCCGCGCCCGGAAAACATCCTCGCGCCCTCCACCAAGTTCTTCATCGGCGAGACCGTCGGCCAGGTTGGGCTATGCCACATCGGCCTGTGGAGCTTTGCCGCCTCTGGGCTGTTGCGGCACGGCGGAAAGGACCTCGCCGGAGTGGGGGCCAACTACACGTATTTCGATGGGCACGCGGACTACGTCAAAAAGAAGCCGCAATGGGCAGACACGGGCAGCATGCAGAACGCTGCTTATGTCGCCGCAAACGCGCCCGAGTGGGCTTGCTGGGTGCCTTGAAGATGAAGCCGTTCATGTTTGGCGCTGCTATGGCAGTTTGCTGTGTTTTGATCGGCATCACCGGCTGCCGCAAAAAGCGGCTGGAAACACCCGCCGCACCTGTCCCATCTACGGTCGCCGCTCCAAGTGCGGAGGCTCCCGCCACCGCCCAGCCCAAAATCGGGGAAACCATGCCGCCGGTGACGACCGAGATGATGCTGAAGTTTGAAAGCCGTTTTGGCCGGCCGCCCACCAACTACAGCGAGTTGTCCCGGCTCAAGAACTAGGCCGCAGGGTAACAGGCAGGCCCGCCTCTCCTCCGGCGTTCAATCTTGCGGGCCGTTGTGCTGGTTGGGTGACTTCGGCAGATCGTCGTTGGTCTTCGCGGCGTCGCGCTCCAAAAATTGCACGACCTTCCAGAAGGCCAGGCCCACGATGGAGAGTGCCAGCACCGCCCAGCTCGTGCCCACGAGCATGTCGTGCTGTCGTTCGTCAGACACGCCCCGGAGGGACATCGCAAAACCCGCGAGCGTGCCCAGGGAAAGCAGCGCGGTGAACCCGATGACCAGTTTCACGGGTGGCTGCCGGCCCTCCGCCAGCGCCCGAAAGAAGACGCGCTCCATGACATACCATGCCGCCCCGGTCACTGCGGCAAACGCCAGCAACGTCCACAGCGACAGCTCGAAACGCAACGTGGGGTTGACCGACTTGATCGACTCGATGAAGGCGGCCACCAGCCCGAGACAGCCCGCCCCGCTGTATTGCAGCAGCCGGAGGAAGTCGTGTTCAGGATCGCGTGGTGAGCTAGGTTTCACTATTCGCTGCGCACGATGACAGCGGAGGTCCGAGGTGAAAAGGGGAATGCTGGAGCGTTCGCTGCGATGGGAGCGAGGGCTTCGTAGCGCGGGTGCCAAGCTGCGCCCGGGTTATGGGGCCAGCAGCCACTGGGCGGCAGCAGCGCGGTCGGCCTTGGCTGAAACTTGTATGGGTGAGTTGGCGAGGGTGTGAATCTTCTGGGCCAGCGCCGGAGCGGCGGCACCTTCCCCCGTCAGCCAAAGCTTGCCGGGCGCGCCGAGGGCCAGCAGGCCGGGCACGTCTCCATACTTCGCTCCGCCCGGCAGGAAATTCACATCCCGGTAATCCACCAGCTTGCCGAAGCGGAACCCGCCCGTGTCCACCGCCACGCGGTCAACGCCCTCGCGCGCCACGGCGCGGGCCGCAGCGACAACTGGCCCTGCACCGCCGAAACCGGCCACGTCCACCGAACTGGGCTTGGGATGCTGCGCGCTTGCTTCGTAGCTGCGCAGGTATTTCACCATCGTCAACACGTCATGCGTGCGCTGGGCGAAGAGGCTGTGGTTGTAACCGTAAGTGTAGGCGGCGAATTCGCGGGGGTTGGCCACCACGCGGTTTTGCTTGGGGGCCTGGCCATCTTTGGTGAACTCGCCTTGGAAGAAGAGGTCCGCGCCGAGCACGGTCGCGCCGGCATCCACGAGTTTTTTGACCTCAGGCTGCAATGAGCCGTCGGCCTGATACAGCGCGGCCTTGCCGGAATCATCCAGCCACACCATGGCGCGACCACTCCATTTTTTGGGGTAAAGCCAGACCACCGGGATTTCTTCGCCGTGGGTTTTGTTCTGAAGCAGGCCGGCCATCTCGATGTAGCTGCCCCGGTCGGTCTTGGTCTTGCGATCCCACTCGACGGTGCCCGCCGTGGCGAGCGTCCGGCCGAGGATGGCTCCTACGCCGTTGCCCGCAAGCTGGCGGAAGGCGTCAAGCGAACCCGTCGAGGCGGCGAGCTGCTTCTCCGCGTCGTCCTTCAGCCAGCGGAGGAGTTTGCGCTCGAAGTCCGCATCGTCGGCCTTGGGCGCGGGGTGCTGGGCGTCCCAGACGGTGAGCTGCTCCTTGCTCAACCGCTGATAGTCGCGCTCGATGACCGGGCTCTTCTGGCCGAGTTTGAAGTGCTGATTGAGCCACGTGTAGAAGCCGGAGCGGGCGACGGCGTTGTAGTTGTGCAGGAAGTGCTCGCCGCGATGCAGCATGACCTGGTTGGGCGCACCGAGCTGGGTGTAAAGCTGCTTCAAGTCGGGGAAGCCCTTGGTGGCCATCTCCTTGGTCCAGTCGTTTGCGGTGGTCATGCCCTGCGGCTTGGGCGCGAACAGGGCGGCGAACTCGACGTTGCCCGTGTTGATGCGCAGCAAGGAAGCGTTCTCGCAGGTGCAGCCGCCTTGCATCGCCGTGCTGACCATCACTGCCGGGAACGACAGGGTGACGCGCGGGTCCAGACCGGCGAGAATCATCGTCTGGGTGCCGCCGCCGCTGGCTCCGGTGATGGCGATGCGCGCCGGGTCCACGTCCGGCAGGCCGAGCACGAAGTCCAGCGAGCGAACGGCGTTGAGCGTCTGAAGGCCCATGATGCTCTGCAGATTGGCCTCGGCCTGGGCGCTGTGGAGTTCCCAGTTTTCCGTCTTGGCCATTTCCGGTCGCTGCTTGGCGAAGCGATGGACCGTCAGCGCGGAAAGCTGCACGGCGTCGGAATCGCTCATCATGTCCCACTGCCACACCACGCAGCCCATGCGCGCGAGCTGCACGCACATGCTCTGGAAGATGCTCCGGCCACCTTCCTCGAAGCGCTCCGCGCCGATGGCGATTTCCCGGCGCGTGACCTCTTCACTGGCCTCGGCCAGCCGGGCGTCCTTCCAGTGGCCGTGGGCGAAGAGCACGGCGGGGGCTTTGCCGGCCTTGCCCTTGGGTCGGTAAAGATTTCCGGTGACAAAGAACCCGGGTGCGCTCTCGAAATAGACCTTCTCGACGGTGTATTCGTCCTTCTCGATCTTGCCGTGAATCACCGCGTTGAGCGGCGTCTTGGCGGGCATGGGCCAGAGTCCCAAGGCCACCTTCATCTGCCGACGCACCTGCTCCGCGCGGGCCGGCCAGGCTTCCTTCGCGGCGGGCGGGGTGAGGGGGAAGTAGCCGTTCAAGTCTTTCGGCGGCTGGAGTCGGATGTCTTTTGGCAATTCCCCGGCCGGCAAGGCGCGCGGCGCGGCGGCCGAACTGGTGAACACGGCGGAGAAGATTGCAGCCAGGGCGACGCAAAGGTGGAAACGCATGAGGGGACTGACGGTGTGCATGGGGTGGATATTGCAGTGAGCCGCGCGGGCCGGGCGAACAGAAAATATCGCCAGCCGCTTCGCGCGGACGCCGTCCATGCTGCGGTGCCTGCGGACTTGCCTTTGCGCAGAAGGGCTGGCCATCCTTGCCCTCATGGCTTTGCCACAGAATCCGGTGACCCTGACTCCCGAGCAGATCGGAGAGCTGAACGAGAAGCTTTCCAAGACCCGGCATGACGTGAACAACTGCCTCTCCCTTATCGTGGCTGCCATTGAGCTGACCCGGCGCAAGCCCGAGCTCGCCGCGCGCATGACGGACACCATCGCCCAGCAGCCGGACAAGATCATCGGCGAACTGCGGGCGTTCTCAGCGGAGTTCGAGCAGACGTTCGGCATCACCCGGGAGTAGGCTGTCGTTGGTCCGGCCGGGAGGATTGGTCCAATTCCCCGTTTCGCAGCGTATCAGCGCGTCTCGTCGCCCACCCCAGCTTTGACAAGCGGTCCGTTGCAGCTTATTAGCTCCCCTGCATCGGCCCCAAAGAGCTTTCTAAATCCTCCTCCTTCGCCGCCGAACGCTCCTCCACCCGCAGTTGAGAGTGTCCAATTCTATCCCCCCGATCCTGTGAACATGTATGCTCCTGTCCGGCCAGGACCTTACCAGCCACAATTAGACACCTATAACCGCGTGCTTCGGAAGTGGACGGAGAGCGCCTCGATTGTGCCCAATGATTTCAACCACCTGATGGGCATCTACAAAAGCCCCAAACCACCCAACCTCCGGTGGGCCGCCGCTTGGTCTTTGACCGGAAGACCGTTACGGTGGCTTTACAGTAGCTGGTTCAAACCATCACATCCGTGATCACCTTGCCGTAGCTGATCGGCACCGGGCGTTTGAGCGTGTCGCGCACTTCCGTGTGCGGGTCGATGCCCAGCAGGTGGTAGATCGTTGCGGCGAGATCGTCGGGCTTTACGGGCTTGTCGGCGGGATACTCGCCGTGCTTGTCCGACGCGCCATAGACGAAGCCTTTCTTCACTCCGGCTCCCGCCAGCAAGGCCGTGTAGCACTGCGGCCAGTGGTCGCGGCTGACGTTGGCGTTGATGCGCGGTGTGCGGCCGAACTCCCCGACCCAGACCACGAGCGTGTCCTTCAACATGCCGCGCGTTTCCAAATCGTTGAGCAGCGTCGGGAGCGTCTGGTCCGTGAGGGGCAGGTGACGCTTCTCGATGATGGGGAACATCCGCGTGTTGTTGAAGCCATGCGTGTCCCAGCCGCCGTCCGTGGTGCTCTGGCCACCGATGCTCTCGGAGAAATAGACCTGCACGAACTTGACGCCGGACTCGACGAGCCGTCGTGCCAGCAGGCAGCTTTGCCCGTAAGGCGTGCGGCCATAGGCATCCCGCACGGCGGCCGGTTCGCGGTCCAGGCTGAAGGCCTCGCGAAGCTTCGTGGAGTGCAACATCGCCAGCGCCTTGTCGTAATAGGCGTCAATGCCCTGCGCGGCGGCGGAGTAGTCCAGCAGGCGCGATTGCGCGTCCACGACTTTTTGCAACTCGCGCCGCGAGGCAAGCCGGTCGTAGGTGAGGTTGGCCGGCAGGCTGAGTTCCGGCAGGCCGAAACCCGGCTCGCTGGGGTCGCGCAGCACGAGCAGCGGATCGTGAATCTTGCCGAGGAAACTCCCGTGCTGGCCCGGCGTGATCGAGCCGTCCGAAACCGAGTAAGGAAAGGCGGCGAAGGTGGGTAGCTCCGGATCCTTCCCCGGTGCCAGCCGGTCCACGACGGAACCATAGGCGGGGAACAAGTCGATGGAGTCCTTCAGCCGCTGGTCATCCGTGGCCGGCGCGTGCCCGGCGAGTGCGTAATAGCCCGCCGAGTTGTGGTTCTTCATCGTGTGGTGCATGGACCGGATCAAGCAGACCTTGTCCATCACTCCAGCCGTGCGCGGGAGCAGCGAGTTCACCTGGATGCCATCCGCGTTGGAAGCCATCGGCTTGTGCAAGCCACGAATGCCCTCGGGCGCGTTGGGCTTCATGTCGAAGGTTTCGAGATGGCTGGGGCCGCCCCACTGGAAGAGGAAGATGACGGACTTGGCGCGGGCGGGCGGATGCTTGCCGGACTTGGCCTCTGCCGCGAGGAGCTTGGGTAGGGACATCCCGAACAAGCCCATGCCGCCGACTTGCAGCAGGCGGCGGCGGGTGAGCTGGGAATTAAGCTGCGAGATGCAGGCGGAGTTCATGGGGCCAATGTCGTTTGCTGGAAGGCCAGACGCGCCATTCGGGTTAAAGTTTCAGCGTGACAGGAGCCGGGCAGGCGTCACCGCCGCAGCACAAATTCCTTCGCGTTCACCAGCCCCCACAGCACGTCTTCGACTCCGGTGCGGCGGTCCTTGGCCTTTTCAATGTGCGCCGACGTCTTGGCCATTTCGGCCTCGCTGGGCGGGCGGGTGAGCGCGGTCCAGTAGAGCTCTTCCACGATGGCGCGGTTGGGCTTGCCGGAGTCGAGCAACGCGGCGAGGCGGTTGTCCGACTGCGTGAGCAGCTCGTTCACCGATGGGCCGGAAATCATCTGGAAAGCCTGGCTCATGGTCGTCTCCGTGGAGCGCTCGCACTCGCAGGTGGTCAGGCGCGGCGGCTTGCCGAAGACGCTCATGAACAGGTCGGGCGAAAGCTGGCTGCGCCGCCCCCGGCGGCCTTCGAGCCGGGCACCAGGCAGCTCGGCGGCGCGTGTGCCGGTCGGGAAGTTGCGGAACTCCGGGGTCACCCCTGCCACCTGGTGCAGCGTGTCGAACAACTGCTCCGCTCCCAGCCGGCGCACGAGCGAACGCGAATAATTCGATGCGTCCTCGCGGTTCGTCTCGTTCGGCTCGCTCACGGTCTGGTAGGCGCGCGAAGCCATGATGAGCCGGACCAGATGGCGCAGATCGAAACCGCCCTTCACAAACTCGGCGGTCAACGCGTCCAGCAACGCGGGATGCGAGGGCGGGTTCGTCGCCCGGAAGTCGTCAATCGGGTCCACGATGCCCCGGCCCATGAGGTGGAACCAGATACGATTCACCTGCGCGCGGGCGAAGAGCGGATTCTCCGGGCGGGTCATCCACGCCGCGAGCGCCTCCAGTTCATCCTGCCGCACGAAGTCCTGCCTGGGCGCTCCAAGGAAGCGCGGTTCGGCCGGCTGCTCGGTGCGTGGATTGGTCACGCTGCCCTTGCGGGCTAGGTAAACGATCTGCTCGCCGATGAACTCGTGCTTGTCGTTTTTGTCCCGGCGGTCGTTGCGGAGAATCTTGTAGTCGAGCCGGGCGAACAGCGCGGCCCAGTCGTAGTAATCATCCTGCGTCCAGCGGTCGAACGGATGGTTGTGGCACTGCGCGCACTGGAGCCGGGTGCCGAGGAATACTTGCGCCACCGCCTCCGCCCGCAGCACGGGCGTGCGGTTGGCGCGGTAGAAATTGGCTTCAGGGTTGGCGTAGGTGCTGCCCCGCGCGGCGATGAGCTCGCGGACGAACTGGTCCATCGGCTGGTGCCGCGCAAGACTGTTCCGAATCCAGTGGTGGAAGTCCTGCATGCCCTTGGCATCCAGTGATTTCTCCTCCACGCGCAGCAGGTCCGCCCACTTCAAGGCCCAGAAGCCGGCGAACTCGGGGCGCTCCAGCAGTTCGTCAACGAGCGCGGCGCGCTTGCCGGTCGGCGCTCCCCGGCCAACGAATTTCCGCGCCTCCTCCGCCGTAGGCAGGATGCCCAGCAGATCCAGGTAAGCGCGGCGCAGAAACACCTCGTCACTCGCCAGCTCGCTGGGGTTCATCCGCAGCGTGCGGAGCTTGGCGAAGACGTGCTCGTCAATGAAGTTGTGCGGCCGAGTGTTGGCCCACTGGAAATCCGGGCGCGCGGGCACAAACGCCAGCCGCACTGGTTCTTGCAGGCGGAGGAACCGCGCCAGCACGGTCGTCTCGCCAAACTCCTTCCGCGTCACCTTGCCCTGCACGGACACGTCCGCGACCGCGACGTTCACGACCTCGTAGCAGGCGATCGGCGTCACGTCCCGCACCGAGCCGTCGGAGAAGGTGGCCTGGACCTGAAGCTGCACCGACTCGGCCGGCGGGGTGAGGAACTGCTCGCGGGGTGTCACCTCCAGCTTCACCAGCGTAGGCGCGCCAGCGGACTTGCGCGGAGCGCCTCCGGCGATCCATTCCCGCAGCGTGCGGTATTCCCAGGAGTCGCGGTCGAAGCGCTTGCCGCCCTCGTGCGCGACCGCCTGCGTGGCCTTGAGCAGCAGCAGGCTTTCGTCCGGTGCCACCACGTCCACGCGCCGGCCGAACTGCTCGCGCACCAGCGCGGCGTGGTCGTAGTCAAGATCATCGCCGCGCAACGAGAGCTTGAACCCGCCCTTGCCCGTGGCGTTGCCGTGGCAGGTGCCGAGATTGCAGCCCGCCTTGGAAAGCACCGCCTGCACATCCGTGGGAAAGGAGACGGCCGCGCGCAGCCAGCCGGTCGCCAGCCATAGGGCGGCGAGGCAGAGCAGTGAACGGTTCGCGGACTTCATGCTGGTCAAGCTAATGCGCAATCGAGTGCTTGCACAGACGCGTTTCACGCTGGCGGGTTTCAGCGGTTTGCCTCGCCCGTGCCGGCGATTTGCAATCGCCGGGTTGCGGGTTGGCATCTCAAAACCGCCTCGAAATGCTGTTGTCCACGGACGGCGGTTGCAAACCGCCGGCACGGGTTCAGCGGCGTCTCCTCACCCATGCGACGGACTTTCCCCTTGAGCCGCCGCCGTGCCGCCGCGATAACTCCCGCGCTGATGAACATCTACGAAGAATTGCAGTGGCGCGGCCTGGTGGCGGATTGCACGGACGCGGCGGAACTCCAGAAGCAGCTCGCCGCGCGCCCGGTCACGCTTTATTGCGGCTTCGACCCAACGGCGGACTCGCTGCACGTCGGCTCGCTCGTGCCGCTGCTGGCACTGCGGCGCTTCCAGAACGCTGGGCATTGTCCCATCGCTGTCGCAGGCGGGGCGACCGGCAGCATCGGCGACCCGAGTGGCAAGACCGCCGAGCGCCAGCTCCTCACCAAGGAGCATATTGTGGCCAATGTCGAAGCTGTGCGCCCGCAGCTTGCGCGCCTCCTGGACTTCACGCTTCAGCCCAATCGTGCCTCGCTGGTGGACAACGCCGACTGGACCGCCGGCGTCAGCTTCCTCGATTTCCTCCGCGACATCGGGAAGCACTTCACGGTGAACCAGATGGTTGCCAAGGAGTCCGTCCGCGCCCGCATGGAGGACCGCGAGGTGGGCATCAGCTACACCGAGTTCAGCTACATGCTGCTCCAAGCGTTTGACTTCTACGTGCTGGCCCGCGATCACGGCTGCGACCTGCAAATCGGCGGCTCCGACCAGTGGGGCAACATCACGGCGGGCACCGATCTCATTCGCAAGAAGCTTGGCCGGCCCGCGTGGGGCCTCACGCTCCCGCTCATCACCAAGGCGGACGGCACGAAGTTCGGCAAGACCGAGGCTGGCACCGTGTGGCTGGATGCGAAAAAGACCAGCGTCTATCGCTTCTACCAGTTCTGGATCAACACGGCGGACAACGACGTCATCAAGTTCCTGAAATACTTCACGTTCCTCAGCCGGGAGGAAATCGAGGCGCTGGAACAAGCCCACACCGCCAACCCCGGCGCGCGCGCTGCGCACCGGGCCTTGGCGAAGTCCGTGACCGACCTGCTCCACGGTGAGCACGCGACGCAGGAGGCCATTCGCGCGAGCGAAGTGCTCTTCGGCGCGCCGCTGGATGGCATTTCGGAAGCCACATTCAACGACATAGTTGGCGAAGTCCCCACCAAGCCGCTCGAAGCTGCGAAGCTGGCGGAGGCCGGCACCTCCCTCGTTGAACTGCTCGTCCACGCCGGTCTTGGCCAGTCGAAGGGCCAAGCGCGCAAGGACGTAGAAGGCGGCGGCATCTACGTAAACAATGTCCGCGAGACGAATCCGCAGCGCGCCCTCACCGCCGCCGATCTGCTCTTCGGCAAGCACCTGCTGCTGCGCAAGGGCAAGAAGAACTACACGGTGCTGACGGTGGCGTGACCGGCTGGCAGGCCTCAACTTTTCCGCTGCAAGACACGCTGGCGTGCCGGCCCAGCGCTTGGTTTACTCGGCCATGCTTCAGCGCCTTTTGAGCCTCGGCCTGCTGTTGTTGGTCTCCGCCCGCCTGGGAGCTTATCAGGTCACCTACGCCAAGACCGGCCACACGGTCACCAGTGGCATGGACTACGCCATCCACTACGAGATCAAGCAGCTCATCGCCCGGCATGAGCAGGTCTTCCGGCGCAAGGCCCCCACGGATTTTAAAATCACCTACCGCATTTTTCCCACCTACGAGGAATATCGCGATTACGCCGCCAGCCAGAAGTTCCCGGTGAACCCGCGCGTGCTCGGCTACACCGGCAGCGAGAAAGCCTACCGGCCCGGCACCGGCGAGATCACCGGCGCGCAGGCCGAGATTGTGACGTGGAAGCATCCCCAGCCCGCCGTGCTGCTGGCCACCGTGCTGCACGAGACCACGCACGCGGTCACGCAGGCATTCCTGCTGCACGTGCCGCTGTGGATGAACGAGGGCAGCGCCGACTGGTTTGGGAAGCCCGCGTGGGCCGATGGCGAAACGCAAAAGCTCGATCGCGCCCGGCGCTGGCAGACGCTCAAGCGCCTGCTGGATGAGGGCAAGCTCTCGCCCATCCGCCCCTACCTGGAGGCCGGGAGCTACGAGGGCTGGGGCAAACTGTTCAATGGCGACATCGGCATGGGCTACGTGGTGGGCTGGTCGTTGTTCGACTTTTTCATGTCCCATCCGAATGCGCAGAACTTCCTCGCCTCGCTGCTCAAGGCCCCGTCGGTCGAGCGCGGAGCCCGGCCCGAGCAGGTTTTCTCGGCCCAGCTCGCCACCCTTTGGCGGGGCGGTCTGCCGGTTTTTGAACAGGGCTGGCACAACTGGATTCGCACCAAGGCCGAGCAGGAGAAAATCCCGCCCGCCAAGCCCAAGGCGAAGTAGGCCGTCCCCGACGCGGCGGGTGGCGCCGCACTCCATAATTGCCCTCCGCCCTTCCGCCCCGTAGAAAGCGCGCGTGAAACAACCTGTCGCCTCTCCGCCGGCCGCGCTTTCCCCGGGCCTGCGCCGTTTTCTTTACGGCACCGCCGCCACGACTGGCGCGGCCATCCTCATCGTCGAGATTCTCGGCGCGAAGATGCTCTCGCCCTACGTCGGCACCTCGCACTTCGTCTGGACGGCGCAGATTGCGGTCACGCTGATCTCGCTCGCGGCGGGTTACCAGTTCGGCGGCTGGCTGGTGGACCGCTCGCAAAACCTGCGGCGGCTCTACACCTGCATCCTGCTGGCGGGCGTGTATCTGTGCTTCACCGTGCCGTTCACGGCGAAAGTCGCCTTCTGGTGCCTGCAATTTCCGCTCGCGGTCGGCTCGTTGCTGGCCTCGCTGTTCCTGTTCTTCGTGCCGCTGACCTTGCTGGCGACGGTGGGGCCCTTCGTCATCCGCGTGATCACCTCGGCGGTCGCCGGCGTGGGGGGCAACGTGGGCCGGCTCTCCGCCATCAGCACCCTGGGCAGCGTGTTGGGCACGGTGCTCATTGGCTACGTGCTGATTCCCTTCCTGCCGAATTCGATGACCATGTTCATCACCGCCGGGATACTGATGGCACTGGCGCTGGTTTATTTCGCGGGCTGGCGGCAGCCGGGCGATTCGCTGGGCGGTCCCGTGGTGGTCCTCGCCCTGGGCGTGCTGGCCGGCTGGGCGGGCGTGCGCAAGGACGCCAGGCCTCCCACCGACTACATGCAGGAGGTCGCGCGCCGGAACTCGAACTTCGGCCTGATGCAGGTGCTGGAAAACTTCGACGGCTCCCGCCGCTTCTACTTGAACGACTACCTCACGCAGAACACCTACGACCCCGAGGCGAAGCAAAGCGTCTCGCTCTTCACCTACGGGCTGCACGGGCTTGCGGGCGTTTACACCGCGCAGATCAAGGACGTGCTGTGCATCGGCATGGGCGTGGGCATCGTGCCCATGCAGTTCGCCCACGAGGGCGCGCAGGTGGACGTGGTGGAAATCAACGGCGCGGTGGTGGAGCTGGCCCGCGCGCACTTCGACCTCCAGCCGGAAAAGCTCAACCTCACCATCGGCGACGGCCGCCAGTTCGTGAACGCGGCCACGAAGCAATACGACGCGGTGATTCTTGACGCCTTCCTCGGCGACTCCTCGCCGTCGCACCTCATGACGCAGGAAGCCTTCGCCGCGATGCGCCGGGTGCTCCGGCCCGAGGGCGTGCTGGTGATCAACAGCTTTGGCGAGTTCGATGCAGGCAAGGACTACTTCGCGGCATCGCTGCACAAGACCTTGAAGGCGGTCTTCGGCAGCGTGCGCATCCATGCCAGCGGCAATGGCAACGTGTTCTACGTGGCCAGCCCGGCACCGGAGCTGAAGCAGCATCGGACGATGAACTTCGACGCGATGCACGCCACCGTGCGCGAGCAGGCGCGCGAGGCGCTGGCGGGCATTCGCGACACGAATCCACAGAGCGGCATCGTGCTGACGGATGACTTCAATCCCGTCGAGTTTTACGACGCGCGGAACCGCGAGCAGTTCCGCCGGCAGCTCGCCTTCTCCATGCGGCCCCGGTAGGCGCGTGGCTCAACTCAGCCCGGCGGCCTGCTTCACCGCGTTGACGATGCGGCGGTCGTCGCTGCCCGCGTCCCGCACCAGCTCCAGAAACTTCGGCAGCGTCAGGTTCATGCGCCGGAGGAAAGGGCGGTCGCCCGCGCAGCCATACATGAGGTCGGCGGGCATTTCACCGCGCAGCTTCAGGCGCGCCTTGACGATCAGCCGGGGCAGCCAGGAGATGCCGTCCACTTCGGCGGACTTCAGCGGGAGGCTGCCCATCGTGGCGGTGCGACCAGACGGTTTGCCGCCCATCACGTTCAGGAAGTAGTCACGGCGAATCGCGGTCACCGCCAGCGTGGTGGCGAAGTCAGGATCGCCGTCGTAGCGCAGTGAATCGTCCACGAAGTCAAACAGCTCCTGCGTCGAGCAGCCAAGGCCCGCGAGGAAAGCGGTGTCGGCGGCATCAAACATGGAACCCGGGGTGCGGCGGCCGGCCTGCCACGCGGTCACGGCCCGGTCCCAGACTTTTCGGAAATGCGCCTGCCAATCGGTGTCGCTCATGGGGCGGAGGATACCGCGGGCAAATCGCCCGGCAATCTCCCGCTTGCCATGTGTGTTAAACTCGCCGCGATGCAACTGCTCCATCAAGCCATTGCCGTCGCCCTGCAGGAAGCCGCCCGCGGCATCGCCGCCGCGCGTCCGCTGCCACCTGAACTGGGGCAAGTGACCGCGGACCGCCTGCGGATCACGCTCAATTTCGCGCTCGATAAAACCGGCACCCAGGCCAGCGCGGGCGCCGGGCCGCATTCGCTATCGCTGGATTTCAAGTTAGGTCCGGTCTCCGAGGGGGAAATTTCGCCGGTGCCAGCCGCGCCGCCGGTGGTCGCGGCACCCGCCGTGGATGCCACCTCTGATATTTTCGGGACGTTGCAGCAGGTCTTCGGGGCTCCGGGCTTCGACAGTTCGGCGCGTGCGATGGTTTTCCGTGAGGCGCTTGAAGGGCTTACGCAGGAACAGGCCCGCGTGGCGGTGGCGCGGCTGCGTCCCGGCGTGCCGTCACCCGCCGATCCGGCCACCCAGCGCGCCGGCAACATCCTGCGGGGCATCTGCCACAGCGGTCCGCTCAAGAACGCCGCGCGGGGCGGGCAATTGCTCGCCGCGCTGCTGGCGCATCATCCGCTTCTCGCCTTGCTGGCGGTGGCTGAGACCGAGTGGAAGACGCATGATGACTGGCTGGGTTGAACCCAGCTCCGAAATCTTACCGGTAGCTCACCGCCACGACTTCCAGCTCCTTCTCGCCACCCGGCAGCCGCACCCGCACCCGCTGGCCGACCTGCGCGTTGAGCAGGGCCTTCGCGATGGGCGAAAGCCAGCTCACCCAGCCGCGGTCAAAGTCCACCTCGTCCACGCCCACAATGCGGTGCCGCACCTCGGTGCCGTCGGGCTCGCGCACCGTGACCACGGCTCCAAAGCGCACGCGATCATCTGGCGTGGCGGGCGGTTGCACGGCCGACGCGGTGCGGAGGCAGTCATCGAGGAGCAGCGCGCGTTGTTCGAGCGCGGCGAGTTTCTGGAGCTTGTCCGGGTCGCCCTTGGTGGCACGCAACTGCTCGTGGGCCGTCCGCAGCCGGGCCAGTTCCGCGCGGAGGCGTTCCACCCCGTCCGGCGTCATCAGGTTCTTGGTGCCCGGCGGCAACGGCGAGGCCCGCCGGGAAACCACGGGGATCTCCGGGGCGTCGTCTTCGCGCGTGAAAGCTTTGCTCATGGGCGGATGCGTTGGCTGCGCCTCGCAGCAGGCGGCCACAACTTGATTCTCCCACGCCAACCCCAACGGGTGCTTACGCGGCCGCCGGAATCATCCCGCTCTGACGCGCGTAGTTGAACAGCCCGCCGGCATCCACCACCGGGCGGACATCGCCCAGCGGCTTGAAGGCATACACCTTGCCGGTGGCCTGGACCGTCACGGTGGCGGCGTCGAGATCCACCGTCACGACTTCGCCGGTCTTGAGCACGTCGCAGAGCCGCTCGGTCAGCTCGCAGGGATACAGCTCGCCGGTGGCGACGCAGTTGCGGAAAAAGATGCGGGCGAAGCTCTCCGCCAGGACGATCTTGGAGCCGGCGGAGCCCATCGCGATGGGCGCGTGCTCGCGCGAGCTGCCACAGCCGAAGTTCCGGCCTGCGACGACGATGGGATAATCGCTGTCGAGCTGGCCTTCCTTCACGAAGCGGGTGGGATAGAGCGCGTCCGGCAGGCCGATGAGCGCGTAGGCGCCGAGCTTCTCGTATTCCGCCGGGATGGTGGGCACGAGCGTCAGATACTGCGCGGGAATGATCTGGTCGGTGTCAATGTTGTCGCGAACGACGTAAACGGGGCCGGTAAACTGGCTTTTCATCGGGCGCGAATGTGGGGAGGCAGGGCGGGCTTTTCAACCGGAATCTGGATGGGGGCTGGGTGACAAGGCGGGCTGCAACCCGGTCGGGGGGTGAACAATGCTGATGTCGGAACGGTCTAGTTCCCACGTTGCCACGTAT
>Ga0255092_1000202_pt1 | contig 26924 bp, 22 predicted proteins | sample Colum_Yuk_RepC_8_2_FD_188454 | JGI IMG/M metagenome (GOLD analysis project Ga0255092, IMG submission 188454) | Freshwater microbial communities from Columbia River, Oregon, United States - Colum_Yuk_RepC_8d | ecosystem: Environmental > Aquatic > Freshwater > River | place: USA: Oregon...
GACTGGTGTTGGGAAATAGGCTTGCGGAATTGCTCTCCGGCTCCGAATTTCACGACGTGCGCACGGTCCTTTACCCCGGCAGTTTCGATCCCTTGACGAATGGTCACCTTGATGTGATCGAACGGGCAGCGAGGCTTTTTGACCGGGTGATTGTCGCGGTGGCGCAGAACGCCGAGAAAAACCCGCTCTTCACCCCGGAGGAGCGATGCGCCTTGGTCGTCGGTGCCACCCGGCGGTTGCGCAATGTTCAAGTTCGGGCGTTTGACGGGCTGCTGGTGAACTACGTTCGTGGCTGCGGCGCGCAGGCAGTCATTCGTGGGCTGCGGGCGGTGTCAGACTTCGAGTTCGAGTTCCAGATGGCGCTGATGAACCGCAAGCTCGATGAGCGTGTGGAGACTATCTTCATGATGCCCAAAGACACCTACACCTTCCTCAGCTCGCGGCTGGTGAAGGAAATCGCCCGTCATGGCGGAGAGGTCCGCCCCTTTGTGCCAACGAACGTCGGTCGGGCACTGGCCGCCAAATTTGGCAGTGCCAGCTCGAAGTCCCAAACCACCTGACCTCATGCCCCTTATTCTCAACCTCCGCCAAGTGCGGTTGGAACCGCAGGAGCTGTGCGGCGAACTACCGGCTGTTGAACTGGATCCCGGCCGTGATGATGCGGTGGTTCACCTCAATCATCCGCTGGAGTATGAGCTGACGGCGAGCTTGCTGGAGGAGGCGGTGCTGGTGCAGGGCGTGTTGAGTTTGACCGTGGATTGTGAATGCGTCCGGTGTCTGGCCAAGTTCGAGCAGTTGGTGGAACTCCCTGATTTTGCGGCTCACCTGCCTTTGGAAGGGGAGGATGCCGTGGTGGTCGTTGACGATTGCGTGGACTTGACACCCTACTTGCGCGAAGACATCCTCCTCACGCTTCCGCAGCATCCGCTGTGCAAGCCTGACTGTCGCGGTCTGTCGCAGCTCGCGGCCGGCGGCGCGTCGGGCCAAACCACCCAGACGAACGCAGGCGCGTCGGCATGGGCCGCACTAAACCAACTGAAACTGAAAGACTAAGACTATGGGCGTCCCCAAGCGTAAACCTTCGCACAGCCGTCAACGCATGCGCCGCGCATACAACAGCGTGCTCAAGCTGCCCCAATTGGGTGTCTGCTCCCAGTGCGCTGCTCCCGCCCTCCCGCATCGGGTTTGCCCCGCCTGTGGTTTCTACAAGGGCAAGCAGATCCTCACGATTACGGCTGGAGCTTAATTTCGATGAGGGGCGCGCCGGGAGACTGGTGCGCCCTTTTCGTTTATGCGCATCGCAGTGGATGTCATGGGTGGCGACCACGGCTGTGGCGTCATCATTGACGGCGCGCGACTGGCTCTGGCGCAGAACGCCAAGTTGACCGAGGTCCACTTGGTGGGGAACCAGGAGGAGATCTCCGCCCATCTGCGGCGTGTGAGGGCGGACACCGATCCGCGCCTGCACCTGCTGCACGCCTCCCAAGTCCTCGCCATGGAGGACAAGCCCGTGGATGCGGTGCGGAAGAAGAAGGATTGCTCCATCGTCCGGGCGGTGGAGCTGGTCCGGGATGGCAAGGCGGACGCCGTCATTTCGCCAGGCAACACGGGGGGGATTCTTGCGGCGGGCACCTTCCGGCTGCGCACCCTGCCCGGCATCAGCCGCGCCGCGATCGCCACCGTCATGCCCGAACCGGAAAATGAGTTTGTGCTGCTCGACGCCGGGGCGAACACCGAGTGCAAGCCGTGGCACCTCGCTGAGTTCGCCATCATGGGCAGCATCTATTCCCGCGAGATTTTGCGGAAGCCCAGGCCGCGGGTCGGGGTGCTTTCCAATGGCACCGAGGAGATGAAGGGCAACGAACTCACCCAGGCCACGCTCGTCCTTTGCAAGCAGCTCGATCTCAACTTCCTCGGTTATGTCGAGGGCCATGATCTCTTCCACAACCATGTGGACGTGGTGGTCTGCGACGGTTTCGTGGGCAACATCGTGCTCAAGACCTGCGAGAGCCTTGCCCGGGGGATGTTCGACATGCTCAAACGCGAGTTGACGGCCAACCCCAAGCGCAAGCTCGGCGCGCTGCTCGCCAAGAATGCCTTCCGGGCCATCAAACGCCGCACGGATTCGGAGAACTACGGCGGCGCCCCCCTGCTGGGCTTGAACGGCGTGGTCTTCAAAGCGCATGCCTCCGCCAAGGAGCGCGCCATCCTCAACGCCATCCGCATCGCCACTGAGACCCTCGAATTCAATGTGAACCAGGCGATTGCCCGTGCCGCAGCGCAGGCTGCACCGGTGCTGGAAGCGGCCCGCAAGGCGAGCGGCAGCGCCGAATAACGCTGCTTCCCAGTGGAATTGCCAATTGACTTTTCGTCACCGGAAAATTGCAATCCCGGCACACGGCAATGAGTTCACTACCCGTCCGCGATTTCACCAATCCCCGCGCCAAGCATGGTTTCCAAGGGCGCACCTGTTCCGTGACCGGCGTGGGGGCCTATGTGCCGGAACGCGTGGTGACCAACGCGGACCTGGAGAAGTTCGTCGAGACGACGGACGAGTGGATTACCAGCCGCACGGGCATCAAGGCGCGGCGCATCGCGGCGGACAATGAGTTTTGCTCCGACCTCGCAGCCAAAGCCGCCGAGCGGGCCATGGCGCAGGCAGGCGTCACGGCGGACCAGATTGACCTCATCATCGTAGCCACCATCACGCCGGACATGCCTTTTCCGTCCACGGCATGCCTCGTGCAGCACAAGATTGGGGCCAAGCGCGCGGCGGCGTTTGATCTGGAGGCGGCGTGCTCCGGTTTCATCTACGCGCTGGAGGTGGGGCAGCAGTTCATCATGTCACGCACGAGCGAGTGCGTGCTGGTCATCGGCGCGGAGAAGTTGTCCTCCATCATCGACTGGAAGGACCGCACCACCTGCGTTCTGTTTGGCGACGGTGCGGGCGCGGCGATTTTGCAGCACCGGCCCGATTCGCACGGATTGCTCACCGCCTGCATGGGCGCGGACGGCGGAAAAGGCGGCCTGCTCTCCCAACCCGGCGGCGGCTGCCGTTTTCCGGCCACGCACGAGAGCGTGGACCAGCGGCTGCACTTCTTGAAGATGGACGGCAAGGAGGTCTTCAAGAACGCCGTCAACGCCATGTGCACCGCCGCGCGCGAGGCGCTCTCGCGCTGCGAGCTGACGATTCAACAGATCAAGTGCATCATCCCGCACCAGGCCAACCAGCGCATCATTGACGCGGTGGCGGAGCGGCTGGAGGGCACCCCGGAGCAGATGTTTGTGAATCTGGACAAGTTCGGGAACACCTCCGCCGCCAGCGTGGCCATCGCCCTGGACGAGGCCGTAAGCACGGGACGGATTCAGCGTGGCGACCTGGTATTGCTGGTGGTATTCGGCGCGGGCCTGACGTGGGGCGCGGCGGTGATCGAATGGTGATGACGCTGATTTCTGCCCGCCTGTCACATTGACGCAGCGCGGTTCGCTGCTACCTTGCCCCCAATCCTTATGGCTACTCGCAAAGCAAACTCTTCCTCCTTTGCCCATTCTCGCCAGCCAGCGACCCGGCTGGATTTTTCGACCGGTGTCACGCGCATTCGCAAGAACGGCATTGAGTTCCATTCCACGACGCCGATTCCGGCATGGACCGAAATGACCGTGGCGCTGCGTGATCCGGCGGATGGCCAGGAAGTAACGGCGACGGGGGTGGTGGTGGATTGCCGGGGGGATCGGCATCAGGGTTACACCGTCTCGATGCTGTTCATGGAGCTGACCCCGTTGGCGCAGGCCCGCCTGAGCCTCATGGCATATTCCAACTTGGCATGAAATCGCGCGCTGGATAAGTTCCGCGCCATGTCATTGCCAGTCGCTGAACCCGCCAACGAAGACGTCGCCTATTTCAACCAGATCCTGAAAGCCGGGGTTGAGGCGGGCTGCTCGGATGTCCACATCAAGGTAGGCACGCCCGCCTCGTTCCGCATCAGCCGCGCGTTTCACTCCATTGACTTTGTGCCCACGCAGGTGTGGATGCAGAGCGTGATCGACGGCATCTGTCCCAAGCACATGAAGGCCGGGCTGGAGGCGGACCGTGAGACGGACTTCTCCTACTCGGCTCCGGGCGTGGGCCGCTTCCGCACGAACGTGTTTCAGGCCTTGGGGCGGTGGTGCATCGTGATGCGCTACATCAAGAGCACCGTCCCGACCTTCGAGAAGCTCGGGCTGCCGGAGATTCTCAAGACCGTGGCGGAATCGCCGCGCGGCATCGTGCTGATGGCCGGCACCACGGGCTCCGGCAAGTCCACCACGCTCGCGGCCATGCTGGAGCACCTGAACAACAACTTCCGCAAGCACATCGTCACGCTGGAGGACCCGATCGAGTTCGTCTTTGAGGAAAACCAGTGCCTCATCGAGCAGCGCGAGCTGAACCTCGACACCATGAGCTTCCACCGCGCGATGAAGAGCGCGCTCCGCGAGGATCCGGACGTGATCATGGTCGGCGAAATGCGCGACGCCGTCAGCTTCCAGACCTCCATCAGCGCGGCGGACACGGGACACACCGTCATCTCCACCATGCACACCACCAGCGCGAACAGCTCCGTGGGCCGCATCTTGGAATACTTCAAGCAGGACGAACGCGACACCATCCGCCGCCAGTTGGCCGGCACCCTCCGGTCGGTGTGCTGCCAGCGCATGGTGCCCACCGTGGACGGCGGGATGCGGCCGGCCTTGGAGATCATGATCAACACCATCACGATCAAGAAGGCCATTGAGGAGAACCAGCTCGGCAAGCTGCTGCCCATCATCGAGAGCAGCCGGAAAATTGCCGAGGTGGACGGCGTGACGCAGTGGGAGGATCAGGGTGAAGGCATGATGAGTTTCAACCAGTGCATCTTCAACCTGCTGCAGCAGGGCATCATCAGCGAGGAGCGGGCGATGGAGAAGGCCTCGAATCCGCAGCAGCTCAAGATGTGGCTGGATGGCATCTTCACCAGCTCCGGCGGCATCACGGGCTGAGGTTGGAACGCGGCATTTACGCCGCCGCAAGCAGGAGCGGAAAAGAGCGTGCGGAACGTCTTTGACCCACGCACGCCTCCGCGGCCTGAAGGCCGCGCCCCGGGGCGATTTCAGGCACCCGGGCCGGGGTTTGGCTGCACGCTCAGAGCTTGTCCAGCAGCGCTGGCAGATCCAGCTTCCCGTCCACTGCCAGGCGGAAGGTCAACATCAGGCTGTTGAGTGCGTAGGTGAACTCCTCCTTGTCGGCGGCGCTGGTGAGCAGATGAAATTCGACAAGGCCGGCGGGCGTGGGAATGAAGGCGATCCGGTTTTGCAGGGTGAACCCCGAGTCGTTCCGCCAGGTGAAATCAAAGGCCGGCCCCGCTTGGCCGCCGGCGGTCAGGGTCAATTCTTCAATGATCTTGGCCGTCGGGTGGCGGCGCAGCAGCAGTTCCCTAAAGACCTCGGGCTTGAGGCTGCCCGTCGCTTTGTCCACCGCGTTCGTGGGCACCTCGGTCAGGCGCACAGTGATGGAGCACTTGTCCTCCCGCTCGACCGCGCGCAACTGCCGGTTCGCCTCGTCCACCCGCATGAAGTAGCCCTTGGGCACGATGAAGGCGAATTGGTTCGTGCCGACTTTGGCGACCGCGCGGAAGTAGTGCCCGATGCCTTCCAGCTCGTGGCGGGTGGTGGTCAACTGAAAGTCTGGTGTGCCATTAGTGGCTGCCGGTTGTGCTCCGCCGGTCTGCGCCAGTAGTGCCAGCAGCAGGGCGGCGGAGCGCAGGAGGAGGTTAGAAAGAAGCGACATAATTGGTCCGGTTGGGGGGGGCGGCTGCCCAAGTGCCTCGAATCAAGACGCGCAGCTCGGGCGAACCCGGGGGCATTCGAGTGGAGTCGAGGAAGTTCGGGTCAAAGTTGAAGTTGCGCGATGGCGCAGAATAATAGGTTCCCGGCCACTGGAACGGCGCAGTGGCACTGGCGCTGTCGAAGAGGTTCACCAGCGAGCCGTTCAGCGTGAGCGTGCGCCCGCTCCACGCCTCCAGCAGCCGCGGGAAGTTGACCACGCCGCCACTTCTGATCGTGGTTCCGTTCGCTGATGAGTAAACCATCCCCGCGAGCAAGGCTGCGTTGATGGTGGTGTCCGACGGCACCCGGGAGCTGTAAGAGCCGCCACTGGCCGCGTCGCTCCAAGCTCCTGATTGGACGGTGAGCGCATCCGCGACGAGGGATGCCGGCCGACTGGAGCTGGTATTGGTGGTCCCGAGATGGGCGTTGTTCGTGCAGTTGTAGTGGCCTTTCACGTAGAGCGGGTTGACGGTGGCCAGGGTCAGCCCACGGGTGGGCAGTGTTTGGCCGTTGATGAGCCGCACGGCCGTTTTCTGACTGGTGGTGGTGGAACGATTATCCGCCACATAGACGATGTTGGGTGCGTTGCCACCTCCCAGCTTGGCCGCCACAGACGTGTTGGTGGCGGCCCAGGTGCGATATTTCGCAACGTCCAGCTCGGTGATCTTCATGGTCTTGCCTTCACGTTGGTCGGTGAAGGTGACGTTGGTTGCGATGAAGTAGCTGGCATTGGCCCATGGAATCGTGGTGGGCGAGGCGTCGAACGGGGTTTTTACCCTCACCGTGACGGTGGCATTGCTCACGAGGATAAGCAGCTCCGCTTTGTTGTAGAACCGCTGCTGGCCCATCGAGGAACTCATGGACTCGGCGGCGGGCGGGATGTTGATCACTTCTCGCACCGCAGCAGCGGTGTTGTTGGTGCCAATGGGCAGGGTGAGTGCGCTGGTGTTGCTGGTAGCGCTGCCGCCATAGGTGATGCCGCCGGTGAAGTCCGACAACCCGTAGCCAAACCAAGCCTGCCGGGCGATGGTGCCGGTGGCGGTTACGTTCTCGCGCAGGTCCAGGCTCGCGGTGGAGCCAAGGAAGATGTTGCTGTTGGCATGGACACGCCCGCGCACCGTCAGCGGTGCCGCCATGGTGAATTCGAGCAGGCTGTTGAAGAAGATGGCGAACTGGAACACCGGAATGGAGGCGAGTTGGATGTCCTGCTGCACGGCATTGGTGAGGTTGAAGCGGCCGGTGGTCTGGCGGGCGTTGGACACCACCCGGTAATTGGAGACAAAGCCACGGAGGCCGGTGTAGGGGCCATTAAGGTTCGTGAAGATCTGCGTCTGCGTGCGAGCGACGTAGAGCTGGTTGGTTGCCCCGCTGCCGTTGGAGAACTGGAAGTTTGCCCAGTAGGCATTCTCACCAGAGTCAGGCACATCCGTCCGGTAGGAGTTCAGGTTGTTGAACACGACGCTCTCGCCGCTCGCCTTGTAGTCCTGCATCAGCCGGGAGACGATCCGCTCAGTGGCGGCCTCTGCTGCAAACGTTGTCGTGGTCAACTGGTTGTTACGTTCGTTCATCAGGGCTGTCTGGGAGGCCCAGTTCATGGTTCCGGTGAGCACCGTGAGGCCGATGGCGGCGAACACCATCACCATCACCAGCGCGTAGCCACTACGCTGCCTGCCGCGGGCAGAAGCTATCGTGTCCATGGTATTCATTGGAGGATGCGCCGGGTGACGCGCGTCTGGAGCTGGAAGTATTCGTAGAAGTTGTTCGTGCCCACCTTGGTCATTGGGTAGCTGAGCTGGTAAAACTGCAGCCGGATATTGACCGTCGAGTTACCCGTGTCCGCACTGAGGGTGTTGCCGAGGTAGTCCTCCTTGGAAAACAGGACGGCGTTGGTCACATAGGAGGCGATCAACTGCGGCGTGGCATTGCTGGAGGTGACGCGCCGCAGTTCGCTGTTGTTGGTCACGTAGAAGTAGCGGATCCACCAGTTGTTGTTGGTGGTGGGGAAAATCTGGATGGCGCGCCCCTGCATGGCCGTCCCGTTTGGAATGGCGGTGAAGTTGGTGGCCGTCCCATTGCCGATTTGGATGGTGGTTGCCGCACGGATCTCGTCCTGGAGTTTGCCAAAGGCCTTCCGGGCGGAATCGGATGCGCCCAGCTTCGCCGCTGCAAATTGCATGAGGCGCCCGCCCATGATGTGGCTGTAAACCACTCCTCCCACCACGAAGGTCGTCAGCGTCATCGTGACCAGCAACTCGATCAGTGTCACCGCCAGCAGGTGACGGCGGTCGGCGCTCGCGTTGGGAATCTTGAGCTTCATCTCAGGCGTCCGGAGAACGGTAGGTGGCCACGGTGTTCGTAAAAACCCGGCCGGTGGTCGGGAAGCGCCAGGTGCAATCCACGCGGATCATGCGCAACTGGGGCGCGGTGCCCGAGATGACTGTGATCGTCGTGGTGTTGGTGGCGTAGAATCCATTCGTCCCGATCACGGGGATGTCCATGAGCACTGTCTGGGTTGGAAAGTTGCCGGTCACCAACTGGTCCACGCCGGTTTCCGTGTCCCATCGGCAGGCTCGGGTCTGCTCCAGCCGCTGTGTGGCCAACGCTTGCGCCGCCAAGGAATAGGCGGACCATTCCGCCCGTTTGGTGGATTGTGTGTAGCCGTGGATGATTCCGGCGACGGTCATCGCAGCGATGGCAGTGGCGACACACACCTCAGCCAGCGTGAATCCACCAACGGCACAGCGTTCCCGGGCAGGAGTCTTAAGCGGTTCGCAAAGTAACTTCACGGGTCGGTTCGAAGTTGTTTTACCAAGCTTGGTAGAGCCGAAAGGATGCCAAGTCAACAAATGATAGAGTCGTTAAGCTCTAGTGTAACGGGGTTTTCTGGATTTATTCGGCCAAGTGGTGCTGAACCGAGCTGGATCTCCAAACCGGATGCCGTGTGCCGCCGCTTTTGGCTATGCGAGAGGGTTCGCGCTAAAACTCCAGGATCAATCCAGATTGGGTCAGATTGACTCCATAGCCAGTTGCAGGGCGGTTGGCCAGCGAGCGCTCGAAGTCCCACTCCGCAAACCAGCGCAGCGATTTCGTGAGCACCCGTTCCGCCCGCAAGTTGAGCCCAAAGTCGGTGCGTTCAGCCGGTTGTGGTTCGCCGAAGATGGCAGGCTGATGGGGAAAGACAGTGTGGGCGATGCGACTCGTGAGGCGCAGGTCCCAGACTGCGTTGGCAAAGCGTCCCTCCACGCCGGCCTGCCAGCGCCGGGAGTCAAAATATCCCGACCCGTTGTCCTGGCTCAACTCATGCGCCAGCTTGGCCGAGGTGCGCCAGTGCCGGAGCTCATCCCAACTGCGTTTCCATTGGAGTTGCACCCGGTGCTGCAACAGATGGAGTTCTGATCCGGGGATGGCCACGCCGGTGACGGTTGCCTGTTCGCGGCGATCGTGGTTCCGGTGGGTCAGTTCGTAATTCAGTGAGGTTTCAGATTTCCGCCCGGACTCCCGGCCGAGGGAGAACTTGAAACCGGTTTCCCAATAGTCATCCAAAGGACCGCCGAAGTCCTGTCGCGTGATGGCGGGCTCCACTCCCCAGGTCCAGCCTTGGCCGAACTTGCGGCGCACGGAGCCACGCCCGGTGTAAGTATGGCCCTGCACGAGCAGCACCGTCGGAGTGGCCAGGCTGGTGGTGAGGTCCAGCACCCGGTTTTGATACAGGTATTGGCCGGTCAACCCGGTGGTCCATTCGTCCGACCAAACCCGATTCACCTGCATCACCCCGAGCGCGGTTTGTTCCTTGTCCACGACCGTGCTGGACAGATAGCGGACATCCTCGCCGGTCAGGAAGGTTTGGAACTCCCAGCCCTCGCCCGGCAGCCGCCAGACGAGCAGCTCGGCCAGGTTGCGCACGAGCGGGCTGCCGCTGGGTCGCACGCCACTCAAAGCGACGTTGTCCTTGTAGCCGGCGCTGGCTTCCCAAGTGACGACGGTCTGCCAGCGGCTTAAACTGGGGAGGTCGGGCATTGGCGGAATGCCGAGCTGAAGTTCATCAGCCCCCTGCGCGAGCCGGGCGGACAGGCAGCACGTTGCCAGAACCAGCCAGCAGGCCAGTCCAGTCCAGTGCTTGTCCACGCCACGCGAGCGGATTGCGCTCATGCGGGCGAGTATGGCCACGGCGAGGCCAAAGCACAGGGGAAACCAAGTCCGAGACGGCAGGGCAGGGGGCTGATGCTAGCTTTGACCAAGCGAGGCGGCGTGCTGGACAAAGAAGGCCGCCGCCTGTGAACGCCGGTTCATCTGCAACTTGTCCATCAAGTTGCTCAGGTAGTTTTTTACCGTCTTGTCGCTCAGGCCCATGGCCACGGCGATTTCCTTGTTGGTCTTGCCCTGCGCCACCAGTTCGAGCACGCGGCGTTCCTGGGCTGACAAACGGTCAAACTTGCTCGTGGGGGATCCGGTGGCCCCGTTCTTCACCCGGTTCAGCACCCGTTTGGTGACAGCGGAGTCCAGAACGGAACGGCCGTCGGCAACTTCGCGGATGGCGCGGCTCAGGCCATGCTCATCAATCTCCTTGAGCAGGTAGCCTTCCGCGCCCGAGCCGATTGCCTGCATGACAATCTCCTCGTCGGCGAAGGCGGTCAGAATGATGACTCGCACCGGCGGATTCAAGGCGTGCAGCTTGCGGCAGGCTTCAAACCCGTTGCCATCCGGCAGACGGACGTCCAGCAGCGCCACATCTGGCTGGAGCCGGGCGCCAGCCTCCAACGCTCCGGCCACCGTGCCGGTTTCGCCAACGATCTCGAAGTCCGGGTTCTTGGTCAGCAGCATGCCGAGTCCCGCGCGGACAACCTCATGATCATCCACCAGAAGGATGCGGATGTGTTTGGTGTCAGTAGGCATGCGACGTAACAAATGGGTAACAGAACCTCGTCGGTGCGGCAATCGTGCCAAACGGACGTAGCACATGGTAGCCAGCCCTGCTGGCTGGCGTCTGGACCGTGTGGAGCGCTTGAAAGGAAAGCCGCAGATCACTTCCCCGCTTCGAGATGCTGGATGCGGAAGTGGGTGATTTCACGCGGAATGTTTCGGCTTTAGTCCTGATGCCGGACAATGCACTCAATCCCGAGCTTGTCCATCTGCTCCTTGAGCCGCAGGCCGAGGTTGATGTGGTGAATGCCCCGGTCGAGCTTGGCATTGGCCGGGAGCGGGCTTCGCAGCGACGGCGGCTTTCTTCGCGTCGCGCACAGCGGCTTGGGCGACGACGGACAGCGGTGCGTGGCAAAGCAGCGCGAGCGGAAATCGTGGGAAGGTGGGTTTGATCTGAGTAGCGGTCGGACGGGGCGTGAGGAGCTTTGGTTTCCGGAGTGACCGCTTATTCCAGCCGGCCAAACATGATGCGCTCCTTGCGGCTCGCGTCGGTGTCGCCTTGGGTCGCTATGAGGTAAATCGCGCCGGCATGCTGGTGAAAAGCCGGATACTGAAACGACTTCACGGTCTCGAAGCGATACTTGCGTTCCCAGTTCACGCCGTCGCGCGAGACTTCGATGTTGAAGACGGAGCGCGACACGTCGGCAACCTTCGTCGCCTCCTGCCAGCCCAGGTAGTAGAGGCCGTTGAAGCGGTCGAAGGTCGGCTTGGAACTGGCCCCGTTGGGCACCAGCGCGCGAAAGGCATTCGTGCTCCAGCGCCGTCCGTCTGGACTGGTGGTGAAGGTGTAGTTCCGGTTGCCGCCTTCCTGCCGGCAGATGGCCAGCCAGGTGCCGTCCGGCAGACGGTTCACGGCGGACTCGGTGAGCTTGAACGCCGACGGCTCGTTGTAATGGCCCAGCACTTCGAATGTGTCGCGCTCCGCGTTCAGCACCGCCAGCGCATTCTGGCCGCCGGGATAGTTGTTCAACGCCACATAGGTCTTCCCGTCGAAGACCTTGAAGGAGTCGAAGACATACAGCCCGAAGTCCTTTGGCTCTCGCGGGAAACCCAGCGCCGCCGCGTCCGCGTGAAAGCGCTGCGGCGTCATGTCGCCAACCCCGGCGGCGGTCGTGAGCTTGGCGCGGTGAATGTGGTTTGCGAACGCCTGCCGCTCCAAATCGAAGTCAATGAACCACGTCACCGACTGCCGCTGGCCGGGCGACTCGCTTGCGAAGTAGCAGCGCAGCGTGCGGTCGTTCAGATGCAGGATGCGCGGCACGAAGCACGCGCCGGCGGGCAGGGTCTCGTTCGCAAAGGCCTGGCCGGACCGGGCGATGGGCAGATGCCGTTCCACCACGCGCGTCTTTGCGTTCACCACTGCGAGCGCCGCATAGACAAACGGCCAGTTCGCCGCCTCGCCCGGCTGCACGTCATTCGCCTCGTAAACGACATAGGCCCGGTCGCCCACCATGACGAACTCCGCGTCGTGCGCGCCTTTTACCTCTGGGGCCGACACCTTGAACAGCCCGGCCAGCACTGTGTCGGCGGCGGCCTTGGCGTTCCAACTCGGCGGCAGGATTTTCGCGGACGGTGAACCTGGCACGGCGGCGCAGAGCGGAATCAGCAACCCAATGGTCCAGCAGGTCAGGCTCCCAAGCAAAGTCACGTTCACGCCAGCAACATAACGTTCCCGCCCGCCCGAGGAAACGCGGATGTTTTGCCTGCGGGACGATTCCCTTGCCTACCCTCGTCGGGGAACCGCCCGCTTGCTTGCCCCTGCGGCTTCAACGACGCTGCCGGCAGGAACGAATGAAAACACTCGCCATCTTCATTAGCGCGCTTTGGCTTGGAGCGGTCCATGCCCATGCCGCACCTGCCCGCACGGGCACTGCCACCGGAGCCTTCGCCACCGCCATCCGACCCGAAGACGTGGACGACGCGGTGTTTGCGCAGTGGGTGGAGGGACGCGAGATGCCGGTGGTGAACAAGGACGGCACGGCGGCGTTTCTCTGGACCACCAAGACCGCGCCGAGCCATTCGGCACTGCCGTTCGGTGACAGCAAGAATCCCGGAGTGCGGCATCTGCGCTTCGGGTTCAAGCAGGCGGTGGCGGTGGGCAGCGTGCTCGTGCGCGGCGGCGGGACATTGAGCGTGCTCAAAGCCAGCGCGGCGGCACCCGGCAAGCTGGACGACGAGAGCGCGTGGCTTGCCGCGGAGCGGCTGGTGAACCGTGCGCCCGGCACGGCGGAAGTCAGCGCGGATGGATTCGCGCTGTGGGTGCTGCCGCCGGGCACGACGCCGCGCGCGCTGCGCTTCACGCACACGGCGCAGGCGACGGACAAGGTTTATGCCGGCGCGCTCGGCGGCTTGCTGGTGCTGGGCGAACGCGTCGCGAACCTCGCCCCACAGGCGGTCGCTGCGGCGAGTGACAACCCGCAGAAGGCCGCGCTGGTGAACAACGAGAAGCTGGAAAAGTGGAGCCGCGACCTGTGGGACACGGAGAGCGAGACGCCGCGCGCCACCATCAAGGACCAGCCAGCGTGGGTGGTGTTGTCGTGGTCGCGTCCGGTGCAGTTGCGCGGACTCGCAGCGCTTTGGGCGGGCTTCGCCACGGCAGAAGTGCAGGCGCTGGCGGCGACCACGCAGGCCCCCGTCCTGGAGGCAACCGATGCCGACTGGCAGGCGGTGAGCACCTGGTCGGGCGTGGAGACGCAGTATCCCCGGCAACTCGGCGTGAATTGGCTGGATTTCGGTCGCGAGGTGACGACGCGTGCGGTGCGGCTGCGCTTGCGGGAAGTGGCGAAGGTGAATCACCCGCATCTCAACAGCGCCACGAAGAACGGCCAGCGCGTGTGGCTCGGTGAGTTGATGGCGCTGCATTCGCTCGGCGGCGCGACGCTCGCGTCGGTGGTCCTTCCAGCGGTGCAGATGGAGCTGCCCCACCCGCCGATTCCCATTCGCTTTTCGCTGAAGCGTGCGGGCTTGGTCACGTTGGTCATCGAGGAGGTCGGTGGCCGCCGCATTCGCAATCTGATCAGCGAGACGCCCTTCCCCGCCGGTGAGAACACCGCGTGGTGGGACGGGCTGGACGACTTGGGCCGCGATCCCGAGGCGGCGAAGCACGGCATCTACTCCGTGCCGGGCACGCTGGTGAAGCCGGGCCGCTACCGCGTGCGCGGGCTGGCGCATGACGAGCTGGCCTTGCGCTATGAGTTCCCCATCTACACGGCGGGCAATCCGGCCTGGAACACGGCGGACAGCACCGGCGCGTGGCTCGCGAACCACACGCCGCCTAGCGCTGCGGTCTTCCTGCCTGCCGAGCGTTCGCCGGACGGCCAGCCGCGCGTGTATCTCGGCAGCTTTGTCTCCGAAGGCACGCACGGGCTGGCGTGGGTGGATCTCGACGGGAAGAAACTCGGCGGGACGAAATGGGTCGGCGGCGTCTGGACGGGTGCGCCGTATCTCGCGCGGGACGACGGCGAGCGGGTGAAGGAACACGTCGCCTACGTCGCTTCCGTGTGGACCACGGGCAAGGGCACGACCGAGGCGGAATTGCGGCTCACCGCGCTTACGGGCAAGGAAGACCTGGCCGTGTATCGCGAGACGTGGGCGCTGCCGGCCAAGAACTCGAAGGACAACCAGCTCGCGGCGGAGATCAGCGGGCTGGCGGTGCGCGATGGCGTGGTGGTGGTGGCGCTCAAGCGGCTGCAAAAGCTCGTGCTGATCAACGTGCGCACGAAGCAGCGCCTCGGCGAGCACGAGCTGAAGGATTCGCGCGGGCTGGCTTTCGATGCTCAAGGCCGGCTGCTCGCGCTCAGCGGCAATCGTCTGCTGCGCTTCGCCTTCGACAAGAGCGGCAAGCTCGGCGCACCGGAGGTCTTCATCTCCAGCCCGCTTGAAGACCCGCAGCACGTCATGGCGGATGCGGCGGGGCGCTGTTACATCTCGGATTGGGGCCGTGCACATCAGGTCAAGGTCTTCAGCCCGGCTGGAAATTTTCTCCACGCCATCGGCAAGCCCGGTGCGCCGAAGGGCGGTCTCTATGACGCGCAGCACATGAACCACCCGGCTGGTCTCACACTCGACAGCCGACAGCAGCTTTGGGTCACGGAGAACGACGAGCAGCCCAAACGCGTGAGCGTGTGGACGCCCGAGGGCAAGTTTCTCCGCGCCTTCTACGGGCCGGCGGAGTATGGCGGCGGCGGCTTCCTCGACAGCGGCGATCCGGGCCTCTTCCACTACAGCGGCATGACCTTCAAGCTCGACTGGGCGACCGGCCGCAACGACCTCGTCGCGGTGCCGTATCGCGTGGACGCGGCGAAGCTGGAGCTGGGCTTCCGCAACAAGCCGCCGGAGTTCGCGTTTTATCGGCAAGGGCGGCGCTACTTCTCGAACTGCTACAACAACAATCCGACCGGCGGCTCCAGCACGGCGTATCTGTTTGTGGAGCGCGAGCACGAGGCCATTCCGGTCGCGGGCATGGGCCGGGCGAAGGATTGGGAGTTGTTGAAGCAGCCGGAGTTTCGGTCGCGCTGGCCGCAGGGGATTGATCCGGCGGGCGACCCGAACAAGAACCCCGCCGTCTTCGCGTGGAGTGACTTGAACGGCGACGGCCTCGCGCAGGCGGATGAAGTGCAGATTCTGGCCGGCCAGTGCGGCGGTGTGACGGTGATGCCGGATTTGGCGTTCGTGCTGTCGCGGTGGGAGGGCAAGGCCGTGCGGCTCGCGCCGCAGCGTTTCACACCGGCGGGTGTGCCGGTCTATGACCTGCAAGCACGCGACGTGATCGCTGAGGGCGTGCAGGGGCCGAAGAGCAGCGGCGGCGACCAGGTGCTGGTGCACTCGAACGGTTGGAGTGTGATCACGCTGGGCGTTGCACCGTTCGCGCCGCAGTCGCTGTGCGGCGTGTTCAAGGGCGAGGCGCGGTGGTCGTATCCCAGCCCGTGGCCGGGCCTGCACGCGTCGCACGAGGCGGCGGTGCCGGACCGGCCGGGCCAGGTCATCGGCTCCACGCGACTGCTCGGCAGCTTCGTCGAGAGCAAGGCGGGGCCGCTGTGGTGCGTGAACGGCAACATGGGCCCGATGTATCTCTTCACGGCGGACGGCTTGTTCGTGCAGTCGCTCTTTCAGGACGTGCGTGTGGGCCAGCCGTGGTCCATGCCGGCAGCGCAGCGCGGGATGCTGCTCAACGGCGTTTCTCCACACGACGAGAACTTCTTCCCAAGCATCGGCCAGACGACGGACGGGCGCGTGTTCATCCAGGACGGCGCGCGCAGCAGCCTCGTGCGCGTGGACGGGCTGGACACGTTGCAGCGCCTGCCCGATCAGGAAATCACGATCACCGAGACCGACCTCCGCAGCGCACAGCAGTGGACGCTGCTGAGCGAGGTGGCGAGGCAGAAGTCCGTCGGGCGCGAGACGCTGGTGGTGGCGTGGCGTGAACGTGCGCCGGCCGTGGACGGCAAGCTCGACGACTGGAGCGCGGCGCAGTGGGCCGTGGTGGACAAGCGCGGCACGCGCGCGTGGTTCAACAGCGATGCGAAGCCCTACGACGTAAGCGCTGCCGTGAGCATCACCGGGGACCGGCTCTTCGTGGCCTTCCGCACGGGCGACGCGAACCTGCTCAAGAACTCCGGCGACACGCCCAATGCGCTCTTCAAGACCGGCGGCGCGCTTGATGTGATGCTCGGCACGGATGCGAAGGCGGCGGCGAACCGCGCCGAGGCCGTGGCGGGTGATCTGCGCCTGCTCGTCTCCATCGTGAACAAGAAGCCCGTCGCGACGCTCTACCGCGCCGTGGTGCCGGGCACGGCCCCGGCGGCGCGCGTGCCCTTCTCCTCGCCGTGGCGGACGATTCACTTCGACCGCGTGGAGGATGTGAGCGGCCACCTCCAGTTTGCCGGGGCCGACGGCAACTATGAGTTCTCGATTCCGCTGGGCGCGCTGGGCTTGAAGCCCGCCGAGGGCATGATGCTTCAGGCCGATCTCGGTGTGCTGCGCGGCAATGGCTTCGAGACCATCCAGCGCGCCTACTGGAGTAACAAGGCCACCGCTATCACCGCCGACGTGCCCAGCGAGGCGCTGCTCGCGCCGCAGTTGTGGGGCCGCTGGCGCATCGAGAAGCGCCCGTGAGGCGGCGGTGGCGGGGTGCGCTTTCGGCCGCGCGCCACTGCCGCTTTTGAAGGGGACGGAGGATGGTGTGGCGAAGCTCCTCGGCAACCTTCCGCCCCGGCCGATAGTCCATAGACCTTTCCCACGTGAAGGCATGGACGATCAGTCATGCCGAAAAGTGACTCCGTGCTTGCCGCCGTCGGGCAAAAACTCCTGCCTCCACTGTGAGCGTGAGGAGGTGTGAGGGAGTGGCCGCGAAAAAAAAGCACGGGACGCAAAGATGATTTCGATTCCTCACCGTGGCCCTCTCCGCGTTCGTGGCGGAGAGTGAGATGGCTTTGTGCTCTTTGCGTTCGCTCGCGGCCATGAAATCCGTGCGTATGCGTGTCCATTTGTAGTAAATCCAACTCCCCGGGCTGTCTAAGCGCGCGGCGAATCGGGCCACCCCACGTCACTTCTTGCCGGACTTGTGGCTGCGCGGCTGGTTGCCACGTTCCGGTGTGCGCCCCGTGGCGCGCGGGGCGGCGCGGCGCGGCTCCTCGCGTCGGATCTCGTTGCGGCTGGCTTTGCCCTGAGCGTCGCGGGCACCCGAGCTTGACCTCGGCGCGGCTGGGCGCTTCTGCGCGGCAGCGGCAGCGGTGGAGAGGGCTTTGCCGGCCGGCGGCGGGGGAACAACGACGAGGCTGGGAGTTCTGGCGGGGGAGGGTTGCTTGGATTTCATGGGGCGACCGTATGCTCTCCAGCCGCAAGGGACACCCCTCAGTTAGGCAAGAACTGGACGCAGATTGGCTTTTGCTTGAGGCGGTGCGCGCTTGGTGGCACGGGTGCGGCGGAGGTTGGCCAAGTAGGTCAGCGCGTTCTGCCGGACTCTTCCGTCCCGGGTGTTAGGGCTGGCTGGCGGTCGGACTAAGGAGCAGCAGGCAGCAGCGACGAATCAGGCGGGCGGGGTTCATATTCGGAATGTGGAGATGCGTCCGCAGCCGAAGCGTGCAGCAATGTTGTCGCCACCATCTGGTGGCCAGGGGGGGCGCGCGTGGTTTTATGGACGTTCCATCACCAGCCCCCGGTGGGCGTCGGTGCGGGCGAACACGACGCGGCCCACATGTCCCACGCCTGGGGTTCGGGTGTTTTGGCCGATGAACAGGCGTCCGTCGGGCAGGGCTTCAAGGCCGAGCGAGGCATCAAACTCCCAGCGTCCGGTGAACTGGAAGTTCGCGTCCGCACGCAGCAGCACGCAGGGCTTGCCGTAGCAGCCGAACCACCATGCGCCGTTGGCCCATGTGGCGGTCTGGATGCCCTTGTCGGTGTGGCCGCTGGCAAGGACATGGCGTTGCACAAAGCGGAAATCCGCGTCGTATTCGTAGAGGTAGTTTTCCGGCACCCCGGCTGGCAAGCCACCGACCACAATGAACTTTCCGTCACGGTGCGCGATGCCGCCCGCGCCATGCACCAGCTCGGGCACGCGGTGCCGGGCGAGCAGGTCGAGCGTTGCGCCGTCATAGACATACACCCAGGAGTCGGCCTGTCCGGCGGGCTCGTTGAACTTCCCAAGATTCACGGCCACGTAAACCTTGCCCGCGACCGTGCAGAGATCGCCCTGGTGATTGTCGGCCTTTACGCGCTTTACGAGGCGGCCCTGCTGGTCGGTCTTCACCAGCGCATCGGTCCAGCTCCAGAAGATGGCGGTCGTGCCATCGGTCGCCACGCCTTGCAGATGGAGCGGGTAAGCGCCCTCACACTGAATTCCGCGGCTCTGCGGTGGCTGCACGAGCAGCTCGTCCAGTGAAGCTTCGACGTAACGATCGTTGGGCTGGCCATCGCGCTGGCGCTTGAGCAGGTAACGCTGGTTGCCGTCGGCGGCGAACTTCCACTCGAAGGTCATGCTGGCCTGCAGGTCCATGCGCCCCGGCTCGGAGAGGTGCCAATAGTCGCGCAGGCCACGCACCGCGTAGAGCACCGTGGCGAGGTCGGCCACGTGCCGGTTCTTCGCCGTGCCGCCGAAGTAATGCTCGTAAGCGCGGCGGACGGGGTTGTTCGTGGGGGTCTTCGCCAGGTTCGCGCCAATAGCCAGACCGCTCGGCACCGAGCACACCTCGCGTCCGGCAAAGACGATGGTGCCGGGCCAGTGCTGAATCACCTGAAGCGCCGAGGCGGCGTCGCGCTGGAAGTTCACGTTCCCGAGCTTCAAGTCATCCTTGGGCGGATGACCGATGAAGTTGCCGCCCATGCAGACCCACGTCTTGACCTTGCGCCGGATGAGGTCCGGTCCGCTCACGTGTCCCTCGCTCGCGGGGAGTTGCAGCAGGTGCCTGAGGTTTGTCAGGTAGCCGACCGTTACGATGACGACCGACTGGTCAGGCTGCTGCTCCAGCACGTCACGATAGACGCGTGTCGCGTCCGGAACCTCTGCGCCGGACTTCACATCGTGCGGAAACTCCGCCGCCACCCGCGCCGTGAAGAGCGACTTTTGCTGCACGCCGCCGGCCTTGACCAGGCCGAGCGGCAGTCCGGGCCGGCCGTAATACCGGTTGATCGCGTCCACCGTCGCGATGGACTTCGGGTCGGCAACACTGGCCACGGTCGCGAGAATCTCGCACTCGCCCTTGTCCGCGAGCGCGTGCAGCACGGCCATCGCGCCCGCGTCGTCGCAGTCCGTCATCATGTCAGTGTCGAAGAAGATCTTCACCCGGGCGCTCGCAGCGGGCGGTGCCGGACTTCTGAGCGCGTCCGCCCCGGCCGCGTGGAGGGATGGGCAGGCGAGGATGCCGACGAGAGCGAGTCGAGCGAGGATTCCCCGCATCATCGTCGGCATTGGTGGAGAATTGCCAGGGCGCGGCGGCAGGCTGTAATCACCGACTGCTTTTGGCGGCCGGGGCCTTGAGCATGGCGATGAGGAAGTCGTGAATCTGGGGGTGCTTCACGCCGGGCGCGCCCGGATAGACCAGCTCGCATTCCAGCCCGAGGCTTTTGCACTTTTCCTGCAGCTTCACGCCGTAGTTCGCCGTGTGCGTCGGATCTTTCTGGATTTCTCCGAGCGCGGGCGGCGCGCTGTAGATCAGATAGACCGGCGGGTCGTCGGCGGTGACGTGTTCCATGGGGGAGTATTGCTTGATCCACGGCAGCACGGATTCGCGGGCGGCGAGGAACTCGGCAAAGCGGGTGTCTCGGGTCTTGAGATCCTTCGGGTCCATGAAGCCAAACGCGTGGCCGCCATAACGGCTGTTGGGCGTCCATTCCTTCAACTGCGCCGGGTCCAGCGAGGTCTGCGCGCCACTGACGGCGGCACACCACAGCCGCGTGGATTCGCGGGCCACCGGGTCGCTGCTCTTCGGATCGGCCATGTCCGCGTGGAACGCCAGCCAGAGCGAGGAACAGGCACCCGCCGATCCGCCCGATGCGCCGATGCGCTGCTTGTCGATGTTCCAGGCGGCGGCCTTGCTGCGGACAAACTGCAGCGCACGCGCCGCGTCGCTCAGGGGCCATTCGACCGGTGGCTTCACTCCCGCAATATGCGCCTGCCAGGAGTAGCGGTAGTTGATCGACACGACCGAGATGCCGGCGGCCAGGCATTGCTTCAGGGAACCCGGATTCTTTTTGTCGCCCGTCACCCAGCCGCCGCCGTGGATAAAGAAGAGCAGGGGAGTGGGTTGGGCGGACTTGGCCTGGTAGAAGTCCAGCAACTGCCGCTCATGCGTGCCGTAGGCCACGTTGGCCTGGGTCGGCACCAGGGTGGCGTCTTCCTTCGGGGCTGCGTCGGTTTTCGGCTTGGGCGTGGCCGCCTTGGCCGGCGCGTCGGCGGCCAGGGAGGTGCTGCCAAGCGCGAGCGCGAGGCCGAGGCAAAGGGCGGGGAGGGAAGGTGCGTTCAGGGCGATCATGTCTATTGGGGTTTGAGGGTGGATTCAATGCTGGCGGCAACGTGTTTGGCGAGCAGGTCTGAGCCCGCCGCGGAGAAATGGACGTCGTTGGGCAGTTGAAAATCCTTCATGCGCGGGGCGATCGCGGTGTTGAGATCATCAATGGCGACGCCGTTTTCCTCCATCACCTTGCGCGCGATGCGGTTGTATTCGTCCACGCTGCCGAAGCGGCGGTTGGGGGCGAGGATGCCGCCATTGGGAACGGGCGTGGTGGTGGCCCAGATGAGCTTCGCGCCGGTGGCCTTCAGGCGGGCGACGAGTTCGCGCAGGTTCTTTTCGTAAACGTCCGGCGGCGAGTGGCGGTTGCCCTCGGGGGGCAGTTTCGCGTCGTGCAGGCCGAAGTTGAAATGAATCACGTCCCACTTTTTATCCCCCAGCCACTGGGTCAGCCCGGCCAGCCCGACACTGGTGGCTCCGCAGTTGGTCGGCGGTCGGTGCACGTTGGCCTTGCCCTTGAGCAGCGCCCGCGTCGGGGCCGTGTAGCCCATGGAGATGGAATCCCCGATGATCAGCACGCGCGGCAGCCCGGCGACGTCTTCAATGGCCGCAGCCGGACCGGTCGCGGACTTGGATTTCGCCGCTGGTTTGGTGGGGGCATCGGCGGCGGACAAGGCGCTGGTCAGGCCGAGCGCCAGCGCCGCTGACCACAGGGTTCGCAAGTGCATGGGCCGCACTTTACGAGGGTGGGATCGCCGCGCCAAGCCTGCTTCTGGGTGGTTTGGCGCGGGAGGCGGGGTTTCTACGGCACGCCTCGCATTGAAATGAGTCCCTCAGCCGGGGGACGCTGAATGGAAGTCGCCTGCGTGTAGTCGGTAGATGGATTCCGCTCCCATAATCCCCATGTCACTCACGCTCTTCGCCCGCCTCTGGTTCATGGTGTTTCTCCACTACTTCGTGTGGGGCACGTGGTATGTCACGATGGGCACCTACCTGAACTCGACCCTGAAGTTCGAGGGCGGACAGATCGGCCTCGCGTATGGCAGCACGGCGATTGGCGCGATGGTTTCGCCGTTCTTCGCGGGCATCGTGGCGGACCGGTTCTTCGCCACGCAACGGCTGCTCGGGACGTTGCATCTCATCGGCGCGGCGCTGCTCTGGCATGTCTCGACGCTGAAGAGTTTCGGGCAGTTTTACCCGGTGCTCATCGCCTACACGATCAGCTACATGGCGGGGCATGGCTTGACGAACGCGCTCACACTCACGCACTCGAAAAATCCGGCGAAGGAGTTCCCCCTGGTGATGCTCATGGGCAGCGTGGGCTGGATTGCCGCCGGCCTCACGGTGAGTTGGCTCAAGTTCGAGGACAACGCCGGGATGTTCCGGCTCGCGGCGGGTGCGGCGCTGGTGATGGGCCTCTACTCGTTCACCCTGCCGCACACGCCGCCCAAGGGCGCGGGCGCACCGGTCACCGCCCGCACCATGCTGGGTCTCGATGCACTGAAGCTCATGCGCGACCGCTCGTTCTGCACGTTCATCATTTGCTCGTTCCTCATCTGCGTGCCGTTGAGCTTCTACTTCAGTTGGATGAACGCCTTCATGAACGAGCTGAAGATCGAGAACGCGGCGGCAAAGATGACCGTCGGGCAGGTCTCGGATGTGGTCTTCCTCCTGCTGTTGCCGTTCCTGCTCAAGCGGCTCGGGGTGAAGGGCATTCTCATCCTCGGCATGGTGGCGTGGACGGTGCGCTTCGGCCTGCTGACGCAATTCCCGCAGGCCGCCAACGCGGCGTGGATGCTTTTTGTGGCCATCGCCGTCCACGGGATGTGCTACGACTACATCTTTGTGATGGGCCGCATGTATGTGGACAACCGTGCCAGCGAGGACATCCGCGCGGCCACGCAGGGCTTTCACGCGTTTGTGACTCTGGGCGCGGGCATGTTCGTCGGCTCGTGGCTCTCCGGCGTGGTCGGGCAGCACTACACCAATGTCGGGGGCGCGACGCACAACTGGTCCAGCATCTGGCTCGTGCCGGCGGTGATGTCGGCGGTGCTGATCTTCGTGTTCGCGGTGTTGTTCAAGGACAGCGCGCCCCCGGTGAAGGCGGAGGCGACGGCGCCGTCCTGATCGGAAAAAGCCGTTGACACTTCCGGCGGGAAACTGCCACTTTCCGACCCGTTCGCCGCGAGGCGGACACTCATCCAGAGTGACTGAGGGACTGGCCCGATGACGTCACGGCAACCGGTTGCAGCGCGTTCTGCAATGTTTAGGTGCTAATTCCAGCTCCGACCGCAAGGCCGGGGGAAAGATGAGAAGTGCGCAAGCCTGTTCGGCCCCTTCTCATCCAGATGAGACGGGGCTTTTGTTTGCCCCAAAACGGAACGCGGAACGGCAAATTATGGACAAGCACGAAGGTTTCATGAAGGCGCTCAAGTGCCGCGAGTGCGGCAAGGAGTATCCGCTCAGCGCCACGCACGTCTGCGAGTTCGACTTCGGCCCGCTCGAAGTCGCCTACGATTACGACCGCATCAAGCAGTCGCTCACCCGTGCGGCCATCGAGGCGCGCCCGCGCACCATGTGGCGTTACCGCGAGCTGCTGCCCATCGCGGGCGAACCGACCGTCGGCTTCCAGGTCGGCTACACGCCGCTGGTGAAGGCCGACCGCCTCGCCAAGCGCCTCGGCATCCGCGAACTGTGGGTGAAGAACGACACCGTCAATTACCCGACGCTCTCCTTCAAGGACCGCGTCGTAAGCGTCGCCCTGAGCCGCTCGCGGGAGCTTGGCTTCAAGACCGTCGCCTGCGCCTCCACCGGCAACCTCGCCAACTCCGTCGCTGCCAACGCCGCCGCCGCCGGCCTCAAGTCCTACGTCTTCATCCCGTCCGACCTCGAACAGGGCAAGGTGGTCAACTCGCTGGTCTATGGCGCGAACGTCATCAGCATCAAGGGCCACTACGATGAAGTGAACCGCCTGTGCGCGGAGATTGCCGGCAAGTTCGGCTGGGCCTTCGTGAACGTGAACATGCGGCCCTACTACGCCGAGGGCAGCAAGAGCATGGGCTTTGAGATTTGCGAGCAGCTCGGCTGGCGCACGCCGCAGCACACCGTGGTGCCGATGGCCAGCGGGTCGCTGCTGACGAAGATTCACAAGAGCTACCAGGAGTTCGCCAAGCTCGGCCTCGTGTCCGAAGGCAATTGGCACATCCACGGCGCGCAGGCGACGGGCTGCAATCCCATCAGCGCGGCGGAGAAAGCCGGGCTGGACTTCTTCAAGCCCGTGAAGCCGAACACCATCGCCAAGAGCCTCGCCATCGGCACGCCCGCCGACGGCTTCTACGCGCTCAAGGTGATGAAGGAAACCGCCGGTCACGCCGAAGACGTGACCGACGACGAGGTGCGCGACGGCATCCGCCTGCTGGCCGAGTGCGAAGGCATCTTCGCCGAGACCGCTGGCGGCGTGACCGTGGGCGTGGCCAAGAAGCTCATCGCTTCCGGCAAGATTCCGGCGGGCGACTCCGCCGTCCTCTGCATCACCGGCAACGGTCTCAAGACCCTCGACGCGGTCGTCGGCCATGTGGGCAACACCCGCGAGATTCGGCCCAGCCTGCGCGAGTTCGAGTCCATGCTGAAGGACGAGGAAAAAGCCCCGGTAGCAGCATGATTCTTTTCAACGCAGAGACGCAAAGGCGCAGAGACGCGAAGAGGGCTTTGCATCTCTGGCCTTCTTTGCGTCTTTGCGCTTTGGCGTCCTTGCGTTAAACATCCCCAACCTATGCCCATCAACGTCCGCATCCCCACCCCGCTTCGCCAGCTCACCGGCGGCGAGGAAGTCGTCACCGTCACCGCCGCAAATGTCGGCGCGGCCATCGCTGAAATGCAGGCCAAGTATCCCGGCATCAAGGACCGCCTGCTCGACGACAAGGGCGAGGTCCGCCGCTTCGTGAACGTGTATGTGAACGAGGAGGACATCCGCTTCCTTCAAAGCCAGGCCACGCCCCTCAAGGACGGCGACGAAATCAGCATCATCCCGGCGATTGCGGGGGGGTAGAACGCCAATCTGTCCCGTCGTGCCATGCGCGAGTCGGCCAAAGAGTTCTTCAGCAGACTGCATCAAGACCACCTGAAGCCGCGCGGCTACAAGAAGGTGCGACAGACCTTCTCACGGAGCATTGGCGATTACACCGAGCGCATTCAGTTCCAAGGCAGCGCCTTCAATGACGCGTCTCGGCCCTGCCGTTTCTACATCAACTTCGGGGTTGAGTTTCACGATCTGCGGCCGCGCATTCCTTGCAGAGATTTTCCTGAAACGCATTGTTGGACGCGAGTTGAGGCAATTGTGAGGGGAGCATCAAGCCAGTATGACTTGCCTGAGGAGAACGTGGTAGGATTCGCGGAGCAAATCTCACACCAGCTCTCATCGGCAAGTGAATTGGTCGCGCATCGGATTCGTGATGTCCGGCAGACATACGCGACAACAAAGGCGTCCCGTCTGACGATGCCAAGACAGTAGCAAGTGGCCTGGAGGGCCACTGGAACTTAGCCGGGGGGGCAGCGCCCCCGGTTTGATGTTTGGATTTCGGGCCTGCCCTGAAGGGGCAGTGGAACCGTTTGTTTCTTCCGCCGCCCCTTCACGGCGGGTTTCCTTTCGATGTGTTCTACCGGGGGCGTTGCCCCCGGCTAAGTTCCGTCAGCCTTTCCGGCTGTTTCCGCCGCCCGTTCGTCCTCTTTGACAATTCGTTGGGTCCGTCGTCATTCTTCCCACATGCCTTCTCCGAAGAAGAAAACCGCCACCTCGTCCGAGGCCAAAGCCGAGCCGAAGCTCCCGCCGGACCCGCGCCAGTCCAAGTCGCGGCTGTGGCTCACGTTCCCCGCGCCGCTCATCACGCGCCCGGTGATCTGGGAGCTGGGGCAGAAGTTCAAGGTCGTCTTCAACCTCCGGCAGGTCAGCGTGGGCAAGGACATCGGCATCGTCTGCCTCGAACTCGATGGCGCACGCACGGAGATCAAGAACGCCATCAACTGGCTGGAGAAACTCGGCGTCGAGGTTGAGCCGGTGGAAATCGGCGTGCTCGAAAGCTAGCGGAGCGCCGAGCGTTGCTTGGCAGGTCGCTGCTCATGCCGAGCGATGCTCGGCGCTCCGCCATGTCGCACAAATCCCCCAAAATCGCCGCCCTCATCGCGGACCTGCAAGGCCACGATCTGGACGCGCACTACTTGGGCTACTTCGCCTGCTTCAACCGGGGCCAGTTCTACGAAGCCCACGACGTGCTGGAGGAACTCTGGCTCGCCGACCGCCACGGGCCGAACGGCAGTTTCTACAAGGGGCTCATCCAGTTCGCCGGCGCGTTTGTTCACTTGCAGAAGGATTGCCCGAAGTATCCGCGGCTCCGCCCGGCAGCGGCGTTGCTCACCCTCGCGGAGGACAACTTTCGTGCGTATCCCGCGATGCACGAGCGGCTGGATTTGGGCTTCGTCCGCGCGCTCATCACCGACTGGCGGGTGCGGCTGGTCTCGGCGGATTTTACCCGCAACCCGCTCACGCTGGACAATGCGCCGAAGCTGACGTTGGCCAACTGACGGAGGCCGGCGCTCAGCCGCCTCACACCTCAATCGCCTGATGTGGCACGGGCACGGTGATTTCGGACTTCGGGAGCAGATGCTTCAGCGTCTCCTTGAAGGCTAGCGACTGTTCTTCCTCGCCGTGCACGACGAACGTTCTCTTGATGTGGCCGGACAGTGATTTCACGTAGGCGGACAGCTCGTTGCGGTCCGCGTGACCGGAGAAGGCGTCAATCTTGGCCACCCGGGCGCGGATGGCGTAGGGCTCGCCGAAGATGTTCACCGGGCTGCGGCCGGCGATGATCTGCGCGCCCAGCGTGTGCTCGGCGCAGAAGCCGACGAAGAGGATGAGGTTCCTCGGATCGCCGCCGTGGTTCTTGAGGTGGTGCAGCACACGGCCCGCCTCCGCCATGCCGGAGGCGCTGATGATGACGGCGGGCTCCTTCAGCTCGTTTAGCTTCCGCGACAATGCGACCTCGCGGATGTAGGTGAGGTTCTCCATGCCGAAGGGATTGCCCTTTTCGCGCAGGAAGGTGTAGGTCTGCTCGTCGAAGCATTCCGGGTGCAGGCGGAAAATCTCGGTGGCGTTCGTGCTCAACGGGCTGTCCACATAGATGGGCACGACCGGCAGTTTCCCGGCGTCGGTGAGCTGGTGCAGCG
>Ga0255092_1000208_pt1 | contig 26479 bp, 25 predicted proteins | sample Colum_Yuk_RepC_8_2_FD_188454 | JGI IMG/M metagenome (GOLD analysis project Ga0255092, IMG submission 188454) | Freshwater microbial communities from Columbia River, Oregon, United States - Colum_Yuk_RepC_8d | ecosystem: Environmental > Aquatic > Freshwater > River | place: USA: Oregon...
AATTGGATTAATTTGAAGGGCAAGCTCAACTAGTCGATTCGTTTCACCCGACATAGCTGACACTACAAGCACAATATCATTGCCTTGAGCCTGAGAATCCAAAGCCCAAGCAGCAACATGACGAATAGGCTCTATACTTCCAACCAATGTTCCACCGAATTTCTGTGCGATCGGTGCCATAAACTGCTGACAACTTATTGATTTTCCATCAAAAAGCAATCAACTTCTCAGTCATTTTCTTTCACCTTGCATTCTCAGATCCCTAATGATTAAAAATGCGTTACGAGGAAAAATTCATGTCTACATTTAGCGGATCTCTTTTCGAAGGTAAAAAAGCCCTCATTCTGGGTGTTGCTAATGAAAGAAGCTTAGCTTGGTCTATAGCTCAGCATTTACATCAAGGTGGCGCACGTCTTGGATTTAACTATCTAGGGGATGCTCTTGAGCGACGCGTCCGTCCTCTAGCAGAATCCGTTCATGCAGATCTGATTTCTCCCTGCAACGTCGCTGACGATACACAGTTGGATGCCCTTTTTCATGAGGTTAAGGAAAAGTGGGGACACCTAGATATCCTCATTCACTCCGTAGCTTTTGCAAATAAAGAGGACCTTGAAGGCCGATTCAGTCATACCTCTCGTGAGGGTTTTAGAGTTGCGATGGATATCAGCGCCTATAGCTTAATTGCAGCTGCACGAAGAGCTGAGCCTTTGATGGAGGGCCGTGAGGGGTCTATTGTTACCCTTTCTTACTATGGTGCTGAAAAAGTCGTTCCGAACTACAACGTGATGGGTGTTGCCAAGGCAGCCCTGGAAGCCAGCGTCAGATACTTAGCTTATGACTTAGGCTCTAAGAAAATTCGAGTGAACGCTGTTTCAGCTGGCCCTGTAAAAACATTAGCTGCAGCAGGCATTAGAGATTTCAGAAGCATGTTGGCAGCTGCAGAACAGAAGACCCCTTTGAAAGAGAATATTTCAGCAGAAGATGTTGGAGCACTATCCGCATTTTTATGCTCTCCAATGGGGCGACACATCACAGGAAGTACACTCTATGTAGACAGCGGCGCCCACATCATGGGTGCTTGATGCAAATTGAGCTTCATCGGCATTTAGAGGCTTCGATTCGCTTGAGCACACTCCTTGAGTATGCTCAAGCGGAAGGCTTTGAAGCTCAGAGCACAAGCCTTGAGGCATTTCGGGAAAAGGTAGTTTTAAGAAAACCCGTAAATAGCCTGCATGAGTTTTTAGCTCGCTTTGATTTGCTCCAGAAAGTCTTAACGCGTCCGGAGTACATCACTCGAATGACGACAGAAGCACTTGAAGATTGTGCGCAAGAAGGCACTCAGGGTGTTGAATTTCGTTACTCTCCTTCATTTCTTTCTGAACGGAGCCACTTGGATTGGAAAATTGTCTTGGAGGCCATTGAGAAAGGAATACACGAGGGGCTTCAACGTCTTCCCTCCATGAAGACGGGATTGATCTGTATTGCATCTCGCGACTATGGTGAAGAGGGAGTGGATCAAACAGTAGAGTTTTTTCTTCGCCATCAGTCAAGCTTTATCGGCCTTGATCTTGCGGGCAATGAAGATCAGTTTCCATGTCGCCTATTTACTCACTCTTTTAAGAAAGCAATCCAAGCTCAAGCTAAAATTACTATTCATGCCGGTGAGGCCTCAGGACCTGAGAATATGTGGGAAGCTATTGACTTGCTTGGAGCTCAAAGAATTGGCCATGGAATTGCCTGCATTCAGGATCTCCAGCTAATTGAACATCTCAAACAAAAACAGATTTGCCTGGAAGTTTGCCCAACAAGCAATTTCCTCACACAGACAGTCAAAACATTAGAATATCACCCAATTCGAAAGATCCTCCGCCATGGAGTTTCAACCTCAATCAATACGGATGACCCCCTCTTTTGTGGAATTGGATTAGATACCGAACTGAATCTTTGTAAGAATCACCTCCAACTCACATCAGAAGACCTCATGGAGTGCGAAAATTACGCAAAAAAAGCCTCTTTTATCAGAGACTTATAAAGTTTCTAAAAAAATACGTAGGAGATGTTTTTTTCTATTGCCTGATTCAAACTGACTCAGTATAACCAGAAACAAGTTAAATATTTTCCATGGGTACCCCACTTCCCCCCCACACACACTGAATGAGGTTCCCGTGGCAATAAAGGACTCAGAGGCTCCGCCTTTGAGTCCTTTATTGATTTTAGGGGTCTAATTTTCTTTTTCTACACCACTGATCTCTTCAGCCCTTTGATCTTGCTCACCTGGCCCTCAATCAGACTTCTGTCACTATCCCGCTCCAGAACATCTAAAACGATCTTTCAACTCCTCATTTCTTTTATGACTTCAGGGAATTAGAAGGGTTAACTTCAGGAATTGAAATCTCTACGTGATGATTCACGACTAAGCCAACTCTACTTTTTAAAGCCTTCATCCATGACCTAGACCTCAAAACCTTCCGACGGCGCACTTGATTATTTAATTAGGAATTTGATAAATCCACTGACTTACCTCGACACACTTCTATCCACCTAGATTTACATCATTAAAAAATCTAGACATACATGGATCCTCATAGAGTTTTACTTTTTATGTATCAGTATTTAAAATTACTTCTCTCCCTCTCCTACTCAGCCTTGCTCTGATGGCATGCACATCACAGAAGAACAAATCGGATCAACCTATACCCCACAAAGAACCTGAGCAAGAACTGACCACACATCCACTCCATTGAACATGGCGCTACCACGATCTGAAGATCAAAAGACTAAGCAACTCACGCTTAGTGTCGCTCCTCAGCAGACCAGAAGCAGAACCAGTCCTTTTAAAGTACTCACAGAGGCTGCACAGTAGGTACACTGAGCATCCTCATCTTGCAGAAGTTGAAGCAACACAAACGTATCAATCCCTGGATTCCATGGTTCACGATCTTCAAACCATCAGCATGAGATTTTCTGAGACCCAATTGATAACCTGACCCAGCCCATCCAATACAATACTTCATCAACCTTTACGATCACACACCCTACACATCAAGAACAGTAAGTTTCCTACTCCCTTATAGAAGATGAACTCACCCTAGACATTGCAGACATGGGAGCGGGTGATTCAGGAATGCAGAAAGACTTACTCTGCGTTGTGATGAAAAAAACATCTCAATCAGTGAAATAAAAAAGGGATGGGAGTACATACTCCTATCCCTATAACATCAACGACTCATGAGACTCACTTCAGAGGGATGGCTATTTCAATGAGTTTTTCTTCAATGTGCAATCCATTCAGATCAAACTCAAAACCCAAAAAATATTAAGCAGCGATACTACTCTGAGATCTGCGATAGACTTCTGCTTTCAGTCCATGTTTTCTCAATAGTCTTAAAAAATTACTTCGATCAAGTTTAGCTTCTCTCGCCGCTGCAGAAACATTTCCCTGCATTTTGGCGAGTAACTCAGTGAGGTACTCCCGCTCGAACGATTCAGCCCAGCGCCTCTTCATAGCTGTGAAACTCAAAGTCACTGTTTCAGTGACTGATTGAGTGAGCTCATCCCGTGCTACAGAAAAGCCAGTTCCCATATTGGGGACTGAGCCTGTACCCATAGAGGATACTGAGGTGAGTAAACGAAGCTGAGGTTTTTCATATTCTTGAGAAGTGGTCGCGGGATGATGTTTACGCTCAGGACTTAAATCACCTAGAGCTTGAGTCAAAGAACCGTGAAATTCATTGACCGATACAGGAGCTTCTAAATACTCAGATGCACCTAATCGAAGAGCCTTGAGAACCTCTGATTTGCTACCTTCATTTCCCAAAAGAATGACTTTAAGAAATGAATAGTTCTCCTTGCAGGTCTTCACCCAACTCAAGACTCGATCTTGATTCAAGAAAGAGGCATCTATCACAAAGATGTGCCAATGATTCTGAGTTGTCAGGAGATTAATTCCCTCTTCTATATTTGTGACCAACTTCAGTAGATAATCTTCTTCATTCAATCCGACTTTAAGGTCATTAAACCGAGTTTGATTCTGATCCAAAAATAACACATGAGTTTTTCTCATATTTACCCCTCTCAAGAGTGTGTATCGGGCTTCACATGAGAAAACTAAAGCTCCAAGTACGTTTATACGCGCAAAAGATTAGCGCATTGCATCATACCGACTTCAGCGTTTTTTTTGAATGGTAGTCGTGAAATCCCTGCCAAAAACCTTATTCAGCGCTTTAACAATGCTAGCATCAAACTTATCTTTCATGCTGTTGTTAATCCGGTCAAGCGCCTCAAATGGCGAGCACCCTGGACTATTAGGGTTTTTGACCACTAGATTGCAAAACACATTCGCTAGGCAAACGACCTTAGCCAGAGGAAAAATCTCTGCTGATCTTAGCTTCTGTGGAAACCCAGATCCGTCTGACATTTCATGATGCTGGAGGATAATTTGCAAAACATCTGCTCCAATAGACTTACCTAACTGCGCAAGTCCCACTAATGTATCTACACCTCGCTGCGGGTGAGTCTCATAAAGCTTAACCTCCTGATCAGTCATGTAAATTCTTGGCTTCTCCAGCAAGTCCTTAGAAAGATCTTTCTTACCAATATCATGAAGTAAGCCTCCCATACTCACCTTCATCAATGTAATGGCTGAGGTCCAACCCAGGGCTCTGCAGATCATACCTGAACAAAAAGACACCCCTACACTATGAGAGTAAATACCATTATCATGCGAACCTATTTTTGCGAGCATATCCATCGCATCTTGAGTAGAGGATAACAATGTGATTGAGTTCTGAATAATACTTTGAGCCTCATCATAGTCAGACTTTGTAATTTCATTAAAATGAAAATTTTCATAAACTAAGGCTGCAGTTCTCTGAGCAATTTCGATTCTTTTTGTACGCTCGATATCCGTATTCTGAATACCCTGCTGTCCTGCTTGGGCTGCAAATCCCACATACCGAGCAAAATCATCCTTCTTGAGATAGAGAAACTCTACACCGCGAGTCTTGAGAGACACTAAGCGGTCTTGGGATAAGCCTGTCGCATCATGAGCAATCTTGAGAAACTTGGAATCATTGATACGAACATAAACTGCATATTTCATCACTTCAGAAGTGAACAAGTCCTCAAGTCGGACTCGGCAGTACTCAGGGTCTAAGAGCTGACCGGGTTCCATCATAAATGGATCATTGGCCTTAAGAATTTCAATGGCTTTAGCACTTAAGACATTTGGGTCAACAGGCTTTTGCAAAAAAGCGGAAGCCCCCAATTCTAGTGCCTCCTGCTCACTTTTCACATCTGCAGGCATGCCCATTAAAATCACGGGCGTATTGCTTTTACCCTTAAGCGAGTGAAGAATTTCGATTCCCCTCACACTCGGGAGTCGAATCTCAGTAATCACTAAATCAAAAGGTTCAACATCAAGCCTTCCCTGTGCGACTCCGCCATCACCCTCTAGAAAAACATCATGACCTAGGGCTTGGAGAGCACCTTGGAACTGGGAACCTAGCTGCATGTCATCTTCAATGAGTAATATTTTTTTTCTTAAATACAAGGCCATACTGAATCCTGATAGTTTAGTATTCTTATCTTTTGTAGCCTCAACAAAACATGGCGCTGAATGCCTAAACAAACACCATGCTTATAAAGGAGACGCATCCCTTAGAAGCCAAGAGATTTTCTATCTATAGTGTATAACTTCTCATATAATTTTTACATGGATAAAAAACCAAAACTAGACTAAAGCATGGATCGCTCTCAATTTTAGGCATTATTAGCTTTTAGTCTTCTTCTTATCAAGTTTCTGATCGGGGATTTTTTCCCACTTCACAGCAAGGCCTTGCACCAGAATCTGCCCTTCTAGGCCATCATCTGAGCACTCAGGAGTTGGATAAACTTCTCTTCTTCCATCTGCCAAGAAAACTACAGAACGTACGTCAACTACAGCATCAGCCTCTTGTTCATCAGCTGAACTCACTAAGTCCTTCACTGCCTTAAAATAGTAGTTCTTACACAAATCGACTTCTTCACGCATGGGGTCAAGTGTCGGAAAATTGACTTTTGCTCGAACTACCCCCAAAACCTTATAGGGCCGCTTTACGCCCTCTACAAATGCCTTACCTTTTGGAAAATGATAAGATTTATGCTGGGGCTCAGGCACTGAGCTGCACCCCAGCACGGAGAATAGAAGACCCCATATGATCTGCTTTGAGTGAGATTTCAAATCTAGTTTTCCCCTAGGGTTCAAAGTACTCAAACTTTTGGTTTCTAAAGTTACGTAAAATCCACTTCTTACCCTCGTGTTTCACTACATATTGAGGAAGAAGAGGTATTTTACCACCGCCACCGGGAGCGTCGATCACAAAATGAGGAACTGCCATCCCACTGGTCCAGCCCCTGAGGTTTTCAATAATATTTAAACCTACCTCAACTGGAGTTCTAAAATGGCTAATTCCCTGTGATAAGTCGCACTGATAAATATAGTAAGGACGAACCCTCATCATAAGGAGCTTATGATTGAGCTCTTTTACGATTTTTGGATCATCGTTCACACCTTTAAGCAGCACCATTTGATTATGAATCACACAGCCTGCATCTGCAAGCCTTGCACACGCATCAAAGGCTTCCTGAGTGCACTCCTTAGGATGATTAAAGTGAGTGTGCACAAAAACAGGGTGATACTTCTTTAACATATCCGCAAAATTCTGAGTAATGCGCTGAGGAAGAGTCACTAGATTTCTTGTTCCAATCCTAAAAATCTCAATATGATCCAAGGCTCTTAAGCGTGATAGAATATATTCTAAGCGATCATCTGAGTTAGACAGAGGATCTCCACCTGAGATCACAACATCTCTGATTTCCTTATGAGCCTCAATATAGGCGAGCCCATCCTCAATCTGTTTATTAGCGGCAGAGGAAGATGGATCAGAAACTTTTCTTTTTCTCGTGCAATGACGGCAATAAACCGGGCAGTTATGGGTTGTATAAAAAAGTACTCGATCTGGGTATCGATGTGTGATCCCTGGCACTGGCATATCTCTTTCCTCTGCCAATGGATCTTCAAGGTCTGTTTCAAGAATTTTAAGCTCACTCAGCTTAGGGACAGACTGGAGCCTAATTGGGCAGTTAGGATCGTTTGGATCCATGAGTGATGCATAATAAGGAGTAATTCCCATATTGAACATCTCATTGGATTGAGCAAAAGCCTGTCGCTCGTCTTCAGTGACATGAATCACTTTCTCAAGCTGATCCATGCTCTTAATCCTTTTTTGCTGCTGCCAAACCCAGTTGTTCCAATCTTTATCTTCTGATTGCTTCCAGATTTCTGGACGTGGTGCACTATAGAAACGATCTCTAATATTATTCTTGGTAACGATATTGAAAGCCATGGTCCCACACCCCTCTCCATGTACTACGATTTTCTAATGCACCACACTGCCAGAATCTTATTTTCTTGTAAACTTACTTCTCACCCCAAAAAGAAAAGTGTAGAGTTTTCTTATGCTCTCACAACTTTTTTTAGGACTTTCATTAGTTGGATCAGAATCAATACTCTACTTTCTTATTCTTATATCTATATTCTCATTTGCATTGATTTTTGAGCGAATATGGTTTTACAATCAAGCGTCTTTAGGCCTGGGTGAGTTTAGATTAAAGATCAGAGAACTCACCCTTGAAAATAAACTCTCTGAAGCTAAAGACAAGGCCTTGGATCGCTCGCAGAGCAAAAAAGCAAATACTCCTGATTTAGAATCCGAGATGACTCTCACTCTCTTAACTCATGCTCACAATAGCTCTGATGTCCTCACAGAGCTTGCCCAAGATGCCGTCATCCGTTCTCGACTTGCCTGGGACCGAAACTTAGCAACGCTTGCTACAATCGGAAGTAATGCCCCCTTTGTAGGGTTATTTGGAACAGTTTTAGGAATTATTAAATCGTTTCATGATCTAGCTCAACAGACGAACTCCACCCATTCTCAACTCATTAGCTCGGGAATTTCAGAAGCACTCGTTGCAACAGCAGTAGGACTCCTCGTTGCTATCCCAGCCGTGGTTGCCTACAATGTTTTTCAGAGACGGGTAAAAGCAGCACTCGCAGAGGCTGAGGCTTTAAAGAGCTTTCTCATCGGAAGGCTATCTGTTTCAAAGGAGTCATAACTATGGCTAGTGGCTTTGGATCCTCTGACGAAGAAGTCATCTCAGGAATTAACATCACTCCACTTGTAGATGTCATTCTCGTCCTACTCATCATCTTCATGATCACAGCACCTACTATCTATCAATCTGCATTTCAAATTAAGCTTCCTCAGGCTCAATCCGCAGATTCAACACCCCACACCCCTCTTCATTTTACCGTAAACCAGGCGGGGGAGTTGATGTGGAACCAAGAGCACATCGCGTGGGAATCTTTAAGTAATCGACTCAAGTCGCTGAACAAAAATCTCACAGAGGAGTCTGCTCTCATTAGCGCCGATGAAAAAACTCCTCATGGAGTGGTTGTTCGCCTCATTGATCAACTTAAATCTGCAGGACTAGCACGCTTTGCTTTGGATGTTCAGAATCGCCAGTAAAATCCTTCTTATGCATAAGATGACAGGCTAACAACTAATCCATAGGAAGGATCAAATAAAGAACAGGCCCTCTAAGAGCACCGACAAGAACCACATCTGCCCTGAGGAGCTTTCACCCTAGCTCTCAACCTCATTGCCCAGGAAACACGACCCTTCTTGAGCAATAGACTCGAAAGCCCTTGAAGTAGTCTTCGCCCCATCCCTCTCCAAATTAAGTGCAAGAGACAGGCTCCCACAATTCCAAAAACAACTCCCTCTTGAGTGAGCATCATGATTCTCTCTCCTCAACTACCCAAGGCCTAAACCGACTGCCACATGATAAGTGACATAGGAGGATGCATAAGCAAGGGCGGTCATATAAGAAAGCATGACCATAGGCCACTTCCAAGAATTAGTCTCACGACGAGTGACTGCAAGAGTAGAAAGACACTGGCATGCTAGAACATACCACACAATCAAACTCAGTGCGGTGGCCAAACTCCACTGTTGCGAAAGCCTTTCTCCTAGGAACTGACTGACACCTAAGCTTTGAGCTTGGTCTTCAACAGCATAGACTGTTGCCAAAGAGCCGATCATCACTTCTCGAGCAGCAAAACCTGGAATCAATGCAACAGCAATTCTCCAATCAAATCCAATAGGAGCAACAAGAGGCTCAAGTGCGTGACCTATTTGACCTGCAAAACTATAAGCAATAGCAGGACCTTCAGCCCCCTGGGGAGGCTTAGGATAGCTAGATAAAAACCAAAGAATCACTGTAATGGACAAAATCACAGTTCCTGCATTTTTAACAAAGAGCTGGCACCTTTCCCAAAGTCCAATTCCAATTCCTTTAAAACTTGGCCACTTGTAGGTTGGTAATTCTAAAAGCAAAGCAGGCCTTGGCCCGGGAAATACAACTCGCTTTAAAATAAAAGCAACCGCCAGGGCAGCAAACACTCCAAAGACGTACAAACTCAAAAGCACAAGACCCTGAAGACGAAACACTCCCAGAATTTGAGTATTTGGAATAAATGCACTAATGAGTAACGTATAAATGGGGAGCCTTGCAGAGCAAGTCATTAAAGGAGCCACTAGGATCGTCGTTAAGCGATCTCTTCGATTTTCAATCGTACGAGTAGCCATTATCCCAGGAATTGCACAAGCAAAAGAAGATAAAAGAGGGATAAAGGCCCGTCCATGCAGACCTACCTTGCCCATCACTCGGTCCATCATGAAGGCAGCTCGAGGTAGATAACCGGAATCCTCTAAAAATAAGATGAATGAAAAAAGAAGCAAGATCTGAGGCAAAAAGGCAAGAACAGATCCTACACCCGTCATCACACCATCCACGATCAAGCTCCTCAAGGGCCCATCAGGAAGCCATTGTCCCAGGGTGAGAGCAAGTGTATGAAAACCCTCTTCAATCCATTCTTTAGGCATTTCTGCCCAGCTAAAAACGGCTTGAAACAGTAAACCAAAAATCAGGATTAAGATTAAACTTCCATAAACAGGATGCAAAAGTACTCGGTCCATACGATCAGACCATAAGGCCGGAGAGGGAGCTCGCAAGAGAGCTTGCTTTAAGATACGATCCACTTCAGTAAATCGAGCACGAATCTGATCCGTATGACTTGCATTGAGCGATGATAAATCACCGTCTTGATTTGATCTCAGCTGAGATGATGGTGCCGCTGATGACGATGGCGGTGACGATAAGGAGGAAGAGAGCGAAGATTGGCTTGAGAGAAGACTCAAACAGTTCTCATCAAGTTGCTTTAAAAGCTCTATTAACCCCTCTTTTTTTGTAGCTACGGTAGGAATCACAGGCATTCCCAACTCTTGAGACAACAAGTCTAGGCGAATTTGAAAACCTCTTTTTTGAGCAAGATCCATCATATTCAAAGCAAGAACCATGGGCTTGCCCAAAGACTTGAGCTCAAGAATAAAGCCTAAGGTTCTCTCTAAATGATTGGCATCTGCAACAGCAATGAGAAGATCCGGAGTTTTCTCCTGAGCCTCAAGCAAAACGGATCGAGTAATCTCTTCATCTGGAGTTCTTGGATCTAAACTATAGGCTCCGGGTAAATCCAAGAGCTGAAGACTCAACCCTGAAGCACTCACAAGGACCCCTTCTTTTTTCTCAACCGTGACGCCAGGATAATTTCCTACTCTCGCTTTTCCGCCCGTGAGTGCATTGAACAAGGAGGTTTTTCCACAATTAGGATTTCCTACAAGAGCCAAGCGTAAACAACGAGAACTACTCATGAGCCATAACCTCTACTGCATTAGCCTCATGTCGCCTCAGGGCAATGAGTGAACCGCGCACTTTCACTGCAATAGGATCTTTACCAAACGGCGCCTCATGCATGATCTCTACCTGGGCTCCTTCTAACAGACCCATTTGCATTAATCTCTCAATGATCTCAGAGGAGTACTCTGGAGTTCCTAGCCTAGAAATAATTCCCTTTCCACCTCTTCGGAGTTGTCCAAGGGGCTTAACTTCAGATGAATTCACGACAATAACTCCTCAACATGCTCAATACCTTCATGAAGGAGTCTTTCAATATGAAGATCATCAAGAGCATAAAACGAAATTCTTCCCATTTTCCTAAACTTTACTAACCTCAACTGCCTAAGGACTCTCAAGTGATGACTCACGGCAGGCTGACTCATAGATAGTTTTTGTGCAATTTCTCCAACACGATGTTCAGCCTGAGATAAAAGCCAAACAATATGAACGCGAGTAGGATCCCCCAGCGCTTGAAAAGTCTGAGCAAGCAGCAAGAACTTCTCTCGACTCTGCTGCTGAGCGGCCATGCAGGCTGCAGACTGAAGAGATGAAGAAATGGGAGACTCAGCCAAAAACATAAATACATGCTTATATATTCAAACACATCGAGTCAAGGCAAATTGAGAATGAGACTCAAAACGATCGAGATTAAACTTTATTAATTTATTTTTTTCTCCTCGCTCTAAATCGCTTTCGATACAACCATTCACCGGCAATGAGCAAGAACAGCGTACCTGAGCCTAAGACCGACTTCAGCAGGAACAGAGTCCCGAGGTCTACCTTCAAGGCGAGATAGAGAAAGAAAAGGCATTTCGAGTAGAGATAGACAATCCACACCCAGGTCAACTTATAGAGATAGGCGTCGTCAGGTTCTAAGAACTCAGGCTGAATCTTCTTCGGCAATGCTCGTGCAAAAAACCGAATAATTGCAAACCCCCTCCACTGAGAGAGCAAGAAAAGAGATCCCACTACAAAATTCTGAACAAACGGCTCAAACCTAAAGTACTGAGGATCCCTCACCAGTAAGTCCACTAAACCAAACCCGACAATCAAACCTGAGGAGAGCAAAAAGAACGCAGAAAACTTCTGCCGATAAATCCAATGCATGAGAGCCTGCATGCCGGTTGCAATGAGAGCAAAACTAATCGCCATTTTTGCACCCCTTGCATGAAAGACGAGATAGAAAACTATCGGAGTTGCAAAATTAAGAAAAACGTATCGAACTGCATCGAGTACCCTAGTCTTCCACTGAGTATGCATGGATTTCCTTTCTACAGCCTTGAGAAAACTTGAATTCATTCTGAAAATCCCATAAAAAGTCTCAATTATGGATTCTCAAAATGATCGTCTTTATCGGATTCGTCACAGTTTAGCTCACATCATGGCAGAAGCTGTCCTACAGCTTCGACCAGGAACTAAACTGGGATTTGGCCCTCCTATTGACGATGGTTTTTACTACGATTTCATCCTATCTGCTCCCCTCACTGAAGAAGATTTTCCTGAAATCGAAAAAAGAATGCGTAAAATCATCCAAGAGGGGCACTCCTTTGAAAGAGAAGAACTGAAGAAGGATGAAGCCCTCAAGCGCCTCGATGACATGGGTGAGCCCTATAAGCGAGAATACGCTGAAGAACTCCTAGAGAAGAAGAACCTTTCTCACCTCACCTTCTATCGTACAGGACCTTTCGTAGATATGTGCGATGGGCCACACATTGAGAACTCAAGAAATCTACCTGTCCAAGGCTTTAAAATCAGAAGCATTGCAGGAGCCTACTGGCGCGGCGACTCTAAGAACAGCATGATGACCCGCCTTTATGCTTGGGCATTTGAAAGCAAAGCAGACTTAGACGCTCACGCAAAGGCTTTTCAGCTCGCTCAGGAACGCGACCATAAGAAACTAGGAAAAGAACTCGAGATTTTTGTCATTGATGAAACCATTGGCAAAGGACTCCCATTGTGGATGCCTAACGGCACCATCATTCGAGATGAGCTTGAAAAACTCATGAAAGAATTGGAGTTTAAGGGAGGCTATCAGAGAGTAGCCACCCCTCACCTTGCCAAAGCGGATCTTTATTACCAAACTGGACACCTCCCCTACTACACGACCCACATGTACCCACTCATGGAAGTCAAAGAACGTGCGAGCACTGAGGGCGAGCACCAACACGAAGAGGGCGACACTAAAGAAGTGTACTGCCTTCGCCCTATGAATTGTCCTCATCATCATCGCATTTTTGCAGCACGTCCGAGAAGCTACCGCGAGCTCCCGCTGCGCCTAGCAGAGTATGGACAAGTGTATCGCTTTGAGGATTCAGGAGCTCTATCAGGATTACTTCGCGTGCGTGGAATGTGCATGAACGATGCACATATTTACTGTACAGAGGATCAAATCAAGAAAGAATTCCTCGATGTCATGAATCTTCACAGAGAAGTCTATGAGATCCTCAACATCACATCCTATCACATGAGATTTTCGACTTGGGATCCAGAAGATCCAAAGGGTAAGGAAAAATACGTCAATAACCCAGAAGCTTGGGAGAGAACTCAGAAGTGGGTTTATGAAGCGATGAAGGAAAGTGGACTGCCCTTTGTTGAAGGCAAGGGTGAGGCTGCTTTTTATGGCCCCAAGATTGACATGCAATTTAAAACAGTGACTGGACGCGAAGAAACGGCGAGTACGAATCAACTCGATTTTGCAGTACCTGAGCGCTTGGGACTCACCTATATTGGTGCAGATAACAAGGAACATCGCCCCTACATCATTCATAGAGCTCCACTTGGAACGCATGAGCGATTCATTGCATTCCTCATTGAGCACTACGGTGGAGCATTCCCCACCTGGCTTGCTCCTGTTCAGGTTCGCCTCGTAACCGTGAGCGAAAAGTTCAATGAATACGCTGAAAAGATCGTCCGACAATTACGCTCGCAAATGATTCGTGCCGAGCTTGAACAATCATCCGATACAATTAGCAAGAAAATCCGAACCGCATCGAAGCAAAAGATTCCTAATCTTCTGATTATTGGTGAGCGTGAACAGATTGACCAAACTGTTACATTAAGGCGATTTGGTCATGAGGCTCAAAGTACCATGCCTATTGCTGAGTTTGAGAAATGGATTCACAATCAAATTCAAACTCGAAGTAGATCATGAAAAAAAGAGCTCTCATCACCGGAGCAAGTGAAGGCATTGGCAGAGAGCTTGCTCGTCAGCTAGCTCAAAAAAACTACAGTCTCACCCTCGTTGCTCGCAATGAAGAACGACTGAAGGAGCTCGTACAAGAACTCAAGAGCAATGATCACCAAATTCAGTGTGCTGACCTCAGCACACGAGACGGCATTGAACAGACCTGCCAAGAACTGAGACGCCAGCACTATGATGTACTAATCAACAACGCTGGCTTTGGTCTTTATTCGCGCTTCAGCGAAGCTGAGGTGCAGGAGTACGACCAGATGCTTTCACTCAATTGTGCAAGCCTCATGCGACTCTCCCATGAGTTTTTAAAAAACGCACGGCCAGGGGATGCACTCCTCAACGTAGCATCCACCCTTTCCTTCTTACCCATGGCGGAATCTGCTGTGTACAACGCAACAAAAGCCTTCGTCAGGTCATTCTCAGAGACTCTCTGGTATGAACAAAAAGACCGTGGTGTATTTGTCATGGTCTTATGTCCAGGCATCACTAGGACTGAGTTTTTTAAGAGAGCAGGAGGAAGAATAGATCAGAATTTCCCAGGCTTTCTCACCCAAACTCCTCAAACAGTTGCATCTCTTGCCTTAAAGGAGCTTGAGAAAAGATCAAATCCTGTGGTGATCTCAGGCAGGATGAATCAATGGAGTGTTTTTCTAAGTCGCTTCGTCCCGACTAAGACCCTCATCAACTTACTAGGACACTTGGGTCATAGAGGGCAAAGGACAAAATCCAATTAGGAGAAATAAAAACTCTTACCCTACATGAAGCACCTGAGAGAAGAGAACTCACTTCTGCGCAAGAAAACTTTGAATCCCAGGAAGTCACTCTGATTTTAGATAAGACTAACCCTTCTTCTTGAAACGCCTTGAAAGAAGCTTCTTTGATCGTCCACAGAACCAACGGAGAAACGGGGAGATTAAGCTCGGCTTCAGTGAAGACTCGAGTGATCAATCGATCACTCATTTTTCGATGAGGCGTTTCAAGATCAACTCCGATTCGAATCCAGGAGAGATGATCTTGTGGAAGAGCAATGGCACACACCAATGCGTATTCTTTCGTATGACTCAATGAAAAACTCCATGAGTGATTGAACCCAAGGACTTCCATCTCTTGAATATCCTGCATGGCGCATCGACTACTCACCCACTCACTCAAGCGCTGAATTGAAGAAAAGTAACGCAGGCGCTGATCCAGATCAGGATAAATCTGCTGCAATCGCTCCAAATCTTGTGAGTCAGGAGGAGTACGCACTGACGTCAAGCGATACACAACGCTTTTACCAGCTTCTCCTTCAATTTGATGAAAAAACTCTCTCAGATCTAACAATCTAGTTCAGATTAACATCGCCCTCAAAAAAAACCAAAAAAACTCTCAAAATACGCAATCATCTTCACACCTCTAGATCAAAAAGCAAAAACTGGGACTCCTCGCGTGAACTGAGATTATAAAACTCAAGCACTCCCTCTCCTTCGATTGAAGCTCCATCGCCTGCAGATAAACTAGCATCATTCACACTCAATGAGCCTCGAATCATTTGAATCCACAGATACTGCCCCTTCACTCTCTGCATTTGATGGCTCTGATTCTGAACCAACTTGCCCAAGTACAGAGTAGTTTGCTGATGAATCTTCAAAGAACCCTCACGTCCATCTAAAGAGGCGACCAATCGCAAGCACTCACCACCCTCAGATGGCAGAAATGCCTTCTGCTCATACGAAGGAGACAGTGAGAACTGATTGGGATGAATCCAAATCTGAATCAAGTGCAGCGCTTGCTTTTGAGACGGATTCACTTCACTATGGAAAACACCAGTTCCAGCAGTCATTCGCTGAAACTCTCCTGCACGAATCACTCCGTCATTTCCCATACTGTCTCGATGTCGAAGCTCTCCTTCTAGGACATAAGTCAGGATCTCCATATCATGATGAGGGTGAGTCTGAAATCCGGACTGAGGTTGAATCCAATCCTCATTAATGACTCTGAGCGAGCGGTATCCCATGAAATACGGATCGAAATATTCTCCAAACGAAAATGTGTGTTTACTCATGAGCCAGTCATTCTTAAAATCACCCCGCTCATCTGACTTTCGGACTCGAATTTCAAACTGAACTACAGAATTTTTCATCATCACTCCACTTCTATCCTTTTGATGCTGAACGAGATACAAATTCTATACCCAGATTCACAACTAAAAATCGAACTCCTACCTCAGACATACCTCATTCATTAAATATTCACAGAAATCTCATCATTAACTCGTTTATATGTTCTTATATGACTAAATTTATTATGGAGTTGCGATTCACTCAGTCTTTGAATACAGTCACGACTTCCCTCTATGCTAGAACAAAAAGTTATTCACCCGATCAAAAATAATTCTAAAAACTCAAAGATACTCCTAAGATTTAGTGAAGGGAGAATATTATACAACATTGAACATAATACTTCTAAAGTATTCTACGAAAAACTTCACAATAGAACTCTTAATGAAGCAACTGAGCTTGCTGACCCTTCAATCAAACACCTCCTTAAAGAACTAGAAAAAAGCATTAAAACTGGACAAGAAGTTGAGGTTTCAGAATGGAACATTTCGCTCTACAACTCCTCAACAGAGCGACATGAAAATCATTCATATTTTATATTAATCCAACCTATCAAAACCTCTACTGGAGTGGTCTCAGAAATAGTAGTTTTAGGATTTGAGCTTCATCCTCAAAACGTTTCAAATTTTGAAGCTTTACGACTACAAGACTTTACTAAAACCCTCTCTCGACTCCTAGAGCATAAACTCACAGCAGACCTTGCTCTTCAATCATTAATTAGGGTCTTGAATATTGAAACAACAACAGCTTTCCTTTTTGGGATTGAGGAAGGCAGACAGCTACGATTGCTTTCTTCATACAATACAACCGACTCGTCAGTAAATTACTGGAAGTTAATACCTCTCCAAAAAGGACTTTGCCCTATTGTTGACTGTGTACTTGAAAAAGCTCAGTTCATTTATAAAGATTCAACAGAAATAATAAAAAAATACCCCAATATGGTCGACTGGATAGAACAGCATCATGGCTATGCTGTTTTGCCTTTAATCTATCAAACAAGAATCTCTGGGGGTATTGTTCTTAAATTCCCTAAGAATTATATTTTAAAGAAAAAAGAACTATCACTATTAGAATCTCTCACTGAACAAACTGCACTTGCTCTTGAAAGATCTGTAACCTACCAAAGTGAGGTCTCTGCTCGTAAGATTTTAGAGCTCCAAAACCAAGAACAAGATGTACTAACTCGATTGAGTAAATCTATTTTTTCAACTCTCCAAATAGATCAAATTCTTAACGACTCTGCTCTGCACCTCTGCCAGTCCTTCTTTTCTGGATGCTTGATTGGGATTTATCCCACATCAACGACAGCAGAAAAGCTTGTTTTCAAGCACATGCAACCTGAAATCAAAATCCTCCTGAAGGAGGGCTTAAGATCTCTTCCTGATGTCAATTTTTTTAAGAATGATCAAACCATCCAGAATGTTTTAAATGGGAAGCTTTCGCACATACACCTACCAGATGATCGAAAAAGCTTGAGTCAGCTTTGGCCGAGTCTAGACTACGACTCGCAAAACTTAAGTGTAATTCTTCAGAACAATCAGCTATTATTTGCCCCCATACTTCGAAGAGAGAAGGTCATTGGTTGTATTGTCGTTTTTCTACCAAAAGAACTAGATTACAACTTGAGCTTCTATGAACACCTAGCTTTTGAAGCTACCGTGCGCATATGTCTAGCCATTGAAAATGCTCTCCTTTATTATGAGACAAAAGTTGCACTTGCCACTCGTGATGAGTTTTTCTCGATCGCCTCTCATGAACTCAAAACACCCATAACAACACTCAAGCTTCAATCACAGCTCAGAAATCGAATCTTGCAAAACAACGTGGAAAAACTACAGAGTTGCAAGGAGCTTTTCAGATCCGCGGATCTAGAGAGTAAGCAAATTGAACACCTCTCCCAACTCATTAACAATATGCTCGACGTGGTTAGAATACAGGAAGGAAAACTTCTTCTTACTCCTTCTCTGGTCAACCTATGTACTCTCGCCAGAGACGCTGCTGAATCTTTCGCCGTACTACTCGATCAAGCTCTAGAACCCATTGAGCTTCAGTTCTCAAACGAAGAGATTCTCATCAGCTGTGACCCTCATAAAATCAATCAAGCTATAAACAATCTTCTCTCAAACGCTCTTAAATATGGACTACGCAAACGCATCACTCTCAGGATAGATCAGGATGAGTTTCAAGTTTTTATTCATGTCAAAGACCAAGGATCAGGAATCAGGCCAGAGGATCAATCACGAATCTTTGAACGTTTTGAGAGACTTGACCTCCATCATAATATTCGAGGATTGGGCTTAGGGCTATATGTAGTAAAAAAAATCATAGACGCCCACCAAGGCAGTATTTCTATTGAGAGTAGATTAGGAGAGGGAACTCAATTTACAATTCAAATACCCAAGAAGCATGAGCAAAAAAATAAAATTTAGGGTTTGCTCACTGGATATTAAGGGAAACTCGAGAAGGATTTACTACTCAGAAAAAGTGGCGGAGAGAGAGGGATTCGAACCCTCGTAGGCTGTTACACCTAACACGCTTTCCAAGCGTGCGCCTTCAACCACTCGGCCATCTCTCCAATTGAAGTCAACGAATTAACACACTCTATAAAACGCGTCTACTTGAAAATGACCCTCGGGATGACATGAAACTCCGTTGAGTTGAGGAAAAATATCGACGATATCCCCCTTCAGGTTTCTCTAAATCTACATCCTTTGGTATTTCTTTTTTTCTTAGATTGACTCTTCCTCTAAAAATAGCGGATAACAAAAACTCCCTATGAATCAAGACTCATGTGAAAATTGTCTCAAGCAAAGCCATTTATGCGTTTGCTCAGAACTCAAGCCCATTGCCACACGGTTGCACCTTCTCATCCTGCAACACCCTCAAGAACCTGACCACGAAATCGGGTCTGCTCGCATCGCACACCTCTCACTACCGAACTCTACACTCCGAGTGGGCCTTTCTTGGCCTAACTTGAAATCTGCCCTAGGTAAAATTAGCTCGTTGCCTGAACCTCAGGCCTCACGATGGGCGGTTCTTTATCTAGGAAGTGGAGTTAAGGGCGAAAAGACATCAAAGACGCCCATTCAATTCGTCAATCGAAAAGGGGAACCCATCAACTCACCCCAAACAACTGATCTTGAGGGCCTCATTTTACTTGATGGAACTTGGAGTCAATCGAAAGCCTTGTGGTGGAGAAACCCTTGGCTCTTGAAGCTTAAAAGAGTCATACTCACTCCAACCCAACCTTCTTTATATCGAGAGCTCAGAAAAGAACCAAGAAGGGAATGCTTATCCACCATTGAGTGCGCAGCCGAAAGCCTAGTGGCTTTAGGTGAATCACCCGATGTGAAGACACAGCTCACACACCCATTTGAAGTCCTTCTGAATCTCCATCGAAAGACTAGAAAGCGCTCTCGTTAGCGCTTAGGGCCTTTTTGTTGCATTTTCTGAAGCATGTCCATAGCAGCCTTCAGCTGAGCATCCATATTATTGGATGGTGCTGGGCCTCGATTAGGAACTCCCTTTAATGGTGGGCGTCCCATACCCTGCATACCCTGAAACATACCCTGCATTTGGGATAATGCCTCATTCATGTTTTTTGCATTGGGGAAAGCCATCTTCATCATCTGCTCACTAGCCTGCTTTAATTTGAGGAAGATAAAAATATTGATCCCGGTCAAGAGAAGGACAAACACCCAACTTAAAATAATCCATGTAGACATGCCCGAAACCTTAACCCAGCTCTGAACGCATTTCCAGCCCAATCCTCCAACTCCTCCAACCACCCCATTTACTCCTAAAACTCAACTTCTCAAATCTGAACCTAGCTAGTCCAGAGCATACGATAAATAGAATCATCCCTACTCTGAGCCCACATTGCAGCCCGCAGCCTCAATCGTGCAATCCATGACACATCATCCTCGTGACACTCCTCATAATCGACTCGCCTCTGCTCTTCTCATGATAAAAAAGTCATTCCTAATCCAAGCCTCCAAACCCTCTTCAAACCCACTCACTTCATACTCGTGAGGCAACACTACTCTCAATTCAACAATCTCTATTTCATAGCCATAACATCAATAGTCATCATGCATGAATGAGTCTCCTCTTTTTTTGACTTTTACACAAAGCGTATACAATCGAGCAGGCACATCGATTGCAATCCTCACCGGCCAATAAACGAGCGCATCACGCCTCGTTTATTTTGTTTTTTCACTCTACTCAAAGTCTTTAAGGAGGCTCTCATGCGAATGATACTTATGGCAGTGACTTCACTTTGTCTAGGCTCTGCTCTACTGGCCTGCAATCAAAACCCTGCTCAGACACCGGAACCCCAACTAACAACCACGTCAGGACCTGAAAGTACTTCCAGTGTAGCCGTAGATTGGTCTTTAAAGTTTCAAGCTACATGCGTTGAAGGAATTAGTGTTGAAGCCTGCGCGGGAGCTCATGGCTTTACACTCAACAGTGCAGGACACTACTGGGTTGGTGGGCCTAATGGCTCCGTCATGAGAGAAGGGAGCTTACCGAAAGAGGAGTTTGATGAGTTTGTACAGATCGTTAAGGAAAGTCTAGGAAGTGAGGAGCAACCTTCTAATCTTGAACTTAGCGGTGAAGAGCAGACCTCTGAACTTGGAGTCAAAGGACAGAATGATGTGATCACCCTAAGCCGATTACGCGGAAATCCAGTGACTATTATTCGAACTCAAGGCAGCGATCTTTTCTTTAAACTCAAAACTGAAGAAGGAGCAATATCCTTGCATTCAGCACTACGTAAGATGGTCGAGCAATATACCCAAGCCGATGTATGCACACAGGGACTTGCCGCAGCAGGCAATCTCATTGCCTCCTTACAAGCCTGCAGTGTAGATGCAGATTGTGGGTACTACGACCAGGACCTCAACCCCCTTAAAGCAGATGGAGGAGACTTCATTGTTCTTGAGAGCTGTAAAAAAGTGAGCTCGCCAGCAGTTGCGAATAATAAGGCCTTTGAAGAGCGCAAAAACAAGCTTCTTCAAATCTTTGATCTCCTAGTATCTACATGTGAATCCACACGTCTGGAAGGTGATGGAAACTGTTTAGAAAAGACCTACGCTCTTAAAGGTGGTGCTGCAGTTTGTCAACAAGGTGTATGTAAAGCTAACCCAAGTCTTCTTGGTCAAGCTGTACCCCGAAGATAGAGCAACTGATCATCTCACTGTGATTCACTCGCTGGACCTGAGCATAAGGACACTTTTGCTCAGGTCTTTTTTTGGATCATGCCTTGCACGTCAAGAGTATGATCTTGGAGTTGACCCATGAAACACTACATCAATACAATCCTCATTACGTTCACCTTTCTTAACTTACTCACTTCATGTGGACCTAAATCCACAATTAACTTTCAGCCTGTTCCGCTAGAGAACTTCCCATCAGAGGAAGAACTCATGCCCTACTCCTCGCAAGTTGTTTACGCAAAAAATTGGTCTGAGATCATCATCCATGCAAATTTTGCAAAAACCACCATAACTATTGGTGCACACTTCAGCACTACGCGCAATGCATGCGGGAGAGATGCCTATGGCGCCATCCCCTTACAGGCATGGAACAAACTAGCCCAGAGCATTAATCAAGCAGTAAGCACACCGTTAGGGGAGGAATACTGCATGCCAGAGGCACAAGAGCTAGATAGTCAGGGCTACTACAAAAAACATGTTGATGGTTCAGTGGAGATCAAATTAGACGATAAAAAAACCTTAATGCTTTTTTTGGTGCGTGATGGCCAAATTTGTACACACCTGAAAGATCATGCTCTTGCAGAAACCCTTCATCAAGAATTGAACAACCAGGTTGCTCAAGCAGACCGAGAAGAATGCCCCAATGGGTGGGGATCAAACTAAACCTCTACCCACCTGACCTCACCTAGATGTTCAGATCAAAAGCCCTCATATACGAGATACCTGCTCTCATGAAAGCTCATGATAGGCTTTCAGCATCTGCTCCCTCGTTTGATTCATTAACAGGGGAACATCTTTTTCTGTCATTCCTTGAGTAGAAATAGGATCAAGGACTCGGATTGGGTAGACCTTCGATTTCACTTCAAGTCTCCTCCAGTCGATGAACGCACTCAGAGGTCCTCCTACAATAGGAACAATAGGAATTTGACACTTGATTGCCATGACAAATGCGCCACGCTTGAAGGGCAATATTCCCACACCTGATAAATTTCTCGTTCCTTCAGGAAAAATCCAGATCGATACTTTCTTCTGCATCACCTTTTCAATGGCTTGCATCAATCCAGCCTGAGCCCTTCTTGCAACTTGCCGATGAATGAGCAAATTTCCTGCTGCCACATAATAAAGCCCAAAAAGCGGAATCCAGAGTAATTCCTTTTTTCCAATGACCACCGTATTGCGAGGACAAATAGCAGCATATGTGAGCAGGTCTAAATTGCTTTGATGATTCACAGCGTACACGCAAGGTGAATGCAAATCTAGGAACTCAGGATGTTCAAGTTTGATTTCAACTCCAAAGACTTTAAGAATCCCCCACGAAAACCACTTACCGTAGTGATGATTCGTATCTGTACTTCCCCAGCGAAGCAGCGCATATAAAAATCCTAAAATTGAAGCGAGGATAAACCAGACCAACCCTAACAAGGTCTTAACAATGAACATCCTCTCATCTTAAATCATGACTTACCCCTTGGCTCAACACCTTTTGGTCAACGCCCTATCCGGCCTGAAGGCCAAGGCTTCACGGAGTTGAGGTAAGGAAGCGACAGCACACATCCAAACCTATCGCCTCCTATTTGCCCCCTAAACAAATGCTACTTCCTGGGCTCTGAGGAGTTGCAATCTGAATGCCATGATTTGCGCTCATGAACCCCTCTCATTCTAATCCGTAACGCCTTCTCTTCCTCCAAAGAGTGCTCAAATTAATTCCTAAAATACTGGCAGCCTCCTCAAGAGTAGTTGCAGTGTTTAAGACCTGTCTGATGTGCTGTTTTTCAATGTCCTCTAGGCTAATGTCTGAAGGAGTCAGTGCGGGATTCACTATAGCCAATGAGCTGTAATTTTCCTGCAGGTGTTGCAAAATGCGATCTGGAAGATCCTCTAAAACAACCTGATCACCTGTGCAGAGAATAGTCGCGCGTTCTAGAGCATTTTTTAATTCTCGAATATTACCTGGCCAAGCATAAGTTCGAATCGCACTTTTTGCCTCTTCACTGAGAGGTCTACTTTTTCTTCCCGTTGAAAGAAAGCATCGCTCCAAGAGTTGATCAGCAAGAGCTGGAATATCCTCTGGACGCTGCCTAAGCGAAGGCATATGCAGGTCAATCACGTTTAATCGAAAGTATAAATCCTCTCTAAAACGTCCTTCTTTCACTTCCTTCTCAAGATCCTTATTCGTTGCAGCAATAATCCTTACATCTACACGAATCGTCTTCGTATCTCCCACCCTCTCGAATTCTCGCTCCTGCAAAAACCTTAAAAGCTTAGTCTGTAGATTTGGAGAGATCTCTCCAATCTCATCTAGAAATACGGTTCCAGAATCAGCAACCTGCAGTCTACCCATTTTATCTTTAACTGCACCGGTAAACGCTCCGCGTACATGACCAAACAACTCACTTTCGAGCAAGTTTTCAGACAACGTGGCGCAGTTAACAACTACAAAAGGTCCGCTCTGGCGCGCACTGCCATCATGAATCACTTTAGCCAAAAGAGTTTTTCCCGTTCCACTCTCTCCCGTAATCAGTACGGTAGAGTCAGTCACTGCGACTTTCTTAGCTGTATCCAGTACCTTCTGCATCCTCGCATTTTGGGTTAAAATAGTAGATGGCTCAGAAAGTACGTCGACTTGGGATTTGAGCTTACAGTTCTCTTCCTTAAGTCTTCGAAACTCCTCGATGCGCGTGACTAAGTGTTCTAAAGCCTCGGGAGTAAAAGGCTTAACAAGATAGTCATACGCGCCATTTCTGATCGCAGTGACAGCAGTATCTACGGTAGCAAAGGCCGTCATCACGACTACAGTAGCAGATGGAAAATACTCTCTGGCCTTTCCTAAAAGATCTAATCCACTCATCCCATCCATTCTTAAATCCGTGATGAGTAGATCAGGCACCGATTTTCTCATGAGCGCAATAGCTAACTCACCACTCTCTGCACACTCCACCTGATGACCTAAACTCTTTAGGGCTGCTTCCATCGTGGTACAAATACTTCTCTCATCATCCACCACAAGAATCCGTGCCATCTTGCGCTCCTTTCATGTTAGAACTCCCAGCGCCGGATTCGACCTCATCGCAGAAATCAACGTCTTCTGCAGCCAGCCCCTTGGTATTCGTTACTCTCTGAGCTTGCATGGGCAATCTGAGAATAAACGTCGAACCCTCGCCATATTTACTCTTCACTTCGATCTTCCCACCATGTGCTGTAATTACGTCTTTAGAAATCGCCAAACTCAGTCCGACACTTCCACTTCGCCCTACTCTGAGATCATAATGGGAACTATATTTCCCAAAAATACTCTCAATTCGTCTTCCTTCAATTCCAGGACCGGTATCCCGAATTCCGATGTCGACCCAATCTTCACATGCTTCTACGTAAACATCAACTTTTCCTCCGCGTGGAGTATGACGTATGGCATTATTGATGAGCTTCGCGAGTACCCAAGAAATCTTGACAGCATCAACTTCTACAATGAGAGGAACTAAAGTGGGTTGAGTTAAAACTGAAAGCACAATTTCTTTATCTCTTGCCTGGGCGCGAAAAGAGTGAACAGAGTGAGTAATCAGCTTTAAAATCTCTACTTTTTGAACGTTGAGATTCTGACTGAGTGTATTAAGTTCACTGACGCCCATAAACTCTTCAATAAGACCGCGTAATCGATCTATGTCCTTAGCACAAATATCGATCAAGTTTTGTTGCACAGGATCTGAGAACTTCTCACTGGAGCGCTGTAGCAAACGAATGGCCATGGTCAAACTAGTCACAGGCGTTCTCACCTCATGAGACAAGGTACCCAGAAAATGTGTTTTGGCTTCCTGCATCTCGGTCATCAAATTCACATCCTGTGCACGAATGAGATAGATAGGATCAAGACTCTTCTCCTCATTAAGGACCTGAAGGACCGGGGACAATGAGTGATTGGGTAAATCATCAGCCTGAATTAAGTAGACATGAATTAAAAAATCGGATCTTCGATCATCCTCTACCAATTCATACTGGATGGGCATGCTCTGGAAAATTGCTTTTTTAATGGCCTGCATGATGGGAGAATGACCGGCTTCAATTCTTGAGAGATCAAGAAAAAACTCACATGAGTCACTAACAGTACTTAAACCCAAGAGCTTTTTGCCCATAAAGTTTGCATAGATGAGCTCATACCCTCGCAACAGAATGAAACCATCAGAGACACAAGAGGCCATTAACTCAAGCCTTGAGTTCTTCAGCTCTAACTCTCTAATCCTCGTATTTGCTTGAAACAACTGCCTTGAAATCACAAATTGAAGACCGCGTATCGTCTTGACGAATAGTGATTTTAGCCAAACTCCGTCCAAAAGCTCATCTTGCCGTCCATCTAAGAACAAACGGTGTCTACTGATATTACTTCCTATTTGAGCAACCCCTAATAGAAGAACCCAACCCAGCACCGTCACAAGCGTTGCCCAAATCATAAGAAAAACAACTGAAGTACGATTCATGAACACCAGGGTTTTTAAACTCTCCTTGGCTTCAAGAGATGCTTTTCTTAGTTCTTCTCTAAAGTGATCTTTCTCTTCGGAGACGCGTGAAATCACCTGACTCAAGGATTCAGAGCTCAGCCCATTGGCTTGCTCTAGACCTAAAGCTTTGCCAGAATCATGGCGACGATACCCTACATGAGCTTGACTCTCTTGAATTGCTCGCTTCAGAAATGGACTTAAGTCATTTTGAGAAGAAATAATCAGTGAGAGTGCCTTTTCCAAGCACTTTCTGTGATAAACTTGATCTATGCTTCGATTCGTGAGGTCAGGACAACCTTCACCTAAGAGCCAATCATAGAACTCAAGTTGACTCACTTGAAACTGAATTTTAGCCTGTTTTTCTCTGTTTTTATTCTCTTGATGTATAAAGAAAGAGCCAATCAAAATAAAAAAACTTGATACTAAAAAAAAAATGACCTGAGCAACTCGTAAACTAGGGAGTCGATTGCCTTGGAGTTTGTTCTTCAATCTCATCTTGAATTCAATCTCAATACACCTTAATTACATTAGAGTCTAAATGCAGCTGAGTGCTTATAACCTTGAAAAATAATTAATCTATGATTACTTCAAATAATGAGCAATCAATCATACGTTAAAACATTTCACAATACATTTTTACAG
>Ga0255092_1000211_pt1 | contig 26123 bp, 14 predicted proteins | sample Colum_Yuk_RepC_8_2_FD_188454 | JGI IMG/M metagenome (GOLD analysis project Ga0255092, IMG submission 188454) | Freshwater microbial communities from Columbia River, Oregon, United States - Colum_Yuk_RepC_8d | ecosystem: Environmental > Aquatic > Freshwater > River | place: USA: Oregon...
CCGCTGACGCTGCAAGGCGCGGGCCTGTGGCGCAGGCTGGGCGAGGGCAGCACGCCGCAGCTGCCGCAGCTGGTTTTCCTGCCGGGCGGCGACCGCCAGCTTGGCAGCGTCAGTGTGATCAATTCAGTCACCGCCGAGCGCTTCGATATTGCCGCCGGCGCCGACGGGCGGCTCCGCGCGCTGGCGGTGCTGCGGCAATGAAAAGAGCGCGCGGCTTTACCCTGCTCGAAGTGCTCATCGCGCTCGCGATTACCGCCATCGCGCTGAGTTTGGGGATCGGCGCGGTGCAGGGCGGGGCGCGCACGTTGGCGGCGCTGGAAACCGGCGCGCTGGCCGGCTTCGCCCTCGATAACGCGCTGAGCGCGCAGACCCTCGAAGCCAGCCCGCCGCAGGCCGGACAGCGCAGCGAGGAGGCGACCCTGCTCGGCCGAACATTCGTCATTCACACCCGCACCGCGCGGCCGGCCGGCCCCTTGCCCCTCAGCGTGCTGGACGTCACGGTGGCCGCAAGCGAAGCGCCCACGGCCCTGCTGGCGCGCGGTCGCCGCGAAGAACTCGATGCGCCACCCGCGCCGTAAACCAAACCGCGGGTTCACCCTGCTGGAACTGCTGATAGCGGTCGCGATCTTCGCTGTCGCCGCCGGCCTGGCCTACGGCGGTCTGCGCCAGGTGCTGGCCGGACGCGAAGTCTTGCTGCCCAGACTGGCCGCGCAAACCGCGCAGTGGCGTGCGTTGGGGCTGCTTGGCGCCGATGTGGAACAACTCGCACCCCGCCCGGTGCGCGACGCGCTGGGCACGCCGCGTCCAGCGCTGGAAAGCGGCGGCGCCTCCGTCAGCCTGCTCGAATTGACCCGCCGCGATGCCGGTCGCAGTTTGCTCGCCGGACAACCTGCCCTGATCCGCGTGAGCTACCAGCTGGCGGACGGGCAGTTGTCCCGCGAGATCTGGCCGGTGCTCGACCGGGTGCAGTCGACGGTGCCGACGCGGCAGGTCTTGCTGGATGAGGTGCAGAGCCTGTCGCTTGAATTTCTGGACGGCCGTCAGGGCAGCCAATGGACCTCATTCTGGCCGCCGCAGACCGGCGAGGACGCGCTGACGCGCCTGCCGCGCGGGCTCGTCCTCACGCTGACGCTGCGCGACGGGCGTAGCCTGCGCCGCGTGTTGCGCCCGGCGGCCGCGCCATGAGACCAACCCTTGGCGCTTCCCCAAACTATGCGAGACTGCGGCCCCGTCCAGCCGCTCGCCGAGGAGCCGTCGCGCGCATGATTGACCGTTCCGCCTTGCCGCTGCTGGTGCCCGTCGGCGCGTGCGCTTGACCATGGCCCAAATCACCGCTGCTCGCGTCTTCTTCCAGCTCCATGCAGATGGCGTGGCCCGTTGGCTGCGGCCGGGCAGCGCCGTGCAGCAGGGCAGTCTGGCGGAACTCGCCCGCTGCGGCGCCAACGAGTGGATCTGGTTGCTGGACGGACGCCGGGTGCAGGTGGCCGAAGTCGAAGTGCCGGCCGCGCGCGCCGCCGTGCAGTTGCAGGCCTTGCCGTTTGTGCTGGAGGACCAGTTGTTGGGCGCGCTGGACGAACTCGCGATCGCCCATCGCCGTCTGGGCCGTACCAGCTTCATGGTCGCCCTCAGCGACCGCGCCCTGCTGCTGACCGACCATGCGCGCCTGCGTGAGGCGGGGATCCGGCCCAGCGCCTGCGTGGCCGAGCTCAGCGCCGTGCCCTGTCGCCCGGATGAATGGACGCTGGCCACCATAGGCGAGCGCGGCTGGCTGTGTTGCGCGGCCCACGGCAGCTTTTCGTTTCCGGCCAGCGAATGGTCGGCGTTTGTCGAAACCGCACTGGCGCGTGGCCCGCTACCGGCGCGCGTGCGCCTGCTGGGCGAGGTGGTGACGCCGGCGCAGTTCAGCGCCTTGCATCCGACGCTTCCTGCGGTGCAGGAACCCGCGCCGGCCGATCCTTTGGCGCTATTCGCGGCCGGCTATCAAGCGAATGCCGCGCCTGATTTTCTGACCCTGCTGCCGGGCGAAGAGACCGGCACAGGGCCGCGTGAACAACGGCTGTTTCGCGCGGCGGCCGGGCTGTTGCTCGCGATTGCGCTGGGTCATGCGGCGTTCCTTCGCTGGCAGATCAGCACGCTGGAGGCGGCGGTGTTGACGGCCAAGACGAGCACCGAGCAGCGCTTCCGTGAGATTTTTCCCGCCGTGCCGCGGGTGGTTGATGCGCGGGTGCAGGCCACCCAGGCGCTGGCCGAACTCGCCGCCAGCGCCGGCGGCGGCGGCGCCTTCACCCGCTTGCTCGCGGTGGCGGGCGAGCCGCTGGTAGCGCCGGACGCGCAAGGGCTCTCACTGCTCAGCCTGGGCTTTGAAGGCGACGCGCTGGAACTGCGCGTGGCCGCGCCCGACATCGCCACTATCGAACGCTATCAGCAGCAACTGCGTGAGGGCCCGGTGCCGGTCGTGACGCTATCGGTCGAGCGGCGCAGCGACAGCACCGAAGCCGCGATGCGCCTGGGGCAAACGCCGTGAGCGCCCTAAGTCCATGGTGGCGCGGCCTTGCCGCGCGCGAACGTCTGGTACTGATGCTGGGCGGTGGCGTCCTGTTCGCCGTGCTTTATGGCGTGCTGCTGCTGGAACCCTTGCAGCAGCGGGTCGAGTCGCTGGACAAATCCCGGCGCGCGGAAGCGGCGACGCTGGCCTGGCTGGAAGCGCAGCGAGGGCTGGTGGCGAGCTACGCGCAGGCGCCCGCGCCCGTTAACGACGGGCGCTCGGTGCTCGCGGTGATGAACGAGGCCGCCAGTGCGGCGGGCATCGCCGGTCAGTTGAAGCGCATTACGCCGCTTGATGAGTCGCAAATCATCGCGGGCTTCGAAGACGTGCCCTACGGCGGGTTCATGCGCTGGCTGCAAACCCTTACCCTCGAACGCGGTGCCCGCGTGCTGCGCCTGCGGATGGAGCGGCGACCGGTCGCCGGTCTGGTCAGCGTGGAGTTGACGCTCGGGTTCCCCTGAGCCAATCAGACCAGCCGGTTCATCTCGAAAATCGGCAGCAGGATCGCCAACACGATCGCGAGCACCACCAGGCCCATCCCCAAAATCAGTGCGGGCTCCAGCAGGTTAAGCCCCACCGCAAGCCGCATTTCAACTTCGCGCTCGCTGGCGAGTGCGGCGGTTTCGAGCATCCGCGGCAAGTCGCCCACGTCTTCGCCGCTGGCCGTGAGGTGGACCAGCAGCGGCGGCAGATGCGGTGCGCGGGCCAGGGCGTTGGCCAGTGACTCGCCTTCGCGCACCCGCATCGCGGCGCTAGCCAGTTCTTCGCGCAGCACCAGATTAACCACCGACTTCTCGGCGATCGACAGCGCGTCGAGCATGCTCAGTCCGCTGTTCAGCAGGATGCCCAGCGTGCGGGCAAAGCGGCCGCCGTCGTTTTCGCGGATGAAGCCGCCGAGCAGCGGCAGGCGCAGCGCCAGCGCATGCAGGGCGCGGCGCGAGCGCGGCTGGGCGAACGCGAGCCGGCCGCCCCACACGACGGCGCCCGCCAGCAGCAAGACCAGCGGCCAGTAGCGGGCGAGTCCGCCGCTGAGCGCGAGCAGCGCCAGCGTGATGCCGGGCAGCGGACGGTCCGAGTGCTCGAAGACCTTCACGATCTCCGGCACCACGAAGGTCAATAGGCCGCCCACCACCAACACCGAGACCAGCGTCAGCACCAGCGGATAAATCAGCGCAAGACTGATTTTTTGCTGCAAGCCCTGGCGGCGTTCCAGATAGTCCGCGACCCGTTGCAGCACCAGGGGCAGCAGCCGCGTCTGCTCGCCGGCGCCCACGGTCGCGCAGTACACCTCGGGAAACGCGCGGGGAAACTGGCGCACGGCGTCGCCCAAGCTGCTGCCTTCCAGCACCCGCGAGCGCACCTCCAGCACCACCAGTCGTAGCGCCGGATCGCCGTTTTGGCGGGCAATGGCCGAGAGCGCGTCGTCCAGCGGCAGACCGGATTCCAGCAAGGATCCGAGCAGGCGGCTGAACAACACGACGCTGCCGGGTTTGAGCCGCGCGCGGGACACGGTGGCGGGCTGATGCACGCTGGCTTTGGCGCTGGTCGCGGTGACCGACAGCGGCACCAGACCACGCTCGCGGAGCAGGCGGCGGGCATGGCGTTCGGAGTCGGCCTCGGTCAATCCCTTGCTTTGGCGGCCGTTCGCTTCGAGCGCGACGTAGCTATAGGCGGTCATCGCGCGCTCAGGCCAGTTCGGTGACGCGGAGCAGTTCTTCCGGCGTGGTCAGGCCGGCCAGCACGGCGCGGCGGCCGACCTCGGTCAGGCTGGGCGAGGTCTGCCGCACGTAGGCTTCCAGATCCTGCTCGGCAGCGCCGTCGTGAATCATCCGGCGGAGGGTGTCGTCGAGCGTGACGAGTTCATAGATCGCGAGCCGCCCGCGGTAGCCAAGTTGCTTGCACGCGGCGCAGCCGACGGCCGCGTGCAGCAAGTCGGTGTCCGCCAGACCGAGCCATTCACAGGTCACCGCATCCGGGCGCCGCGGCTGGCTGCAATGCGGACACAAGCGGCGCACCAGGCGCTGCGCCAGCACCCCGAGCAGGCTGGACGAGAGCAGGAAGGCCTCGGTGCCCATGTCGCGCAGACGCGTCACCGCGCCGACGGCGGTATTGGTGTGCAGAGTCGACAGCACGAGATGACCGGTCAGGCTTGCCTGGATGGCGATCTGCGCGGTTTCCAGATCGCGGATTTCGCCGACCATCACCACATCAGGGTCTTGCCGCAGAATGGCGCGCAGGCCGCGCGCAAAGCTCATCTCGACCTTCATATTGACCTGAGTCTGGGCGATGCCGTCGATCAGGTATTCGATCGGATCCTCCACCGTCATGATGTTGCGACTGCGGTCGTTGAGTCGCGACAGCGCGGCGTAGAGCGTGGTGGTCTTGCCGGACCCGGTCGGGCCGGTGACGAGAAAAATGCCGTGTGGGCGGTGGATGATGCCGTCGAGACGGGCGGTAGTCTCGGCATCCATACCAATTTGTTCGAGTTCAAGCCGGCCAGCCTGTTTGTCGAGCAGGCGCAGCACCACGCGCTCGCCGTGCCCGCAGGGAATGGTCGAGACGCGCACGTCGACCGGGCGGTTGGCGACCTTAAGCGAAATGCGCCCGTCCTGCGGTAGGCGTTTCTCGGCAATATCGAGCTTCGCCATGATCTTGATGCGCGACACCACCAGCGGGCCGATCGCGGCCGGCGGCTGCATGATTTCGCGCATTACGCCGTCCACCCGCAGGCGGATGGCCAGGCGCTGCTCGAAGGGTTCAATGTGGATGTCGGAGGCGCCTTCGACGATCGCTTCGCCGAGCAGCGCGTTGATCAGCCGGATGATCGGCGCATCGTCCGCACTTTCCAGCAGGTCCGTTGGCTCGTTCAGTTCGCGCGCGAGTGCGCCCAGATCCAGCGCGCCGTGCAGGTCGGCCATCATTTCGTCGGTGCGCGAGGCGTCCTGCTCGTAGGCCGCCTGCAGGCGACGGTCAAAGTCCGCGCCGCTGTAGCGAGCAAACCGCAATTCGCCCGGCAAATGCCGCTGCAGTTCCTGCAACACCGCCGGCGGCGTGTGCTCGCCGTAATGCACGACGGTCACGCCGTCCTGCGGCGCATCCACCAACACGCCGTGGCGCTTGGCGAACGCAAAGGGCACGCTCACTCCAGAATGCCCTCGGGCAGCACCGCGCCGCGTTGCGGCAGCAGGCGCTCGGTCTGCTCGTCGTTCTGGCGCTGCTGCTTGGCCCGGATGTCGTTGTAGCGCGTCTGGCTTAGTGCCACCGCGCCGGCCCGGTCGCGCACGATTTGCGGCCGCAGGAACACCATCAGATTGGTTTTGACCGCGCTGCGCCGCGAGTTCTTGAACAGGTTGCCCAGCACCGGCAGGTCGCCCAGCAGCGGAATCTTGTCCTGGTTGGCGCGCGCATCGTCGCCAATCAGTCCGCCCAGCACCACGATCGCGCCGTTGTCGACCTGCACGCTGGTTTTGATCGAACGCTTATTGGTGATGAGGTCCGCGCCCTGCGTGCTTTCGTCCACGCTGGAGACTTCCTGCTCGATTTCCATCGTGACCGTGTCGCCTTCGTTGATCTGCGGCTTCACGCGCAGCTTGATGCCGACGTCCTGGCGCTGAATGGTCTGGAAGGGATTGTCCGGCGTGGTGGTGCTGTTGCTGAACTGCCCCGTCACGAAAGGCACGTTTTGACCGACGACGATTTCGGCTTCCGCGTTGTCCAGCGTCATCAGGCTGGGGGTGGAGAGGACGTTGGTCGAGGCGTCACCCGACAACACGCGAATCAGCGTGCGCAGATCGCCACCGGAGAAGTAGCCCAGCGTCAGTCCGCCCAGAAAGCTCGCCGCGTCGGTGCCCGAGAAGGGGCTGTCGATAGCGCCCGAGATGTTCCCCTTGAACTGCGTGCCGGCCAGCACGCCGGTATTCGGCAGATTGGTTTTCCACTGCACGCCCAGTTCATCCGACCGCGTGCCGGAGACTTCGGCCACGATGCCTTCGACCAGCACCTGCGCGCGCCGCACGTCGAGCTGCTGGATCACGTCGAGCACTTTGAGCAGATCGCGCGGCGGGCCCTGCACGATGAGCGCATTGGTCGTTTCGTCTGCCGTAATCCGGACCAGCGCCAGCGCGCCGCTGGCGGGTGTGCCACTGGCCGCGGGCGCGGCGCGCGGCGGCGGCGCGGCGGCCGGGGCGCCGCTGTCGTCTTTGAACATCGAGCTGCCAGGCGTCGCGCGATTGCCCGAACTCTGGCCGCTGGCGGCCTCCTGCAAGGTGTCGCTCAGCTCGCGCGCATTGGCGTAGCGCAGCGGCACCACGCGGATGACTTCATTTTCAGCCGGCGTGGCATCGAGGCTCGCGATAATGCTCCGGTAGCGCAGCTTGGCCTGGGGACTGCCGGCGACCAGCAGCGTGTTGCTGCGCTCGTCGGCGGCGAAGGCGGTGACGGCGCCGGCTGTCGGCGGTGCACCGCCGAGCGATTTGGTGACGATCGATTCCAGCGTGGTGGCCACTTCGACCGCGTTGGCATTCTGCAGACGGATGACGTCGATGCCGGCGCTGTTGTCGATGTCGAGCTTGGCCACAATCTGCACCATGCGCTCTACGTTGGAGGCGGTGTCGGCCACGATTAGCACGTTGGTGCCGGCGGTTGCCGCCATATGCGACTCCTGCGGCAGCAGCGGACGCAACACCGGCACCAGTTCCGCCGCCGAGACGTAGTGCACCGGAATCACGCCGGTGACCAGCTCTTCGCCCCCGTGCAGATTGCCCGGCGCGATGGTCGGCGTGGCGTCCTGCTTGCCGAGCATTTCGGGAATGATGGTGGTCACGCCGTCCTTGGCAATGGCGGTAAAGCCGTGGACTTTCAGAATCGACAGGAAGACCTGGTAGAGATCGTCCGGGTCGGTCGGTGCGGCGGAAATGACGGTGACCTTGCCCTGCACGCGCGGGTCGACCACAAAGTTCCGCCCGGTCAGTTCCGAGACCGCGCCGATGAACGCGCGGATATCCGCTTCCTTGAAGTTGAGGGTCAGCGACTGCTCGGCAGGCGGGGAGGCGGGCGGCGTCGCGGGCGCGGCCTGCGGTGAGGCGTTAAGCAGGCACAGGATGCCCAGCAGCAGCAAGGTAATCGGTCGAAACACGCCTGAACTCTCCCCTGAACTTCGCGCAGGCCGCGGCGGCGTGCGTTGACCTTGATGATATATCACGCCCGTGTGCCGGGCCGGTGAAGGATTTACTGCCCCGGTGGGGCGAATATCGGCGCGGGCCCTTCACCCCGCGCGGCGGCGGCGCGGGCCGCTTCAATACGTTGCCGCAGTCGTTCGATCGGTGCGGCGGCGTTGACCGGCGGCGGGGCAGGCGGGACAGCGTCGGGGCTGGCGGTTTCGGGCAGCGGTTCACTGATTTGCACATCCTCGACGACTGCGTTTTCACCCGGTAGCGGTGCGGCCTCGCCGGCGGTCGAGAAATCGCCCGGCAGCTTGAGTATTTCGGCCTGACCGTCGCGGTTCAGGATCACGGCGCGGGCGTCGATCCGCTGCACCGTGGCGCCATCCGGCGCGGCATCGCCTTCGCGATAGGCCCGCTGGCTGCTTTCGTCCGTTCCCAGAATTGCGCGGCGCGGCGCGGTGCCGGCGCTGGCAATGATGCCGAACAGCCGGTAGGGCGCGGTGGAGGCGGGCAACTCGCCGCTGCTGGTGTCGTTCGGCAGCGGCGCGATGGCGCCCGCCGTGGCGCCGCTCCCACCAAACAGGGGCCACTCGACCAGATTGCCAAAGTCAGCAAGCACTGCACGGGCGGGCTCGGCGCTGACGGTGGCCGCCGGTTCGAGCGATGACGAGGCGTGACGCGCAGCCATGCGCAGGTCAAAGCCGGCCAGGCCCAGCCCCAGCACGCAGACCAATCCAAACAGCAGCGGCGCAACTCGGCTCACAAACGCAAATCTCCTAAAGCTTTCGCATCGCACCTTAGCGCGCCCCCGGGGTGCCGACTACCGGCTGGGGACAGGTAAACGTTGACCTGACCAGACCGCGGGGCGGTGCGGGACTTTTTTTTCAGCCTTGCCGCGAAGTCGTAATACATCTTTCACATTTACTCCCTAGCCTCCCGTCCGGGCCTTAAGTTCTGGGCGAAAACCCGGTTTTCGCGGGCACACAGGGGGCGCCGGCGGTAACGCAAGCGTCACGAGACCTTCAAGCGGTCGCAACTTAAGGGGCGAAACATGTACGGCGAGCGCGAACGTGAGCGATGCGGCAGGCGCCGCCCGCCCGGTTCGGTGCGATACCCCCTACACGTCCTCTTCGGGAGATCCTGAATGAAACAATCCCTCAAACTGAAGTCCTTGGTGCTGGCCCTTGGCCTGGTCGGCGCCATGCACTCGGCCCACGCGGCGATCCTGCGCACCGATACCAACGGTGTGCCGGCTGCCGGCGGCACGGGCAGCCTCACGGGCGGCAGTTCTTTCCTGTTTGTCGCCTATGACGGCGCCGGCAAGTCCTTCATGAAGTCGGTCGACTTCACGATGAGCCAGATCGGTAGCCAGACCACGCAGCTGAATTTCAGCCTGCCGAACCTGTCCAGCTTCTTCAGCGGCTCGACCGACGCCCAGTGGGGCATCGTCGCGGCAGACACCAAGCCGGCCGGTAGTGGCACGTACGCGGGATATGGCATCCATGCCGGCCTGGTCAGCAATGACGTTGCAGACGTCTCGCTGACCTTGGCGGCTGCCAAAGGCGCCGCCCAAAACCTCCAGGCCTTCCTGAACACCGCGGACGCCGAAGCCCCGACGCACGCCGCCGGCGACGTCATTACCTCGGTCAGCACCGACGATTCCTGGAATCTGGCCAACCTGACCTTCAATGCCGGTGGCTCCAACCTGACGGACCTGAGCAACGGCGCCACCTTGTTTGCCTGGTCGATTGCCGCGAACACCAACAGTGCGGGCTTCACCACCCAGGCGACCAAAACGCTCCTGTCCTACTCGTGGTCGCTGGATCTGTCCGGCAACCAGCTGAGCTTTGCCGCGCCGCCGCCGGCCCCGGTGCCGGTCCCGGCCGCCGTCTGGCTGCTGGGCTCCGCACTGGCCACGGTGGCTGGTGTTCGTCGTCGCCGTCACGCCGCCGCGCTGACCGCCTGAACCAAAACCTCTTTCAATTCGGAGAAACCTGATTCATGAACACTCGCAACAAGATTCAGACGCTTGCCGCCGCCGTGGCGTTGGCCTGTGCCGGCCAGGCGGGCGCGGTCAGCCTGTCGGCATATAACGAAGCCAGCACCGGCATTGTGACGCTCCGCCTGGGCGGCGCGACCGCGACCGAGTCCTCTATTGTCAACATGCTCCGCCTGACCACCACGGGCGCCGTCTTCTGCGCGCCGGGTTCGCTGGACGTCTATCGTCTGAACTCCGACAACCTGCGCATTTTCTCCTGCACCGGCGGCGCTAACTCCGGCGCTTCGGGCAAGCAGATCGTGATCATCCGTAACGGTTCCTTCGGTTCCGGGCAGGGCGTGTCCGCGCTGGTCAAGGGCACTACGCCGGTCGTCGACATTACGGGCACCACCGTAACCTCGGTGTTTCCGGATGTGAACAACGCCACGATCAAGGCAGCGCCGGCGACTTCAACCGTGACCGCGTCGGGCTCGTTCGCGTCGTATGTGCTGCACGAACTCGGCACTTCCACCGGGCTGACCACGACGGTCGCGATGGACGCCGGCGTGAGCGACGAGGAGCCTGCGGCCTTCAAGAACGTGTTCGTGCCGGCGCTGAGCAGCTCCGACCTCGGCAAGCTCGAAGTCAAAGGCATTTCGGGCGTGATCTTCGGCGTGCCGGTGACCAACGTCGCCTACCAGCGCCTGCAGGCGCTGCAGTTCGCCAGCAGCAGCGTGTGTAATCCGGGTAATGCCGGTTACGGCAGTCTGGGCACCGCCGGCTCCAACGCGAACTCCGAAGCCTGCATGCCGTCGCTGGGTCGCGACACCATCGCCGCCATCTACAGCGGCGCCGTGTTCGACTGGTCGGAAGTCAAGAGCGCGCAGAACGGCACCGATAGCGTGGCGAGCGTGGACATCACCGGCGACGGCACGGCCGACGCGCTGGCCGATACCAACATCTATATCGAACGCCGAGTTTCCAGTTCGGGCACCCAGGTGGCGGCCGCCACCTACTTCCTGAACCAGAACTGCGCTGTCGGCGGCGCCTCTTTCGCCACCTTCTCGGAAAGCCCGACGCGCGTGCGCGAGAACGGTGGTTCATCCGACGTGCGCAACAACCTCGGTGCTCGCCAGGATTCCAGCCTCGCCGCGATCGGCGTGTTATCGACCGAAACCGTATTTGCTCCCACCTCGTCAACGGCCGCCCTGACCAAATCGCGCTTCATCAAAATCAACGGCTATGCGCCGAATTTGCTGAACGTGGTGAAGGGCAACTACGACTTCTACTACGAGTCGACCATGCAGTACCGCAAGGCCACCGTGGGCGGGATCTCCGCGCTGACGGCGGTGACCGGTGGCACGGCCAAGAAGGCGATGTTTGACGCCATGGTGGCGCGCCTGGGTAACCCGGCGTCGGTCTCGAAGATCAACGAAGGCTTCAGCCACACCTTTGGCCGTGCGGGTCTGGTGTCCAACGCGGTGACCTATGCAGGCAGCGTCGCGGCCACGCCGTACGACGTCAGCAGCGGCAACGCCACCGACGTCTACCTCAGCCCGGTTGCGACCAACACCCGCGGACCGGCCGGCACGCCAAACGCCTGCATCAACCCGGTGAAGGTCAGCGGCATTCAGGTCGGTAACTAGGACCAGCCCTCGGGGCCAGCCCGTCTGGCCCCACAGGGTTTGCCTCAGGACGAGGCGAAGGGGAACCCCGGCACCTGCCGGGGTTTCGCTTGACTCATCGAAGCTTTGTCGGCGACCACACCGCGACTTAGGACCGGAACAATTATCTTGCCGAACCGAAGCCCGACATGACCCCGCAGTCCATTCCCAAACGTCGCGGACTTGTCTCCCTGTTCCTGCTATCGCTGTGGGCCTGGCGCTCGCCGGCCGCCCCCTTGCCGGTGCCCAGCGATCTGTTTGTCAGTTCTGGTTCGGGCCGCGCCAGTGCGCCGGTCGTCACCGGGCGCACGATGAACATCCGTCAGCACACGCCCAAGGTCACGCTCAACTGGGACAGCTTCGATATTGCGGCCGGCCACACGGTCAATTTTCAACAGCCGAGTTCGAGCGCGACCGCGCTCAATCTGATCCACGACGCCAATCCGTCGCTGATCCAGGGCCGATTGCGGGCCAACGGCGAAGTCTGGCTGCTCAACCAGAACGGCATCGTCTTTGGGCGGGGCGCCGAGGTGAACGTGCGCGGCTTGCTGGCCTCAACGCTCAGCCCGACGGCCGATGCGCTGAGCACCGGCCTCGCGCCACAGTCGGCGCAGGCTTATATCGGCCCGGCCCTGAGCGGCGCGGCGACGGGCGAGGTGCGACTGGCGCCGGGCGCGAGCATCACGACCAACGGGGAAAGCGGACGCGTATTCCTGTTTGCTCCCACAGTGACCAATCAGGGCAGCATTACCGCGGCGGACGGCCAGGTGGCGCTGGCCGCGGGCACCGAGATTTTTATTCGCCAACCGGAAGAAGGTGCCGGCAGCGGGCTGATTGTGGAAGTCGGCCACGGCGGAATCGTGACCAACGGTGCCAATGGCAACGCGGGGCAACGTGACCCTGCCGCCCTGCTGGGGCAGGTGGTGGCCGACCGCGGCACGGCAACGCTGGTCGGGCTGTCGGTCAATCAATTGGGACGGGTTAGCGCGAGCTCTGCGGTGCGCGCCGGCGGCACCGTGCGCTTGCTGGCCCGGAGTTCGGTTCAGGGCAGCGCGCCGGGCGAAACCCTGCCAAGCGCCGGCGGACAGGTCTTGCTCGGCCAGCGCAGCGTTACCAGCGTCAACCCGGATGCTGGCGACGACGCGCTGGCGGTCGACGCCAGCACGCCGCAGAAGGGGCGCCTCGAAGCGGTGGGCAAGCAGGTCACGCTGGCGGCCAATAGCCTCGTGCAGGCGCACGGCGGGGCGGTGCGCATGTCGGTCAACGATCAGGGCAACGAACTGCTGGATCTGGTGGATGCCGGGGCCTCGTCGCAGAGCCGGATCACCATGGCAAACGGCAGCCGAATTGATGTCTCGGGCGCTACCGCCAGCGCCAATCCGGACCGCAACCTGCTGACCATCAAACTGCAGGGTTCAGAACTCAAGGACCGCCCGGTGCAGCGAGAGAGCGCGCTGCGCGGCCAGACCATCACGGTGGATCTGCGCAAGAGCGGCACGCTGGCGGACGGCACCCCCTGGGTGGGGACGCCGCTGGCCGATTTACGCAGCGCCGCGGCGGCAGATTTGAAACGCAGCAACGCGGAACGCAACAGCCTTGGCGGTACGGTGAGCTTGCGCGCGCAGGGCAGCGTGTTGTTGTCGCGTGGCTCGAGCATCGACGTCTCGGGCGGACAGGTCGACTACGCCGCCAGCAATACGGTGACCTCCATGCTGTTCGGTAACGGGCGGGTGGTCGACATCGCGGATGCCGACCCCAATATGCGTTACGACGGCGTGTATGGCGATTTCTCGGTGGTCCACCAGAAGTGGGGCCCGACCGATGCCTGGTCGGTTTTCGAACGCGGCGGCACGGGTTCGAACTCGCCGGCCTATGTCGAAGGTAAAGACGCCGGCACGCTGTCGATTGCCGCGCCCAGTCTGGTGCTGGACGGCGACGTGCAGGGCAGGGCGGTGGCCGGGCTGTATCAGCGCAAGCCGACGGACTATTCCAGCGCGCGCGATGACGATACCGAACGTCTGGCCCGCCCCTTCGACCAGCGGCCACGTCGCGGCACGCTGGAACTGGGGCAGGCGATCCCGCGCGATTCGCTACGCCTTCCCGAATACCTCACGCCGGATGTCCGCATCGCTGCCGACACCGGCCCCTTGATGCCGACCGGCTTTGACCCGGCGGTCGACGCCTTGCTGGCGCCGCTGATGCAGGTCCGCGTCGCGACCGACTGGTTTGGCGCCGAAGGCCTGGGGGCGCTCACCATCTACGCAGAGGGCGACGTCACGCTGCCGCAGACCAGCGTGCTCGATCTCGGCCCGGGTGGGCGGCTCAAGTTGGAAGCGGGCGGCATCCGTCACGCCGGCACGGTGCTGGCGCCGGCCGGCAATGTGGACTATCTGGCGCTCACCACCGCCGACCGGGCGGGCGTAACGCCCAGCAGCGGCGAAGTCGTATTGGGCAGTCGCGCGTTGGTGGACGTGAGCGGCCTGTGGACCAACGACCTGCCGACGAAGAACAGCACGCCGCCCGGCGGCGATGCGCCGCTCCTGTCCAATGCCGGCGCGATCAAGCTGGCGGCGGAAGCCAAAAGCAATCAGCTCGGCGGGCTTACGTTGAGCCCCGGCATGCAACTGCGCGCTGACAGCGGCGGTGCAATCAGCGCCAGCGGCAAGCTGAGCGGCGGCGTGGGCGGCACCATTACGCTCAGTTCACGACCCTTTGCCTTCAACGATCCGGACGGTACAGCAACCGGTTTTGATCTAGCGGGACTCGCGGGTGGGGTCAGCGCCTACGGCATCAAAACGGGCGGCAAACTGCAGATTGAAGTGCCGTCCATTTGTATTAGTGCGGCCTGCGGCACGCCGCAGGCGCGGCGGCTGGATCTCGCGCCGACGCTGTTCACCCAGGGTGGTTTCCAGCGTTTTGAACTGACCGCTCGCGGCGGTGCGCTCAGCGTGCTCGAAGAGACGCGGGTCGATCTCCAGCAGCAGAACCTGCTGCCTGGCGCAGATTTTCTGGACTATGCCTCGGGCAGCGACGTGCGCGACTTCAGCAGCGTCGGCCTGCTGCCGGCACATCAGCGCGGCGCTGCGGATCTGGTGCTGAATGTGCGGGCGATCAACGACGCCGGTGCGTTCACGCCCGACTTGCTGGCCGCTGCCGGCGCGCTGGAAGTGGGCACCGGCGCGCAAATTGCCGGCGAACCCGGCGCCCGCCTCAGCCTCAACAGCGACACCCGGCTGTGGGTAAACGGCGGCTTGAGCGCGCCCGGCGGCAGCATCGATCTGACGCTGACCGGCGAAATCAAAGGCAGCAAGCTGGTCAGTTTCCTCGATGCCCAAACGCTGTGGCTGGGGCCACAGGCGAGCCTGTCGGTGCCCGCGGTGTTTACGCCGGAGCCCGGGCCGAGCGGCCTGCTGGCCGGACGGCTACTCAACGGGGGCAGCATCAAAGTCAGCGCGCAGAGCGGGTACTTGATCGCCGAGGCGGGCAGCCTGCTTGATGTGCATGCGGTCAGCAGCCTGCTCGACATCCTGCCCGGTGGCGCCTTGCCGAGTGCGCGCGAACGCCGGCTGGTGGGCAGCAACGCCGGGAGCATCACGCTGCAGGCCGCGGAAGGCTTGCTGTTTGACGGTGAACTCATCGGCACGTCAGCCGCCGCCGGCGGTCGCGCGGGCAGCCTCACGCTCAGCATGGATGCGCTCTCGCGCGGGGATGACCCCGGCCGGTCGACCGCCACGCTGAATCTGCCCATCGGGCCGCGGGTGCTAAGCGTGGCGCGCCTCAACGCTCCCGCGGTGCCGCAGGATCTCCGGCCCGGGATGGCGGTGCCCGGCGCGCTGAACGGTCTGGGGCTGATCGACGAGGCCACGCTCGAGTCGGGCGACTTCGGCGACATCACGCTCATCTCACGGAACTATGTGCGCGCCGTGCTGGGCGTGCCCGGCGTGATTCGGCTGGGGGATGGCGTGGCGCTCGAGGCACCCCGCCGGCTCAGCTTGCTCGCCAGCAGTATTGAAGGCGTGAACGGCACCGCCCGCATCGCAGCGCCCTATCTGGCGCTGGGTAACCCGGATAATTTCACCAGTCCATCCCAGGTGCTCGGCACGCTCAGTACGGGCACGGCACGCCTCGCCGCGCGCGCTGATTTCATCGACTTCATCGGTCACTGGCAGCTCAATAAATGGGCCGGCGCTGCGTTTAACAGCGCGGGCGACCTGCGGCTGCGCGGCGTACAGGTCATCAACGAACCGCAGCTCGCGACCTTCGGCAGCGGCAGCCTGAGCAGCCATGGCGACCTCACGTTTACCGCGGCCCAGACCTATCCCGCCACCCTCAGTCACTACGCGCTGAACGTCACGGGTAATCCCGCTGGTCGGTTGAGCTTCCTGCCGGGCGCCGAGACCTCGGCCAGCGTGCTGTCGGTCGGCGGCGAGTTAACGCTCAATGCGCCCTACATTCATCAGGCTGGCGTGCTGCGCGCGCCGCTCGGGCTGCTCGATCTCAATGCCGGCAAGCGACTTGACCTGATGCCAGGCAGCCTGAGTTCGACCTCATTGACCGACGCCACGGCGCTGTTCGGCCGAATCGAACTGGGCAAGGACTGGATCTATCAGCTTGATTCGGCCACCACGCCGTTTCCCAGGTTGGTCTTTTCGCCGCAGAGCAGCCGTGACGCCGACGTCTTCCCGGCGGGGCGGGTGCGTCTGTCCGGTGAGTCAGTCAATTTCCGGGCTGGCGCAGTGATTGATCAGCGCGGCAGCGGCGACCTGATGGCCTACGAATTCGAGCCCGGCCTCAAGGGCAGCAGCGATCCGCTGAACACCACGAGCAGCTTTGCGATTCTCCCCGCGCTGGGCAGCGCCTACGCGCCGTTCGACCCGCAGGAGCAGGCAGGCTTCGGGCTGCAACCGGGCGAAACGATCACCCTCGACGCTGCTGCTGGCGACCTGCCGGCCGGCCGTTACGCGCTGCTCCCGGCGCACTTTGCGCTGCTGCCGGGCGCCTATCTGGTCACGCCGCAAAGCGCTTACACCGATCTCGCCACCGGCACCGCGCTCAGTTTGACCGGACAGGGGGTGGTGGTGTCGGGCCGCCGCGGATCTGCGCTGGGTCTCGAGGACGACGCACGCACCGGCGGTTTTTTGATCCGCGACGCCGACGCGCTTGCCGCGCTGGGCAGTTTTAGCCGGCATTTCGCGAGCAGCTTCGAGGGGCTGGGCGACCAGACGCGCCCGCAGGACGCCGGCACGCTGCAAATGACGCCGACGGAATCGCTGCGTCTGGGCGGCCGTTTCCTCGCCACGCCGGGTCGCGACGGGCGCGGGGCGCGGGCCGAAATTGCCGGCATCAATCTGGCGGTGGTGCCCTCGCTCGCGACCGCCACGCGCACGCCGGGCACGCTGTTGCTGGACGCCGACGAACTCAGCGCGCTCAAGGCGCCGACGCTTATCCTGGGCGGCACCACCGAAGGCGGTCGCGACGAGCGCCAGCTGACCGTCTCTGCCACCCGCATCGATGTGAGATCGGGCGCAACGCTGCGCGGCTCGGATCTGATCCTGGCCGCCACCGACACGATCAGCGTGGCGCGCGGTGCCACGCTGGCCGGGACGCTTGGCGGGACGACCTCGCAGGGCGTGCTGACGGTGGGGCAACTGGAGACACTGGACGCCGACGGCAATCAAATTGCGCCGCCCGTGGCGGGTGATGGCGCGCTGTTGCGGGTGTCCAGCGGCGCGCCGATTGGCTTCCAGCGGCTGAGCGAAACTGCGCTGTCGGGGCGGCTCGAACTCGCTGCTGGATCAACGCTGTCGGCCACAGGCGCCACGCTGCTAGACGCCAGCCTCGACACCCTGCTGGATGGCACGCTGAACCTGCGCGGCACGCTGACCTTGGGCGCTTCCCGGATCAACCTCGGCACACCTGGCGGCGCAGTCGATGGGCTGGTGCTGCCGCTGACCCGTCTGCAGTCTTTGGGGCTGGACGAACTTGCGCTGAGCGCTCGTCGCGGGATCGACGTGTACGGGGCCGTCAACCTGCGGGTTGATGCCTTGAGCCTCGATACGCCCGGTCTCTACGGTTACGAAAATGCCGGCAAGCGCGCCGCGCTGAGCGCGGATGTGTTGCGCCTCGCGAACACCTCGGGCGGCGATTATCTGGCGCCGGGCGCTGCGGTGGCGGGCAACGGCACGCTGCTGCTGGCGGGCGGTGAAGCAAGCGTGGCAGGCGAGGGCAGCAGCTTTCATATCGGCGGGTTCGGCAATACGCAGTTGCAGGCCGCCCGCACATTGAGCGGCGTCGGCGACAGCACGCTCGCAGTCGACGGTGACCTGACGATTGCCACCGGGCGGATCGCGCCGGAAGGCGCCGCCAAGCTCACACTCGAGGCGAGCGGTGCGCTGGCGGTCACGCGTCCTGCGCGCCGGCCTGCACTGGCCGTGCTGGATGCGATCGGCGCAAGTCTGTCGCTACGCGGTGCGTCCATCGATATCGGCAGCGAGTTGGCCACCCCGGCGGGACGGATCACGCTGACCGCGACGGGCACTGGTGGCGACGTGCGCCTGCTGAATGGCGCGCGGCTTGACGCTTCCGGACGCTCGCTTGCATTTGGGTCCACCTTGGCGGCGGCGCCCGGCGGCAGCATCGAACTCAGCGCCGAGCAGGGCGATATCCGCGCTTTTCAGGGCGCGGAAGTCGATTTGAGCGGCGGCCTTGCCGGCGGCGATGCGGGCACGCTCGCGCTGCTCGCCGGGCAAGGTCAGGTGACGTTCCCGGTCAGCGGCGTACGCGCGGCGGCGGTGGCTGGTGCGCGACAGGGGCAACTGCGTCTCGACGTCGCGACGCTGTCCGCGCCCGACGCGCTGGGCGATCTGCTGGAAAGTTTCAGCGCCGAAGGCTTTACCGAGCGCCTGCAGGCGCGGGTGCGACACGGGGCGGTGGACATTGCCGCCGGGACCGTGCTCAAAGCGCACGGCATCGAGATCAGTGCCGACGACGGCAGCCTGAACCTCGCCGGCTTGCTCGACGCCCGCGGTAGCGAAGGCGGTCGCGTGCGGCTAGCGGCGGCCGACGAGATCACGCTGGCTGCCAGCGCGCGCGTGCTGGCCAACGCCACCGCGCGCGACGGACGCGGTGGCGTGGTTGAACTGCAGTCAGCCAGCGCCAGTGACGGTATGGTCGCCACCGGCGGCATTGCCTTGGCCGCGGGCAGCCAGATCAATACCGCCGCCGGGAGCGACGGCCTTGATGGCCGCCTGCATCTGCGTCTCCCGGAAGCCAGCGCGCTGTCGGTGCTGGACGGCGACCCGAGTAACGATCGCCTCCTGCTTGCAGGCACGCTGACGGGCGCGGGGGCGCAGGTGCTGGAAGGTTTCCGTGCTTACACCGATAACAGTCTCACGGCGGCCGACGTGCTGGCCGCCCCTGCCAACGCCCGCTACGCCGCGGCGCTTGCCTTCGTTGGCCAAACCGGCGCGCTGGAAACGGCGCTGGGCGCGAACGCGCAGACCAGCAATTTCCATATTCGTCCCGGCCTCGAAATCCGCAGCCCCTCCGATGACCTCAGCAGCAGCGCGAGCGACCTCACGCTGAATGCGATCTGGGATCTGTCGGCCTGGCGTTTCAGCGGCGAACCCGGCGTACTGACCCTGCGGGCAGCCGGCAACTTGCGCTTCAACGATATTTTGTCCGATGGCTTCAGCGGCACGCTGGATCTGGCGCGCGCTGCGAGCGGCGTTTCCCAACGCTGCAGCAATCCGCTGTCCTGCGCCGTGCGACCCACCGTACTCCCGACCCTGTTAGGCGACGAGTCCTGGTCTTATCGCCTGGTGGCGGGCGCCGATCTGACCGCGGCCGATGGCCGGGCGACGGTTGCGGCGCCCCTGATCCGGGCGGCGGGCCGCGAGGTGGGCAACCTGAGTCTCGCCGGGGGTACGGTCAGTGTGCCGCGCGTCAGCACCACCGCGCCGCTGGTGCAGCGCCCGGTCCTGAACGCTATCCGCACCGGTACCGGCCAAATCGAGCTCGCAGCGGCGGGCGATGTGACGCTGGAGAATCGCGCGGCGGTGATCTACACCGCCGGCAAGGACACCGGCGAAGGCATCCTGCTCGGCAGTCCTGCCCTGACTGGCGGGCGCGCCACCTTGCAGCAAAAACCCTATCCCACTCTGGGCGGGGACGTCTGGATTGGCGCGGGCGCTTCGATCAACGGCGTCGACCCGACGCTTGATTTTACGGCCTTCGACTTTGACGTTACCCCCTTCCCCAAACAGATGGTCAGCAGCTGGCTGCTGCGCCAGGGAGATGTGGCGCGATTCGATCTGGCGACCGGCTGGACGGTCGGTTTCGAATGGTTTGAGCAGGGCGTTGGCGCGCTGGGCGGCGGTCTGCTGGACGTCACGGCGGGTAAAGACTTCAACGACCTGTCGCTGTCGGTGGCCGCCTCGGGGCGTCAGATCGGCGGCACGACGGCGAGCACCAGCCGGGTGGAAGTCGTCGGCGGCGGACGCCTGAACGCCCTCGCTGTGGGCGACATCAAAGGCGGGGTGTTTTACGTCGGCAAGGGCGCCGGCGCGATCTACGCCGGCGGCGATGTGACTTACGCCCGGAACATCACGGCCGATTCAGACACGCCGCTACTGCCCTTGCTGGCCGAAGGTGACGCCAGCCTGAGCCTGACGGCCGGCGGCGCGCTGACCCTCGCGGGGGTCATCAACCCGACCTTCGTGGCGCAGGGGCCGGTACAGAAAAACGAAGGCGTCAACCAGACGCGCAACAGTCATTTCATTACCTATGGCGCGGCGAGCGCCGTGCAACTGACCGCGCGGAACGGTGACCTACGCCTGCAGGATGCCTCGGTGATTCGTCAGGGTGGCTTTGAAAACCGCTTTGGACTGGAAGCCGACGACCTCACGCTCCGCCTGTACCCGCCGCTGTTTGGAGCGACCGCCTTCCGCGGGTCCTTGACGGTTGACGCGGCCTTCACGCTTGCGCCGTCGCCGACGGGCAATATCAGCTTGCTGGCCGGCGATTCGGTGTTCCTGCAGCAGGCGGTGAATCTGTCGGACACCACGGCTGCCAGCTTGCCGACGGTCGAGAATCCGCGCTCGCTGGCCAGCGATGGCGTGTCGACCGAGGTCGCGCAATTGCAGCAGCAGATTTCACCCACGACGCCCAGCGCGGCACTTGCCCCGGTGCCGGTCCATCTGGGGCACGACGCCACGCCGGCGCGGGTGATTGCGCGTCGCGGCGACGTCACCAGCGGCGACGATGTGCAGTTGTTCCTCTCGCGCCCGGCCGAAATCTTTGCCGGACGCGATGTGTTCAATCTCAATCTGGTGATTGAACACACCGATGCGGCGGACGTCAGCAGCATCCAGGCCGGGCGCGACATGGTCTATCTCACGCCCCGCCTGCCCACCGACACTGCGCTGGGCGCGGCCGGTTCGCTTAACGCGACCCAGAACAGCGTGGCGGTCTGGGGCCCCGGTCGGCTGCTGGTCACGACGGGCGCGGCGCTCGATCTGGGCACAGCCGGCGGCGTGGTCTCGCGCGGGGACGAAATCAACGCGGCCCTGAGCGGCGAAGGCGCCAGCGTGTCGGTGTTCGCGGGCCTCGGCAGCGAGGGACTCGACCTGGACGGGTTTATGACGCGCTACTTCGCCTCGGGTAGCGAGTACCTGAGCGCGCTCCGCTTTGACGGCGAGCGCGGCGCGGCGGCACTGGCGAAACTCCGCGCCGCCTCGGCGGGCGCCCAACTGGGCCCGGTGCTTGATGCCTTCTTCACCGAACTCCAGCTCACCGGTCGCGCAGCAGCGAAGACGCTCACCCCGGACTACACGCGGGGCGATACGGCACTCAAGACCTTGCTGCCGGGCGAAGACTATGCGGGCGATCTGAATCTCTATTTCAGCCGCATCTTCACCACCCGCGGCGGCAACATCGACCTGCTGGCGCCCGGCGGCAGCATCAACGTGGGCCTCGCCACACCGCCGTCCAGTTTCGGTATCAGCAAGGCCGCCGGCGAACTGGGCATCGTGACCGAAGGCACCGGCGATGTTCGCGTCTACCTCAAGGACGACATGGACGTGAACGAGTCGCGCGTGTTTGCCGCCGACGGCGGCGACATCGTGGTGTGGTCGAACTTTGGCGACATCGACGCCGGTCGCGGCGCGCGCAGCGCGATTTCTGTACCCGGTAACGGCTTCCAGTTTGATAACGACGGCAAGCTGACCGTCTCGGTGCCGGCGCCGATTCAGGGCAGCGGGATTCGCGCGCTGACCACCACCCCGGGCCGTGCCTTTGGCAACGTCGATCTCGTCACGCCCCGCGGCGTGGTGAACGCCAGCGAGGCGGGTATCGAAAGTGCCGGCAACATCACCATCGCGGCGGTCGAGGTGCTGGGCTCGGAGAACATTAAAGCGGGTGGTGATTCGGTCGGCGTGCCGGTCTCCAGTGTTGGCACGGTGGGTGCCAGCGTGGGCGGCGCGGCCGGCGCGGCGAACGCGGCGTCCAAGGCGGCGACCCAGGACGCGGCCGGCGGCGAACGGGCACCACCGTCGGCCGGCATGGCAGCGCCGTCGATGTCGATTATTTCAGTTGAATTTTTGGGCTTTGGCGCGTGAGCGGGAGCAAATTGATGAGTGTGAACCTGCCCGTCGGCCCGGCTGTACGCGGCCTCCTGTGGCTAGCCTTGCTGGGCGGCGCGCAGCCGTCTCTTGCGGTGGAGCAGAGCGGCGCCGAAGTGGCTGCCGAGGCGGCGGCCGAAGTCTTCGATGTCTGGGAATACCAGGTCGAGGGCAACAGCTTGCTGCCCGTGCAGGACATCGAGCGCGCGGTTTATCCACATCTGGGCGAACGCAAGACCATCGACAACGTCACCGCTGCCCAGCAGCAACTGGAGGCGCTCTACCACAGCCGCGGCTACGGCACGGTGCTGGTGGATATTCCGGAACAGGACGTGGTCGGCGGGGTGATCCGGCTGAAGGTCACCGAGGCGACGGTCGGGCGTTTAAGCGTTACCGGCTCACGTTACTTCTCGCTGGGGAAAATCAAATCCGGCGTGCCGTCGCTGGCTGAAGGTAAGGCACCGCATTTACCCACCGTGCAGGCGGAGTTGGCGACGCTCGCCAATGTCTCGCGGGATCGCAGCATCACGCCGGTGCTGAAGCCCGGCAAAACGCCCGGCAAGCTGGAAGTCGAACTGAAGGTCAAAGACGAGCTACCGGTGCACGGCAGCGTTGAGATCAACGACCGCTACAGCGCCGACACCACGCGCATCCGGATAAGCGGCAGCCTGAGCTACGACAACCTCTTCCAGCGCGGCCATAGCATTGGTGTGTCCTATCTGGTGTCGCCGGAAGACCCGGACGAAGTTGAAGTGCTCTCGGGCAATTACCTGTGGCGCTTTGCCGGCAATAACCATCTGCTGTCGCTGTATGCCGTGCGTTCGAACAGCAATATCGCGACCGTCGGCACGCTGGGTGTGGTGGGCAACGGCACCATTGCCGGTCTGCGCTACACCATTCCGCTACGTCCGCAGGGCAACTATTTCCAGAGCGTCACGCTGGGCTTCGACCATAAGGATTTCGGCGAGTCGATTGGTCTGCAGGGCAATGACAGCGTCAACACGCCAATCACTTATTCGCTGTTTAACGTCGGCTACAGCGGCACCCACTACGGCGAGCAGACGGTAAGCCACTACGACGCCACGCTAAATTTTGGGCTCCGCGGACTGGGCAATACCGCGAAGGAGTTTGAACGCAAACGTTTCCGCGCCCTGCCGGATTTTGCCTATCTGCAACTGTCGGCCGACCACGAACGACCGCTCTACGCCGGTCTGCGGATATTCGGGAAGTTGGCGGGGCAGGCGAGCAATTCGCCGCTCATCAGCAATGAATCCTATGCCGCGGGTGGCGTGGATTCGGTGCGCGGGTATCTGGAATCAGAAAAGCAGGGCGATGACGCCCTGAGTGCGAGCCTTGAACTGCGTTACCCGGAACTCCGGCCGGCCGGCTGGAACTGGCTGAAACACGCCGAGCTGTTTGCCTACACCGACGCGACCGGACTGCGGATTCGGCGCGCGCTGCCCGGGGTAAAAGAGACGGTGCTGCTGTGGAGCACCGGGCTCGGCCTGCGTCTGACCGGCTTTGAGACAGTGAACGCGCTGCTGGTCTGGGGCCATCCGCTGCGCGATTCAGAGCGCACCCGGGCGGGCGACGACCGGGTGCATTTCAGTCTCGGCTACGACTTCTAGGCTCACGGCATTTCGTCATCTTTATGTCATCCGCTTGTCACAGTTCCGCCTAACCATAGGCCTACCTTGAAGTAGAAATCGCGTGGAAAACACTTCACCCATGTCCCGAATCGCTGCGCTCGCCGCCTGTCTTCTGCTGCTCTCTGCCAACGCCATGGCCTGGTGGAACGGCGAGTGGTCGTACCGCAAGGCCATCACCCTCGACACCACCCCGGCCGGCGCCAATATCGAGCAGGACCTGCCCGACGTGCCGGTATTGCTTCGGCTGCACACAGGAAATTTCACACATTTTCTGGATCTCTCTGATGGCGGTGCGGATATTTCACTGATCGCAGGCGACGATCAGACGCCGCTGGCCTACCACATCGAGAAACTCGACGTGGTCAACGAACTTGCTTTCATCTGGGTCAAGCTGCCGCAAGTTAAAGGCAAGTCTGGACCGGCGCCCATCGCTGGCAGCGAGGCCGAGGGGCAGGCCGCCGACGGCAGTAACAAGCTCTATCTGTATTTTGGCAACCCGAAGGCGGTGAGGACGGGCACTGCTGCGGCGACCTACGGGGCAAACGCCGCGCTGGTCTATCACTTCGATGAGGCCAGCGGGGTGCCGACCGATCGCGGCCCGGCCGCGCTGCCGGCACCGGGTTTTAACGGTCAGCCGAATCCGGCGTCGCTGATTGGCGCCGGCGTGCGCTTCACGGGCAGCAGCCAACTCAAGATTGAAGATGCCCCGGCGCTGGCCCTGAATCCTGCCCAGGGCTGGGGTTTCCAGACCTGGGTCAAAATTGACACCCCGCAGACCAACGTCTTCTTGTTCGACCGCCAAAACGGGACGCAGCGCCTGAGCGTTGTGCTGAACGGCACCGCGGCGAAACTCCAGTACACCGCCGGCGACGGCACCGCCGCCGAGACTGCGGAGGTCCCGCTGACGCCCGCCGCCTGGCACCACGTGGCAGTCAGCAGCTCGAACGGCCAGTTCACGCTGTATGTGGACGGCGTGCCGGCCGGCAACTTCACCGCCGCCGCCGAGACCCTGACCGGCGCAATCAGCGTGGGCGCGGCGCTGGACGCCAGCGCCGGCCTGACCGGCGAGCTCGACGAACTCCGCATCTACAACACGGCACCCAGCGCCGAAGCCGTCCGCTTCGCGGCAGTGACCGAAGGTGTCGACGTCAAAGGCATCACTTACCTGGCCGACGAAGGCGTGGATGCGGAAGGCGCCGGCGAGGCGGGCGAGGGGCATTCGTCGTACTTCGGCATCATCCTCAATCAGGTGTTCGGCAACGATCAGGCGATTATCGAGCAGGCCGTGATCGGGCTCTGCGCAGTGATGGCGCTGATTGCCTTCGCGGTGATGATCCTGAAGCAGGTTTACCTGATGCGCTGTCGCACGGCGACCGCGCGTTTTCTGGAAGCCTACGAGACGCTTGGCGTCGATGACGGGGCAGGCATCGACGGCCTCTACGAGCGCGCCGGGCTCTACAGCCAGTCACCGCTGTTCCGGATTTATCGCCAGGGCATCAACGAGATTCGGCGCCGTACGCAGGCTGGCGCGGCCGTACAGGTTAACCAGCGCGCGCTGGTGGCCATCCGCGCGGCGCTGGATGCGGTGATGATCCGCGAAGGCCAGCGGCTCAACGCCCAGATGGTCTTGCTGACCATCGCTATCTCCGGCGGCCCCTTCATCGGCCTCCTGGGCACGGTGGTCGGCGTGATGGTGACCTTCGCTGCGATTGCGGCTTCTGGCGACGTGAACATCAATGCTATCGCGCCCGGCATGGCGGCCGCGCTGCTCGCGACTACCGCCGGCCTCGCGGTCGCGATCCCCTCGCTCTTTGGCTACAACTATCTGGGCTCGAAAGTGAAAGAACTCTCGGCGGACATGCACGTATTCGCCGACGAATATCTGGCCCGGATCAACGAACTTTACGGCGAATAGGCAGCGATACCCATGGCCAGCGCCGGTCCAGAAGACAACGAACCATACGACGACATCAACATCACGCCGATGCTCGATCTGGCGTATGTGCTGCTGATCATTTTCATCATCATGACCACCGCGAGCGTGCAGGGCATCAAGGTCAATTTGCCGCAGGCAAGTTCGGCGCCTAGCCTTGCCAAGCCCAAAACCAAGGCGGTGACGATCACCGCCGAGGGCCAGATTTATCTGGACACCTATCCGGTGTCGCTGGAGGAACTGGAACAACGTCTCAGCCAGTTCAAGGCGGCCGACCCCGAACTGCCGGTCGTGGTTAAAGGCGACGCCGCCGTGCAGTACCAGAAAGTGATGGAAGTGCTGGACATGCTCGGGCGGCTTGAAATTACGCAGCTGGGTCTGGTGACCCAGAAGCTGGTGAAATGAATTTTGGCCCAGCGGGATCACGACGAACCGGAAGCCAGAAACTGGCGGCCGCTGGCCATCGGCTTGCTGGTGGGTTGTGCACTGGTGGCGCTGATTATCTACGGCGCGCTGCGTTTGATGGCGAACTCGAAAACGTCGCCGCCGCCGCGCGAGCAGCAGATCATGATC
>Ga0255092_1000219_pt1 | contig 25587 bp, 12 predicted proteins | sample Colum_Yuk_RepC_8_2_FD_188454 | JGI IMG/M metagenome (GOLD analysis project Ga0255092, IMG submission 188454) | Freshwater microbial communities from Columbia River, Oregon, United States - Colum_Yuk_RepC_8d | ecosystem: Environmental > Aquatic > Freshwater > River | place: USA: Oregon...
TCTCCCTGAATCCACCTCTGAGATTTCTTTCCGGACGCGGCCCCGTTGCCACAGAAGACCTACCCATCCTCGAGCAAGACATCCTCAGGCTGCTGAGCCGGTTTCCCGACGAAAGCGGCCCCACCGGCGCCCTTGCGAGGGGCCTGGTTAGCTCGCTCGCCAGCTCGCTCACCGACTTGGCGGACCTCTCAACCAGATTCCTGGTCCAGGTCGCCTCCGACGGGTTGGTGTGGATGTCCATGTGTCTCACTTCTGTTTGAAATTCTTCCCGTTGCCGGGTTCGTCACCGTCGTCTCGACACCCTCTCAAAAGCCGAATTGCTTCTGCGGGAGCTCGGTTCTCTTCGCTCGGATCGTTAAGTTTCCGGAAATCACCCCGTTCCTTCCAACGACCCAGTTCCAAAACAGCACTCTCCATCACACGACAAAGCCGTACGGTTCTTCCATAAAAACGCCTCCCCACTCCGACGCTGTGGGCTCTTCCAAAACCCACCTCAGGAAGTGCTCGTTGAACGCCTCCCGAACGGAGCCCAGCAGCCGCGCCAGATCTGTCTACTTTCGAGCAAAACATCCTCAGGCTGCTGAGCCGGTTTCCCGACGAAAGCGGCCCCACCGACGCCCTTGCGAGCGGCCTAATCAGCTCGCTCACCAGCTCGCTTACCGACTTGGCGGACCTCTCAGCCAGATTCCTGGTCCAGGTCGCCTCCGACGGGTTGGTGTGGATGTCCATGTGTCTCACTTCTGTTTGAAATTCTTCCCGTTGCCGGGTTGCTGACCGTCCTCTCGACGCACTCCCAAAAGCCGAATTGCTTGTGCGAGAGCTCGGTTCTCTTCGCTCGGATCGATGGGTTGTATCGATGGGTTATCAGGGCTTGCTCAGGTCTCCGAAAAAACAGCCACTGGGTTCACCCCATCCGTCACTCACGGGATCCGTAAGATTTTTTGAAGAAGCCATGCCCCCTACGGGTGGCCTTTGTTCCTGAGGGGTCCCGTCGCTTCAGGCGGGATGGTTCACGGCAGCGGAACTAGCGGTGGAGCCGGAACGAGAAACACGAGCGATTCGGCCAGGTTGGTGGGCGTGGGCAGACACAACCCACCAACCCGGACCGGATCACTCAGCGGAATTAGCCGAGCAGTCGAAGGACGCTCTGCGAGCTGGAATTGGCCTGTGACAACATGGCCGTACCGGCTTGAACCAGAATATTGAACTTCGCAAAGGTGGTACTCTCCGCGGCCACATCCACGTCCTTGATGCGGCTGTTGGCGGCCGTGAGGTTGTCCTTCAACGTACCCAACTGCTCTTGATACATCGACAGAGCCGATTGGTTGGCTCCCACCTTCGCCCGTTGCGAGGCCAACTCATTGAGGGCATCTTTCACCTTGCCCAACGCGGTAGTCGCGAGCGTCGTCGTGGTGATATTGCAAGTCCCGGAGTTGGTAGCGTTGGTGAACGTCGCTGATGTCAGGTCGCACGCCGTGTAGTTGAAGGTGTTCGCCTCGCTATCAATGGTCACACCAAAACCAGTGCTACCAAACATGCTGACACCGTTGAAATCGCGTTCCGAAGCCTTGGTGACGAATTGCTGCAGGTTGGCGAACTCGGTGTTGTAGAGGGAGCGGTCGGTGTTGCTCTTGGTTTCGTCCAGGGAGAGCATTGCGAGTTCACCCAATCGATCCAGGGCCTTGGAAACCTTCTTCAGATAGCCGTCCTGGGTCTGGGAGAAGGACAAGGCGTTGCCGACGTTGTCTTCCGCAGCCGATAGACGATTGAGCTGTGCGTCGAGTCGCAAGGACACGGCGAAGCCACCGGCGTTGTCTGCGGGATTTGCCATCTTCGAGCCTGAGGACAGGCGTGCGAGGGAGGCGGTGAGACCCTTGTTCGTCTCCATCAAGTTGCGGGAGGCGGTGAGGGCGCTGACGTTTGTTTTGATGACCATAACTCTATCCGTGAGTTGAATCCCCTTTCGGAGACCCGTTGACTGCTCGCGACATCCATGTCGCGGATGAAACTTTCCCGTCCTTGGGAGGCGTTCATCAGTTCATTACTGAGCCCTCCAGAGATTTTTTCGGCCTCTGGTATCCGATGTCTTGCGACACCTAATTCATCGGAAAGAACTGAGAATACCTGAGGTTTTTGATGATTTATTTTTTGGCAGGGTCTTTTTCATACGCGGTCGGAAGCGTTGGCGTGGCTCTGTTTTCAAGCCGATGATTGACCGAAACAGTCGCTTCTCCGCAGGGTCCGGACATGCCTCTGCGAACTCCATTTTTCGGTCTGATTCTGATGCTGCTGCTGGCGGGTTGCGCCGGTCATTCCACCGTGTCCACGAAGCGGCCAATCCGCGCCCTGCTCATCACCGGTGGATGCTGCCACAATTACGCGCTGCAAACCTTCGCGCTGACCAACGCCCTGGCCCGACACGCACACGTGGAATGGACCGTCGTCAACGAAGGCGGCAGCGGCACACGGGCTGAGATCCCTCTGTACGACCAACCAAACTGGGCCAAGGGCTACGATGTGGTGGTGCACAACGAGTGCTTCGCCGACACACAGTCACCCGACTACATCCAACGCATCACCCGCGCGCATGAGGCCGGAGTTCCCGCGGTGGCCATTCACTGTGCCATGCACACCTATCGAGCCGCAGGCATCGACGAGTGGCGCAAGTTCCTGGGGGTCACCAGCCGGCGGCACGATCACCAGAGCCGGTATCCGGTGAAGAAGGTGGCCGCCGAGCATCCCATCTTGAAGGGCATGCCCGAGGATTGGGTCACGCCCAAGGATGAACTCTACGTCATCGAGAAGATGTGGCCCGGCGCAACCCCTCTGGCCACCTCGGTGAGCGAGGCCGACGGGAAATCGTATCCGGTGGCCTGGGTCAACGGGTTCGGCAAGGCCCGGGTCTTCGGGACCACCTTCGGCCACTCCGACGCCACCTTTCAGGACCCGGTTTTCCTAGAAATGCTCAGCCGCGGATTCCTGTGGGCCGCCGGCACCAGCAGCCTGGCGGACCGACGCTGACCGGTCTTCAGCCCGGCAGCAGGGCTTCATGGCGACCGTCTGGTCCGAGTCGAGTGCTGCGTCGGATGGCCTTGGTGATCACTCGCTTGGCCTGTTCCACGGAGACATGCAGCGAGTGGCCCAAAGCGAGGTAGGCAGCGATGGCGGCCGAATAGGTGCAGCCCGTGCCGTGGGTTGAAACTCCCGGGACAAACGGAGCTCGAAACACCCGTTCCTCCTGACCATCCCACAGGACGTCTGTGGCCTGGGGCACATCTCGAAGGTGCCCACCCTTGACCAACACAGGAATGCCCCAACGCCCATGAATACCACGGGCCGCCCATCTGAGATCGTCCACCGATTGCAATGGCCGCCCGAGGAGTGCTGCGGCTTCGTCGAGGTTCGGGGTCACCAGCGCGGCCAAGGGCAACAGCCGATCTTGCAGTGCGCGCATGGCATCTGGACGCAGCAAGCGGGCTCCACTGGTTGCGATCATCACTGGATCCACCACCAAGGGAATCCCCGGATGGCGGGCAAAGGTCTCGACCACGGTTCGGATGATGCCGGCGTTGAACAGGATCCCGGTCTTGGCCGCAGCCGGAGGCAATTCTCCGGTGAGCGTTTCCAACTGACGGGCCACGAACGCGGCGGGAACAGCATGGACACCGGCCACTCCCGCCGGCGACTGCGCCGTCAAGCAAGTCACGGCACTGGTGCCATGGACACCCAAGGCGGCGAACACCTTGAGATCGGCCTGGATGCCTGCCCCACCGCCACTGTCGGAACCCGCCACCGTCAATACCACCGGTCGATACGCGCCTCGATGCTTCATGGACTTCAGCGTGAAAGGCTTCGCCACTCTTGCAAAGGCCATAGGCCGTCATCCCGACAGGCAGCCCGAGGAAATGCCCCGAGGAATGGCCCGAGACTTTGACAAATCCATGCTCAGGCTTCAGCGTGGCCGCGGCAGGAGGGCTTGCCAACCCAGACATCCATCATGCAATTCCGAATTGTTTCTTCCCGGAACCGGACCCGTGCTTCCGCCGGTGTCACCTTGCTCATCGTTCTGGCCTGCGGCCTCTGTGGTTTGGTGGCCTACCAGTGGTACCGCGATGCGGACCTCCGAATGCAAATCGCCGAGCGCAACAAGCAAATCAACGGCCTCAATGAGCAGAAGCACGAGGTCGAGGTGACCGGCAAGCGCGTCGAAGAGGAACTCAAGCGCGTCGAGCAGCTCAAGGAACGTCTGACCGAGCAGGACAAGACCAACAAGGTGGAGCTGAGCCGCACCAAACGTGAACTGTCGGAAATGACCGTGAAGTGGGAGCGCGCCACCAAGCAAGGCGACGCCTACAAGTCGGCCTACGACAAGATGGCCACCGACATCAAGGCCCAGAACGAGAGCATGAAGAAGCTCAATGAGGCCTACGTGAACGCCGTGGCGGTCAACAAGGATACGATCGAGAAGTACAAGAAGCTCGCCACCGACTGCGAAGACCTCAATGGCCGCTACAACAAGCTCTTCGAGCAGGCCGAGAAGCTCCAGCAGGCCCTCAACGCGCAGGCGGCCGAGAAGAAGTAGGGCCAAGGTCCCTAGAGAACCAAAATTCGGCTCCGGCGGAGTTGGACCTCAAGGGTAGGCTCAGTACTTTGCCATGACCCTTTGCCATCACGTTCTCAGGGGTGGCGGGCGGCCAAAAGGCTGATCAATCGAATTCCCACCACCACCGCGACGCCCAGCAGGAGCAATCCGCTGAACTGGGAAAGACGGCGGAGCGCCAAGGGAGAAATGGAATCCCGGTGCCGGGTCACACCCCATCCCAACAACAAAAACCACAGCAACGCCCCGGAAGCCACCCCTCCCACGAAGGATTGTTTGCACATCCAGTTGTCGGTGAGCCAATCCCGTGAGAGCAGCATCGCCGTCACGGTGATCCACAGCAGGAGAATGCCGGGGTTTCCCAGGACCCGAACAAAACCCGTCCAGAAACCCGTGTGCGGGTGAAAGCGCTGTTCCATGAGTTTGACCCCCTTGGCCTCTCCCGGAATCGGAACGCCTCGCAAGTACTTGATGCCCAGCCAGAGCATCAGGATGAAACTCACCAGTTCCATGGTGGCCCGGAACAGTCGGGATCCGAACAGGGCATCGAATCCGGCGAAGGCGACCGCGCAGTAGATGGCTTCCATCATCACTGCACCCATCCCCACAAACAACGTCCACCGAAACCCTCGATGCCCTCCCTCGGCCAGGATGGTGGCATTCACAGGCCCTCCCGGAACACTGGCCGCGAACCCGGAGATCCCGCCCAGCAAGGCTGCCGACACCATGGGCCAAGGATCACTCATGCAGTGTGAAAAAAGCGCGGTGGGTCAAGCGGGCGGGCAGAGCTCGTCGTCCTCGTCATCCACCTCGATCTCCCGCTGCATCCGGCGCGAGATGAAGGGCCGGATGAAGCCGTAAACGAGATAGGCTGTGCAAACCAGCGGCGAGACAATCGGCAGCAATTTTTGCCACAACAGAATGAACAGCGCGGTGACCATGACGATCACGATGGTCTTCACGAAGGGCTTCTGGGTGCGCCAATCCAGCTTCTTGAAGGTGGGATACTTCACTTCACTGACCATCATCACCGAGAGGAAGACCAGGATCACCGGCAACGCATAACGCCAATAGCCCACCCGGAAGTTCTTCTCGTCCCACCAGATCAGGAAAAGCGTAAGGGAAGCGACCATCCCGGCGGCCATGGGAATGGGAAATCCCATGAAATGACTACCACCGCCGGAACCCGACATGGCCGCCAGACAATTGAATCGCGCCAGGCGGAAGGCTCCGCAAATCACGAACAGCGCCGCAATGAACCATCCGACCTCCTTGTGATTGATGAACACATCGGCCAACACCACTCGGTGAACCAGGAAGGCCGGTGCAACCCCGAAGCTCACGATGTCGGCCAAGGAGTCGAACTCACGGCCGAAAGGGCTCTCAAACCCACCCATTCGCGCCACACGGCCATCCAAAAGGTCCAGGATGCAGGCTACCAGAATGCACAGGAGCGCCATCTTAACCTCATGATAGCCGGAAGTGGCGTTGAGGTCGGCCTCGACGATCTTGGTCAGCGCCAGAAAACCACAGAACAAGTTGCCCGCCGTGAAGAGATTGGGCAGCAAGTAGATCTTGAGCTTTTCGGGCTCCTCGGCCGGCTTTTTATCGGATGGGAGGGAGGCGCTCATGGCGGAATCAACTCCCCATCCGAGCTACCACGGTTTCTCCACCCACGACGCGGTCGCCCAAGGCCACCGTGATCTGGGACTGCAACGGCAGGTAGATGTCTACCCGAGATCCAAACTGGATCAAACTCACTCGCTCGCCCTTGGCCACCGTGTCGCCCACCTGAACCCAGGGGACGATGCGTCGGGCGATGAGGCCCGTGATCAATTTGATGGCCACCGGACCGCAGGCAGGCTCAGAAGTCTGGAACCCGATGAGCACGTTTTCATTCAAGGCGGCGGACTCGAGCTTCAGCGCGTTGAGGAACTGGCCTGCCGTATGCCGGACCAACGTGACCGCGCCGGCCACCGGGGCCTGCTGCACGTGGACATTGAAGACCGACAGAAAGATGGAAACCCGCCGACAGCGACCGCCCATCACCGAGGGTTCATCCGTTTCATCGATCACATCCACCGTGCCGTGGCCGGGCGAAACGATCAGCCCATTGCCTACCGGAACCTGGGCGTCCGGATCGCGGAAGAAATATCCGGCGAAGAGGGCAAAGCCCAACAAGAGACCGGTCAGACTGATAACTCCGGGAATCAACAGTCCCGGAACGAGGAAGCGATTGATGGCGATCAGCAAGAATCCGAGGACCCAATAGATCCCCAGTGCCCGAATCATCATCCGACGAAAGGCGGCCTTGGCCTTCCCTTTGTGTTTCACGGACAAGAGCCTAGAGGCGGGCACCGACCGAGGGAAGCATCCAGATAGACCCCTTCATCCCCGGCGGAAGCGCTGTCCTGCGGCCTGCCTGGATACCCAACACCGTCGTTGGTTTCGATGGTTTCCTGATGCTCCGGCGGCTGGGTGGGCGTAACCTCCTCGGTGTCGATGCCGACCGCGGACATTCTCCCCACTCACACGCCTGCGTTGTTTCATCAGGCGGTGCTTCAGACTGCCGAACTGCTGCGCTCAGGACGCGTTGCCGCCATTCCCAGCGAGACCGTTTATGGTTTGGCCGCCAATGCCTTCTCTCCAGAAGCCGTCGCCGGCATTTATCGGGCCAAGGGAAGACCTTCCAACAACCCATTGATTGTCCACGTGGCCACGGCCGCCATGGCCAGGGCCTGTGCATCGGATTGGCCTGCATTGGCCGAAAAACTGGCCGGACAATTCTGGCCGGGACCGCTGACTCTGGTTGTCCCCAAATCGTCGCGAATTCCGGATATCGTCGCCGCGGGTGGCTCGACCGTTGGCCTCAGATGGCCCTCCCACGCTTTTTTTCAGTCCGTGATCCGGGAATGTGGATTCCCGTTGGCTGCCCCCAGCGCCAACCCGTCGGACCAACTCTCCCCCACGACCGCGGAACACGTCATCGCCGGACTCGGGGAACGGATACCGCTCATTGTGGATGCTGGGGCCTGCGCGGTGGGCATCGAGAGCACGGTGGTGGATGTCACCGGTGAGCGTCCTCGAATCCTGCGGCCAGGCATCATTTCCGCCGAACAAATCTCCCAAGCGACGGGCGTTGGCACGGAGGATCCGCAAACTTCGCCAGCGGGAACCCTTCGCAGTCCCGGTCAACTCAGTCGCCATTACTCGCCCAAGGCTCGATTGGAAGTGTGGTCCTGGCAGACGGATGGCGAACTCAAGGCTCGACTGGCGGATCGTCTGATCCCTGCCGACCACGTGTTCGTCCTCTCCCATTCCCGGGTTCCTACAGAACCCATTCCAGCACAGGTGTCGTTCATCCCCGACGATCCCGAGGCCTTTGCCCGCGCCCTCTACGGCTACCTGCATCAATGCGATGACCGTGGAGCAGCATTGGTGGTCATCGAACAACTCCCCCCAGGATCCGCCTGGGATGGCATCCGGGATCGCCTCCAAAGGGCCTCCGCATCTGACGGACGTAGCAGCGCTCGGTAGCAACAGTCCGGCAGGATGGCGTCCCTGGGGGGCCGGGTTCGGGGACAGGAGTCCCCGATGGCCTCCGTCACGGGATGGACAACACCTTCAGGCGCCAGAATCGCGCGGGGGCCGCCTCATCGATCGGGATCGTCACTGGTACAGCCAAATCCCGCCCATTGCCTGTCACGTTGATGGCCGTGGGAGTCCAGACTCCGAATGTGGTGGCGTTTTCAACCTGAACCACGGCTCCAATCGGCGCACGCACTTCAAGGGTGATCGAAGATCCATTGAAGGATTTGACCCCGAGGGTGGACTTCTCGCCGATGTTGATGCGCACCGACACCAAGCCGGAATCCGCAAATCCGTCGTTCACCCGATAGGTGAAGGAGTCGGACCCGACCGCGTCGTCATTGGATTGATAAATCCAATTCGCGCCGGACCCACTCAATGTCCCCTGCTTCGGCTGCGAGACCAACTTGTAATTGAGGGCATTCTGATCGGCGTCAAACCCGACCAAGGTAACCGGCACCGATGACCCTTGGGTCACCTTGACAGACTGAGCCAGAGCGACCGGAGCATCTTGCACCGGGTTCACCCGGATGGACACGGTCACCTGACCCGAGTCCAACTCGCCGTCATTCACCCTGTAGGTGAAGCTGTCCGTTCCGTGGAAGTCGGGTTTTGGAATGTAGTCACGACGGTTCCCTTCTCCGATGAGCGTGCCCGATACGGGCGGGCGCACCACCTTGTAGGTAAGAGCGGACCCTTCCAGATCCACACCCATGAGCGTCAATGAGACGGTCGTATCTTCGTCGGTCACTGCCGAAAACGCCACAGCTATCGGGGCATCATTCACCGATGTAACCCGGATGGACACCGTGACCTGGCCCGAGTCCAACTCGCCGTCATTCACCCTGTAGGTGAAGCTGTCCGTTCCATGGAAGTCGGGTTTTGGAATGTAGTCACGACGGTTTCCCTCTCCGATGAGCGCTCCGTGGACGGGCTGCCGCATCACCGTGTAGGTGAGGGAAGACCCTTCCGAATCCAAACCCATCAGCGTCAACGGGAGGACCTTGTCTTCGTCGGTCACCACCGAAAAGGCCCCGGCGATCGGGGCATCATTGATCGGGTTCACCCGGATGGTCACCGTCGCCAAACCCGAATCCAACTCCCCATCACTCACCTTGAAGGTGAAACTATCCGTTCCATTGAAATCCAGATTGGGAACGTATTGGCGAATGGCTCCTTCCCCAAGCAGCACGCCTCTGCTGGGCTGGCGTACCACCATGTAAGTCAGATCGGACCCTTCCAAATCCACACCATTGAGCGTCAATGAGACGGCCGTATCTTCATCGGTCACCGCCAAAAACGCCCCGGCTATCGGGGCTTGATTGACGGGTGTCACCTGGATCGTGACAGTTCCCACTGATGAATCGGTCGAGCCATCATTGGCCTTGAAGGTAAAGCGATCGGTGCCAGAAAAGCCCCATTTCGAAAGGTAGACCAAATCAGACCCGCTGCCCGTCAATCGGCCGTGGTTCGGCGCCGAAACAATGCTGTAGAACAACCGGTCGGAATCAATATCCGTGCCGACCAATTCCAACTTCACTGGAGCCCGGTCCGCGGTGACCGCCGACACATCACGCACCACGGGGGCATCGTTCACCGGATTGATGACGACCCGCACGGTCGTCTCAGAAGATTCGCTGATTCCGTCACTGACCCGGAACGTAAACTTATCCACGCCCGTCTCGTTGGCTCCCGGCCGATAAGTCACCTGATCACCGATGGGTGCCATGAGAGTGCCCTTAACGGGAGCCTTGACGATCTTGTAGGTCAGGAGAGCCCCCTCGGCATCGAAGCCTCGAAGCGTGATCACCTGCTCCGTGTCTTCGGTGGCCGAGACCACTTGGCTTCCGGCCACCGGAGGGTCATTCACGGCGGCCACTGTCACCAAAAAGGTCTGCACGGGACTCCGGTCCACGCCTCCATCGGCGGTGCCGCCGTCATCCAGTGCGGACACCTCCACCTTGGCGGTGCCATTCGCATCCGAAGCCGGTGTGAAGGTCAGAGTCCCATCCGCACTGATCGCGGGCGCTATCGCAAACAGCTCCGGATTCAATATCACGTTGAGCACCAGCTTCACCGTCTGAAGAGACTCATTGGCGGGACCCGGGGAAATTTGCGTCGCAAACCCCTCCACGGAGGTGAACGTATCCTCGACGGCATTCACAACAAAGTCCGACACCACCACGGGCGTCGTATTGTCTCCAACCACGTTGGTCGACTTCGGGATCTCAAAGCGGGGGGCGTCGTTCACCGAAATGATCGACAAGGCGACGGTGACCGTTTCCGAATCCTGGCCCGAGGCAGTCACCTTGTAGGTAAAACGATCGGATCCATGCTCTTTCGGATTCGGGGTGTAAGTTCGAGCGGATCCGCTCCCACTCAAGACGCCCTTGGTCGGCGGTTGCACGACCGTATAGGTCAGTGGCGCTTTCTCGACGTCCGAACCCACCAGAGTGATTCCCTGAGCCATATCCTCGGTCAAGGTCACCGATTGAGCCAAAGCGATCGGGAGATCATCGACCGCGGCGATGACCATCGTGACGGTGGTCAATGTGGAGAGAGACAACCCATCCGAGCCTCGGACCGTGAAACTCCGGACCCCGTTGTCATCCTTCGCCGGATCATAGATCAGTTGATCCAGGAGATTGGCCGGAATGATTTGACCAGCAAACACGGGGGTTCCGTCCCATTTCAGCACACCGGTCTTGGGCAATGTGGTCACCGTCAGGCTGTCAAAAGGATCCCCTTCCAAGTCTGAATATTGGGCGCTGAACAAGGACTCGCTGAGACTCATCCGCTCGTCTTCTTTTCCAGACACCACAAATCCATTGAGAATCGGGGCATCATTGACCGACAAAACCTCAATATAAACCGTGGCCACTTCGGAATCCGAAGTCCCGTCATTCACCTTGAAGGTGAAGGTGGCGTCTCCGTTGAAATTGTTCACCGGAATGAAGGTCAGATTGGCTCCAGTCCCGGACAGCACCCCGGATTTCGCATCAGGCTGGGAAACGATGGAGTAAGTCAACGGGTCGCCCTCGTTGTCGATCGCCTGCAACGGAATGGTGACCGGCAAATCCTCGAGCACCGTGATGGACATGCTCGACGCGACGGGACCATTTCCTCCTGCCAAGGCCGAGAGGCCCGCAAGAAAAAACATCATAACCACCATGAGGCTTGCTGGCACTTTTCCGAGGGTTGGAAGAGTTCGCTGCCAAATTCCCGGAATGGAAGCAGTGGATGCTTTCTTGGAGGTCATACGGTTCTTTTCGACGGGATGATCTTGGGTTGACTAAAAATCCTTCATTCCGGCCCTCTAGCCATCTATGAGGGGAGATAGAATAAAGATAAGTTCTACAGTGGGACTGAAAAACAGTTTGTCCCACAAAAAAGCGCGTCCGGAGGTTTCCCTCTCGGACGCGCGCGTTTTTATAAAGCTCAGTTTGCCCGAGACCCGCTCACTTAAGGTGTCGAAAGAACCTTCAGGCGCCAGAACCGCTCCGGAACGGCCGGATCGATGGGGAAATTCACCGGCACCGGAATATCCCGTCCGCGACCCAGGACCTGGATGGCCGTTGGAGTCCAGATTCCCAGCGAGGAACCGCTTTCAATCTCCAGCAAGGCTCCGTTCGCCCCGCGCACCTCGAAGGTGATCGCAGATCCGTCGAAGGCTTTGACTCCCATCGTCGACTTCTCGCCGATGGAGATCCGCACGGTCGCCAATCCAGAATCCATCAACCCATCGTTCACCCGATAGGTGAAACGATCGGATCCCGCGGCGTTGTCGTTGGCTTGATAACTCAGATTAGGCGGTGTCCCTGTCAATACACCCTGACTTGGCTGCGTAACCACCTTGTAGATGAGTGGATCTTGGTCTCCGTCATACCCCGCCAAGACGACCGCCATCGAGGCTCCCTGAATCACTTTCAGGGACTGGGACTGGGCAATGGGTGCATCAGCTACTGAGTTCACCCGTATGGACACCGTCGCCTGACCCGATTCCAACGCACCGTCACTCACCGTGTAGGTGAAGCTGTCAGTGCCATTGAATTCGGGGTTCGGGAGATATTGCCAATGGTCTCCATCGCCATTCAACGATCCATTGACGGGCTGGCGCACCAATTTGTAGGTCAACGTTGTACCCTCTGGGTCGAAGCTCTGCAGTGTGATCTCCACCCTGGTATCCTCATTGGTGTTCACCGACACCGTGCCTGCCACAGGAGCATCGTTCACCGGCAACACCGAGATCGACACCGTAGCCAGAAGGGAGTCGGCGGTTCCATCATTCACCTTGTAAGTGAAGCTATCGGTACCCGACACGTTGTAGTTCGGCACATACACCAGATTCGGGGCGGTCCCAGTCAGCTCGCCCTGAGTCGGTCCGGTCACCACCGTGTAAGTCAGCGGGTTGGCATCCACATCGCTGGCAACCAGCACGATGGCCATAGGCACGTCTTCGTCCGTGGTCACCGACTGACCTGACGCCACGGGCAGGTCGTTCACCGCCGCCACGACGATCGTCACCGTTGCCACACCCGACTCCAACGTGCCGTCACTCACCTTGAAGGTGAAGTTGTCGGCTCCGTTGGCGTTCAACGTGGGCGTGTACACCAGGTTGGGAGCCGTACCGCTCAAGGTTCCGAGCGTCGGCGGACGCACCACCGTGTAGGTCAGAGCAGAGCCTTCCGCATCAAACCCGATCAGCGTGATGGCCTGGGCCGTGTCTTCCGCCACCGTCACAAACTGCGTTCCGGCTACCGGAGCGTCATTCACTCCTGTCACTGCGATCTTGAAGCGCTTCACGGCGCTGCGATTCAAGCCCCCGAAGTTGGTCCCGCCGTTGTCTTGGGCATACATCTCAACCAACGCCGTACCGAACGCTTCCGTCGCCGGGGTGAAGGTCAAATCACCGGCCGCACTGATGGCTGGCGCCTCTGAGAACAGGCTGGGGTTGTCGTTGCTGAGCACGAAACTGACGACCTGCGACGATTCACTGGAAGGCCCGGCGGAAATCTCCGTCGCAAACCCAGCCAAAGCCGTCGCCGCATCTTCCGACGCGGTCACGGTGTACTCACTCAGGTAGCCTGCGGCTCGATACAAGGCTCCGTCCAAGACCGCGGCCACGGCATTGCCTCCGTCCCCGGCCATCGCCACCGAGCCCCACACTCGAACGTCATCCTTGGGGGTCCAAGTCACTCCGGAGTCGTCCGAGTAGTACAACCGCCCACCCAGCACACCTGCCAAGAGGATCTTGCCATCGGTCGACATGGTAATGGACGACCAGGCCCGGGCACTGTCACGCGCCGTCCAAGTCGCACCGCTGTCGTCCGAGGTGTAGATCTGGCCATTGACCTCTGTCGCCGCCAGCTTCGATCCATCAGCACTCGAGGCGATCGCCGTCCAGTAGCGGTTCACGCTCCCACGCGACGTCCAATTGGTTCCGCCATCGGTGGTCGTGTAAATCAGCCCATTGTACACGGCTGCGGCCAGCTTCAAGCCATCGGCCGAAGAGGTCACCGCCTCCCAGTCACGCGCAACACCCACCGCAGACCAAGTCGTGCCCGAGTTGGTGGATACATGCACCCGGTCTCCAGAGGCAACCGCTACCAAGTTGGTACCATCGTTGGAAGAAGCAACGGATGACCAATTGAACGACGGGCTACTGGATGCGTTCCAAGCACCACCGCTGTAAGTGTACAACTGGTTGCCGCGAACCAATAACAGCCTGGATCCATTGGCGGATACCGCCACGGCGCCATAGCTGCCACTGCCCGGGATGGTCGTGGCATTCGTCCCGGTTGTTCCACCATCCGTCGAAACAACCAAGGTGGAACCGGACGCCGCCACGAACACGTTGCCATTGGTCGAAATCGCCAAGCTATTCCAAGACGAGTTCGGCACAGATAACTGGGTCCAAGTCGTGTTTTCACCACCCGGTCTGAGCGTTGTCGGGATCACGAAGCTGGGCGCGTCGTTCACGTTGGTGATGTTCAAACTCACTGTCGCGACTCCGGAGTTGTCCACTCCGTCATTCACCTTGAAGGTGAAAGTGTCCGTTCCGGCCTGATTGGCGGCCGGCGTGTACGTCAGGTTCGGAGCCGCTCCGCCCAAGGTGCCCTTGGTGGGCTGGGTCAAGAGCTGGAATGTGATCGGACGACTCTCAGGACTGCTGCCTGTCAACGTCACCGCCACAGGGCCTGAATCTTCCAAGGTACCCACCATCAGGTTGGTCGCCACGGGGATATCGTTCACCGGATTGATCGTGATCAGCACCGTCGCGGTCACGGAGTCCGCTGTGCTATCGTTCACCTTGAAAGTGAAACTGTCGGACCCGTCCAAGTTGGCCGCCGGCGTGTAAGTCAGCGCCGGAGCCGTGCCGCTCAACACACCCTTGGTCGGCTGTGTCACAACCGTGTAGATCAACGCGGAGCCTTCCACATCGGTTCCAGTCAGCGTGATCGCCTTGGCGGTGTCTTCGTCGATGCTCACCGACTGGGCCACAGCTACCGGCAAGTCGTTCACATTGGTGATCACGATGGAGACTGTCGCCACAGACGAGGTCAGGCTCGCGTCCTTCACTCGGAAGGTGAAGCTGTCGGCTCCGGTCAGGTTCAAGGTCGGTGTGTAGGTCAGTGTCGGGGCTGTTCCGCTGAGCACACCCTTCGCGGGCTGCGTCAGCACCTCGAACGTCAGCGAGGCTCCTTCGGGATCATTTCCACCGAGGGTGATCAGCTGGGCTGCCTCCTCCACCACTCCGACCGTCTGGGCGTTCGCGCTCGGGACATCATCGACCGGAGTCACCATCACCGTGAAGGATCCCACCACCGCCGTGTCGACTCCCGTCACCGTGCCCAGGATGTTCGTCACACCGCCATTGTCCTTCACTGACACGGTCAATGTCGCACTGCCACTGGCGTTCGGTGCAGGCACAAAGCTCAAGTCGCCCTGAGCACTCACCGTCGGCAGGCCCACGAACAGATTCGTTCCATCCGTGAAGGTGACGTTGCTCAAAGCCACGGTGTAACTGATCGCCTGCGTGGACTCGTTCGCCGGACCCGCGGAGGCTCCGGTGGCAAAACCACCTTGGGTAAACACGCCACTGTCCTCTGTCACCGTGAGGGTGAGCGGGATGTTGTAGTCTCCGGTGATCGACAGATCACCGCCGTCCACGGCCACAACGGCCTTCTTGAGATCTGATGATCCCGCCAGGGCGCCCCAACTCCGGTCGCCGCCCAATTCCACCCAGCTCACACCGCTGTCCAGGGTGCGGTACAATTTGCCACCAAACACTCCGGCCAGCATGCGGTTGCCATCAGCCGACAAGGCCACGGACATCCAGGTGCGAATGCCAGCCGCTGTATTGGCGGACCAGGTGGTTCCGCCGTTGGAGGACATCCAAATCGATCCATGAATCTCTGTGGCCACCCACTTCAGTCCATCCGTGCTTGCGGCCACCGAGTTCCACAGGCGCGGGCTCGCCACCGAGGTCCAATTCGTCCCCATGTCCTCGGATGTGTAGAGTGAACCCCCGTACACCGAGGCCACCATCTTGCGCCCATCGCCAGACATGGCCACAGACGTCCACAATTCACTGGTCGCCCGGGCGGTCCAGTTGGTGCCGCTGTCGACGGACACATACACTTGGCCTCCATTGGCCACCGCAGCCATCACAGCTCCGTTGGTGGAAATGGCAATCGAACGCCAGTTTCGATCGCTGTCGCGGGCGTTCCAGGTGACGCCCGCATTGGTCGATACGTAAACCTTGCCGCGATAGACGGATGCGGCCAGCACCTGGCCATTGGTCGACATGGCCACGCTGCTCCAATTCCGAACACTTTCCCGGGCTGTCCAAGTCGATCCGGAATCCGTCGAAACGTACACCGGTCCGTTGTCGACCACAGCCGCCAGCGTCGCGGCATCCGCCGAGGCGGCCACTGACTTCCAATTCGCCGGCGACGTAGGGCCGGTCACCGCGTTCAACGTCGAACCCACTGGGATCAGCGTCACCGTGGGAATGGTTGCACTGGGGGCGTCATTCACCGGGGCCACGGCCAGGGTCACAACAGACGCCTCGGACGACAAATCGCCATCGGACACACTCACCGTGAAGGTGGCGTTCCCGTTCTCATGGGTCGCCGGATGGTAGGTCAACTGGTCGATCTGGCTGGTGATGACGACCAGGCCGGCGACGACATTCGTGCCCGTGAATTTCAACACGCCGGCCGAGGGCAAGCTCATGATCTTGATGCTCGAAAGGCCAGAGCCTTCCGGATCGGCGTACTTCGAAGCGAAGTCCGATGCGGCCCACGTCAGAATCGAATCTTCGTTCAAATCCTTGGAGAACGCCGTGAGTGCCGGCGCATCATTCACCCCACCGATCACCACCGTCACCGTGGTCGGCAACGACAGTGAAAAACTATCCGACGCACGCACCGTGAAGGTCTTCGCTCCGTTTTCATTCAGCGCCGGGGTGTAGGCGAGAGCACCGAGGTCCGCCACGGAAATGACCTGGCCCACCGCCACGGGCACACCGCCCCAAGTCAGCAAACCGGTGGGCGGCAAGGTCGCCACCGTCAGGCTGGTGAAGGGATCGTTTTCCAAATCACTGTACTGCGTGGTGAACAAGGCCGGAGTAAACGACACGGTGGTGTCTTCCGCCACGGCCACCGCCACCGCCCCGAGAACCGGTGCATCATTCACCGAAAGGACAGAGATGTTCACCGTTTCCACGGAAGAGTCCAAAGTGCCATCGCTCACCTTGAACGTTATCCGATCGGGTCCGTTGTAGTTGAGATTCGGCGTATAAATCGAGCCTGCGTACACACCATTGGTAGGTGCAGAGACCACCGTCGCCGTCAACGGATCGCCGTCAGGATCCGTGCCGGTTAACGCAATCGTCACGGCGGTGTCTTCCAAGGTGCTCACCAATTGAGCCACCGCGATCGGGGCGTCATTCTCAGGAGCCAGGGTGAGGGTCACCACGGCCGCATTGGTTCCCGTGGGGGAGGAAAGCACACCATCGGAAACCGACACCCGGAAGGTCTTCGAGCCCGATTCATTCAAGCCCGGCTCATAGGTCAAGCTTCCCAGGCTGGCCACTGGAATGGCCTGATGGGCGGACACCGGAGCCCCGGACAATTTCAGCATGCCCGAGACTGGCAACGTCTCGATGGTGTAAGTCACCGCCAAGCGAACCGGGCTGTCCGGATTGCCGATGTTGTAGTTGGCTGAGAAGGCTCCCGCAGTGAAGCCCACCGTCGTGTCTTCGGTCCCTGATACGGCAATGGGCCCCTGGGTGGGAGCATCATTGACGGGGAGGACAACGACCTGAACTTCGTTGATGGGAGACGGAGTCGTGGTGTTTTGTCCACCATCGGCGGTGCCTCCGTCATCGGTCACCGAAACGAGGGTGATCTTCGCGTTGCCGTTGGCGTTGGTGGCCGGGGTAAAGGTCAAGACACCGCTGGCGTTGAAGGCCGGTTGCACCGAGAAAAGCGCCGCATTGTCGTTGGTCACCACAATGCTCAGAGCCTGACTGGACTCGTTGGCCGGCCCGGCGGTGAGGGTCGTGAAGACGATCGAATTAGTCTGGGCACCGCTGTCTTCCAGCACGGTGATTGCGGCGGGCGCGCGAAGGTCTTGCGAAGTATAGATCAGGCCGCCATCGGTCAACGCTGCCAAACTCCCGCCATCTGCAGAGGCACCTACGCCCAACCAGAGCCGGTCGCTGTCGCGGGCTGTCCAGTTCAGGCCAGAATCCGACGAGGTGTAGAGTTTGCCGCCGTAAGTACTGGCAACCAGTTCCGAGCCATCCGATGAGGACGCGATCGAAGACCAAAAGCGGGCACCGGAGGCCGCCTGCGCGGTCCAGTTAGTGCCACCATCGGCCGAGGTGTGGATGAAACCGTTGACCTCAGCCGCCGCCAACTTGCGGCCATTGGCTGAAGATGCCACCGAGACCCAAAGCTGGTTGCCAGAGGTGCGCCGCACCCAGTTGGTACCCACATCGCTCGAGGTGTAGAGACCGCCGCCATAGACCGCGGCCACGAGATTGCTGCCACTGCCCGAAGAACCCACCGAATACCAAGGGCGATCACTGTCGCGCGCTGCCCAATTCACGCCAGCATCCACGCTGGTGTAGATTTTTCCACCGTACTCGGCCGCCACCAAATTCTGGCCGTCGGACGACGAAGCTACCGATGTCCAATTTCGGGGCGAAGCACTCGGCGTCCAGTTGACACCCGAATCCGTGGAAAGATAGATCGGACCGCCATCCACCGCCGCGACCCATTTTGAACCATCCGCCGAAGTGGCGATGGATTGCCAATTGCGATCCGTACCCACCGCGGACCAATTCAGGCCCCCGTCGGCGGACAAGTAGATTGAGCCACCATCCACGACAGCGCCCATCTTGGATCCATCGGCTGACAGGGCGATCGCCTGCCAATACTGGGATCCGGATCCACTGCGCGAAACCCAGTGGACACCAGCCGGGGTGTCCACGACCGGAATGATGGCCACCGGGGCATCGTTGACCGGCGCGATGGAAATGGAAACCGTCGCCGGCGCAGAGTCACCCTCCGTGTCAGACACTTTGAAGGTGAAGCTGTCGACGCCGTTGGCGTTGGTGTTCGGCCGGTAAAAGAGGTTGGGGGCGGTACCCGTCAAAACGCCTTGGGTCGGTTGCGTCAGGATGCTGTAGGACACCGATCCCGCTCCGCTACCGGTGAGGACGAGAGGAACCGCCGCTGCGTCTTCCAACATGGAAACCGACTGAGGGGTAGCCGTGGCCGCATTCAGAACCGGCCCAGTGCCCAGCGCCAAGAGTGTTGAGGCCAGGAACGCCCACCGACTTCGCGAGATGAGGGTGGAGAGCGACCGACTCCCACCTCGGGGAGCAACGGGCAGATTTTGAGGCATCATACGATTTTCTTCCTTGTTTTGGTTCAAACGGACGGGAAAACGATCAGCATCCGTGGACACTGTGTTATCTGATTTGTTTGCTAGGAGATCATTCGTGATTTCAAAATATGTGTAATTAGTGAGATCCTTTACAGAGTTGTAAGCATTTTATCGTTCTTCTATATAAGGATTGAGAGCGTTTAAATTTTAATTGGTTTTAATATATGTATACATCATCGCGCAGGGTGGTGATTGTAAATCTAGACCGTGAATATCGCCCGATTGGGGCTCACCGATGCTTGGGATGGAGCCATTATGCTGAAGGAGGCGGGTTTTCACTGGACCTGATCGCTGTCACCGAGAGCGGGCGTGGGCTGAATGCAGGAGCCCATGATCACCCCCAAGCAACCAAGCCTGTCCCCGAGAACACTCGCTGAGACCCCAGTCAACGAGGAGACGATCGAAGGCGAAGAGACTTCCAGTGGGAATGGGCTCTAGCCAAGAGGGGTGCAATCGGGTAATCGTGGCGGTGAATGATCCCCAGTGCTCTATGGACAGGCTCAGCGTGGCGAGGCGTCGCGAGTTCCATCGCTCGGGTGATGCTCGGAGTCCTTCTCCTTTGGACCACAGCTCAGGCAGACCCGATCACCTTGCACACTCGCTGGCGGACTGGGTCCACGAACCTCTCTGCGGCCACGGCCCATGATGGCACGGTGACTTGGGAAGCCTCGCGGACCGCCGTGGTGGTGTGCGACATGTGGGACCAGCACCATTGCCCAGACGCCACCGAACGCGTCGGTGAAATGGCCCCGGCCATGAACGAGGTGCTGTTGGCGGCCCGAGCGAAAGGCATGCTCATTCTTCACTGCCCCAGCGACACCCTGAAGTTCTACCAAGATCACCCCGGCCGAAAGCTCGCCCAGGCGGCTCCCCCGGTGAAGACCGCCATCCCGTTGCAAGGCTGGTGTTCCCGAATGGACGACCGGGAGGCACCGCTGCCCATCGATGATTCCGACGGCGGTTGCGATGGATGCCCGGAATGCCCCGGCTATGGCGCGTGGACCCGGCAACACCCGGCGCTGGAGATCCGCGACGGAGATGCCATCACCGATTCGGCCGAGGCCTTCTACCTCATGCGCCAGCGGGGCATCACCAACGTCATCGTCATGGGTGTCCACATCAACATGTGCGTTCTCGGGCGGCCCTTCGCCATCCGTCAAATGGTTCAGCAAGGGCAGAATGTGGTGCTGATGCGCGACATGACCGACTCGATGTACAACCACCGAAAAGCCCCCTACGTGTCCCATTTCCGCGGTACCGAACTGGTGGTCGAGCACATCGAGCGCTTCTGGTGCCCAAGCATCACGCGGGCCGATTTCACGGGCAAACCACCCTTCCGTTTTGCCGGGGATGTGCCCAAGAAGATCGTCCTGCTCATCGGCGAAAACGAATACCAGACCTGGGAAACGCTGCCGGCCTTCGCGGCCGCTGAACTGTCGGGCCGCGGCTATCAAGTCAGCACCGTGATGGCCTCGCCCCGGGAAGGTGATCCCGATTTCACCGACATCGACCGGCTCCGAGACGCCGATTTGGTGGTGGTCAGCACCCGGCGTCGGACACCGCCCCAACGTCTGATCGATCTCCTGAAGGCGCACGTGGCCGCGGGCAAACCGGTTGTCGCCCTCCGGACGGCCAGCCATGGCTTTGATGCCATTCCCAAAGGGCCAGGATATGTCGCCTGGCCCACGTTCGATGTCGACGTGTTGGGCATGAAATACGGTGGCCACTACAACAACAAGCCACCGCAAAGCCCACGCACACTCATCGAGGGAATCGGCAGCCAGACCGGCCACATCGTGATGACCGGCGTCACCACTGCCCGGCAAGTCACCACCTCGCACCTCTACAAGCAGTCACAGCCAGCCGACTCCGTGGTGCCCCTCATGCAAGGCCGCGTGGAAGGACAAACCACCCTGGAGCCCGTGGCCTGGCTGAACACCGCTCAAGGGCGCCGGGTCTTTGCCACGTCACTCGGAAATCCGGACGATTTCGAGACGGCCTCCTTCCGACGCCTGCTGCTCAACGGGATCCTCTGGTGCCTGCGGGATCCCGTGCCGCCAGCTGCAGCGGCCATCTCCGGAAAACCCGTGGTCCCAGCACCGAAGGAGACCGGGGCCACGACGACGAAACCCACTCATCCGGCCGGTTCAGCCGCTTCCGCCTCGACGAACACCGCGGCCAACGTGGTGACGAATACAACGCCGCCCGCTCCGGATCTCCCTCAAGAGGCCGCAGCCGACCCACTCACTCCGGAGGCCTCGCTGGCCCGGTTCCGGGTGGCCGATGATCTGGTGTGGGAGCAGTTGCTCACCGAGCCTCAGATTGCCCAACCCGTCTTCTTGAATTTCGACGAGCGCGGGCGGATGTGGGTGGTGGAGTACCGCCAATATCCATCACCCGCCGGCCTGACGCGCATCAGTCGCGACAGCGTATGGCGCTCGGTCTACGACAAGGTGCCGCCCCCGCCGCCCCGGCATTTCCCGGGCAAGGACCGCATCAGCATCCATGAAGACACCGATGGCGACGGGCGCCTGGACCGGCATTCGGTGTTCATCGATGGGCTCAACATCGTGACCGCCGTCGAGCGCGGCCGCGGCGGAGTGTGGGTATTGAATCCTCCCTACCTGCTCTTCTACCGCGACGCCAATCACGATGACGTGCCCGATGGTGACCCGGAGGTTCGGCTTTCAGGCTTCGGTCTGGAAGACACCCATAGCGTGGCCAATTCGCTGCGCTGGGGTCCCGACGGATGGCTCTACGGGGCGCAGGGCAGCACGGTGACGGCCAACATTTGGGTCCATGGGACCGACGGAAAACCGCTCAATGCCAAGGCCCATTATTCGCAAGGTCAGAACATCTGGCGCTACCATCCGGAACGGCGGGTGTATGAGGTGTTCTCAGAAGGCGGCGGCAACGCCTTCGGCTGCGAAATCGACAACCTCGGGCGGATTTTCTCGGGCCACAATGGCGGAGACACGCGGGGCTTCCACTATCAGCAGGGCGCCTATTTGCAAAAGGGCTTCGAGAAACACGGACCCCTCTCCAATCCCTACGCCTTCGGTTACTTCCCGGCGATGGCCCACGACCGCATTCCGCGGTTCACCCACAATTTCGTCATCTATGACCACGGGGCCCTGCCGTCTCGGTATACCGGTCGGCTCTTCGGCGTGGAACCGCTTCAAGGGCGAATCGTCCTGAGCGAATTCCTTCCGGAACAATCCACCTTCCGGACCCATGATCTCGGTCATCCGGTCACCAGCGACGATCGGTGGTTCCGTCCGGTGGACATCAAGGTCGGGCCTGATGGGGCCCTCTACGTCTGTGACTGGTATGACCAGCAGGTGAATCACTTCCGCAACCACGAAGGACGCATGGATGCGGCCAACGGACGGGTCTACCGATTGAAGGCGCGCGGCGCGTCTGCGGTCCGGATCCATGATCTGGGCAAGGCGAGCTCGGCCGATCTCATCAAGGCGCTAAAACAGCCGAACCGATGGACCCGCCAGATGGCGCTGCGCATCTTGGCGGATCGACGGGATGCTGAATTGGTCCCCGGTCTGACCCAGGCGCTTTTTCAAAGTCAGGGTCAGCTGGCCCTCGAGACGCTTTGGGCCTTGAACGTGTGCGGCGGGTGGAATGAGGCCTTGGCCCAGCGAGCTCTCAATCATCCAGAGGCTGCGGTCCGTGAGTGGGCGGTTCGCCTCTCGGGAGATCCCCGTTCGGTGTCCGACGCCTTGGCTGAAACCTTGAGCCGAATGGCCGCTCAAGAATCCGATCTGGGTGTGCGCAATCAACTGGCCTGTACGGCTCGACGCCTGCCCGCGGGCGCTGGCTTGCCCATCGTCCGTGCACTGGCTGGCCGGTCCGAGGACGACACCGACCCGCGACAACCGCTGCTTTTGTGGTGGGCCATCGAGAACTTCGCAGAAAGCGATTCGGCCGCGGTGCTGGGGCTGTGGCAGAACGAGGCCTTCTGGAGACATCCCCTGGTCGAACACCACCTCATCGAGCGGATGTCCCGCCGCTGGGCTCAGGCGGGAACCCAGCGGGACCTCTTGAACTGCGCACGTCTCTTCGAGCTCTCACCCAGTCCATCCCACAGCCGTCGTCTGGCAGCGGGCCTCGAACAAGCATCCAAGGGACGTGCTTTGTCCGGTTTGCCTGAGGCACTCCGAAGGGCGATGGCACGCCATGGCGTGGGATCGGCCGCCTTTGCTCTGCGCCAAGGCAACCCGGCCGCGATCGCCGAAGCGCTGAAGACCGTGGTCGACGAAACCGCCACACGAGCGGAACGACTGGAGTACCTCGGAGTGCTGGCCGAGGTCCGGGTCTCCGGAGCGGTTCCGGCGCTGAGCAAGGCGTGTCGCGGGATCGTGAAAGATGACGCGCTGCGCCAAGCCACCCTCACAGCACTGGCCGCCTACGACGATCCGTCCATCGCCCAGGTCGTCTTGAGTGTCTATCCCGGACTCGGCCCCTTGTCGCTGCCCACGGCCCAAGCCCTCTTGGCCAGCCGACCCGTCTGGTCGAAGGCTTATGTCCAGGCCATCGCCCGAAAGCCCTCCGGCTGGGCGGCTCCCGCGATTCCATCGCAAAGCGTTCCTCCGAGTATCATCCGCAAAATCAAACAACACCGTGACAGCGAGTTGCAGACCTTGGCTGAGGCGGTGTGGCCGCAAACCGGCAAGGCCACGAGCGCGGAACTCGATCAACAAATTAGCGAGCGGGCCGGCTGGATTCGTGGCGAAGCCGGAGATCCGTATGCCGGGCGAACGCTTTTCCAAACGAGCTGCGGTGGCTGCCACCGTCTCTTCGCGCAAGGCGGCGAGGTGGGTCCCGACCTCACGGTTCATGACCGCTCCGACATCGAGTCGCTCTTGCTGGCGATCCTGAATCCCAGTGCCGAAATCCGGGAGGGCTACGAGAACCACTCGGTCGAGACCCGGGATGGCCGTTCGCTGGCCGGCTTCTTGGTGGAGCAGAATCCGCAATCCGTCGTGCTGCGGGGTTTGGACAACCAGAACGTCGTTTTGGCCCGCAGCGAAATTGCCGAACTGAGCCCGGCTGGGTTGTCGCTGATGCCTGAAGGGTTGCTCGATGGCTGGAAGCCTCAGCAAGTACGCGATCTCTTCGCCTATCTCCGAAGCACGCAACCTCTGGTCGGAGAACCACCCCAGACCAAAAAAGCGAAACCCTAACCTCAAAACCGGCCCCATGAACCGAGCACAGCGTTTCCAAAGATCAGTCCAAACCGGATTCACGCTCATCGAGCTCCTGGTGGTCATCGCCATCATCGCGATCCTGGCCGGCATGCTCTTGCCCGCACTGGCCAAGGCCAAAGCCAAGGCCAACGGCACGTATTGCCTCAACAACCTGCGTCAAATCGGACTCGGGGTGGCCCTGTACACGAGCGACAACGCCGAGCGGTTTCCGCGCTCGAAAAACTGGGGCAAGGTGTGGGGTGAGTCCTTCAAGATCGGCGAGAAGTACCACTACGAACTGCTGGAGCCGTATGTGGGCAAGAACACGGGCACCAATCGTGCGGGCGCGGTGGTCACGGTGCAGAGCAAGAACACCCCGCCCTCTCCCAGCACCTACGCCTGCCCGGTGGGCTTGCGCGGCAAGGATCCGGCGCTGAGCGGTGACAACTACCGCAACTGGCTGCGCGACAACGATTGGATCACCTACCCGTGGAACCACATCTTCCTGAAGAAAGACCAGGCGACCTATGACGTGGACCGCCCCGTGAGCGGCCGCATGACCTCGTCCGTGGCCTCGACCTCCACTGCGGTGCTACTGTGGGAAATGCCGTATTGGACACCGGCCTACGCGCCCCACAACGGAGCGATCCAACTGGTGTTCGCCGATTCCCATGCAAGCCCCGAAAAGCGCAATCCCAAGGAACAGGACTGGTGGTCCTTCCACAGCCGCCGCGGCTGGGACGACAACGACCCCACCGGAATCGCCTTCAAGAATCAGTGACCTCAAGGCCCGTGCGGATGCCAACGGGGCCGCATCGGATCGATGGATTCGGCGAGAACGGGTGGAACCCCTCTCGTGTCATTGGAAGGACGTTTCACCTCGAAGGACATCGCCTCTCCTCAAGGCGGCAGCGGGAGCGGACCGGAGCAAGCATTGGAAGCGATCCATATCTCCCATCGCGCGTCGCACGAAAGTCTCATCCTTGCTTGAGCTTCCCTGCGCGCGCAGGACCGTTCCCGCGGAACCTATCCCGCGCACGCAACCACCGAGGCATGCCCACTTGGAGCCTGTCCCCAATCCATCACCACCCCATCCAAAATATGATGTAGTGACCCCTTTTGTGTAAATATGCGGGACTGATAGGCATTAAGTGCCTCACGCCTAGGGCCCCCTCTCGGTAAGGCGTCGTCGTCGGAAATCAAAGACAACGACAACAACCTAAACCGAAAGGAGAC
>Ga0255092_1000223_pt1 | contig 25365 bp, 24 predicted proteins | sample Colum_Yuk_RepC_8_2_FD_188454 | JGI IMG/M metagenome (GOLD analysis project Ga0255092, IMG submission 188454) | Freshwater microbial communities from Columbia River, Oregon, United States - Colum_Yuk_RepC_8d | ecosystem: Environmental > Aquatic > Freshwater > River | place: USA: Oregon...
GGATTGGGCGCTGCTTTGGTTGGATCGGGTGGGGCAGGGCCTGCCGAACCCGGTTGCCATCGGCGTTGCGCTGTCCGACGGCGTGGTCCTGCCTGCGACCCCGAACGCCAAGCAGCCGCTGCCAGATGATCTTCCGGCGCCGGGGTATTTGTTGCCGTTTCTGCACCTGATTGCCGCCCGACACGGCGCCGTTGAAATTATCAGCCCAACGGGCCGGGTTGTCACCTTGGACGCCGCGGGCCAGCCGGATTTTGGCCCCGGATGGTCCAGCAACAGCGCGGGTTGGTCGGTTTGTGCGGCGCAAGAGCGGGTAAGGCCAGCCCGTCCGGCGGTCGAACCCACCGTTATCGCGGCGCTGGAGGCGTTTGCCCTGAATCTCACGGTGCCGGCCACCTCCACCTCGCGGCAAGATGCCGGGGCGACGGGATCCGACAACGATTAAGCGGGGCTACGCCGTGCCGCCGCCGTTTTCGGACGCCGTATCATAACCAGCTCTCTCAGCTCTCGGCCGGGATTGCCCCGCGCCGCCGCAGTTTGGCGGCCGTTTCCTTGCGGGTGGTTTGAATGTGTTGGCGCAGCAACCCGACGGCCTTGGCCGTGTCCCGCGCGGTGCAGGCGTCAAGGATTTCCTGATGTTCGCCATGGGGGCGGGCAAGGCCGCTGGTTTCGGTGACCAACAGACGCAAGACCGGCCCGATGCGGGCGCGCAAGTCTTCGATCATCTGCAACAGCGGGGGATTGCCGCACGGCTCATACAGGATCTGGTGAAAGCGCAGGTTCAGCCGGCTCCAGGCCTCAATGGTTTTTTCATGCCCATATTCTTCAATGACAACGCGGGCCGCCGCCAAGTCGCTGTCAATCATATGCGGCACCGCCAATTCCAGCGCCTTGCACTCCAACGCCTCGCGGATGTCCATCAGGTTCAAGACATCCTGCGCCGACAGTTCGCGCACGATCGCGCCCTTGTTCTTGCGAAACAGCACAAAGCCGTCCACCTCCAGCCGCAGCAGCGCCTCGCGGACGGGGATCTTGCTGATGCCATGCTGGCGGGCGATTTCATCTTGCCGCAGGGGTTGGCCGGGGGCGAGATCGCCCGCCATGATGGCAGATTTCAGGGCCTGATAGACCGGATCGGCGGTCAGTGTTTCGTCCTTCATCTGTGCCTCGTTGCTGCCTTCTTTGGCCAATCGTAGCCAATCTTCTGCAATCAGATGCTATTCTTCTTGGGCGGCCGTCAATATCACGCATCTTTGCCTTTGATGCGGACCGTTCGGTGAGAGCAAAACCGACCAGCCCGCCAGACGGTCGCCCAAGTCAGATGATGCCACGCTCTGGCAGCGGGGCACCCTCTGCAACCCGTTTCCAGCCGAAGCGGGTCAGGTCCAGTGTCTCATAACGGCCCTTCAGGATCAGTTCCGCCATCGCCAAGCCACAGCCCGGCGCGTGCATCAGCCCATGACCCGAGAAACCCGCCAGCATGTGGAAATTGCCCAAACCATCGGCGCCCGGCCCGATGATCACATTGCCGTCCAGATCGTTCTGGTCATAGAGGCCCGGCAGGGTGGATTTGCATTTGGTGCGTTCGAACTTTGGAAAGCGATGGGCCAGTGCGGGCCAGACCACGTTTTCGAAATAGGCATGATCCGCCTCCATGTTATAGCCGCGCGGTTCGGCCAGCGTTGGAACGCCCCCCGAATAGCCCTTGCCCTCGGGGCGGAAGGCCAGACGATCGGGGTCTTTCAGATAGGGCAACGGCTCGATCTCGTCTTCACATTCAAAGTAATGCTCAAACCGGCGCAGGGGTTCGATGGGCGCGTTGAACCCCAGCATGGCGCAGATTTCCTTGGTCCATGCGCCTGCCGCGTTGATGAAGGTTTCCGCTTCGATCCGCTGGCCTTTGGCCGTCAGCGCCGCCGTGACCCTTGCGCCTTGGCGTTCCATGCCGGTGACATCATCGGCCAGAAACACCGCGCCCAAGGATTGCGCCTTTTTGCGAAACCCCATCAGCACCGCATAGGGGTCCAGCCAGCCGTCATCGGGCGACAGCACCGCCGCCCCCAGATCGCCCACATACATCGACGGGAACCGGTGCTTGATTTCATCCGGTTCCAGCCACAGCACATTGCAGCCCATCGACAGTTCTGTGTCATAATTTGCCTTCAGCATATCGGTCGAAGACGGCGGCACGACAAAGATATACCCGCCCTTCTTGAACCCGATCTCGGCCTTTGCGCCGTTGATCGCCATGGTCTCTGCAAAGCCCTCGAAGAACGGGATCGAGTAATTCGACAGCGCGATGTTTTCCGGCAGCGAAAACAACCGCCGTACCCCGCCCGAGGCGCGCGGGGTGGAAGCGATGGCATAGGTTGGGTCGCGTTCGATCACCGTGACGGCAAGGCCGGGGGCCATGGTTTTCAGATAATAGGCAACGGATGCGCCAATTGCACCGCCGCCAATGATGGCTACATCCGTTTTCATTGGTCTCTCCGTGGGTCGGGCTTGGCGGTGCGAAAGGCATCGGCGATCTTTTCGCCGATCATATACGTTGTGGCCGTCAGGTTGCCGGTGACGACGCGCGGCATGATGGCGGCACAGGCCACCCGCAGGCCTTGCAGCCCGTGAACGCGGCCTTCGCCATCCACCACGCCTTCGGCCGGATCAACGGCCATGCGGCAGGTGCCAGAGGGGTGATAGCTGGTGCCGACTGCCGTTTTCGCCCATGTCAGGATCTCGGCATCGGTTCGCGCCTCGGCCCCGGGGGTGACCTCGGCCTGACGGATACCGTCCCAAGCGGGCTGGGCGAACAGATCGCGGGCAAGGCGGACCGAGCGGATCATATCCAGCCGGTCGTCCTCGGTTTGCAGGTGATTGAAGACAATCTCGGGCGCGTCGGCCGGGTTGGCCGAGCGCAGCCGCACATGGCCGCGGCTGGTGGGGCGCGACAGGTCGATCCACATCTGAAAGCCGGGAAATACTTTCAGCTTGTTGCCGATCAGGCGGCGATAAAGCGGCAGGAATTCGAACTGCACATTGGCGTAATCGGCGCCCGGATGGGTTTTGAGAAAGGCCCCTGCCTCAAAGATATTCGATGCGCCAAGGCCGCGACGGAAGAGCGCCCATTCCACCCCCAGTTTGGCCTGCCCGAACGGCCCCAGTTCGGCCACCAGAGAATCTTTGTGAGGGGCCGAATATTGCAGGTTCACACCGGGATGGTTTTCCAGATTGCGGCCCACATTGGGCTGATCCAGCACCACCGGAATGCCCAAGGCGCGCAACTCATCCGCCGGACCGACGCCCGACAACAGCAGCAGTTTTGCCGCCCCGATGGTAGAGGCCGCAACGATCACCTCGCGACCGGCCATCAGCCGTGTGCCATCGGCCAGCAAGACCCCCACCGCGCGGTCGGCGTCAAACAGCACCCGCACAACATGGGCACCCGTCCGCAGGTGCAGATTGGGGCGGTGGCGATTGGGGTGCAGATAGGCGCGCGGTGCGCTCATCCGACTGCCGTTGTGGATCAGGGTTTGGGCGATATGCATCCCCTCTTGGTCGCCGGAATTGTGGTCAACCGGGCGCGCATGGCCTGCCTGCTCTCCGGCCCGCAAGAACAGATCGAACATCTTGTGACGCGCCGGCGCGCGGGACACATGCACCGGCCCCGTGCCGCCCCGCGTGGCGCTGGCCCCTTCGGCGAAGGTTTCCATCCGCTTGAAATAGGGCAGCACATCCTGCCAGCCCCAGCCCGTCAGCCCCTGCGCGGCCCAGCCGTCAAAGTCGCGCGGGTTGCCGCGGTTGAAGATCATTGCGTTGATCGACGTGCCGCCGCCCAGCACATGGCCGCGCTTTTCGTCGATTGTCAGTCCGTCTAGATGCGGCTCCGGCCCGGCGGCTTCGTTCCAACTCAGCCGCTTGTCTTGATAAACAAAGGGGAGTGCGGCGGGCATGGCGATTTTCAGCGCCGTATCCTTGCCACCTGCCTCGAGCAGCAAGACCGAACAGCCTTTATCCTCGGTCAGTCGCGCGGCCAAAGCGCAGCCCGCAGGACCAGAACCGACGATGATATAATCCGGTGTCATGACATCCCCTTTACGACTGTGCCGCGAGTTCCAAGGCGCGGGCATGGGCCGCTGCAAAGGTCTGTGGCAAAAGCTGTGGTAGCGCTCCGGCGGCCTCGAGCACACCAAGCCCGGCCTGCGTGGTGCCGCCGGGGCTGGTCACGGCGCGTTTCAGCGTTGCCGCATCGCGAGGATCTTCGGCCAGCATCTTGGCTGTACCGTAAAGCGTTTGACGCACCAGTCCATCGGCAAGATCAGCCGGAACCCCATTGGCGATGGCCCCAAGGACCATCTGCTCGGCAAAGGCAAAGACAAAACCGGGGCCGCTGGCAAACACGGGGTTGGCCTGTTCAAACGCGGCCTCATCTGACGCCCAGTCGAACCGCCCGATGGCGTTGAACAGGGTTTCGGCCAGCCGCTCGCTGTGCGGATCCTGCCCCCCACTGGCCCGGCAGCCAAGGCTCATCCCCGCACCGACCACGGCGGGCAGGTTGGGCATCACCCGGATCACCCTGTCATGTCCGATCGCCCCGGTCAGACGTGACAAGGGAACCCCTGCCATGATCGACACCACCGGCACCCGCGCCAAAATTGCCATGACCTGCGGTGGAAGGCTGGCAAAGCTTTGCGGCTTCACCCCCAGAACGACCAGATCGGGGTTCAGCCCTGCCAGTGCGGCGGGCGTGTCATGCAACTCCACCGCCACGCCTTGCGGCAAAAGCGCCCGCGCCCGGACCACATCGGGGTCCAGCGCCACCAGTCGCGCTTTGGGCAGGGCGTGCGCGGCGCCGGCCACAATCGCCGCGCCCATGTTGCCGCAGCCGATGAACAAAAGAGTAGGGGTCACAGCAGGCGCTCCGGATCATCGCTGGCCGTATTGGCCGGTTGTTTGTGATCTTGCAAATGGTATACGATAATGTCAATATGAATACTTAATGCGATACCGCCCCGCCAAATAAGGAGCCGATGATGTCCACCGATCTCCTGTTGCAGCCCTTTCAGTTGAAACATCTGACGCTGCGCAATCGGCTGATGATCTCGTCGCACGAGCCGGCCTATCCCGAAGACGGCATGCCCAAGGGTCGCTACCGCGCCTATCATGCCGAACGCGCCAAGGCGGGCATTGCGCTGACCATGACGGCGGGGTCCGTCGCCGTGTCAAAAGACAGCCCGCCTGTCTTCAACAACATCCTGGCCTATAAGGATGAGGTCGTGCCGTGGATGAAGGCCATGGTCGATGAATGCCATGACCACGGCGCGGCGGTGATGGTGCAGCTGACCCATCTTGGCCGCCGCACGCGGTGGGACAAGGGCGACTGGCTGCCGGTTGTCGCCCCCACGATGGACCGCGAACCGTCGCACCGCGCCTTTCCCAAACTGATCGAGCAATGGGACATTGACCGCATCAAGCGCGATTTTGCCGACGCTGCCGAGCGGATGAAGGCCGCAGGCGTTGACGGGATCGACTTTGAAAGCTTTGGTCACCTGCTGTCGCAATTCTGGTCGCCGATGAGCAACCATCTGGACACCAACTATGGCGGCAGCCTTGAAAACCGCATGCGCTTTTCCATGGAAGTGCTGGGCGCTATCCGCGAACGCGTTGGGAAGGAGTTCATCCTTGGCATCCGCTATGTGATGGATGAAGACACGCCCGACGGCTATGACAAGGAAGAAGGCTTTGAGATTTCGCGGCGGCTGAAAGCCAGCGGTCTGGTCGATTTCCTGAACGTCACCAAGGGCCATATCGAAACCGATGCTGGCCTGACCGATAACATCCCGATCATGGGCATGGCCAGCGCGCCCTTCCTTGATCTGGCCGGAGAGTTGCGCAAGGAGGTCCGCTTCCCGATCTTCCATGCCACGCGGATTCAGGATGTGGCGACGGCCCGCCATGCGATTGCCGCCGGAAAGGTCGACATGATCGGCATGACCCGCGCCCATATGGCCGACCCCCATATCATGCGGAAAATTTTGCAGGGCCGCGAGGAAACCATTCGCCCCTGTGTCGGCGCCAACTACTGCCTTGACCGCATCTATCAAGGCGGCATGGCGCTGTGTTCGCACAACGCGGCGACGGGGCGTGAAGAAACCATGCCGCATGACATCCCCAAGGCGGCAGTGAAGAAGAAGGTCGTGATCGTCGGCGCTGGCCCGGCGGGACTGGAAGCCGCCCGCGTGGCAGGCGAGCGCGGCCATGACGTTGTGCTGTTTGAGGCCGCCAGCAAACCCGGTGGGCAGATCTTGCTGACCGCGCAGAACCCGCGGCGGCGCGAGATGATCGGCATTATCGACTGGCGGGTTGCGGAATGTGAACAGCTGGGCGTGAAGCTGCGCTACGACACTTGGGCCGAGGCCGAAACGGTGCGTGATGAGGCCCCCGATGTGGTGATCGTCGCCACTGGCGGGTTGCCCCACACCGCGATTCTGCGCGAGGGCAACGATCTGGTGACCTCAAGCTGGGATATTATCTCGGGCGACGTCAGGCCGGGGCAAAACGTGCTGATCTATGACGACGCGGGCGACCACGCGGGCCTGCAAGCCGCCGAAGTGATCGCCAAGGCGGGTGGCAAGGTCGAGGTGATGACCCGCGACCGATCCTTCGCCCCTGAAGTCATGGCGATGAACCTCGTGCCTTACATGCGCGAATTGCAAAAGCGCGACGCGGTTTTCACCGTGACCTATCTGGTCGAGGCGGTGCGCAAGCAGGGCAATCATCTGGTGGCGGTGATTGGCAGCGATTACGGCGGCATTCGCAAGGAACAGGTTCACGACCAGATCATCGTCAACCAAGGCACGCGGCCCAACGCGGAACTTTACCATACCCTGCTGCCCTATTCGAAAAACGACGGCGCGGTGGATTATGAAAAGCTGATCGCAGGTCAGCCGCAGGCCGACGGCACTGGCGAATTTCACCTTTACCGCATCGGCGACGCCGTTGCCGCGCGCAATACCCATGCCGCCGTCTATGACGCGCTGCGGCTGGTCAAAGACATTTGAACCGGCAGGAGATGGGCATGAAGGGCTATTGGATCATTCTGGGCACTGCGGTTGTCGACGCCGCTGCACAGGCCAAATACGGCGCGCTTTGGGCGCCAATCGCCGCCAAATATCAGGCCCGACTGGTGACGTCGGGCCATTCGCTGGAGCTGAAGGAAACCCGCGATACCCAGCGTGTGATGCTGGTGGAGTTTCCCAGCCTCGCGCTTGCCCGCGCCTGCTGGGACGATCCCGACTATCAGCACGCCAAAGACTTCGCCCGCGCGGCCTCGGCCCGCGATCTTGTGATTGTTGAAGGCAATATTCACTGACCCCATGAAAGGGCCACGGACCATGACAAAGACTTCGACCGGCATCGCCATCATTGGCGCGGGCAATATCGGCATTGCCGTGGCCTATTACCTTGCTGCCCATCACGGGTTGACCGACATCACCCTGATCGACCAAGGCCAGCCCATGGCCTTCACCTCGGCCCAGTCGGGCGAGAACTATCGCGATTGGTGGCCGCATCGCCCGATGGTTCGCTTCATGTCGCGCTCCATCGACCTGATGGAAGACATCGCCCGCGCCAGCGGCAATCGGATTGCCATGACCCGGCGCGGCTATGTGCTGGCGACGCGAACTGCGGATATTTCGGCCACGCTGAGACAGATCGAGGACGCTTCGGACGGCGAGACAGATCTGCGGCTGCATGAGGGGGCAACGGCCGCGCGGTATCAGCCGCCGACCTCGCCTGACTGGACCACGGCCCCGACCGGGTTTGATATCTTGTCTAATCCGGCGCTGATCCAACAGCATTTCCCCTATTACGACCCAACGCTGCGCCATCTGATCCATGTGCGGCGGGCGGGGGATATTTCGGGCCAGCAATTGGGGCAATTCATGCTGGATGCGCTGCGCGCGCATGGCATCAAGGTGCAGACGGGCATGGTGCGTGCCCTGCGCCAAACCTCTGCGGGCTTTGCGCTGGAGATTGAGGGCAAAGACGGGCAAACGCAGATTGAGGCGGAACGCATCGTCAATGCGGCGGGGCCCTTTGCCGGGCAGATTGCCGAAATGCTGGGGGTCCGCCTGCCGCTTTACAACGTGGCGCAGCAAAAGATCGCCTTTCCCGACACCGAAAAAGCCATTCCGCGCGATATGCCGTTTTCCATCGACCTTGACGGCCAGATGATCGACTGGACCGAGGAGGAACGTGCGCTTCTTCTGCAAGACCCCGATCTGGCCAAGCTGGCGGAACCGATGCCCGGCGCCATCCACTGCCGCCCGAATGGCGGCGATGCGGGGCAATGGATCAAACTTGGCTGGGCGTTCAATGAAACCGCCGAACCGGAAAGCTGGACGCCCACCTTGCGCGATGATTATCCCGAAATCGTGCTGCGCGGGGCAGCCCGGTTGAACCCGGCGCTCAAGGCCTATTACGGCCGCTTGCCGCGCCAGATGCACCACTATGGCGGCTATTACACCCGCACCGCCGACAACTGGCCGCTGATCGGCCCGATGGGACCGGACGGCGCCTTCATGGCCGCCGCGCTGTCCGGCCACGGCACCATGGGCGCCTGTGCAACTGGAGACCTTGCGGCGGCTTGGGTCACGGGTGCCGCTTTGCCAGACTACGCCCACCCCTTCTCGCTGGCGCGCTTTGCGCCGGGCGCGGATATGGGGCCGAAGACAGACGAATCCGGGTTGCTGTAATGCAGAGGCACGGCCGTTTCAGGAAAAGATCAGCAAAGCGCCCCAGCAGAGGGCGCGTGCATCAAGATCAGGTGTGTGCAGGGAAATTTGGAGGCGGGTATCGGAATCGAACCGATCTACATGGATTTGCAATCCAGCGCATAGCCTGCCTGCCCACCCGCCATCCTGAGGCCTGATTTAGGCAAGGCCGTCGCCCGCGTCAAGCCGATAAGCGGGGCTCAGATCTGGTAATAGCCGCGATACCACTCGACAAAGGCGCGCATGCCGTCGCGAACGTCGGTGGCCGGGCAGCCGCCGGTCAGGCTGTGCAAAAGGCCCGCGTCGGCCCAGGTGGCGGGCACGTCGCCGATCTGCATGGGCAGGTAGTTGCGCTGGGCTTTTTTGCCGGTTGCGGCCTCGATGGCTTCGATGAAATCCATCAGCCGCACCTTTTGGCCATTGCCGATGTTCACCACCCGGAAGGGGGCTGCGGGCGACAGGCTGTCACCTTCGGCAATCTCCGCGCGGGTGGCGGGGCGGATGGGAGGCGCCTCGATCAGGCCTGCAATTCCCTCAACCAGATCGGTGACATAGGTGAAATCGCGCCACATCTCGCCATTGTTGTAGATGTCGATCGGCTCTCCGGCGAGAATCGCCTTGGTGAACTTGAACGGCGCCATGTCGGGGCGCCCCCACGGCCCATAGACGGTAAAGAACCGGAACATGGTCACCGGCAGATCGTGGATATGGGCATAGGCGTGGCCCATCGCCTCATTGGCCTTTTTCGTTGCGGCATAGATGGTCAACGGGTGATCGGCCTTGTCGACCTCGCGGAAGGGCATGTCTTCATTCGCCCCATAGACCGAGGAGGTGGAGGCCATCAGCAGATGCCCTACCTGCAACTCGCGCGCGGCTTCCATCACGTTGAAGGTGCCAACAAGATTGCTGTCAATATAGGCGCGCGGGGCCTCAAGACTATAGCGGACGCCGGCCTGTGCTGCGAGGTGGATGATCGCATCGGGCTGGGCCGCGCGGGCGGCCTGCATCACGGCCTCGGCATCCTCCAGCATGGCCTCGGTTTGGGTAAAGCCAGGATTTTGCTGCAATATGGCAAGACGGGCACGTTTCAGGGCGATGTCATAATAGCTGGTCATGCCGTCCAGCCCATGCACCTGCCAGCCCTTCTCCAACAGCAGTTTTGCAAGATGAAAGCCAATGAACCCTGCCGTTCCGGTGATGAAAGCCCGTTTCATATCAATGCCCTTTTTGGTTTGGCGAAACCTAAGGCGGCAACGGGAGCAGGGCAAGAGGTGGGGCAGGGTGGGCAAAGACAAAGGGCGCAGCCCTGCGGCTACGCCCTTTTGTTTTTGGAGCGGGCGATGAGATTCGAACTCACGACCCTAACCTTGGCAAGGTTATGCTCTACCCCTGAGCTACGCCCGCACTCCGTGAGCGGGGTATTAGCCAAAGCGCGCGGGGGGTGCAAGAGGAAAGCTGCAGGAATTTTGTGGCTTATGCAGACAAGAGGTACAAAAGCAAAAGGCCGCCCGAAGGCGGCCTTTTAAGCGATCCGACTGGAGCGGGCGATGAGATTCGAACTCACGACCCTAACCTTGGCAAGGTTATGCTCTACCCCTGAGCTACGCCCGCGTACCTGCCGGATGGCGGTGAAATAGGGGATGCCACGGGCGGCTGCAAGAGGAAAAATGCCCGCCCGCGCATGATTTATGCCGCGATCCTTCCGCGCACGGTTTCGGCAGCTGCAACCAGCGCCGCGGCGATGAAATCCAGTTCGTCCTCGGTCAGGCGCGTTGGCAGGCGCACATCGCAAGCCCGCATCAACATGGCACGGGTCTGCGGCAGATCAGTTCCGCCGAAAGACTCCGGGCCAAGGAATTCCCAATTCCAAAAGGCGCGCGCATTGTTCTCTGACAGGCCAAAAACCTGTACCGAAACGCCGCGCTTTTTCGCCTCGGTCTGAAAGGCCAGCGCTTGGGCGTCAGACCAGTCGCCGCAGAGGTTGAATTGAATGGAATCGGGGGCGCGTTCTTCGGGCGGCAGGGCCGGGGGAACCGTCAGATGCGAGGAGGTGTTCAGCGTCGCCGCCACCCGGTCATGCCCCGTGCGGCCCTTTTCCACGCGGCTTGCCACCAAGGGAAGCTGCGGGCGGATCACGGCGGCAGAGAGGTTTTGCATCCGCATGTTGTAGAGCGGCAATTTGTTTTGCCACAGCATATAGCTGTTTTGCATGCCGGGATGCTTTTTCCAGTTTGATTCGTAGGCCCCCGACATGATGACGCAGCGGGCGGCGATTTCGGGGTCATCGGTGATAAGGATGCCGCCTTCGCCCGCATTCACCAGCTTGTAGGACTGGAACGAGAAGCAGCCGATCTTGCCGATGGTGCCGATCTTTTTGCCATGCCATTCGGTGCCAAGGCTGTGCGCCGCATCTTCGACCACGGGGATATTGCGGGCATCACACAGGGCCATGATGGCATCCATGTCGCTGGTATGGCCGCGCATGTGGGAAATCATCACCGCTTGCGCGTCGTCCAGTTTGGCTTCGAAATCCGCCATGTCGACGCGGTAGTTGTCGCCCACTTCGACCAGAACCGGCACGCAATCGGCATGCACCACGGCCGAAGGCACGGCGGCAAAGGTGAAGGCCGGGATCAGAACGCGCGCCCCGCGTGGCAGATCCAGCGCCTTGAGCGACAGGAACAATGCCGCCGAACACGAGGCCACGGCGAGGGCGTATTTGCTGCCCATCAACTCTGCGAATTCTTGCTCCAACAGTGCCACCGGCGCGCCTTCGGGCGCGGTGTAGCGAAAGAGATCGCCCGAAGCGAGCAGCCGATCAATTTCAGCGCGGGCCGCCTCTGGGATCGGTTCCGCGTCGTACACGTTGGGGGCAAGGGTCTGGCCGTCTGCGGGCATGTGAAGCTTTCCTGAAACTCTTCTTCAGGAAAGCTTTATGTTCTTCTCGTGTAACAAACTAGAGAAAATTCTTCCGCGTCGGCGAATTCCGCCGATGACGCAGGGTCAAAACCCCAAGCGGTCGCGCAGGGAATACCAGCTCATGGCCAGCACGAGCAAAGGCCATCGCAGCGCCGCACCGCCGGGGAAGCGTGGCTGCGGCAGGCTGGCCATCAGGTCAAAGCCGCTGGCGTTTCCGGCCACCGCTTCGGCCATCAGTTTGCCGGCAAGTGTGGCCATCGCCACGCCATGCCCCGAATAGCCCGAGGCTGACATCACATTCGGGGCGGGCCGGGTAAAGCAGGGCATGCGGTTCAGGGTGATCGCCAAGGTGCCGCCCCAAGCATAGTCGATGCGGGCGCCTTTCAACTGAGGGTAAACCTCCAGCATGGGTTTCGACACGGTGCCGATCACGTCGGGAAAGCGGTAGCCATAGCTTTCGCCGCCGCCAAACAGCAGGCGATTGTCTTCGGAAAGTCGCCAGTAATTCACCACGAATTTGGTATCGGCCACCGCGACAGGTTCAGCGAGAATCTCCTTCGCGCGGTCGCCCAAGGGCTCTGTTGCAACGATGAAGTTGTTGATCGGCATGACTTTTGCCGCAACTTTCGGTTCCAGATCGCCCAGATAGCCATTGGCGGCCAAAATCACCTGATCACAAATGACCCGGCCTTGCGCGGTATGAACCACGGGTTTTGCCCCCGGCTCCAGTCGGGTCACCTCGGACATCTCATGAATCACGGCGCCCAGCTTTTGCGCCGCCTGCGCCAGCCCGATGGCATAGTTCAGTGGATGCACATGGCCCGCGCCGCGATCCACCTCACCGCCCTTATAGGCTTTGGAGCCGATAAGCCTTTGAATCCCGGCGCGATCCAAAGGCTCCAACTGGTCATAGCCGTAATCGCGGTGCAGCTTTTCGGCATAGGCGTGGGTGTCGCGCACCTCTGCCTCAGACCAGCAGGCATGCGCCACGCCGGGGTAGAAGGTCACCGGCATATTGTGATGCGAAATCAGGTCTTTGACCAAGGTCTTCGCGTCTTCGGCCAAGGCCCACATTCGGTGGGAATCCTCACGTCCAACGCTCTTTTCCAACCAGATCTGATCTTGCCGCTGGCCCGATCCCACCTGCCCGCCATTGCGCCCCGAGGCCCCAAAACCTACCCTGTGCGCCTCTAGCACCACCACGGACAGGCCTTTTTCGGCCAGATGCAGCGCGGCCGACAATCCGGTGTAGCCGGCGCCGACAACGCAAACATCGGCCCGCACCTCGCCCGTCAGGGCGGGGCAGGGGGCAAAGGGCGCGCGCGTGGCGGCATAGTAGGACGGGGGGTATTCCCCAGCCCGGTCATTCACATGCAAAAGGTTCATCGCCTGCCCTTACACGTTCAACAGAAGGTGTTCGCGCTCCCACGGGCTGATGACCTGCTGGAACTCTTTGTATTCGTTGCGCTTTACACTGTCATAGACCCGGCAGAAATCTGCGCCCATCACCTCGACCAGGGCTGCGTCTTCTTCGAGCAGATCCAGTGCATCGCCCAGTGTCGTGGGGATTTCGTCGCTGTCGATATAGGCGTTGCCGGAAAACTCTGCCCGTGGGTTGGTCTTGTTCATCAGCCCCAGATAGCCGCAGGCCAGCGTCGAGGCGATCCCCAGATAAGGGTTGCAATCCATCCCCGGCAGGCGGTTTTCGACCCGCCGCGCGGCGGCGGACGAGATCGGCACCCGCAGGCCCGTGGTGCGGTTGTCACGGCCCCATTCCAAATTGATGGGCGCGGCGAAATCCGGAACATAGCGGCGATAGCTGTTCACATAGGGGGCAAAAAGCGCAACCGCCGCGCCAAGGTGTTTTTGCATGCCACCGATGAAGTTCAAGAACGCCTCAGTCTCGACCCCTTTGGGGCCGGAAAAGATGTTCTTGCCGGTTTTCGAATCCACCACCGAGGTGTGAATATGCATCGCGCTGCCCGGTTCGCCTGCAATCGGCTTGGCCATGAAGGTGGCGAAACAGTCATGCCGCAGCGCAGCCTCGCGGATCAGGCGTTTGAAGAAGAACACATCGTCTGCCAACCGCACCGGGTCGCCATGGGCGAGGTTCAACTCGATCTGGCCCGCACCGCCTTCTTGCAAGATGCCGTCGATTTCCAGTCCCTGCGCTTCGGCAAAGTCATAGATGTCGTCGATCACCTTGCCGTATTCGTCAACGGCGGACAGCGAATAGGCCTGCTTGCCTGCCGCCCGGCGGCCCGAGCGGCCCATCGGCGGGATCACCGGTTGATTTGGGTCGATGTTGCGGGCGGTCAGGAAAAATTCCATCTCGGGCGCGACGACCGGGGTCCAGCCTTGATCGTTGTAGAGCTTGACGATCCGGCGCAGCACGTTGCGCGGCGCAAACCCCACCAGATTGCCTTCTTGGTCTTTGGCGTCATGGATCACCTGCAAGGTCACATCCGCCGTCCAAGGGGCTGCGGTGGCGGTGGACCAGTCGGGTTCCAAGATCATGTCGGGTTCGGTGAAGGCGTCAAATGGATTATCGGCCCATTCGCCGGTGATGGTTTGCAAAAAGATCGAGTTTGGCAGGAAATAGTTGGTTTGTGTGGCAAATTTCGCGGCGGGCATCGCCTTGCCCCGCGCCACGCCGGCAATATCGCCAATCACGCATTCCACCTCATCTACACGGCGGCTGCCAATATATTCGCGGGCTGCCTCGGGCAGCTGGTCGGTCCATTTGGACATGAATCACACTATGTTTTTTGTTCGGGTTGACCCCGACCCAAGATCAGGCGGAACGCGCCTGCAAGGACCGGGGGGCCTTGAAGAAAGCGGCAATCTGGGCCGCCATTGTCTTGTCTTGCAGAGGCGCGCCCAGTTTGGTGGCGGCCTCTGCCATCACCTCGTCGGGAACCAGCCCCTTGCCCCGGGTCTTCATCAGTCCATCGACGAATTCTGGGCGGAATTCGGGATGGGCCTGCACGGTCAGCGCCTTGTCATCGTAAAGCAAGGCGGCATTGGTGCAGAATTCGTTCGAGGCGATCACCTTGGCCCCCTCTGGCGCAGTCACCACCTGATCGCGGTGCCACGCGTTCAGTGTCATGGTCTTGCCGCCAAAGTCGTAATCTGTGGCACCGACGGCCCAGCCGCCTGCGTAGCGTTCCACCTTGCCGCCCATCGCCTGCGCGATGATCTGGTGGCCAAAGCAGATGCCCACCATCGGCACATGGGCCTTGAAACTGTCGCGGATGAACGCCTCCAGCGGCGCAATCCAAGCGTGGTCTTCATAGACCCCATGACGCGAGCCGGTAATCAGCCAGCCGTCGCATTCGGTCACCGAAGCAGGAAATTCACCCTCCACCACCTTGTAGGTGCGGAAGGTAAAGCCATGTCCATCCAGCAGGCGGGCAAACATATCAGGGTAGTCACCCATTTCAGGGGCGAGTGCCTCGGGCGCAAGGCCGGTTTGCAGAATTCCGATCAGCATGAAAGGTCCATGGTTTCTTATGGCTAGCCTAGCGCAACGCCCCCCCGGGTGGTCAAGGGGGGACGATGCAGCGTCAGAGCAATCCGATTTCTTTGATGAAATCGGACCGGAGTTTTGAACATTCCGGTCTCAGACCGTGTCGAGGTAAAGGTCGATGCGTTCCTGTTCGGTCAACTCACCAATGTAATGCAGTTCCTGACGCTTGGTCGAGATCAGGTTCTTGATAAGCTCGGGGTGAATGAACCGCGATACGATGGGGCTTTGCTCCAGCGCGTCGATGGCATCTTCCCACGTTGCCGGGATCTGCGGCAGACCGTCCAGGGCATAGGCGTTGCCGACGATGGCGCTTGGCGGGTCCATCTCTTGCTCGATCCCGTCAAGGGCAGCACCAAGAATGGCGGCGAGCATCAGATAGGGGTTCACGTCGCCCCCCGCCACGCGGTGTTCGATCCGCCGTGCCGCGGTGGAACCGGCGGGAATCCGGATCGCGGTGGTGCGGTTTTCATAGCCCCAAGCGATCGAGGTCGGTGCATGTTTGCCCGGCACCAGACGTTCATAGCTGTTCTGGTGCGGCGCAAAGATCAGCGCGGAGTCCTTCATCGCGTTCAGGCAACCGGCCACGGCGTTGCGCATGATCGCGGTGCCTTTCGGGCCACCACTGTCAAAGACGTTGTCGCCCTTTTCATCAATCAGGCTGAAGTGGGTATGAAGGCCCGAGCCGGAATATTCTGGATAGGGTTTGGCCATGAAGCTGGCGGCAAAGCCGTGGCGGCGGGCCAGACCCTTGACCAGCATTTTGAACAGCCACGCATCATCGGCAGCCCGCAGCGGGTCGTCGCAATGCATCAGGTTCACTTCGAACTGACCCAGACCGGTTTCCGAGGTGGTGGTATCGGCCGGAATGTCCATCGCCTCGCAGGCGTCGTACAGGTCGGTGAAGAAGGTGTCGAAGGCGTCAAGCGCACGGATCGACAGGGTTTCAGCCGCCTTGCGGCGCTTTCCCGACCGCGGAGAGGCCGGCACCTGCATGGTCTTGCCAGAGTCGTCGATGAGGAAGAATTCCAGCTCCATCGCGCAGACCGGGGTCAGGCCGCGGGCCTTGAACCGTTCGACCACCGCGCGCAGCGCATGGCGCGGATCGCCTTCATAGGGCGTGCCGTTTTCACGGAACATCCAGATTGGCAAAAGGGCGGTCGGGGCCTCTAGCCAAGGCATCGGCATGAAGCCGCGTTCGGTGGGTTTCAAGACGCCGTCTTGGTCGCCTTGTTCAAAGACCAAGGGGCTGTCGTCAATATCTTCGCCCCAGATGTCGAGGTTCAGGACCGAAAAGGGGAACCGCGTTCCGTCCTTGACGACCTTGTCAGCAAAGCGCGCAGGCACACGTTTGCCGCGGGCTTGCCCGTTCAAATCTGCCGCCGCAACCCGGATGGTGCGGACGTCAGGGTGCTTTCTCAGCCAATCTTTCATCATTTTGCGTCAGGAAGGGCGACAATCCCCCGCGCCAGACCCCAATGGTCCGGCTGGCAGGTTAGCGGATCATGCCCTTGATCCTTTCCCTGTTTTGCAATCAACGCGAGGGGCCGATGCGGCCCACCCCAATTTGATCAAATTTAGGATACTATCGGATCAGGTTAGGACGCAAGCGAATTCTGCTTTTCAGGTTTTGCGGCAGATGGCGGTTCAGATGGCGGTTCACCCGGCCAAAGACCCAAGTGACGAAAAGCGTCAGCAGGATGAAGTAAAAGCCGACGATCGGGTAGGGGATGAAGGGGTTGAAGGTCTTGTCGGCAAAGTAGTTGGCGTAATACAGCGCGTCCCCCATCTGCCGGAAGGCCGGGAAACTGGCAAAGAACACCAGCGTCGTGGCGTGAAACAGGAAGATCGCCTCGTTGGTATAGGCGGGCCATCCAAGGCGCAGCATGGTCGGCCATTGGATGCGGCGGAACTTCTGCCAACCGGTGATGCCATAGGCTTCGGCCGCCTCAAGATCGCCTTTGGGGATTGAGCGCAGCGCACCATAGAAGATCTCGGCGGCATAGGCGGCGGTGTTGAGAAACAGCACAAACAGCGCGCCGGCCCAAGCCTTGGTCATCCACGAGGTTTGAACCGTAAAGCCAAACACCTCCACCCCGGACCGGGGCAAGAGGACCAGTGTTTCATAGGCAATGAAGAACTGGATGAACAACGGCGAGCCGCGGAAGACAAAGATGAACCATTCAGCGGGTTTGCGAGCCCAAGGGTTCTGGGCGGCCTTGGCCAAAGCCAGCGCATTGGCAAAAAAGAAGCCAAAGAACAGCGCCAGCGCGCCGTAATAGATGTTCCAGATCATCCCCGAGCCGATCAGCGTGAAATGCTGACACAGGGTGAAATCCGTCTTCGGCAACAGGTTTTCGCCATAGCCCAGCGAACGCAGGCCATAGGCCTGAACGGTTTCCCAGCAGGTCATGGTCATGCTGCAGCCTTTCGCATCGCTTCGCCCGCCGCCGTGGCTTGGCCCTTGGACAGCCGCGCCGAAAGGCGGCCAAGCACGCCCTCAGAGAGCTTGGTCATCAACAGATAAAACCCCAGCAGCGCGAGGAAATACCATAGCCGCCAATCGGGGTGCGGGTATTCATAGGCTTGGGTCTTTGATCCGCCGAGTTCACGGGCGTAATAGACGATATCCTCTACCCCCAGAAGGAACAGGAGCGGCGTGGCTTTGATAAGGATCATCCAAAGATTGCTCAGGCCGGGCAGGGCATAGACCCACATTTGCGGCACAAGGATGCGCCAGAACACCTGAGAATGGTTCATGCCGTAGGCCTCGGCGGTTTCCAACTGCGCGCGCGGCACAGCCTGCATGGCCCCGAAAAGCACGTTGGCCACAAAGGCGCCAAACACCAAGGCAAAGGTCACCACCGCCAGCGTGAAGCCGTACGCATCATGCCAAAAGGCGTCCGAGGTGGCCAAAGGCACTTTGGCCTCTTTGCAGACGCGGAATTCCAGACCCTGCCACGGCCACAGGCCGCCGTCGCAAACCGCAAGGCTCTTGAGGTATTCCACCCCCTGATCCAGCGCGATGACGAAAAACAGAAAGAACACAATGTCGGGGATACCGCGCACCATGGCGATATAGGTTTTGCCAAGAATCCGCGCCGGCAGCATGGGCGAACGCGCCGCCGTTGCCCCGCCAAAACCAAAGGCCAGCGCGAAAGGCGCGGTGATGATCAGCAGCAGCAGCACCGTCCCGACGGATCCGTAGAAGGCAAGGTGCTTGGTCGAGGTGAGATAGCACGACAGCCAGCTCAGCCCCTCGATCGCTTTGGGATCGGCGCAGAATGAAAACATCGCAGTGTCCTTAGGGGCGCGGATTTTCGCTGAAAATCCGGTCAGACCCGAGTTTTCGGCGCGAACGCGAAGGAGGCCGGGGCAATGATGCCCCGGCCGATCAAAGGCTTAGCAGCCTTCTTTGCCAGCATCACCGAAGACAACGGCATTCGGGCCGAAGTATTCCGGCTTCACGATCATCGCATCCAGCGAGCCGTCGCATTTCATCGACTTGATTGCCGCATCGAACTTGCCGCGCAGTTCGGTATCCGAAGACCGGAAGCCCAGACCAACGCCGCCGCCCAAGGCAACTTCATTCGCCAGCATCACCAGTTCGCCGTTCGATTCCGCAGCCATCGGCACGAGGTAATCTTTGTCGGCAAACACGGCCACAGCCTCGCCGTTCTTGACGGCGGCGATGGTTTCTTCCGGGGTCGCATATTCGACCAGCGTCATGCCCTGCTCGGCAACATAGCCTGCTTGGATGGTGCCGGTCTGCGCGGCAACCGGGCCGGATTTCAGATCGACATCCGCCGTAGCGGCAAGATAGGCAGAGCTGGCCGGCGGGATGTAGTTTTGCGAAAAGTCGATGACTTCTTCGCGCTCGGCCGTGATCGACATGCCGGCGATGATGAGGTCATAGTTGCCCGACTGCAGGTTCGGGATGATGCTGTCCCATGCGTTGGTGGTCCACTCGCAGGTCAGGCCGGCGCGCTTGCACAGCTCGTCTCCGAGTTCGCGCTCAAAACCAGCAACTTCGCCGGCGTCATTGATGAAGTTGTAGGGAGGGTAGGCGCCCTCGGTGCCCAGACGCACGACGTCTTGGGCGAAAGCGGTGCCGGCAAGGCCAGCCAAGGCAGTGGCAAGAAGCAGTTTTTTCATGGTTATTCCCCGTTAGGTCAGTTGGTTTCGGTTGTCGTCTTTCGCGGTCCAGATGGCTGACTAAAGCCACCGAGCGGCAATCTCGTCAATGGTGCCGTCTTTCAACATGGTTTCCAACGCGGTGTTAAGCTGCGTCAAAAGCGCCGTGTTGCCCCGGCAAACGGCCATGGCGGTGCCCATGTCGGGCACCTCTTCTTCGTAGATCGGCAGGATGTCAGGGGCCGCAGCGGCTTCGGCCTCAAACGCGCCAAAGGCCAGATCGGCCTTGCCCGCCACCACGGCCCCGATCACCTCACCCGGTGTGCCAAAGGGCAGCACATCCCAGCCTTGATCGCGGGCATGGCCGTGCTGAATGGTGCCAGATTGTACGGCCACCCGCGCCTGATCGGGGGCGGGCGCGCCCTCGTGGCCGTAAAGTTTGTCGATATCGCTGGATTCGTTGTAGGCCAGCGTGAAGTCGACCAGCCGTATCCGTTCGGGCGTCACCGCAAACCCGCCAAGGATCACGTCAAACTCGCCCGTCATCACACCGGGCATCAGCCGGTCAAACTGCACATTTTGCCAAACGCAGGTCAGATGGGCGCGGGCGCAGACCTCGTCGCCGACTTCGCGTTCAAAACCGCCGATCTCCCCGGCAGCATCCAGTGTCGTATAGGGCGCAAAGGGGGCCTCGGTGGCAAAGACCACCGGTTCCCCTGCGGCAAGGGTCAGGGCAAACCCCGCCGCCGCAATTGCGCCCGTGCAGGCCATTTATGCCGCCGTGGCCGACAAAAAGCCCCGCAGCCGTTCGGTCTGCGGATTGCCAAACAGGGTCTCAGGCGGGCCTTCTTCTTCGATCTTGCCCTTGTGCAGAAAGATCACGTGATCCGACACATCGGCGGCCAGTTTCATGTCATGAGTGACCAAGATCATCGTGCGACCTTCGTCTGCCAAAGCTTTGATAACCTTGACAACCTCTTGCTCAAGCTCAGGGTCAAGGGCGCTGGTCGGCTCATCAAACAGCAAGGCGCGGGGTTCCATGCACAACGCACGGGCAATCGCGGCGCGCTGTTGCTGGCCGCCCGACAGCATTGCAGGCCAAGCATCGGCCTTGTCGGCAATGCCGACCTTGGCCAGATAGCCGCGGGCCTTTTCCTCGACCTCTTTCGGATCGCGCTTCAACACCGTGATCGGGGCTTCCATGACATTTTGCAGAATGGTCATGTGCGACCACAGATTGAACTGCTGAAACACCATCGACAGGTTGGTACGCATCCGCGTCACCTGCACCTTGTCGGCCGGGTGGCGGCTGTGCCCCTCGCCGCGCCAGCGCACGGCCTCACCTTCAAACTTGATCTCGCCCTGCTGGCTTTCCTCCAAAAGGTTGCAGCAGCGCAGCAGCGTCGATTTCCCCGACCCGGACGACCCGATCAGCGAGACCACATGGCCCTTTGGGGCCACGAGATCAACGCCCTTCAAGACTTCAAGCTGGCCATAGCTTTTGTGCAGGTCGCGGATTTCGATGACGGGCGGGATGACAGCGGACATGGGGGCCTTGCAGGTTGGACGATTGATCAAATAGGGCGCAGAATAGCCCGTATTGCAACGGCATTTCTGCAGTTTTCGCGGGGTCAACTGGCCAAAATGGTCAGCCTGACTGTGCAATCTGCTCAGGTGTGGGCGGGATCGGCACCGCGAGATATCGCTCGGGCGCGATTCTCACCACGCCACGCAGCGACAGGGTGTCACGATCTTCGGGCGAAAGCTGCGCGATCGCTGCAACCAAAGCGGAAAAGCTTGCCTCGGCATCAGCCCCCTTGGCCGCGATATAGGGCAGGGCGGGCGTGGGGGCGGTGCGGGCGACTTCGCGCAAACCGGCCACGGCGGGTTCCCAGCGTTGCAACAACGCCCATGTCAGCGCGTCAAGACAGGCCAGATCGGCCCGCCCTTCGGCCACCGCCAGGGCCGAACCGCGATGCGACCCGGTCTCGACCAGCGGAGAAAAGTGAAAGCCCATGGTCGCGGCGTGGTTTTGCGGCGCGGCCCATCCCGATTGGGAAAGCGCCTCGTTATAGGCAAAGCCGGCACCGCGAAACTCGGGCAGGCAGCGCGGGTCATCGGCACGTGCCACAAAGACCGAACAGTAATAACCCGGCGGGCAGCCCTGCAGCCCGTAATCAGGACTGGCAACCAAGGTGACTTTGCCGTGCAGTTTGGCCCGATAGGGAAAACCGCAGGTCTGCGACAGCACAAGAGCCGGGTCTTCCCAAGCCTGCCAATAGGCGCCCGCGCCTCGTGTCAATGCCTCGGGTGCGGCGATCCCGCGCGCGCGCAAGCCGTCGCGCACCAAGGCCCAAAGCCGATCATTCGCCGCCATGGTTTCCGGGCGGTCGTACATGCCAAGCGAGGCGATCATGCCCGCGCTGCCATGTGTCGGGCCTCGGCCGATTCGACATCCGTCAGACCCAAGAGTCGGGCCAAGACGCGCAACTCATTGTCCTCGCCGGCGTCGCGTTCGCCATCGGCCAGCGCCACCTCCCACAGGGCCACCGCCAGCGCCTTGCGTTCCTCCAAGGGCACGGCCTCTTTCAAGGCGCGGGTAAAGCGCACGGTATCGGGGGCCTCTGCCTCCAGCTTCTCGGCCTCGACCCGCATCGCGGCGGCCTCAAAGGCGCCGAACCCATGCCGCGCCATCAGGATGCGGTCGATCCGCTCCACCTCCTCAAAGGCATAGAAATTGTCGGTCCGGGCCACCCGCACCAAAAGGGCGGCCAGCGCGAGGCCGGCGTCAGAGCCGGGCAGAGGCTCGGGTGTCGGGTAGAGCAGTCGGGAGATGAGGTTTAACATGCGGCGAAGGTAAGCCGCCCGAACTTTGGTGAAAAGCCCCCTGATGCGTTTCAAGGTGAGTATTTGGAAAGGCGCAAGCCCTTCAGCGCCGCACTTTTGGATTTGCACCTTTGAAAATACTCATCTTTTCACCGCCTGACCGCAAGACGACCGATCAGCGCGGAAAACAGGCCGTCAACCGCGCCGCCTCTGCCGCGATGCCGTAGGGTGGGTTCACGATGAACATGCCGGTGCCGATCATCTTGTGCCCGTCGCGCACGGGGGGGAAGCGCAGCTCGTGGCGAAAGGCGTCGGGGAACTGCGCGACCAGCGCCTCCAGCATGGCAATATGCGCGCCCGATTGCAGGATCGGATACCACAGCGCCAAGATGCCGACGTTCCATTTCTTGGCGATCTGCCCCATCACCTTGGGGATCTGGGCATATTCGTCCTTCACCTCGTAGGACGGATCGATCAGCAGCATACCGCGCCGCGGGGTGGGGGGCGTCAGCGCCAGCGCCATTTCATAGCCATCGCGCTTTTGCACATGGGCGCCCCACTGGCCCAGATTGGCCTGAAGGGCCGCGTTTTCTTGCGGGTGCAGTTCCGCGAGATGGATCGTATCGCTTTCCCGCAGCCCAAGGGCGGCGATCAGGGGGGAACCGGGATAAGCCCGGCGGCCGAACATGGCGCGCGTTTCGGTCAAGCGCTGCATGTAAGGATGATCGCCGGGAAACCAGCCCTCGGCCAGATCGATCCCCGCCTGCGCCTCGCCGGTTTTCAGGGCCTCATCGCTGCCCAGATCGTAAAGGCCCCGGCCCGCATGGGTTTCGATATAGGTGAGGGGTTTGTCCTTTTGTGTCAGGTAGTCCAGCATCCACGCCAAAAGTGCGTGCTTTTGCACATCGGCCAGATTTCCGGCGTGGTAGATGTGTTGATAGGACAGCATGGCATTTCCCCAATGAAAAAGGCGGGCCGCGTGGACCCGCCCGTCTGGCTCCTGCGGGCAGGATCAGTCTTTTTCGCGGCCTTGATAGGACAGGTCTTCGGTGTTGATGACAATCCGGGTGCCTGCGCCGATATGCGGCGGCACCAGAACACGCAACCCGTTGGTCAGGATTGCGGGCTTGTAGCTCGACGAGGCGGTTTGGCCTTTGGTCACCGGCTCGGTGTCGGCGATTTCGACCACGACTTTTTGCGGCAGTTCGATCGAGATGGCGACACCTTCATAGGTGCGCAGGTAGCACTTCATGCCGTCGGTCAGCAGCGGCTTGTCGTCGCCGACCACATCTTCATGCACGGCCACCTGCTCATAGGTTTCGGGGTTCATGAAGTGGAAGCCTTCGCCATCTTCATAAAGGAAATCATATTCCCGCTCGTCCACGGTGGCCTTTTCCACCATTTCGGTGGTGCGCCAACGTTCGGCCACCTTCACGCCATCCGAAATGCGGCGCATGTCGACGCTCGTCGTCGGGGTGCCTTTGCCGGGGTGGAAGTTTTCCGACTTCAGGACGGCATAAAGCCGGCCGTCGAGTTCAACGATATTCCCCTTGCGCAGGGACGAGGCGATGACTTTGACCATGGTTTCTTGTTTCCATTTGCAGGCTGTGCCAAAGCGGCCCGAAGAAATCCGGGCTGCGGGATGGCGCTGCCCTTAGCGCAGATTTTCAGGTTTTGCCAGATGAAAGCCGACATGACACATGAATGGTGGCACCCAAGCCGCCACGCGGACCGCCGCCCGGCGCTTTTGGCGCGGGGCCGTTTGCAGGCGGCCATCCGGAATTGGCTGGCCGCGCGGGAGTTTCTGGAGGTTGACCCCTCGGCCTTGCAGGTCAGCCCCGGCAATGAGACGCACCTGCATGCCATGGGGGTGGATGCCATCGGCAATGACGGGATTGCCCGGCGGATGTATCTGCACACCAGTCCCGAATTTGCGATGAAAAAGCTGTTGGCAGCGGGCGAGCGGCGGATCTTCAGCTTTGCCCATGTCTGGCGCAACCGCGAACGCGGGCCGCGCCATTCGCCGGAATTCACCTTGCTGGAATGGTATCGGGTGGGCGAAGGCTATGAGGTGCTGATGGACGATACCATGGCCTTCCTCGCGCTGGCCGGTCCCTTGCGCTATCGCGAGGCCGTCTGTGATCCAGCGTTGGAGCCGGAGCGGATTTCGGTGGCCGAGGCGTTTCGCCGGTATGCCGGGATTGATCTCTTGGCCACGCTTGATGGTGCGGCAAGCGACCGCGACGCGCTGGCCGTGCAAGCCGAGGCGGCGGGAGTGAAGGTGGCGGCGGATGATGTGTGGTCTGATATTTTCAGCCGTGTGCTGTCGGAAAAGGTCGAGCCGCACCTTGGTCATGGCCGGGTGACGATACTTGACCGCTACCCGGCGGCCGAGGCCGCGCTTGCCCGCACCTGCGCCGATGACCCGCGCGAGGCGGAGCGGTTCGAGGTTTACGCCTGCGGGGTGGAACTGGCCAATGGCTTTGGCGAATTGACCAACCCCGAGGAGCAGCGGCAGCGGTTTCAGGCCGAGATGGACGAAAAACAGCGCATCTACGGCGAACGCTATCCGATTGATGAAAGTTTTCTGGCCGCCCTGTCGTTTATGCCCGAAGCGAGCGGCATCGCGCTGGGCTTTGACCGCTTGGTGATGCTGGCCACCGGTGCGCCACGGATCGACGATGTGATCTGGGCGCCGGTGGGGTAAGGCGCGGCCCCGGCCCTGCCCGGAGAGAAAACAGTCCAGTGGACTGTTTTCAGCGCCGAACGCCCGCGAACGCTTTCGCGGGCCGGGTCATATCCGGCCTACAAATACCCCTCGACAATGCACAGATCCGCCAGAGACACCCCATCCCGCTTGGCCTTGGCCGCCTGATATTCGGGGCTGTGGTAGCAGGCCTGCGCGGCCGCCATATCGGGGAATTCGATCACCACGCTGCGCGGGCGGATTACGCCCTCCACCACCTCCTGCGCCCCACCCCGCACCAAAAACCGCGCACCGTATTTGGCAAAGGCGACGGCATTGGCTTGCCGGTAGCCCTCATAGGCGGTGGGGTCAGAGATGGTGACGTGGCCGATCCAATAGGCGGGCATGGGGAACTCCTCTTGCGACGCCTCAAGATACTGTCCTTGAACGAAATCACAACAGTAGGCCGCCGCCGCCCCCTCGGGAGGAGGGCGGGCGCGGCGCTTGAT
>Ga0255092_1000234_pt1 | contig 24463 bp, 17 predicted proteins | sample Colum_Yuk_RepC_8_2_FD_188454 | JGI IMG/M metagenome (GOLD analysis project Ga0255092, IMG submission 188454) | Freshwater microbial communities from Columbia River, Oregon, United States - Colum_Yuk_RepC_8d | ecosystem: Environmental > Aquatic > Freshwater > River | place: USA: Oregon...
ACACTGGTCATCACCGACTATGCATCCAATCTACAGCGGCTCGGTCGCCTGATTGCCACCCTGGACAGCCCCGCCTCCGGAGAGGTCGAGGTGATTCCGGTGCGCCATGCTCTGGCCTCGGATCTGGCGGCCCAGGTTTCACGGTTACTCGATGATGCCTCTCGACCTGGCGGTCAGGCTCCAGGTGCTGTGGTCGATGCGGGGCAACGCATTTCCATGCTGGCTGATACCCGCATCAATGCGATTCTGGTGAGAGCGGCCAGTCCGGCACGGATGAGCCTGGCCAAAGCACTGATTGGCCGACTCGACCAGCCGGCAAGCGAGCCGGGCAACATTCGAGTGGTTTATCTGCGCAATGCAGAGGCAATCCGTCTGGTTCAGGTGCTTCGTTCGGTCTTGGTCAGCGAAACGTCCGGTCCTGGCGCGAGCCAGTTGTCCCCAGGCATGCAGGCGCTGCAGGCACAGGCAACCCAGGTCAACCAGGCTCCGCCGTCGGCATCCGGGCTGCAGGGCCTGGGGGCGGGCGGTCAGCAGGGCAACACGCCAGCGACCACGGCCCTGCAGTCTTCAAGCGCTGCGTCCGGCGTGGTGACCGTGGCTGCTGGCGGCGCGGTCATCGCTGCCGACCCGGCCACCAACTCTCTGATCATCACCGCGCCTGAACCGGTTTATCGCAATCTGAGGGCAGTGATTGACAAACTCGATGCGCGACGGGTTCAGGTTTACATCGAGTCGCTCATCGTCGAGGTCAGTGCGGAGCGTGCCATGGAGCTCGGGGTGCAGTGGCAGTTCCTCGGCCAGCCCTCCGGTACCGGGGTGATCGGGGGAACCAATTTACCTGCGCGTGGGACGGGGTCGAACATTCTTGATGCCACAGCCAATATCCTCGGGATCAGTCGGGGATTGAATGTCGGGGTGGTGAGCTCACGGCCGCTCCTTGGCGGGACATCCGCCAACGGGTCGGCCAGCGTGGGCCCGATCAACCTGGGTTTCCTCGCCCGTGCGCTCGAGACCCAGGCAGGTGCCAACATTCTGGCCACGCCCAATCTGGTGACGCTCGACAACGAGGAGGCACGTATCATCATTGGTCAAAATGTGCCCTTCATCACGGGCTCTTTTGCCAACGCCGGAGCCACCGGCGGATCAGTCAATCCCTTCCAGACCATCGAGCGCCGTGATGTGGGCACCACCCTGCGCGTTCGGCCCCAGATCGCGGAGGGCGGAACCGTGCGCATGCAGATCTTTCAGGAGGTCTCCAGTGTTCAGGACGCCTCACTTGCAGCCGGTCTGATCACCAACAAGCGGGCCATCGAGTCGAATGTACTGGTTGATGACGGCCAACTGGTCGTGCTCGGCGGCCTGATCGAGGAGCGCCTGGAGGGCAGCGTGGGCATGGTGCCCGGTCTGGGCAAGCTGCCCTACATCGGTAATCTCTTTCGATACGACAATCGCAAGCGGGTCAAGACCAATCTGATGGTTTTCCTGCGCCCCGTGGTTCTGCGCAATCCGGATGCGTCCCAGCGCGTGACGGCCGACCGCTACGACTACATTCGTCTGATGCAAGGCGACTCTCGAGTCGCTCCGAGTCAGCTGATGCCCGAATCCGAGTTCAAGCCTGCACTGCTTTCGCCGATGCCTCCAGCTCCGGGACAGGCCGGAGTTGCTCCGCCCAGTCTGTCACCTTCCCTCAACGAGGCCATGCCTGATCGATGGAGATCGATGCCGGCGACGGGTGCGCCAGGGGGTTCAGGTTCATCGGCCGCTGGAACTCACCGTGCCTCGGGTACAAGCCCGCCCGCCGGTGCGGTGCCGGTTGATGCTGCAACCGGAGGGGGCGCTGTGATTCAGACCGCACCCAACGAGGTGGTGATCCAGCGATGAGTCAGGTATCGGCTGCGCGCTATGTGCCGTATGCCTTTGCCCGCCAGCATCAGGTGCTGGTCAATGGGGTCACGGCTGATGAGATCGAGGTCTGGATTGGCGAGCACACGCCGCTGCACGCACTCGCCGAGCTCTCGAGGGCATTGCCCGCCAGGGTCATTCCGGTTCGCAAACCCGCGGCAGAGCTGAGCGCTGCGATCTCGGCCGCCTATGCACAGCAGGAAGGCTCTGCCGCCGCGGTGGTGGATGAGGTTGAGAGTGATCTGGATCTCTCGCGTCTGATGCAGGACCTGCCGCGTATCGAAGATTTGCTCGAGACCGAGGACGACGCGCCCATCATCCGGATGATCAATGCCCTGCTCACTCAGGCAGCCCGAGATGGGGCCTCCGATATTCACATTGAAGCCTTCGAGAACGCGTCGGCGGTTCGCTTCAGGGTTGATGGCACGCTGCGCGACGTCGTGCGCCCGCGGCGCGAATTGCACGCCGCCCTGGTATCGCGCATCAAGATCATGGCGAGCCTCGACATCGCGGAAAAGCGCCTGCCCCAGGATGGGCGGATCACGCTGCGGATTGGAGGTCGGCCCGTCGATGTCCGCGTGTCGACGCTGCCTACGGGTCACGGCGAGCGGGTGGTCCTGCGTCTGCTCGAAAAACAGGCGGGCCGACTCGATCTCGCCCGACTGGGCATGGCGCCCGATACCCTGCAACGATTCGACCGACTGGTGCACCAGCCCCATGGCATTGTGCTGGTCACCGGGCCGACTGGCTCAGGCAAGACCACCACGCTCTATGCGGCCCTCAATCGCATCGATCATGACACGGTCAATGTCATGACGGTTGAGGATCCGATCGAATATGACCTTGATGGCATCGGTCAGACTCAGGTCAATGCACGCATCGACATGACCTTCGCCAAGGCTCTGCGGGCCATTCTGCGTCAGGATCCTGATGTCATCATGATTGGTGAGATCCGCGATCTCGAGACGGCTCAGATTGCTGTCCAGGCGTCGCTGACAGGACACCTGGTGCTGGCGACCCTGCACACCAATGATGCGGTTTCGGCGGTCACCCGCCTAATCGACATGGGCGTGGAACCCTTCCTGCTGTCGTCGAGTCTTTTGGGCATTGGAGCCCAGCGACTGGTTCGCCGGTTGTGTACCCAGTGTCGCGAGCCCGATCCGGTGTCGGGCGGTTGGCGTGCGGTGGGGTGTGCAGCCTGCAATCGAACTGGCTATAGTGGCCGCACCGGGATCTACGAGTTGCTGGTGATCAACGATGACATCCGACGACGGGTGCATGCGGCGGACAGCGAGGATGAGATTCGCGAAGCGGCGCGTCGCGCCGGCATGATCAGCATGCGCGACGATGGGGATCGATGGGTGCGAGACGGCACGACCTCCCATGACGAGGTCGTACGCGTGACGCGCGACTGATGCCTGCCTATCGCTTTGAGGCGGTGACGGCCGCCGGCAGGTTCGAGAATGGCATTCTCGATGCGGACAGCGCGCGTCAGGCGCGCAACCTCCTGCGCGAACGGGGACTCACCCCGCTTGCGGTGACTCCGGTCGAATCCGGGGCTGACCGTCGGTCCGGCGGTACGCCTGTTCTGTCGCGACGACTTCGCGATGCCGAGCTCGCAATGGCGACTCGCCAGCTCGCCAGTCTGCTCACGGCGCGCTTGCCGTTGGAGCGAGCCTTGTCGGCAGTGATCGAGCAGGCCGAGACTGCACTGGTGCGTGATCGTTTCGCGGCGGTGCGCAGCGAGGTGGTCGCCGGCCAGTCCCTGGCCGATGCGCTCGCGCGCTTTCCAAAGGATTTCCCAGAGGTCTACCGAGCGCTCGTGGCAGCCGGCGAGCAGACGGGTGATCTGGGGCGCATCATGTCGCAGCTTGCTGATCATGTTGAGGCGCGCACGGCGTTGAGCCAGAAAGTCAAACTGGCTTTCACTTACCCAGTGATCGTCACGTTGGTTGCACTCGCGGTGATTGTGGCCTTGCTGACTTATGTGGTGCCGCAGGTGGTCAGCGTCTTTGCCCAGACCCGTCAGAGCCTGCCTGCACTCACTGTGGGACTCATTGCCCTTTCAGATGCAATCAGACACTGGGGATGGTTGCTTCTGATTTTGGCGGCTCTGGTGGGTCTTGGGGTGCGTGCGGCCCTGCGCAGTCCGTCGATCCGCATGGCCTGGCATCGACGCGTACTGGGTTTGCCCTTGTTCGGCAGGCTGGTCAGAGGGGTCAACACCGCAAGGTTTGCCTCCACGCTCGCCATCCTGACCTCCAGCGGTGTTCCCCTCATTCGGGCGCTTGAGGCAGGCGCTCGAACGTTGTCCAACGAAGCCCTGCGGGCCAATGTGAACGAAGCAGTCACGCGTGTGCGGGAAGGCACGAGCCTGGCCCGGGCACTCGGTGCAGGTGCTCAGTTTCCGCCCGTGATGATTCACATGATTGCCAGCGGCGAGGCCACGGGCGAGTTACCCCAGATGCTGGAGCGCACCGCGCACTCGCTCTCGGGCGAAGTGGAGCGGCGCACCCTGGCCATGACCAGCCTGCTCGAACCCTTGCTGATCCTGGTGATGGGCGGTGTGGTGTTGCTGATCGTGCTGGCTGTGCTGCTGCCCATCATCGAGATCAATCAGCTCGTTCGCTGAAGCGGCTTCGGTCGCGCGAGCCCGGGCAGGATTCACGCCGCCGAACGTAGGGCTGCGCTCAGCGGCGCAGGCCCCGACTTCGCTGAATGGATCGATCGTCACCTCGCTGCCTGGGTCGATCGTCTTCAGCGAGGGCGTTGGGCCTCCTGCAGGGCCATCCAGACCTTGGCGGGCGTGAAGGGCATGTCCATGGGGGGCACGCCCACCGCGCGCAACGCATCGCTCATGGCATTGACCAGCGCAGGCAGCGAGCCCGAGCAACCCGACTCACCCACACCCTTGGCGCCCAGCGCATTGAGGGCTGTGGGCACGTTGTTGTAGTCATTGCGAATCGTGGTGACCCAGCCGGCGCGTGGCATGGGGTAGTCCATGAAACTGCCCGTGAGCAACTGGGCCGTGTCGGCGTCATACACCAGATGCTCACCAAAGACCTGGCCTGCGCCCTGCAACACGCCGCCATGCACCTGGCCCTGAACCAGCTGCGGCGAGACCACATGACCCAGATCGTCGATCGCGCTGTAGGCAAAGACCGTGGTCACCCCCGTGGCCGGATCGATTTCGACCTCGGCCACATGGCAACCGTTGGGAAAGGTGGTGCCTGACACCGATTCGCCTTCGCAGTCCAAGGGATGGGCCGCATCGGCGTGCGCAGGCATCAGGCGTTGAGCGAGGGTCATGAGGGGCAGATGACCAAAGGAGCCGCTCACGCCATCGCCTTCGTAGCGCACGGAATCCGCGGATACCCCCATGAGCCCTGCAGCCTGCTCGCAGGCGCGGGCGCGCAGGCGCTCGACCATCACCTTGAAGGCACTGCCCGCGCCGTAGAGCGAGCGGGATCCGCCCGTACCGTTGCCGATGAGCTCCTGTCCGGGATCACTCGCCTTGTAGCGCAGCAGGGCCGGCGAGATGCCCAGCCCATCCGCCACGATCTGGGAGAAGGAGGTTTCATGGCCCTGACCCGACGGACCCGTGACACCGAAAAGCTGGATGTGATCGCTGGCAAATCGGGCTCTCACCATGTCCTTGGGTGCGGCGCCTGCGCCCGAGGCCTCGAGGTAGCAGCCGAGCCCGAAGCCGCGCAGCAAGCCCCGGCGCTGCGACTCGGCCTTGCGCGCGGTGTAGCCCGCAAAATCGGCCAGCGCGAGCGCCTTGTCGAGTGTGCCTGCGAAGTCGCCGCAGTCGTAGACCGTACCATTGGCGGTGGTGTAGGGGAATTCGGTTTTGCCGATGAAGTTGCGCCGGCGCAGCTCGAGCCGGTCAAGTCCGTGTTCGGCCGCGGCCTGATCGATCAGACGCTCGATGGCATAGGCGATATCGGGGCGACCCGCACCGCGGTAGGCCGAGATGGGTACCGTGTTGGTGTAGATGAGTTCCTGGCGGGCAAAGAGTGCAGGCACCCGATACACCCCGCCCATGGTCACCGAGATGTTGCGCGTGCCAATGAAGGATTGCCAGTAGCAGGTGTAGGCGCCAAGGTCGGCCTGATCATCCCAGCGGATGGCGAGGATGCGCAGATCGGCATCGAGTGCGATGCTGCCCTTGAGAGTGAGCCCGCGTCCATGCCATTCCCCTGTGAACAACTCCGAACGGCTCGCCACCCACTTGACCGGCTTGCCCAGCTTGCGCGAGGCCAGCATCAGCAGAACCTGTTCGCTGGCGGTTCCGCCGCGCAGACCGAACGAGCCACCGACATCATCGGCAATCACGCGGATGCGGTCCTGAGGGATGCCTGTCACCTGTGAGAGCGACGATCGCATGCCCAGCATGCCCTGCGTTGGCGTATAGACCGTATAGGCATCCGACTGCGCATCCCACTGCGCCAGACAGGCCCTGAGTTCGAGCGGGGCACCGGTCAGGCGCTGGCTGTGCATGCTCAGCGTGGTGACATGGCGGGCTCGCGCAAACGCCGCCTGCACAGCAGCGGCATCCCCCGACTCATGCACGAGGGACACATTGCCCGGTGCAGCGTCATGCAGCGTGGGGGCTCCCGATGCGGTGGCTGCCTGCAGACTGGCCACCGCTGGGAGCTCGTCATAGTCAACCAGGACCTGTTCGGCGGCATCCTGGGCGGCACGCGCTGATGTGGCGATCACCAGAGCCACGGGCTGACCCACGAAGCGCACTCGGTCGGTGGCCAGCACGGGCATGGCGCATTTCACCTGGGCCTTGCCGTCGGCGCCCTGCAGCGGCGCCCCGGCAGGCAGCCCGCCAAACCCGGCCGCTTCGACGTCGGCTGCGGTCAGAACCAGCAGGCAGTCGGGATGGGCCTGGGCGGCGGATGCGTCGATGCTCAGGATGCGGGCATGCGCACGATCGGAGCGCACGACATGAGCATGAACCTGCCCCGGCAGATTCCAGTCGGCGGTGTAGCGGCCCTGGCCTGTGACGAGGCGCAGGTCTTCCTTGCGGGCGGGTGCGAGTGTCATGCCTTGCTCCCTGCGGCGGCCATCTGGCGCGAGGCCACGCGTACCGCCTCGACGATGTTCACATAGCCCGTGCAGCGGCACAGATTGCCCGCCAGGCCTTCGCGGATCTGATCATCCGTGGGCTCGGGATGGCGCTTCAGAAGATCGACGCTGGCCATGATCATGCCGGGCGTGCAGAACCCGCACTGCAAGCCATGACAGGCGGCGAAGGCTTCCTGAACGGGATGCAGTGTCTCACCACCGGCAAGTCCTTCGATGGTGGTGATGCGGCTGCCATCGGCCTGCGCGGCCAGAACGGTGCACGACTTCACGGGTTCGCCATCGAGGTGAACCGTGCAGCAGCCACATTGGCTGGTATCGCAGCCCACATGGGTGCCGGTCAGGCCCAGGGTCTCGCGCAGCAGATCGGCCAGCAGGGTTCGGGGTTCGCAGTCCAGGGCATGGCTCTGGCCGTTTACGGTGAGTTGAATTTTCATCAGGGTGTCTTGAATGCGGGGGCAGGGCGAATCAGCTCGGACGCGACAGCGATGCAAAGGCCTGTGCTGCCATCACGCGCATCAGTTGCGCGCGGTAGGCGGGCGGGGCGTGCAGATCGGTGTTGAGCGATGCTTCATCAATCGCAGCCTGATGAAAGTCGGGCGACGCGCTGTTGCTGCGCAAGAGGGCTTGCGCGGTCTGCCATTGAAAGACCCCGGGGCCGGCGCCAGTGACCGCAACCCGCCATCCATCGGCGTATTCAGCCAGCAGAACGCCGGTCAGGGCATAGCCCGAAGCGGCCTGAGCGAACTTGGCATAGGCCGCTCGCACCGGAATCCTGAAGCTCACCGCCGTGATCAGCTCCGCGGACGCGAGCGCCGTGCTGAACAGGCCCTGGAAGAAATCGGCAGCGGCGATGTCGCGCTGGTTGGTGTGGACGATGCCATCCAGTCCGAGCACTGCGGCTGGGTAGTCGGCCGCCGGGTCGTTGTTGGCGACCGAGCCACCCAGGGTGCCGCGAGAGCGCACTTGGGGATCCCCGATACCGGCGGCGAGCGCGGCAAGTGCGGGCAAGGCTCTGGCGACCTGAGGATCGGCAGCGACCTGGGCATGGCGCACGGCCGCCCCGATCCGCAGGCGGTCTGCCTGCAGGCTGATGCCCTGCAGGTCGGGCAGGCGCGCGATGTCGATCAGGCAGCTCGGTGCGGCGAGTCGCATCTTCATGGTAGGCAGCAGCGTCATGCCCCCCGAGAGGGGGCGAGCGTCCGGGTCGGCCTGCAAGGCTGCGCTGGCCTCGGCAACCGAGCGGGCGCGGATGTATTCAAAGGCATGCATGGCGTGGGTGATCTCCTGGGTGCGGATTGGGGCAGGCGTCAGGACGCCCCATCCGACGGGCTTCGCCGATTGTCGCTCAGCCGCTTGCAATCCCGGCGCATGGCCCCATCTTCTTCGAAACTCGGCCGCTTTCATCCCCTCACGGAGGGCATACGCATGCGATGGGCTCGTTGGTTGACGCTGCTCCGACTGACCGGTCGCGACGGACTCGTGCTGCTGGCCGCCTTGCGGGACGCTCAGACCCCGAAGGTGGTGAAGTGGGGCACGATCGCGATGCTCGCCTATGTGATCAGCCCGATTGATCTGTTGCCCGACCTGGCCATGATGCTGGGCTGGGCCGACGATCTTGCCGTGCTGATGGTGAGCATTCCGTGGCTTGCTGCACGCCTGCCCGGACCCGTGCGCGAGCGCGCCGGGCAGCGGGTGTCGCGCTGGCTCAGAGCCGTACCCGGCCCGCGTAACCCGTGAGTTCGAGGTATCCCCGACCGATCCGTCGCCCGTCGCGACTCAGGGTCACGGCACCCTCCCAGTAGGTCACGCCTCGCATCACCAGTTCCTGATCGTCCAGCAAGGGTTCGATCTGGTAGATCTGCCCGTCGATGTGCAGTTGCTGGGCGATGGGCCAGCGAGCACCACTGCGCACGGACCGCCAATGACGCATCGGATCAAAGCGCACCTTCAGACCGGTTCGAACCCGACCTGCTCTGCCCTCGCGCAGGCTGCCTTCGTTCCACAGGGTCTTACCCTGGGCATCACGGATGCAAAAGGCCATGAGTGCGCCGCCATCTTCGAGGTTGATGCCGATCCAGTCCCATCCCACCGCATCGTCACCCAGGATCTCGCTCGACCACTCGTGATCGAACCAGGCCTGGCCTCGAACCGGGATGGGCCGCTGTTGGCCCGAGTGCATCCGCACCTGACCACTGACCGCAAGCTGGGGCCGGCTGTAGTAGTGGCTGGCCTGGTGCGGTTGCGGACCTTTGCGCGAGAAACCGGCCTCACCCTGCAGCAAGGGGTCGTCGGTGGCCTTGAGCGCGAGCTCGAGCCCGAGCTCGCTCGACTCGACATGGGCATGGTAGGTGTCGGACAGCGGGTCCCGGCGCAAGGACCAGCCGCGTGCGCCGGTTCCGACTTGAATGTCGGTGTCATCCTGCGCAAAGCGCGCCAACACCGGCATGGCGCGTGCACTGCGTTCGGCATGCAGCAGTCGTCCGCGCTCGGGCAGCGCGAGCGCCGCATGGGCCAGCAGCAATTGGCGCGGCGCAAAACGGCTCGGATTTTCGGTGGGATAGCCGGTGGCGCTTCGAAAGAAGGTCACCTGAAAACCGAAGTCCGGGCCGCCCGGGCGCGTGAGCCATCCGGTGGCGTACCACCACTCGGTGCGGTACTGCGGATGGGCGCCGTGATCCCGCGGAAAGCGCAAGGCTCGGGGCTCCACCGGTGCAAACCGAGGCAGCGCAGGCTCCGCTTGGCTGGCTCCGGGGGGGGCAGCCAAAGCTGACATCGTCAGGAGCGGTGCCAGGGCCTGTGAACCTGACGCGAGTCGTGTCGGCGCCCGCGGGCTTCTGCCCAGCAGGAAGGCCATGCGTTGCAGCAGCAGGCGACGCGGAGGCATCAGTTGTCCTGCCGGATCGCTAGGATCGTGTCACCGCCGATCACCGGCCGGCTGGCTATCCAGGCCGACAGCGCCGCGCCTGTGAGCAGGGCCAGTGACGCGCCCACCAGCAGCATCCAGGGAATATGCATCTGCATGGTCCAGTGAAAGGACTGGGGATTGACTCGGGCGATCAGCACCCATCCGATGGTCGCGCCCAGCAGCGTTCCCCAGATGAGGGCAACGGCTGTGCCCAGCACGGATTCCAGCATCAGCTGAACGCGGGCTGCCCGAGCGGGCAGACCGATATGGCGCAACATGCCGAATTCGCGGATCCGGTTCAGGGCATCCGATGAGCATGCGGCCGCCACACCAAACAGGCCGACCAGCAGCGCAACGGCTTCAAGCGCATAGGTGACCGCAAAACTTCGGTCAAAAATGCGCATCGAGAGCGCACGAATCTCCTCGGCGCTGCGCCACTGAACGGTGTGTAGGGCAGGGCTGACGGATTCCAGGGCCCGAGGCAGATCGCGCAGGGTCAATCCTTCGGCGGGCCAGACGGCGAAATCGGTGATCCGGTCATCGCCCCCGAGCGCAACCCAGCGCGGCGCATCGATGGCGAGCGCGCCATGTTGCCGTGCGTAATCACGCCAGACTCCGACCACGAAGAATCGCCCCTCAGGGTCTGGCCGGGGGGGATCGAGCTCGAGTCGTGCGCCGGGTGCGATCGCCCAGCGGCTCGCCAGTGGCTCGGACGCCCAGATCGGGATCAGATCGGGGGGGGCCACCCGACGCGGGCCCGTGAGCGGCAGTTCCGAGCCTCCCGCCTGCGGATCGGTATGGCGCACCAGCAGGGCAATGGCAGGCGCTGCGGGGTCGGCCTGCAATTCAACCGTGCGCAAGCCCTGGGCCCGGGCGATCGCCGGATGGGCGCGCAGCGCCGCAAGCACCTGCGGCGGCAGACCATCAGCGGCACCGCGATCGCCTGCGCCGGGATCCAGACGGCCGTAGAGGGGGGCAGGCAGGACCTGATCCAGCCAGTCGCTGACCGACACCCGAAAACTGTGCACCATGATGCCCATGGCGGCGGCGAGTGCGACGCTGGCCACCACGCCCGCCAGACCCGCGGCCACGGCCCCCGGAGTCTGGGTGGCCCGTTGCACCGCCAGCCAGATGGGCGCTGACAGCGCGGCCTCACTGCGTGCTGCCCGACGATCCAGGACGATCTGCAGCAGCCGGGTGAGCCCACCGATCAGCCGCGGCAGGCTGGCGATGCCGGCGAGCAGCCACAGGGCGATCGCCGCATAGGCGGGCAAGGGCAGGTCCGCGACGGCGGGCAGGGCCAGCAGACCCGCTCCCAGCGTAGCCAGGATCAGCGCCAACCGGGGGCGATCCAGCCCGCGCAGCAGCAGATCGTCGCGAGCACTGCGCAGGCTGCGTGCCGCGGGCATGCGACCCACCGCCCGGGCCGGCAGCCATGCACCTGCTGCTCCGGTCAGCACGCCCAGCAGGCCAAACAGGAGCAGACTGATCCCGTCCAGATGCAGGCGAGGGCGAACTCCTTCGAAATAGCCCCCACCCAGATCGCCGCCCACCAGACCGAGCACCGCCTGAGCCAGCGCCACACCAGCCGCCACCCCCAGCACGGCACCGGCCACGCCCAGGGCCAGGCCCTGCAGCAGAACGGCGGCAGACCGCTGACGCGCATTGGCGCCCAGCACCCCCAGCAGGGCGAGTTCCGGCGTCTGGCGGGCCACCGCCAGTGCGAGCGTCGAAAACACCAGAAAGGCGCCCGTGAACAGGGCGACCAGCGCCAGGACATTGAGGTTGACCCGATACGCCCGCGACAGGTTGGACATGCGCTCGGTGGTGTCTGCTGAGGTACTCCAGACCCAGGCCCCAGCACCGAGCGTATTGAGCGTCTGCCTGAGGTCGGACAGATCGGCGCCGGGCGCCAGGCGCAAATCAAGACGAGTGAGCTGCCCGCTTCGGCCCAGTAGCCACTGGGCGTTGGCCAGGTCCATGACCGCCATGGGCACCGCCGCGTTGTCGCTTGGCAAGGTGGCGACGATGCGAACCGGTGTGGTCTTTTCCGGTCCGGGCCAGTTGAGGGTGTCGCCCGACTTCAGGTGCAGTGCGCGCAGGGCTGCATCGGACAAGGCGACTGTGTGGGCTTCGAGCAGCGATCCGGAGGCCACACCGGGCAGCAGGCTCGGGCTGACCTCGCCTGCGGCCAGCACATCGAGTGCGACCAGTTTGAGCCTGACCCGGCGCGAACCCTCGGCGAGATTGACATCGGCTTCCAGAATCGGGCTGACCGCCTCAAGCCCATCGACCGGCGCCTGCAGCAAACGCTCCCAGGCCTGCTCCGAAAAGCTCGTGCGAACGGCCCGCAGCTGCGCATGCGCCTGCCCGTTGACCGTGGCCATGGCCTGGCGGAATTCCTCGAGCGCCGAATGGTTGATCAGATGAATGGCCAGCGCCAGGCTGACCCCGATCGCGATCGAAGCGACACAGGTCAGGGTGCGCCCGGGCGAGCGGCGCCACTGGCCGATCGCCAGCCATCCCCACCAGATGGGCCCAGGCCAGCGCAGCCACACTGTGGCCCGATGAGGTTCAGCGCGGCTCATGCGACTCGATGCAGTTCATGGACGCGCAGATTCATGGGTGCGGAGATTCATGAACTCGGATCACCGCAGGTGACCCTCGCCGTCGAGCCGCACGCAGCGATCGGCAAGCGTGGCAGCCTGCTCGGAATGCGTCACCATCAGCAGGGCTGCGCCATGGGCGCGCACCTGTTCATCGAGCAGTCGCAGCGCCTGCGCGGCGGTTTGCGGGTCAAGGTTGCCGGTGGGTTCGTCGGCCAGAATCAGCTGAGGCCGATGGACCAGGGCGCGTGCGAGGGCCACCCGTTGCTGCTCACCCCCGGAGAGCTCATGCGGGAAGGCGTCCTGCCGGTCGGCAAGCCCCACCTGGGCGAGCATGTCGCAGGCCAGTGCTCTGGCCTGTCCTGAGCCCATCTGGTTGATGACGAGCGCCAACGCCACGTTCTGCCACAGCCGCAGGTACGACACCAGATGAAACGCCTGAAAGACAAAACCCACCGATCGCGCACGAAGCGCACTCAACCGGGCGTCATCCAATGAGCCGATGAGCTGACCGCACAGGATCACGCGCCCTTCATCGACCGGCTCCAGACCACAGGCCAGATTGAGCAGCGTGGATTTGCCCGAGCCCGAGGCGCCGAGCAGCGCCACCCGCTCACCCGGAGCGATCGTCAGATTGATGGCACTGAGCAGGGCCCGCTGGGCCGTGTAGCGCTTGCCGACCTGCTCCAGCGCGAGGATCGGTGTCGATGCAGGCGAGTTCGCAGGCTCAGGCATCTGCCTGCTGGCAGTGCGTGGTGATGTCGTGGACCAGACCGGCGATCAGGGGCTCCGGAAAATCATGGCCCATGCCCGCAACCCCGATGAAGCGAGCGCCCGGAATGTGCGCGGCCGTATCGCGACCGGCCGCGATGGGCACCAGCGGATCGGCTTCGCCGTGAATCACCAGGGCTGGCACCCGGATGCCCTTGAGCAGGGGACGCCGATCGCCGTTGGCCATGATGGCGAGCAGCTGTCGTGCGGTGGCCGCGGGATCGTGAGCGCGCTCGAGCGACGCCTTGAGCCGCGCGCGCAGTGCCTCACGGGACCCCTGCAGCCCGGGGCTGCCGATCAGGGTCCAGATGTGCTCGAGATGATCAAGCAGCTGGGCAGGGCTGGCATTGCGTGGCGGCGGGGTCATGAGGGCCCGTACTGCAGGCGTGAAATGAAAGCGAAAGCGGGTCGCTCCACTCGAGGACATGATGGACGTGAGCGACCGGGTTCGGTGCGGCCGACCGGCTGCAACCAGCTGGCCAATCATGCCGCCCATGGAGGCGCCCACCACATGGGCAGATTGGATGTTCAGTGCATCGAGCAGGCTGGCTGCGTCGTCGGCCATGTCGGTGAGGTTGTAGGGGGCTCGCACCGGCAGCCCGACCATCTGGCGCATCACCTCGGTTCGAACATTGACGGCGGCGCCGTCGATGCGGCTCGACAGCCCGCAATCGCGGTTGTCGAATCGCAGGGTTCTGAAGCCTCGGGCCTGCAGGCCTTTCATCAGGCTGTCGGGCCAGTCGACAAGTTGCTGGCCCAAGCCTGAAATCATCAGGATGCAGGGAGCCTGAGATGGGCCGGAGTCCTCGCAAATCAGCCGGACACCCGAGGGCAGACGCACATCACGGAGATCATTCATCCTGAACCCGCAGATCCTTCATTCGTTCAGCCGTTCAGTTCTGTTCGGCCCTTTTCAATCCTTCAGCGCTTCAGACCGCCGACGCCTCATTCAGCACCCGGGCCAGGCACGCTGATGGAAAAACCCGCATCGACATAGGTGATTTCGCCGGTAATGCCCGAGGCCAGATCCGACAGCAGAAAAGCCGCCGCATTGCCGACTTCATCGATGGTGACATTGCGCCGCAACGGGGCGGCCTGTTCGGTGAAATCGAGCAGCTTGCCAAATCCCTTGATGCCCGAGGCCGCAAGCGTCTTGATGGGGCCGGCCGAGATGCCGTTCACGCGCGTGCCCAGCGGGCCCAGGCTTGCCGCGGCGTAGCGCACGGTGGCCTCCAGCGAAGCCTTGGCCATGCCCATGACGTTGTAGTTGGGAACCGCCTTGACTGCGCCCAGATAGCTCAGCGTGACCAGAGCGCCTTTGCGGTTGGCCATCAGGGGGCGAGCGGCAGCCGCGACTGCGGCAAAGCTGTAGGCCGAGATGTCGTGGGCCACCCGAAACGCCTCGCGGTTCAGGCCATCGAAGAGATCGCCGCTGATCGCCTCGCGCGGGGCAAAGGCAATCGCGTGCACGACGCCATCCAGGCCATCCCAGCGGGCCTGCAGACCCTCGAAGAGGGCGCTGATCTGGGCGTCTTCGGCCACATCACAGGGCAGAACGATGTCAGAGCCGAATTCGGCCGCCATTTCGGTGATCCGGTCACGGAATCGCTCGTTCTGATAGGTGAACGCGAGTTCGGCTCCCTGGGCGCGGCAGGCCCGGGCCACGCCATAGGCGATCGAGCGGTTGGACAGCAGACCCATGATCAGGATGCGTTTTCCAGCGAGGAACATCGGGTTTCTCCGATACACTTTTCGAATGGCAATTGTCTCACGCATGGCTGCAGGCCACCCCATTCGAGGTCAAGAGCCCCGGCACGCTCGGGGTCTCCCCTTGCATTGCCTGCCCCTGCGAGGTCCATGCATTCGACTGCGCCGGATCATGGCGCTGTGCCTGATCTCGATGATCGGGGCTCTCTGGCCTTTAGCGAAAGCTCAGGCCGAATCCGTCACCACCCGGGCCCAACCGGCCCGCGGCTCGAGCGATGGTTTCGTGCACGCCATCGCCTGGGGCGATCAGCCCAAATACCCGCCGGATTTCGAGCACTTCGGCTATGTGAACCCGAAAGCGCCGAGGCAGGGCATGCTGACCCTTGATGGGTTTGGGTCGTTCGACAAACTCAATCCCTTCACGCTCAAGGGCCTCGCGGCTGCCGGCACCTATCTGCTGATGTTCGATACGCTCACCGAGCAGGCCGATGACGAGCCCTTCACGATCTATGGCCTGCTGGCGCAGGAGATGCGGTTTGCGTCCGATGGCCTGTCGATCACCTTCAGGCTCAACCCCAAGGCCCGCTTTTCCAATGGCGATCCGGTGCTGGCGGCTGATGTGAAGCACTCGTTCAACAGCCTCATGAGTCGTCAGGCTCACCCACGGTTTCGCAATCTCTTTGGCGATGTCGCTCAGGTCGTGACGCCCGATGAGCGTACCGTTCGCTTCGAGTTCAAGCGGCGCAATCATGAGTTGCACATGATTCTGGGCTCGTTGCCCATCTTTTCGCGCAAATGGGGTGGCGGCAAGCCTTTTGATCAGATCGTGCAGGACGCGCCGATTGCGAGCGGCCCTTACGCCATCGAGAAAGCCGACTGGGGCAAGCAGATCACCTTTCGCCGGCGCAGCGACTATTGGGCAGCCGATCTGCCCACCCGCAGGGGTCTATTCAATTTCGAGCGGGTGACCTACACCTACTTCAAGGACGAGACCGCTCGCCTGGAGGGCTTCAAGGCAGGGCAGTTCGACTGGATCTACGAAAATTCGGCCAAGAACTGGGCCCGCGGCCATGTGGGTCCCAAGTATCGTTCCGGCGAGATCATCAAGCAGGAGTTCAGGCACTCGAACGCCGCGGGTATTCAGGGGTTTGCCATGAACACGCGGCGCGCGCTGTTTCAGGATCGCCGGGTCAGGCTGGCTCTCGCGCAGGCGTTTGATTTTGAGTGGATGAACCGGCAGGTCTTTCATGGCCAGTATGTGCGCAGTCCGAGTTATTTCACCAATTCCGAGATGCAGGCCAGTGGCCCGCCCGATGAGGATGAACTCGCCCTGCTCGAACCCCTGCGCAGCAAGTTGCTGCCTGAGGTTTTCGACGCAGCCCCATTGCCCCCCGTCACCACGCCGCCGGCCTCCTTGCGCGACAACCTGCGTTATGCCCGCACGCTGCTGGCCGAAGCGGGCTGGACGGTGGCCGACGACGGCAAGCTGCGCAATGCCAAGGGCGAGGCTTTCGTCTTTGAGGTGCTCTCCTATTCCAAGGCCCTGGAGCGCATTGCCGTGCCCTGGGTGCGCAACCTCGAAAAGCTGGGCATCGAAGTCAATCTGCGGGTGACTGACCCGGTGCTCTTCCAAAAGCGCATGGACGAATTCGACTTCGATGTCACGGTCACCTCCATGGGTTCAAGCCAGACGCCGGGCAACGAACTGGTGGAGCGCTTTTCCAGCCGTGCGGCCAATCAGAAGGGGTCCGACAACCTGGCCGGTGTGCGCGACCCGGCGGTCGATGCGCTCATCGGGCGAGTGCTGCGCAGCGGTACCCGCGAGGAGCTGGTCACGGCCAGCCGGGCCCTGGATCGTGTGCTGCGCAATGGCTGGTACCTGGTGCCGCATTTTCATGTGGCCCGGCATCGGGTGGCCTATCGCAAGACCCTCGAGCATCCCGAGACCCTGCCGCTCTACTACAGCGCCAGCAATTGGGTGGTCAAGACCTGGTGGCGAAAGCCTGAGACCGACAAGCCCTGAATTCGACCCGACGTCCGTCCGACCATGCTCGCCTACATCATCAAACGCATCCTGCTCATGGTGCCCACCCTGTTTGGCATCCTGCTGATTACCTTCGCGGTGATGCAGTTCGTGCCTGGGGGCCCGGTGGAGCAACTGGTGCAGGAGCTGCGGGGTCGGGGCGCAGCCGGTGAGGTGGCCACGAGCGATAACACCTATCGTGGGCGTGAGGGGGTGGATCCGGCCCGGATCGAGGAGATCCGCAAGCTCTATGGGTTTGATCAGCCCGCGCATGTGCGGTTCTGGGAAATGCTCAAGCGCTTTGCACATTTTGATCTGGGCACGAGCTATTTCCATCACAAATCGGTCTGGGAGCTCGTCAAGGAAAAGCTGCCGGTCTCGATCAGTCTGGGTCTGTGGACCTTTCTGATTTCCTATCTGGTCTCCATTCCGCTGGGTATCGCCAAGGCGGTCCGGCATGGCTCTCGGTTCGATCTGATCACGTCCACCGTCATTCTGGCGGGCTACGCCATTCCCAGCTTCGTGCTCGGGGTGACCTTGCTGGTGCTCTTCGGTGGCGGGAGCTTCTGGCAGCTCTTTCCTTTGCGGGGTCTGACCTCGGACCAGTTTGCGCAGCTGTCTTTGATCGGCAAGGTGCTCGATTACCTCTGGCATATCGCCTTGCCCGTCACGGCCATGGTGGTGGGTAGCTTTGCAGTCACCACCATGCTCACCAAGAACACCTTTCTCGAGGAAATTCGCCGGCAATACGTGCTGACCGCCCGCGCCAAGGGGCTGCCCGAGCAAAAGGTGCTCTACAAACACATCTTTCGCAATGCGCTGATTCCGCTGGTCACGGGCTTCCCTGCAGCGTTTGTGGGCGCCTTTTTCACCGGGTCGCTGCTGATCGAGACGCTTTTTTCTCTCGATGGCCTGGGCCTGCTGTCTTATGAGTCGGTCATGAAGCGCGACTATCCGGTGGTGATGGGCACGCTGTTTCTTTTCACACTGATCGGACTCTTCACGAAGCTGATCACCGATCTGGCCTATGTCTGGGTCGATCCTCGCGTGAAGTTCGGAGCCGTATCATGAGTGCCACGCCGAGTGCTGTGCCGACTCGGGAGCCGCAGGTTTCCGAGTCGGGGCCTGTGGCCGCCTCCGCTTCGCCGGCGGCGCGGGCCTGGCGGCGCTTTCGCGCCGATCGCAGGGGCTACTGGAGTCTGGTGGTCTTCAGTGTCCTGGTGCTTGTCAGTCTGGCCGCAGAGCTGGTCTCCAACGACCGACCCATCGTGGCCCACTATGAGGGTCGAACGGTCTTTCCGATCTTCAACACCTACCCCGAGACCGATTTCGGGGGCGATTTCGCCACGGCCACCGATTACCTCGATCCCTTCATTCGGGGACAGTTCGCAAAGCCCGGTAACTGGGCGATCTATCCGCCCAACAGCTATCGATTCGACACCCTCAACTACTTCTCGCCGAGCCCCAACCCGGCACCACCTTCCGCAGTCAACTGGCTGGGCACCGATGACCGGGGCCGCGATGTGCTGGCCCGGCTGATCTATGGCTTTCGGGTATCGGTGCTGTTTGGTCTGGCGCTCACGGTGATCGGGGTCTTGATCGGCGTGCTGGCCGGAGCGGTGCAGGGCTACTTTGGCGGCAAGATCGATCTGGCCCTGCAGCGCTTCATCGAGATCTGGGGCTCCATGCCCGAGCTTTACCTCTTGCTGATCTTTGCCTCCCTGTTCGAGCCAGGCGTGCTCATTCTGTTGGTCATTCTGTCGCTCTTTGGCTGGATGGGCCTGTCGGACTATGTGCGTGCGGAGTTCCTGCGTAACCGCAGCCTCGAGTACGTCACGGCCGCGCGCGCACTGGGCTTGTCGGACGCCCAGATCATCTGGCGTCATGTGCTGCCCAACAGCCTGACGCCAGTGATTGCCTTCATGCCCTTTCGCATGAGCGGGGCCATCCTGGCGCTCACCAGCCTCGACTTTCTCGGCCTGGGCGTGCCGCCCTCCACGCCCAGCCTGGGGGAGTTGCTCTCGCAGGGTAAGGCCAATCTGGACGCCTGGTGGATCACCCTGTCCACTTTCGGTGTGCTGGTGGGCATGCTGATGCTGCTGATCTTCATCGGCGAGGCGCTGCGCAGTGCCCTGGATACCCGCCGTGGATAAGCCACCTGTCATGACGACCGCCTTCGATCAGCCCGGGCGTGAGCGGTCAGCCGTGGAGAATTCCCCTGTGCAAGGCCAAACCCTGCTTCAGGTCGACAACCTGAGCGTGAGTTTTCCTGGGCTGCGAGGGCCGGTTCGCGTTCTGGATGAGGTGTCGTTTGCGATTCGGCGGGGTGAAAAGCTCGCGCTTGTGGGTGAGTCGGGTTCAGGCAAGACCATGACCGCCATGGCCATCCTGAGGCTGATTGCCGAGGGGCGCACGGAAGGCAGCATCGCCCTGGAGGGTCAGCCGCTGCTGAGCGCCAGTGAACGTGAGATGCGGTCGATTCGGGGTCGACGGATCGCCATGATCTTTCAGGAGCCGATGTCGGCCCTCAATCCGCTCTTTGCCATTGGGGATCAGATCGCGGAGTCATTGACCCTGCATCTGGGGCTCTCCCGTTCCGCTGCTCTGGAGCGGGCCGTCGAGTTGCTGGAGCTCACCGGCATTCCGGAGCCTGGGCGTCGGGTGAACAGCTATCCGCATGAGCTCTCGGGCGGGCAGCGCCAGCGCGCCATGATTGCCATGGCCCTGGCCTGCGAGCCCGAACTGCTGATCGCCGATGAACCGACCACCGCGCTCGATGTGACGATCCAGCGTCAGATCATCGAGCTGCTCGATGACCTCCAGCAGCGCATCGGCATGGCGGTGTTGCTGATCAGCCATGATCTGCCGCTGGTTCGTCGCTTTGCCGACCGCGTGGGTGTGATGCGCCAGGGCAAGCTGCTCGAACTCCAGCCGACCGAGGCGCTCTTTGCTCAGCCAGGCCACGATTACACGCGTCGCCTGATCGACAGCCGGCCCAGACGTCTGGTCGTGCCGGTGCCCCCGCAGGCGCCCGTCCTGCTCGAAGCGACCGATGCGGGCTGCCGGTACTGGATCCGCAAGGGCTGGTTTTCACGGCGCCCCTTCGATGCCGCGCGGGAGGTTTCGCTGGTGCTGCATCGAGGTGAGACGCTTGGCATCGTGGGTGAGTCGGGTTCGGGCAAGACCACCCTGGGCATGACCCTGCTGCGCCTGGCTGCGGGCGATGCCATGGGTCGCATCACCTTCGAGGGCCAGTCCATCGAGGCCCAGTCTCAGGCCAGTCTGCGTCCCTTGCGGCGGCGCATGCAGGTGGTTTTTCAGGATCCCTTCAACGCGCTCTCACCACGCATGACGGTCGAACAGATCGTGGCCGAAGGACTGGCCCTGCACCAGCCTGAGATGACAGTTCAGAATCGTCGCGATGCGGTGGCGCAGATGTTGCGCGAGGTGGGCCTCGATCCGGCGGTCATGTCGCGCTATCCGCATGAATTCTCGGGAGGCCAGCGACAGCGAATTGCGATCGCACGGGCCGTCATCCTGCGCCCGGATCTGCTGCTGCTCGATGAGCCTACATCGGCGCTCGATGTGTCAGTGCAGCAGCAGGTGCTGGAACTTCTGACCGAGCTTCAGCAGCGCCTCGGCCTGAGCTATCTGTTCATCACGCACGATCTGGCCGTGATCCGGGCCATGGCCCACCGCGTGATGGTGATGAAGGATGGCGGGGTGGTGGAGTGCGCCGAGACCGAGCAGCTGTTTTCTGCACCGCAAGCGGACTACACCCGCGAGTTGCTCGACGCTCACCTGGGCTGAGTCGATCGGCCTGAGCGCTGACCCAATCAGATTTTCTGCTCGGGTTTACGACGGGCCCCGTCCTTCGATTGGGCTTCGCCCCGCGCCTCACCGCGTGCTGCAGCCCGAGGCTGAGCGGGTTCGGGACGCGCCTTGACGACACGAGCGGAAGACTCGCCGGCCGGCTTGCGAGCGGCCTGCGCAGAGGCCGTCGGAGCAGGGGCGGGGATCTTGCGCAGCACGGCGCTGCCGGCGGCCGCCACCGCTTCACGGGTGGCCGTGGCCGCTTCGCGCGTTTCTTCGCCGATGCGGGCCATGAGTCGGGGAATTACACGTTTTTCTCCCGACTCGGTGGTGAGCAGGGTTTGCTGCCCGGCCGGTCTGACGAGCAGACTTGCTCCCGGCTTGGCTGCGGTGGCCCCGCCATTCCATTCGGCGAGCTGCTTTTCGCTCACACCGTAGTTGCGCGCAATGCTGGCCAGGGTTTCCTTGCGCTGAACCCGGTGATACACGGCGGAGGTGGCGACCGATTCGTAAACACGGGGCGCCTGGAAGGCCTCGACCTCATGTTCGTCATCCACCTCATTCTGGGGAACGAGCACACGGGTGCCCGCCAGGATCCGGGTTGTCGGCCGCAAACCATTGGCCTTGATGACCTCCTGCGGACTGACATTGCCGCGGCGGGCAATGTCGTCGAGGGTTTCGCCAGGCTTGAGGGTGTAGGGTTGCCACGAGGCCATCGGCCGGCGCTTGCGGTCATGAAGGCTGACGGCCGTCTGGAAGGCCTCCAGACGATCGGCCGGGATCTTGATCTGGTTGTTGCGGGTTGCAGCAATCACCGGGCGATTGTGGGCGGGGTTGAGGGCCACGAAGTCCTCCACACTCATGCCGGCATATTCGGCGGCAAGCTTGAGGTCGATGGGCCGGGTTTTTTCGATCGTCACAAAGTACGGGCGATTGGGGATCGAGGGCAGAACCACGCCGAGTTCGTCGGCGCGCTCGATGATGCGTTTGAGCGCGATCAGCTTGGGCACGTAGTGCCGCGTTTCATTCGGCATGGAGATGCTGAGGTAATCCCCCGGGCCGCCCCGGGCCCGATTGGCCTTGACGGCCCGACCGACTGCACCTTCGCCCCAGTTGTAGGAGGCCAGGGCCAGAAACCAGTCGTTGTCATTCATCTCATGAATGCGCTGCAGGTAGTCCAGGGCTGCGTGGGTGGACTTGACCACATCCCGCCGGTTGTCGACCCACCAGTTCTGGGCGAGGTTGTAGTGCTTGCCGGTTGATGGGATGAACTGCCACAGGCCTGCCGCCTGCGCGGACGACACGGCGACCGGATTCATGGCGCTTTCAACGAAGGGCAGCAGGGCCAGTTCCGCAGGCAGGCCCCGGCGCTCGACCTCTTCGACGATGTAGTGGAGGTAGCGCGCTCCGCGCGTGAACATGCGGCTGAGGGCCTCGCGATTGTTCAGATAGAAGCGCTCTTTTTCGGCCACCAGGGGCGTGGGCAGTTCGGGCAGCGCAAAGCCGGCCCGCAGGCGTGACCACAGGTCGGGATGCAACGGCGCCGCCTGGCCTGGCATCGGTGAAACTGAGTTCGCAGGGGCGATGGGTGTCGACGGGGCAATCGGTTCGATCCGTTGGCTTGCAAGGGCAGCACCCGTCCGTGGCTCAGGCGCGATGGCCGGCGCAGCGACAGGGACTGGCTCAACGGCCCGTGATGCCGACGCCCGATCGGTCTCTCCGACGGGAGCCGCGGATTGTGTCGGCGCGCTGCCGCCACCGATCCCCGCACAACCCGCCATCAAGAGCAGCATGGCAGGCATCGCAATGCGAAAACGCGTCAAGAGAGTTCGGCAAACCATTGATGAGCAAGCGCCTTCAGGAAACAGTCATGCTACAAAGTGGGGGAGAGGCCGTCAAGGACAGCACTCAGGCGCGCCGAGAGTTCGGCGCCAGGGATCGCGCGAAGCCCTGACCAAACTGCAGGCCGTCCGGCCATCAGCCGGCATCTTTCCAGGCCCTCACCGCGGCCAGGCTGTCGACCGGGTCTGTGATGGGTGCGGCCCGCCAGACGCTGGCCGCGGCCATGACGGCGGGTTCGCTGACCCGCAGAAACGGATTGGTTTGAAGTTCCAGGGACAGACTCGAAGGCACGGTGGCTTCATCCAGAGCCCGGGCCAGTCCCACCTGCACCGCACGCCGTTGAAGATCGTCATTCCCGGGTTCAACCCGCAGGGCAAAGCGCAGATTGGATTCGGTGTACTCATGGGCGCAATACACCAGCGTTTGGGCAGGGCAGTCCGCCAGTGCCAACAGCGAGCGGCGCATCTGGGCAGGTGTGCCTTCAAACAGGCGTCCGCAACCGCCGGCAAAGAGGGTATCGCCGCAGAACAGCAGGGGGCGTGGGTCCGCCCCGAAGCCGGCTGAGAAATAGGCTATGTGATCGAGCGTGTGACCGGGCACGGCAATCACCTGGACGCTCAGGCCGATGGACTCCAGATGAACCTGCTCGCCACCATGAAGCACGTGATCCGCCCCGGGAATCCTCGGATGCGCCGGGGCATGAATGCAGGCGTCGGGCCATCGGGCTTTCAGAACGTCCAGTCCGCCCACATGATCGGCGTGATGATGCGTGATCAGAATGTCGGTCAGGCTCATGCCTCGGCTGACAAGGGCCTGCGCGGCAGTCTGGCCATCTCCGGGATCCACGAGTGCTGCCTTGCGACCCGTGGGGTCCTCGATCAGCCAGATATAGTTGTCCTTGAAGGCGCGAATGGCCTGTACCCGGGGATGGGGGGGCTCGGCCGCTCGGGGTGGTGCGCCAGGCGCGGGTTGCCGGTCAGTCGAAGTGGGGTTCACAGAGGACAGGAGTTCGGGTTGTACAGGCACAGGGATACTTGGCTCGACAGCAACAGGAATCGACAGGGTCCGATGCATGACCGAACCTGAACCGATTGTAGGCGACAGCGGACCTACCCCGACAGGCGCATCGCGCGATCCTTTGTCGGGGTCGCCCGCGGGTCCGCCCCGAGATTCGCCCCCGCCCGATCCCGCTTTGGACGTCTCCCCGCAGGGGCTCCACTGGTGGCAGACCCCTGCCGGCCAACGGGTGATGACCTGGGAGCAGACCCAGTTCGATCAGCAACTGGTGGATGTCTTCGGCTTTCATGCCGTCCAGTTGGGGCTGCCGCGGTGGCCTGTGCTGCGGTCCAACCGGATGCCGCTGCATCTGGTGGTCAGCCTGGCCATGGAGCACTCCACCACAGACCACCCCACCGATTCGCGCACCCAGCACATCACCGATCTCCCGGGATCAGAAGCCTCAATCGCAGGTGGTCATCGCCCTGCCTCGCTGATCCTCGAACATTTCCAGAGCCTGCCCTTTGCCGATGGCAGCCTGGACCTCGTGGTTGCCCCTCACGGCTTGGAGATGGATGCCGATCCACGTCAGACCTTGCGTGAGATCGCGAGGGTTCTCCGGCCGGAGGGCCGGCTCGTTCTGACGGGGTTCAATCCAGTGAGCCTGTGGGGCGCCCAGCACCTGATCGGTCGTCAGCCAGGCGGCGTACGCCGCTCGCCCTGGATCAGCCTGCCGCGGCTCAAGGACTGGTATGCCCTGCTCGGGTTGGAGTGCGTGCTGGCCCAGCATGGTGTCTA
>Ga0255092_1000241_pt1 | contig 24068 bp, 19 predicted proteins | sample Colum_Yuk_RepC_8_2_FD_188454 | JGI IMG/M metagenome (GOLD analysis project Ga0255092, IMG submission 188454) | Freshwater microbial communities from Columbia River, Oregon, United States - Colum_Yuk_RepC_8d | ecosystem: Environmental > Aquatic > Freshwater > River | place: USA: Oregon...
AGGCAAGGCGGGGAAGGGGGCGGTGGGTTTGCATGCCAAGCGGTCCTTATTCAGCCGCCGCGATCCGGCGCGAGCGGGTGGCTTGGGCGTTGTATTCCTCCTGCCATTCCGACGGCCCGTTCGAGGGCGCAACCTGCACCGCCGTCACCTTGTATTCCGGGCAGTTGGTGGCCCAGTCACTGAAATCAGTGGTGATGACGTTGGCTTGGGTGTCGGGGTGGTGGAAGGTGGTATAAACCACACCCGGATTGACCTTGTCGGTGATCGTCGCGCGCAGCGTGGTTTCCCCCGAACGGCTGGCCAGCCGCACGAAGTTGCCTTCTTTGATGCCGCGCACTTCGGCGTCATGCGGGTGGATTTCCAGCACGTCCTGATCATGCCATGCGACGTTCGGCGTGCGGCGGGTCTGCGCGCCGACGTTGTACTGGCTGAGGATACGGCCGGTGGTCAGCAACAGCGGGAAGCGCGGGCCGGTCTTTTCATCGGTTGCCACATACTCGGTGTTGATGAACTTGCCCTTGCCGCGGACAAACCCGGTGACATGCATCAACGGCGTGCCTTCCGGGGCCTTGTCGTTGCAAGGCCACTGGACCGAGCCAAGCTCTTCGATCTTGTCATAGGTCACACCGGCAAACGACGGCGTGGTCATGGCAATCTCGGCCATGATCTGCGCCGGGTGGGTGTAGTTCCAGTTGGCACCCATGGCTTGGGCGAACATCTGGGTCACTTCCCAATCGGCATAGCCCTGCTTCGGTGCCATCACCTTGCGCACCATGTTGATGCGGCGTTCGGCGTTGGTGAAGGTGCCGTCTTTTTCCAAGAAGGACGAGCCGGGGAAGAACACATGGGCGTAATTCGCGGTCTCATTCAGGAACAGGTCATGGACGATCACACATTCCATCGCCGCCAGACCGGCCGAGACATGCTTGGTGTCGGGGTCCGATTGCAGGATGTCTTCGCCTTGGCAGTAAAGGCCCTTGAAGGTGCCCTCAACCGCGGCGTCCAGCATGTTGGGGATGCGCAGACCGGGCTCGTTGTCGATCTTCACGCCCCAGAGGTTTTCGTAAATGGCGCGCACATCGTCATTCTTCACATGGCGATAGCCCGGCAACTCGTGCGGGAAAGACCCCATATCGCAGGACCCTTGCACGTTGTTCTGGCCGCGCAGCGGGTTCACACCCACGCCCGGACGGCCAACGTTGCCCGTCATCATCGCGAGGTTGGCGATGCCGATGACCGTGGTCGAACCTTGGGAATGTTCCGTCACACCCAGACCGTAGTAGATCGCGCCATTGCCGCCGGTGGCATAAAGCCGGGCTGCCGCGCGAACCTCATCCGCCTTGACGCCGGTCAGAACTTCGACCGCTTCGGGCGAATTGTGCTGCTGGCTGACGAATTCGGCGTAATCTTGGAATTCATCCCAGTCGCAACGGGTGCGGATGAACTCTTCGTTGTAAAGCTTTTCGGTCACGATCACATGCGCCAGCGCGGTCACGATGGCCACGTTGGTGCCGGGCGTCAGCGCGAGGTGATGGGCCGCCTTGATATGCGGGCTGTCGACCATCTCGGTACGGCGCGGGTCGATCACGATCAGCTTTGCACCCTTGCGGATGGCTTTTTTCAAGCGGCTGGCAAAGACCGGGTGGCCGGAGGCGGGGTTGGCCCCGATCACGACGGCAACTTCAACCTGTTCAACCGAATCAAAGTCTTGCGTGCCGGCCGAGGTGCCGAGCGTCTGGCCAAGGCCATAGCCGGTGGGCGAATGGCAGACCCGCGCGCAGGTGTCGGTGTTGTTGTTCAGGAACACACCGCGCGTCAGCTTCTGCACCAGATAGGTTTCTTCGTTGGTGCAGCGCGACGAGGTGATCACGCCAACGGATTTTTGTCCGTATTTGGAAATGATGCCCTTCATCCGGTTGGCGGCGAATTCCATCGCCTCGGCCCAAGACACTTCTTTCCACGGATCGTTGATGCTGTCGCGGATCATCGGGTTCAGGATGCGGTCCTGATGGCTGGCGTAGCCATAGGCGAAGCGGCCCTTGACGCAGGAATGGCCACGGTTGGCCTTGCCGTTCTTATACGGCACCATGCGCACCAGCTCGTCGCCACGCATTTCGGCTTTGAACTGGCAGCCCACGCCGCAATAGGCACAAGTGGTGACGACCGAACGTTCCGGGGTGCCGATTTCGATCAGCGAGTTTTCCGACAGGGTCGCGGTCGGGCAGGCTTGCACACAAGCACCGCACGAGACGCAATCCGAGGCCAGAGCATCGTCGGTCTTCATGCCGAAGGACACACGGCTGTCAAAGCCACGGCCTTCGATGGTCAGCGCGAAGGTGCCTTGCACTTCCTCGCAGGCCCGCACGCAGCGCGAGCAGACGATGCATTTTGCCGGATCATAGGTGAAATAGGGGTTCGACGTGTCCTTGGCCATCCACTGCGGATTGGCCTCGCCGCTGGTGTTCTTGGCGCGGAAGTGGGTGTCCACAGCCTCATAACGCACATCGCGCAGGCCCACGGCCCCTGCCATGTCCTGCAACTCGCAATCGCCGTTGGCCGCGCAGGTCAGGCAGTCCAGTGGGTGATCCGAGATGTAAAGTTCCATCACACCGCGGCGCAGGTCTTTCAGCTTCGCAGTCTGGGTTTTCACCTTGATGCCGGCGGCAACCGGGGTGGTGCAAGAGGCCGGGGTGCCGTTGCGGCCCTCGATCTCGACCAGACACAGACGGCAAGAGCCAAAGGCATCAATGCTGTCGGTGGCGCAAAGTTTCGGCACCGTGATGCCGATTTCCGCCGCGGCGCGCATGATCGAAGTGCCTTCCGGCACCGTCACATCAAAGCCGTCGATGTTCAGTGTCACCGTGGTGGTCGACCGCACATAGGGCGTGCCGAAATCGCGGTCGGACGGGATGATAAAGTCTTTCATTCGGCGGCCTCCTTCTGGGTGGAGAAGTCGTCAGGGAAATGGGTCAGGGCCGACATCACCGGATAGGGGGTGAAGCCGCCAAGCGCACAGAGCGAACCGGATTTCATAGTATTGCACAGATCGGTCAGAATCGGCAGCGCAGATGCGTCGCCGCGCCCAAGTCGGTCCAGCGTTTCCACACCGCGCACGGCACCAATCCGGCAGGGGGTGCATTTGCCACAGGATTCAATCGCACAGAATTCCATCGCAAAGCGCGCCATGCCGAGCATGTCTGCCGTGTCGTCAAACACGGTCAGGCCAGCGTGGCCAATGAGGCCATCCTTGCCCGCGAATTCTTCATAGCCAAAGGGCGTATCAAACAGGCTGCGCGGGAAATAGGCGCCCAAGGGGCCACCCACCTGCACCGCCTTGACCGGGCGGCCCGAAGCCGTCCCGCCGCCGATCTTGTCGACGATCTCACCCAGGGTCAGGCCAAAGGCGATCTCGTAAAGCCCGCCGAATTTGACGTTCCCAGCGATTTGCAGCGGGATCGTGCCACGCGACCGGCCAAGGCCGAAGTTCTTGTAATGCTCGGCGCCTTTTTCAAAGATCACCGGCACCGACGCCAGCGAGATCACGTTGTTCACAACGGTGGGCTTGCCCATGAACCCTTGCAGTGCGGGCAAGGGGGGCTTGGCGCGCACGATGCCGCGCTTGCCTTCAAGGCTGTTCAGCAGGCTGGTTTCTTCGCCGCAAACATAGGCCCCCGCGCCGACGCGGATTTCCATGTCAAAGGCCGGGCCTTTGCCCATGACCTTCGCGCCCAAGACTCCTTCGGCGCGGGCGATCTCGACGGCCTTTTGCATCACCTCGATGGCGATCGGGTATTCCGAACGGATGTAGACAAAGCCCTTGGTGGCGCCGCAGGCCAGACCAGCAATCGCCATGCCTTCGATCAGGGTAAAGGGGTCACCTTCCATCAACATGCGGTCCGCGAAGGTGGCGCTGTCGCCTTCGTCGGCGTTGCAGACGATATATTTGCGGTCAGCTTGCGCTTCCGAAACCGTCTTCCACTTGATGCCCGTCGGGAAGCCCGCACCACCCCGGCCGCGCAGGCCAGAGTTCGTCACCTCAGTGACCATATCGGGCTGGCCCATGCCAAGTGCCCGCTCAAGCCCCTTCAACCCGCCGTGGGCGCGGTAATCGGCCAGCGACAACGGGTCAATCACGCCAACGCGGGCAAAGGTCAGGCGCGTCTGCGCCTTCATCCAAGGCAGTTCTTCCGTCAGGCCAAGCGCCTTGGGGTGTGCTGCCAGATCGCCAAAGAGGGCAGGCACATCGGCAACGGTCATCGGGCCAAAGGCCATGCGACCGGCAGGTGTTTCCATCTCGACCATCGGTTCCAGCCAGACCATCCCGCGCGAGCCATTGCGGATAAGGGTCACATCGGCGCTTTTGGCGCGGATGGCAGCGGCAATCTCGTCTGCGCCAAGGGCAACGGCAGCAGAATCCAGCGGCAGATAAATCTTCATTTCAGACCCCCGATGATGCTGTCGATCTTTGCCTCATCGACACGGCCAACCAGTTTGCCATCCACCAAAGCGGCGGGGGCGCAGGCGCACAGGCCAAGGCAGAACACCGGCTCCAGCGTCACTTTGCCGTCGGTGGTGGTTTCGTGCCATTCGATCCCCAGCGCTTTTTGCGCGTGAGTTGCCACGCGGTCAGCGCCGACCGACTTGCAGGCCTCGGCCCGGCACAGTTTCAGCACATGCTTGCCCGCCGGGTTCTCGCGGAAATCGTGATAGAAGGACATCACGCCGTGAACCTCGGCCCTCGACAGGTTCAAATCCTGCGCGATGATCGGCAAGGCAGCCTGCGGCACATAGCCAAATTCGGCCTGAATGGCATGAAGGATCGGCAGAAGCGACCCCTCCATCCCTTTGTGGGCGATCAGGATTTCCCCGACCCGAGCGGTAACTTCGACAGAATCAAGCATATGGCGGCCCTTCGGTAGCTGTATGCGGTAGTACGCAGATTGATAGGGAAATCAATATGGATGTCCCGTTAAACGATAGGATATGCCTATCGTTTGCGGCCCAACCGCGCTGCCGCCTCGATCAGCGCCTGCAAGACGGGGGTTTGCGGATCGCGCCGGGTGGTGACAAGACCGACCAGATGCTCGGCCTCAGGCTCCACAATCGGAATGGCGATCAGGCCTTGGCCGGTGAACATCTCGGCCAGTTTCATAGGTACGACCGAGGCCCAAAGGCTGGATCGCACATGCGATACCAAGGCAATCGTCGAATTGCTTTCCACCATCGCCTGCACCTTTGCCCCGGCTTCGGCCAGATGCTGATTGACGATCCTGCGGTTTTGCATGTCGGCGGTCAAAAGACAGAGGGGAACCGAGGCTACCTCATGCCAACTGATCTGCGCGCGTCCCGCAAAGGGTGACCCAGGCGCGCAGAGAAAGCGGTAAAACTCGGTGTAAAGCGGGGTCTGGGCGACGCGTCCCAACGGTTCATTGTCGAGATAGGTGATGCCTGCATCAAGTTCGAGACTTTCGATGCCATCCAAAATCTCGGCGCTGGTGCGCGACAAGATGGTGACGCGCATATTGGGATGGCGGGCGGTGAACGGGGCTGTCAGATCGGCCACCATCGGAAGCGCAGTCGGAATGACCCCGATCCTAAGGTTGCCCGACAGCCCGGCATGCACGGACCGCATCTCGTCTTTCAGGGCGCGCATGTCGCCGACGATCCGCCGCGCCCAATCCAGCACGCGTTGGCCTTCGGGTGTCAGGCCTTGAAACCGGCTGCCACGAAACACCAGCTGCACGCCAAGTTGGTCTTCCAACTGACGAATGGCAGAGGAAAGCGAGGGTTGTGTGACCCCCACCGTTTCGGCTGCGCGGCCAAAATGCCGTTCGTTGGCCAGCGCGATGAACATTTCCAGCTTGTCGATCATGGGCGCCAAAGTGGCCCGCCAAGGCGCCCGTGGCAAGCCGCGCTAAGGTGAGTATTTGAAAAGGCGCAAACCCCATGAGCCTGCGCTCTTTTATTTGCGCCTCATGAAATGCTCCGGGTGTGCCATTGGCATGGGGGGCTGGCCCCCAATCCGACAAGGGGGCGTTGCACAACGGCGTGCGGGCCCTTACCTCATGGATCATGAAACGCTTCATTCCCTTTTTGAGAAAGTCGCCCCTTGTGCCCGTCATCCGGCTTCAAGGTGGCATTGGGACTGGGCGCAATGCCCTGTCGGACGCAGGCCTTGCCCCGGTGATCGAGAAAGCCTTCCGCCTAAAACCTGCGGCTGTGGCGCTTGTCATCAACTCGCCGGGGGGATCGCCGGTGCAATCCAGTCTGATCGCGGCCCGCATTCGGCGGTTGGCGGCGGAGAAGGACGTGAAAGTCTATGCCTTTGTCGAGGATGTCGCGGCATCCGGCGGCTATTGGCTGGCCTGCGCGGGCGATGAGATTTGGGTCGATGACAGTTCCATCCTTGGATCCATCGGGGTGATTTTTGCCAGCTTTGGTTTCCCCGAATTCATGGCCCGGCAAGGCATTGAGCGACGGGTGGTGGCAGCGGGCAAATCTAAAAGCCTGGCCGATCCGTTCCTGCCGCAAAAGCCGGAAGACATCGACCGTTTGCGCGCGCTGCAATCCCCGATCCATCAGGCCTTCATCGCACATGTAAAAGCGAGGCGCGGCGACCGGTTGGCCGCAGCGGATCTGTTCAATGCCGATGTCTGGGTGGGGCAGGGCGCGGTGGATCTGGGGCTTGCCGATGGCGTCGGTCATCTGGTGCCAAAGATGAAGGCGATTTTCGGTGATAAGGTGCGGCTGGTGCCTTTGGGGCAAAAGCGCGGGTTGCTCGCGCGTTTTGGCCTGTCCGTGGCCGATGATCTGATGCAGTCGGTGGAAGACAGGGCGCTGATGGCGCGCTATGGTCTCTAGATGCTCATCAAAGTCATCTTTCTGTTCCTGCTTGTCATGCTGCTGATCGGCATGATTGGCAAACTGGTGTTTCCGGGCCGCCCCAGCGGGTTGGCCCGACTGCGGCAGAAAGTGGCGAAAGCCCCTACCTGTCCGCGGTGCGGGCGCTATATGATCGGTCGGTCGGGCTGTGAGTGTAGGAAATCCTGAAAATGCGGGCTTTGGTGACGGGGGCGGGCAAGCGACTTGGCCGCGAGATGGCGCTCTATCTGGCGCGGCGGGGCTATGATGTGGCGATCCACTATGCTGCCTCGCGCAGTGAGGCGGAGGCCGTGGTAAAGGAAATCACCGCCATGGGGCGCCGGGCCTGTGCGCTGCGGGCCGATCTCTTGATCGAGGCGCAGGTCGAAAAGCTGATCCCGATGGCTGTGCAGGGGCTGGGTGGGCCGTTGACGGTGCTGGTCAACAATGCCTCGATCTTTGAATATGATACGATCCGATCCGCCACGCGCAAAAGCTGGGATCGGGCGATGGAATCTAACCTGCGGGCGCCCTTTGTGCTGACGCAAGGCTTCGCCGCGCAAGCGCCCGAGGCTGGCGTCGATGCGGCGGGTGAACCGGTGGCCAGTGCTTTGGTCGTCAATATGATCGACCAGCGGGTGCACAAGCTGACGCCGGAATTCATGTCCTATACCTTGGCCAAGATGGGCCTTTGGGCGCTGACCCGCACCGCAGCGCAGGGGCTTGCTCCGCAGATCCGCGTCAATGCCATCGGTCCCGGTCCCACCCTGCAAGGGGTGCGCCAAAGCGATGGGCATTTCGCACGCCAGCGTGCGGCAACCGTATTGCGCCGCGGCGCAAACCCTGCCGACATCACCGCGGCCTTGGGTTTTTTCCTCGATTCCCCGGCTGTGACGGGCCAGATGATCGCTGTCGATGGCGGTCAGCATCTGGGTTGGCAAACCCCGGATGTGCTCGGGGTTGAGTGAGCCTTGGCGCTTGCCATGCGGCGAGTTGTCCACTTTGCCCTGAAATGCCGCGCGGGGTTTGTAAAATCTCCTGATTTATCAGGGATTTGCTGGATGGTTAAAAATCTTTTGTTTAATATCAATGCCTTATCGATTTGCCTAAAAAACAGGCAACTCGGGGAGGCCCGCCAAAAACAAGGGAAATTTGACGCTCCGGAAAAGTTCTCCGCAAAGTTATCCACAAAAGCGGTGGACTTCTTCCCTCTTGCCGCGCCGCGGCTATCATTGCAGCCAGCCGCGAGAATCAATGTATCCCAAAGGCCTCTTTCTGCATGAGCGAAACACCCCTCACCGGCCATGAGCTGATTCAGGACTATCTGCGCACTTTGGACGCAAGTCCGGGGGTTTACCGCATGCTGAACGCCGCGTCTGAGGTGCTGTATGTCGGCAAGGCGCGGAACCTGAAAGCGCGGGTTTCGAATTATGCGCGCCCCTCGGGCCATTCGGCGCGGATCGCGCGGATGATCCACGAGACGACCTCGATGATGTTCCTGACCACGCGGACGGAGCTTGAGGCGCTGCTGCTGGAGCAAAACCTCATCAAGCAGTTGAAGCCGCGCTACAACGTGCTGTTGCGCGACGACAAGTCATTTCCGAACATCCTCATCAGCCGCGAGCATGCCTTTCCGCAGATCAAAAAACATCGGGGGGCAAAGAAGGAGAAGGGGCGCTATTTCGGTCCCTTTGCCAGCGCAGGCGCGGTCAATCGGACGCTGAACCAGCTGCAAAAAGTCTTTCTGCTGCGCAATTGCAGTGACAGCATGTTCGCCAGCCGCACCCGGCCCTGCCTGCAGCATCAGATCAAGCGCTGCGCCGCACCCTGTGTGGGGCGCGTGAACGAGACCGAATATGCCGCGCTGGTCGAGGATGCCGAGCGGTTTCTCGACGGAAAATCCACTGCCGTTCAGGCCAATCTGGCCCGGGAGATGACGCTGGCTTCGGACGCGATGGAGTTTGAACGCGCCGCGGCCCTACGGGACCGGATCAAGGCACTGACCCAGGTCCAGCAGTCGCAAGGCATCAACCCGCAGGGGGTGGCAGAGGCGGATGTTGTGGCTGTGCACCTGGAGCATGGGCAGGCCTGCGTGCAGGTGTTCTTCATCCGGGCCAACCAGTCATGGGGCAACCGGGATTTCTATCCGAAAACTGGGGCCGGGGCGGAAGAGCCCGAGATCCTCGAGGCCTTTCTGACCCAGTTCTACGATGACAAGGAACCGCCCCGGCTGGTGCTGTTGTCGCATGCGGTTGAAAATCCCGATCTGGTGGCCGAGGCTCTCTCGGCGCGTGCCGGTCGCAAGGTGGAACTGGCGGTTCCCCTGCGGGGCGAGAAGGCCGAGCTGGTCGAAAACGCCACCCGAAACGCCCGCGAAAGCCTTGCCCGGCGGATGTCGGAAAGTTCCACCCAGAACAAACTCTTGGCCGGCTTGGCCGCGGCTTTTGATCTGGACGGCCCACCTGCGCGGATCGAGGTGTACGATAACGCCCATATTCAGGGCAGCGATGCCGTGGGGGGCATGATCGTCGCGGGGGCCGAAGGGTTCCTGAAAAGCCAATACCGCAAGTTCAACATCCGATCCGAGGCGGGGGCGAATTCTGACGATTTCGGCATGATGCGCGAGGTTCTGACCCGGCGCTTTGAGCGGCTGTTGAAAGAAGACCCTGAACGCAAGACCGAGATGTGGCCGGATCTTCTGCTGATCGACGGGGGGGCGGGGCAGATTTCCGCAGTGGTCGGCGTGCTGGCCGAATTGGGGGTCGATGATGTTGCGGTGATCGGGGTGGCCAAGGGCATTGACCGCGACGCGGGCAAAGAGGAATTCCACCGTGACGGCATGGCCCCCATGGCGTTGCCGCGCAACGATCCGGTGCTGTATTTCATCCAACGATTGCGGGATGAGGCCCACCGCTGGGCCAACGGCGCGCATCGGGCCAAACGGGCCAAGGCGGTGTCAGCAACGCCGCTTGACGAAATTCCCGGCGTGGGCGCGGGGCGCAAACGCGCGCTGCTGGCACATTTCGGCAGTGCCAAGGCGGTCAGCCGGGCCGGTGTGCCCGATCTGATGGCGGTGGATGGGATTTCTCAGGCCATGGCGGAAACCATCCATGGCTTTTTCAATCCCGGTTAAAGCACTTCCATCGCCTCATACATGACCGGCTCAAACCCGCGGCACAGCGTGTTGATGACGCGGTTCCTTTCGCGCATTTCCGTCGTGCGCAGCATGGCCTGATAATCCTCGCGCCGCTGCCATTGCGAATAGTTGCAGATCCGCGTCATGGCGTCGTTCATATGCAACGCGGCCGAGATGAAGCCCGGCTGATGACGGATCACCTCGTCATAGGCAGCGCGCAACTTATCCATCAGGTCATGCGCTGTTGCGGGGGTCATCTCGAAGGTGGTGATGACGGTTTGCCCTGCAAAGCCGGGCGAGATGGCAAGCGATTTGTGTGACATTGGCGGCCCTCCTCGTTACAGTCTTGCATGTCCTTTGCGATAAATCATCACGTTTCCGTGCCGCTTGTGCCAAGAGTTAGATGCACTTTTGGAGACCACGATGCCGAATGACCATGATGCCTATAAACCCGCCGAGATTGCCGCGCTGATTGAAGGTGCTGGCGTTGCCAAGGCGCGGTTGCCCCTTGGCCAGATGTTCACGCTGGCCCTCTTGGCTGGCGCCTTCATCGGCTTTGGCGCGGTGGCCTATCTTATGGTGATGGCCGGGGCCGATCTTGGTTTTGGGCCACAGCGGCTTTTGGGCGGTGTGGTCTTTGCATTGGGGCTGATTCTTGTGATCGTTGGAGGGGCAGAGTTGTTCACCGGCAATGCACTGATGGTGATGGCGGCCGTGGATGGCAAAATCACCCTCGGCGCTTTGCTGCGCAATTGGGGTGTCGTCTATCTGGGCAATCTGACTGGCGCGGTCGGGCTTGCACTGGCCTTTTGGCTGTCGGGTCTGTTGCAGGGGCCAATTGGTGAGATTGCAGGGCAGGTCGCTTTGACCAAGGTGGCGGGTTCTGCCCTACCGTGGTTGATCAAAGGTGCGCTTTGCAATGCGTTGGTTTGCCTTGCGGTCTGGCTGACGTTTTCGGCCCGTGACACCACCGGAAAAATTCTGGCGATCCTTTGGCCGATCAGCACCTTTGTGCTTTTGGGGTTGGAACATTCCGTCGCCAATATGTTTTTCCTGCCATTGGGGGCGCTTGCCGGGGCCGAGATCCCGCTTGGCGCGGCTTTGGGAAATTTATTCTGGGTGACACTTGGCAATGTTGCGGGCGGTGCGGGCGGGGTAGCATTGGCGTACCGCTATGCGTATCTTTGCGGCAAGGGAGCCAGCGCATGACCGATGATCACAAACCCGAAAAGAGCAAGCCGCGCTTTCTGGATCGCGATCATGTCTTTTTCAGTAAGGCTTGGGTGCGTGCCCTGACCGTGGCTGTCCCGGTGCTGATGGCCGTGATGGATTTCACCATGGGCAGCCCAGGTTGGGGCATGGTGTTCGCTGGCAGTGCCGTCTGGGCGCTTTGGGAATTGTTTCTGCGCCGCTAACAGCGGATTGAGCCGCGCATTTCGCCGCTGTCGCCACGCAGTGTGCTTTCAACCAGCTTGCAGCCGGTCACCTCGGGGATCAGGGCAATCATGACGGCGCGGATTGCAGAGTGGTCACCGCGCTTGGCGTAGCCTTGGCGGATCACCTCTACCCGGTTTTCGGTATAAAACACCGTATAGGGCCGGCCGTCGCGGGTGACGTCGGCGCGCTGTGCGGCAAAGAATTCGGGCGCGGGTTGTGCCCCGCAGGCGGTCAGAGCAAATGCAATGGGGACAAGAAATTGTTTCATATCATTAGCTTGCCTGCCCAAGGTTAACGCCAAGTTAACGCAAAAAATTCAAAGCAAAGGTCTGATTTGTGAAGGGTTTCCGCCACAAATCGGCAACAATTTTGCCGGTTTCGCCGCATTTGCCATGAATTTGCCTTAATTTCTGCTCGTATTCGGGATGAGGCAAGCCGCGCCCTTCCAAGGTGCGGGAAACAAACGGTTCGACCGGGCATCAGACCACGGCGGACAGGCAGAGCAGGTAACCGACGTGCCCGTCTATAATGGCACCACTGGCAACGAGACCCTGACTGGGGGAACCGGGGCCGACACGCTGAACGCCTATGGCGGCAACGACCAGCTGAATGCGGGGTCGGGTAACGATCTGCTTTATGGCGGCGATGGCAACGATACGCTGGTCGGGGCGCTGGGCAACGACACGCTTTATGGCGGCGCGGGCACTGATACGGCTGATTACACCAGTTCAAACGCCGGTGTGAACGTCAACCTCAACGGCACGGCCGGAACTGGTGGCCATGGCGCAGGCGACATTCTTGTCGAAATCGAAAACATCACCGGGTCGGCCTATTCCGACACCCTGACGGGCGATGCGGGCGCAAATGATTTATCTGGCGCGGCGGGCACCGATTATCTGTACGGCGGTGCGGGAAATGACACGCTGGAGGGCGGCGCCGGGGCGGACGGGCTTTATGGCGGTGATGGCTTTGACATCGTGGATTACGCCGGCTCGACGGCGGCGGTCAGTATCAATCTGGCCAGCGGGGCAAACAGCGGTGGCCATGCGGCGGGCGACGTCGGCTCCAGCATCGAAGGTATCAGCGGTTCGGCCTATAACGACACGTTGACCGGGGACGCAAACGCGAACCTTTTGTCGGGGGCTGCGGGCAACGATTCCATGATTGGCGGCGCGGGGGCTGACACGCTGATCGGCGGCACCGGCACGGATACGGTCGATTATACCGCCTCGGCCGAGGGGGTTACGGTCAATCTGATCACTGGCGCAGGTGTGGGCGGCGACGCCGATGGCGACGTCCTAAGTCAGATCGAAAACCTTCTGGGGTCGAACTACGCCGACCTTTTGGCCGGGGACGGCAATGCCAATACGCTGACCGGCGGCGCGGGCGAGGACAGCCTTTACGGCGGCGCAGGTGGTGACAGCCTTTACGGCGGCGACGGCAATGATCTCATGCAGGGCGGCGCCGGATCTGATCGGATGGAGGGCGGCGCCGGCATCGACAGCATCGACTATTCCGACAGCACGGCGGGGGTGAACGTCAATCTGGCCAGCGGCGCTGGCTCAGGCGGGATGGCCGCGGGCGACACGCTTGTCGCGGTCGAGAATATCTTTGGCTCGATCTACAACGACTCCCTTTATGGCTCGACAGCGGGCAACGTCCTGTCGGGCGGTTTGGGCAATGATTATGTCGAGGCGGGCACCGGTGATGACACGCTGGCCGGTGGCGCGGGGCGCGATACGCTTTATGGCGGCGAGGGCATGGATTTCCTCGACTATCGCGAGTCCAATGCGGCTGTCTCGATCAACCTGACCTCGAACACAGCCTCGGGTGGCCACGCCACGGGGGACGTGCTGCAAGGCGTTGATGGCATCATCGGGTCTGCCTTTGATGATACGCTGATTGGCTTCGACAATCAGGGCCTGACGGGGGATGTTTACACCAACATCTTCTCTGGCGGGGCTGGCAATGACTATATGGATGTCGGCGCCGGCAACGACATTGTTCATGGCGACGAAGGCAATGACACTGTCCTTGCGGGGGCTGGCGATGACAGCGCCACCGGTGGCGAGGGCAACGACGCGGTTTATGGCGGCGCGGGCAATGACAGTGCCTATGGCGGCGATGGAGATGACCTTGTCGACGCGGGCGACGGCAACGACCTTGCCTATGGTGGGGCAGGTGCCGACAACGTTTCTGGCGGGGCAGGCAACGACCTTTTGGATGGCGGGTTGGGCGCGGATAGCCTCTATGGCGGCACCGGCAATGACGCGATCTATGGCGGCGATGGCAATGATCTGATTTCGGGCGGGGCGGGCAATGACCTGCTGACCGGTGGAACTGGGTCAGACACCTTTGCCGGCGGCATTGGGGATACCATCGTCGGCGGTGCGGGCGACAACGACGTCTTGGATCTGTCGGGATCGACCCCCTACCGCATCCTGAAAGATCCGAATGACCATACCTCGGGTGTGGTGCAGTTCCTTGATGCCTTCGGCAATGTCATCGGCACGCTCAGCTATTCCGGTATCGACAGCGGGATTGCCTGCTTTACGCCCGGTGCCATGGTGGAAACCGCCACGGGGCCGCGGGAGATCGAGACGTTGCAGCCCGGCGATCTGGTGCTGACCCGCGACCGCGGGTTGCAACCGATCCGCTGGATCGGCAATCGCACGATCCCCGCCGCCGAATTGCAGGCCGATCCGGCCCTGCACCCGATTTTGTTCCATAAGGGGGCCTTGGGGCCGAACCTGCCCAGCCACGACATGATGGTGTCGCGCCAGCACTGCATGCTGGCCGAAGGGCCGCGCGCCGCGCTGTATTTCGGCGAGGACGAGGTCTTCGTACGTGCGCTGCATTTGGCGGGGCAGCCCGGCGTCGTGCAGACGATGGTGCAAGAGGTGACCTATCTTCACCTGATGTTCGACCATCACGAGGTGATCTTGGCCGATGGGGTCTGGAGCGAAAGCTTCCTGCCTGCTGCGAGAAACATTGGCGGGCTTGAGGATGCAGCCCGTGCCGAACTGTTCAAGGTGTTTGCCGAGATGCCGGAGGCGGTACAGCCCGAAGGATATCATGCCGCCCGGCAGATCTTGAAATCGCATGAGGCGCGGCTTTTGTTGTCGGCCGATCCGGCCCTGCGTCGCGCGGCTTGATGCCGCGCCAAAAACGGGGGCGTCACGCCCCCGCGCAGCGTTTGTGCCAAACGCCGCTTCCCCCGTGGGATATTTTTGCCAAGATAAAGGCGATCAGGAGCCTTGGTTCAGCATGGCCGAAAGGCTGGCCCGATTGTCGACGCCCAATTTGTGGTAGATCGACTGGGTCTGGTTGCGGACCGTCGCCGGAGCAAGACCCAAAAGCCGGGCGACTTCCTTGTGGCTGTGGCCCTCTGACAGGGCGCGGGCCACTTCGCGTTCGCGCGGGGAGAGCATATCGATCCGCGTCAAGCGCCGCAGGGTCAGGCGGCGCAGGCCCATGCCTTGAAAACGGGGCGCCACCTCGACCGTCACCACCAGATCGCGATCAGGCAGGATATGGGTGCCGGGGCAACCGATGAGCCGCGCGAGCTGTTCGGGCAGATGGTCGCCTGTCCAGCGTGGCCAGATTTCCCCAAAGGTTTCGCGCAACGCGCTGAGACCCAAAAGGCCGATGCCATTTTCCGACGCCAGAATGGTGACGGTGCCCGGCCTGTCGGGGCGCCCCGGTTCGGCATGGGTCAGTTTCATCGCCGAGGACAGTTGATCCACCGCGCATTGCAGATAATCGCGCTCTGTCTCGGACCAGTTCCGGGCTTGGGCGCCGACCCGGTAGGAGGAGATGTAGAACGAGGCATAGTCGCAATAATGCCCGTTCATCGCCGTCGTCATCCGGTTCAGCCCAAAATGGTCCGAGAGGCTGGCCATGCCATCGGTCTGGCGCGGCTGCTTGCGATCATAGGTTGCGACCTTGCCGGGGTTTTCGATCATATAACGCGCCAGCAAGTCTTGCTCTGACATGGTGCGCCAATAGTCGTAGAACCCGTCGGGCAGGTTCAGCGTGGCATTGGCATAGACCTCGACCCCCTCGGGGCGCAGTTTCGCCCAGCCATACCACGCGGCATCAAATCCGATGGTCTGGGACAATTCGGCAATCGCCCAACGCGCCAAACCTTCCGCATCCTCCTCACGGGTGCGGTCGTTCATCTCGGTGATGAACCGAGAGAAGCTGGCAATGCCAAGGCCCATACGCCGTCCCGGATCGGGCTCCCTTACCGCCAGAGTTTTTCATCTCCGGTGAAGGCGGCCCCCGGCAACGCGCCTTCCCTTAGGAACGCATTGAGCACGTTCCGCATGATTCGGGCCACGTTGTTTTCGCCGCCATGGCAGGGCAGGGCTTGGCTCCACGCGATGGAGCCAGAGGCAAAGCATGCGCCGTGTTTGGGCGTGGTGAAATAGATCATGTCGCCGCGCACTTGGGCGTCTTGGGTGCCGCCCCGGCCGGGGAAGGCATAGGTGACCTCTTCGCTGACCAAGGGGTAGTTGTCAGAGTGGCCGATGGTCGAGGCCATCAGCATCGTGTGCGGCGGGGTGCCGAGGCCAAGTTCGTAGCGGTCAAGTTCGATCCCGCCTGCGCCACCGCCGGCAAGGCCGAAATCGCCGATCAACTCCTCATCGCCGATGCCATCGAAGATCCAGCTGACCCGGCGATGAAAGCTGTCTGGCATGCGTTCGAAGGGTTCCGAGGCATCCATGCCTTCGGTCGTGAAGCCAAGCCCCACGATCTTTTGCGGTGCGCGGCCGCGGTTGCGCCAGAGGCCAGACCGCTGCCCGCTAGAGGCGAGATAGCCTTCGCCCGGTTCCGCCTGCCAAGCGCGCGAGCCGGAATCCAGTTTACGCACCTCGATGCAAGCGGGTTCATCGGACCGCGTCCCCGTGACCCAATAATAGCCATTGCCGCCAAGATACATCACCCGCCCGCCACCCGCCAAATAGGCCTCGGTCGCGTCCATCATTTCCTCGGAATAGTATTCCGGGTGGGTGCCGTTCATGACGCAAGAATAGGGTTTCAGGCAATCCAACCCCTCGGCATGCAGGTCGTGGTCGGTGATGAGGTCATAATCATAGCCCGCATGGTCCAGCCACCAGATCAGTGACAAATCCGCAGGCAGCGCCCAAGGGAAATTCATCGCCGGCAGACGGTAGCGCGGGCGCAGCGTGATGATGGGGCGCTTCCACGAAGAATAGCAGCAGCCCGCGCCATCGGTGTGATGGTCATAGGTCGAAAGGCCGAATTCTTCGAGCTTTTTGTATTCCAGATCTTCGGCGACGATCACCGGGGTATGGGCGGTGATCGCTTGGGCAATCGGGGCTTCATAGGACAGGTGTTCGTTGCCATAGGCCAGATAGGTAAAGGTGGGCAGCAGGAAGGCGAGTTTCGCTTTTGGTGTCTTGGGGCGCACGATGAAGGGGATGGAATCCTCACCACCGCCGCCCGAGACTTTCAGGCAATAGATGCCGGATTTCAGATCATCGGGCAGCGTCAGGCTGTGGGTCACCTCCCACGCGCAGTCGGTCATCGCGTCGTCGTGGTAATGCACGCCGCCAAAGGTTTCCGGCGCCAGCCGATAGCTTTCCTCGCCCTTCCAGTTGAACCCGGTCATGCAGCGTACCGGGCGGTTCACCCCCTGCATATGCAGCCCGTGCGGCCCGGTGTCGGGGATGGTGTCGCCCACGCCCTCGCGCGCAAGGTTCGCGGTCGGGTCCCAATAGGCCAGAAGGCTATCCTTGGCGGGGGCGGTGCCGCGTGCCAGTGCCAGCACTGCGTCGCGACCAAGGGGGCGGGAATACACGCCGGCCCGGTCAATCTTGCCGTTGAACAAGAACGCGCCGTAATGGCCGCGCACCGGGTTATAGGCGGTCGCCGACGCCAGCTTGAAGCTGGCCGCCCCCGCCGTTGCCCCCGGCCCGTGGCGGAGCGTTTCCTTGATCCAGCTGTCGCCCTCAAACGGGACTACGGTGGAAATCCGGCTGTTCCACTGGGTCACGCAGTTTATGACATGCAATTCCGCTTGGTGCGTGGCGGCATCATAGCTTGCGGCAACGAAATACCAGCAGCGCGGCACAAGGGTGATTTCGGTGCGGATTTCATCGACGCCCGCGCCATCGCCCAGCCACATCGCAACATGGCCGTCCGGGTCTATGCCTAGGCCAAAACCCTCGGAGCCTTCGATGTCCCAGCGCCCAAGGATTTGCTGGCGTTCGGCTTTGGGCAGCGTCGGAAAGACATGGGCAAAGAGGGTGAAACTGGTCAGCCCGTCCAGCTTGCCGTCTGGGTCATCGGCGCGGGCAAAGCTGCCGACTTGCGTGAACTGCCGCTTCACCTTCAGCGCCTTGGGCAGGTCAATGGCGACGGCTTCTTCCAGATATCCCGGCCCTTCTGGGTTCTCATCGCCATGCAGGACGCGGACAAGACGCGCCTCCACCTCATCGCGGCCCTCGACCGAAATCATGAAATCGACCTTGCCCCCCGCGCGGGCGGCCAAAGGGTCGGCATAGCCGAAAATCCGGGTGTTGGTCATGGGTCAGGCTTCCATCAGGTCATTGACGCGGAGCAGGAAAACCGCGTGGTAGGCCTCGTTGATATCGTAATAGGTGCGGTCATCCACCAGCCGGGGCGGGGCACCACGGGTGCCGGAAAAGGCCACGATCTTATAGGCATGAAACGCTTCGGGCTGGCGCATGATGGCGTATTTGTCGGCGACTTCGGCCCGGCGGAAGTGGTTCAGCACACGCGACAGCGCATCGGAATGATGGCCCAGCGGGGTCTGCCGATGCTCCTCGATCAACTCTGGCGTAATCAGCGCCTTTAGCCGGTCGCGCAGGCGCTTTTGGAACCGGCGGTAATAGATTTCCTGCTTGTCAGCGATCTCGATGGCTTCTTCGGGCATGACTTCACCCCCCTTTTCGGTGCGGCGCGCGCGCGCCTCGGATTGTTTGCGGTGCCGCCAGCCGCGGAATTGTTCGCGCGCGCCGGCAAGGCCGTTGTGTAAGAACAGTGTCACGCCCAGCATGATGGCGGCGACCAGCAGGATGCGGATGGGGCCAAGGTTCAAAAGCCCTTTGTCGATCAGGACGACAATCGCCGTGCCGATCACGGCGCCTTCGCTGCGGCCAAGACCGCCGATCACGATCATCGCGAACAGAAGCATCAGTTGGTCAAGACTGAATACCTGCGGTGAGATGGAGCCGTAGAACTGCGCGTAGAACGCCCCGATCACCCCAAGGCCCGCCGAAGAAATCAGGAAGACATGCAGTCGCGCGCGGCGATAGTCGATGCCGGTGGCTTCGGCAAAAGCTTCATCCTCACGCGCGGTTTGCAGCAGCATCCCCAGCCGTTCGGAGTTGACGATCCGGAAGGTCAAAAGCGCCAGCAAGAGCAGCACGAAGGCCCCTGCAAAGCCGAGCAAAAGGCCCGGCCGCTGCAACTGCCAATCGGCAGGGATGAAACTGGCGACATTGTTGATTGAGCCATTTTGCGGGCCAAGAGGCTTTAGCTGTTGGACAAAAACCCGGCAGATTTCGGCAAATCCCATGGTCAAAAGGGCGTAGTAAAGCCCGTCCAACCGGGTGGAGGGCAGGGCCAGAACTCCGCCGATGACCAGCCCGGCCAGCCCGCCTGCTGCGAACATCAACGGCCATGGCAGGCCGAGATAGACGTTCAATGCGGCACTGACATAGGCCCCGATGCCAACGATGGCCAAGGTGGCAAGGCTGAAGATCCCCGCTGTGCCAATAATCAGCGTCCAAAGCACGTTGATGGCCGAAAAGATGCAGAAGATCGCGGCGATCATCAGCATCGAGTTGGACAGGAAGGGCGCGGCCACGGCCAGCGCCAAAAGTCCCAGCGCCCACCACAGCGGGCGCTTGTCGGCCAGCATCCGCTCTTGCTCCAGCGTCTTGGCGTTCAGGCGTGACCGCCATTTGAACCAATGGCGGCGGGTAAAGGGCAGCCGGCGGCGGACAAGCGGCACGTCGCCCGACGGGTGCAGGATCACCTCGGCTGGGCGCTGGCCGATTTCATAGAACTTCTTTTCGGTCATTTGCGGGCCTCATCCAGCAGACCACCGATGCCGCGTGGGCGGATGATGAGAACGGTGATGATGAAGACGAAGGTGGCGAAGAGAACATAGCGCTGCCCAAGGAAGGGAAGGGCACCCACGATCGCCTCAAGAAACCCGATGATGACCGCGCCCGCGACCGCGCCGGGAACCGAGCCAAGCCCGCCCAAAAGCGCGATGGTCAGCCCCTTGATAAGTGGCATGGTGCCGGAGGTGGGCGAGACGAAAATCGTCTGGCTTAGCAGCACCGCCGCCAACCCCGCCAATGCCCCTGTCAGCATGGTGACGGGCAGCGCCGTCCAGCGCACGGAAATCCCTGACAAAACCGCGCCCTCAGGATTTTGCATCATCGCGCGGATTTCCAGCCCCTTGCGGCTGACTTTCAGCCACAGCAGCACCAGCCCAAGGATCACCACCGTCGCAGCAATCGCGCCGATCTGGTCGTAGCGGGCCGAGAGCGGGCCAAGGTCCAGCTTTCCCGTGCCGAAAATCTTTGGCAGGTTTTTCTGTTTTGGCCCGAAGTACCAAAGCAGAAGCTGCACGGTTGCAAGGTTGATCGCCAGCGTCACGATCAGGCTGCGGACGGGGAAGTTCGGCTTGTCATGGATCGGCAGGAAGGCCAGCGCATAGATCAGCGCGCCAAAGAGCGCACCCATGGCGGCCCCAGTGGTCAGCGTGATCCCGGCCATGGCCGCGGTGCCGATGAAGGTCTTGCCAAAGAAAGCCAGCAGCACCGGCTTCATCAGATCGGCGACCAGCCACGCCGCGTAGCCCGACACGGCGAATGTTGCCCCATGGGCCATGTTGATCATGCCGATGGAGGACCACAAAAGCGAAATGCCAATCGCCATCAGCCCGTAGATCGCGGCGAGGTTCAGGCCATGCACAAGGGTGACAAAGATATCCATCAGTGCAAACTCACATGTCCCACGTCGCCACGGATGCGGCCAGCGTGCATGCCCACCATGCGATCCACCCGGCCAGACAAAAGCGCCACGTTCTGTTCGGCAATCACCATGGCACGGCCATCTTTCGGCAGGGCAAACAGCGCCTCGATCACCGATGCGCTGATCTTCGGGGCAAGGCCCAGAGACGGCTCGTCGATCAGATACAAGGACGCCTCGACCATCAGTGCGCGTCCCACGGACACCATCCGTCGCTCGCCGCCCGAAAGCCGTCCGACCAAGGCATGTTCCAGCTTCCGCAAGGGCGGAAAGATATCAAACACCATCTCGCGGCGTGCCTTGCGGTCCTTCCACGCCTTTATGGTATAGGCCCCGCAGTCCAGATGCTGTGCCACGGTCAGGCCGGGAAAGATCGCGTCGCCCTGTGGCGTCATCGCCAGCCCCGCCCGCACGATACCCGGCGTCTTGCGCCCCGGCCCGGTCGACCGGCTGCCGCCAATTTCCTTGCCATGCAGCAGGATCGAGCCGGACTGCCAACCCACCAACGAAGAAATCGCGCGAAAAAGGGTTGTCTTGCCATGGCCGTTCAGGCCGACCAGACCGACCCGCTCGCCCTCGGCGACCTTGAAATCAATCTCATGCAGCACCCGCAGGGGGCCATACCCGGCGGTCAGGCCGGTGATCTTCAACACTTCAGCCCCGGAACTAGCCATGCGCGGGTTCCTCGAAATAGGCCGCCAGAACGCGCGGGTTTTCAAACACCTCGCGCGGTGTGCCGGTGGCAATCACCTCGCCCATATCCAACACCACCGCCCGGTCCGCGATCGCCGACAACAGCTCCAGCCGGTGTTCGATCAGGATGGCCGCAATGTGGTATTCGTCGACCAGACGGCGGATGATGAGGTCCAACTCGTCAATCTCGGAGTTGATGAGCCCCGAGGCGGGCTCGTCCAACAGCAGAACCTTCGGCTTGCGCATCAGAAGGCAGGCCAGCAGCAATTTCCGCCGGTCAAAGGTGTCCAAAGACCCGGCCAGCCGGTCCCATGGCTGGCGCAGGTTGGCCAGATGGCAGGCCCATTCCGCCTCCATCCGCGTCTTGAAGGGTTTGTAGGCATAGCGCGCCGCGCGCAGGGTTTCGCCAATGGTCAGCGCCCCCGGTACGACCGGGCTTTGATAGGTGCGCGCAAGGCCCGCGCGGGCGCGGTCATGCACCGCCATCGCGGTGATGTCGCGGCCTTGCATCAAGACCTGCCCGGCACTGGCCTTGTACCGCCCGCAGAGGATTTCAAACAAAGAGGTCTTGCCAGCCCCGTTCGGGCCGACAAGACCAAGCACCTCGCCGGGGGATACGACGAGAGACACATCCTTTAGGATCGCCCGGTTGCCGAAGGAAATTCCGATCCCCCGGCAGCCGAAGATGCCAGCCGCTTCCGTCATTGATCTATCCCCTGACGCGTTCGCTTACATCCAAGGGGCAGGCCGCATGTCGGCCTGTGCATGGGTGGCGGGCGAGATGATGGTGTGTGCGCCGTCCTGCACCTGGAAGATCAGGTGGGCTTGTCCCGCCTCGGGGTCATCCGTCATGTTCGGATAACTGACCGGGGTCTGTTCGGGCGTGGCAAAGGTATAGGTGCCGCACACGCCGCGATGCTTGATCGCCTTGATCGCCGCGCCCACCGCGTCGAAATCCGCCGGATCGACGGTCTTCCAGACCTCGGCCAGAATGTTGACGGTGTCATAGCCCGACCCGGTATAGACCATCCCCATCGTGCCGGGATATTTGGCCTGATACGCCTCGCGGAAGGCCATGCCCTTTTCGTCGGCATACACCCCGATGACCGAGCCCCAGACGAAGCCCTCGGCCGCATCGCCTGCGAGATCAAGAAATTCAGGCTGCGACGGGCCATATTGCAGATAGACCAGCGCGCCCGGAACCGGGTCCAGCACATAGGCTTGGGCAAAAGACGCCAGTTCGGCGGCAACCCAGTGGTCGATCATGATCGCGCCGCAATCGGCCTCTTTCAGCGCCTGAATGACGGGCGTCCAGTCGGCAACCGGGAATTGGATGTCGGTGATGGGGCCTTGCTCCCACTCGCCGCCCGAGGCCGCAATCGCGGCCTGGGTGGCCTTCGAGATCACCTGAGTATAGCCGATCTGTTCCTGAACAATGTGAACCTTGTTGTTCTTCGGCGTCCAGCCTGCGGCCTTGTGGTTCGACAGGAACTTCACAAAACCTGCGCCGTAGTAGGTTTCGGCCACGTCGATCTGGAAGATGTTGCGATATTTCTGCGGGTCGGATTTCACCAGATCAAGGCTGGCTTGGCTGGTATTGCCATGCAGGTAGGGAACGCCGGTGGTGGCGGCCACATCCATCGCAGGCTGCGGGATGATGGCAAAGGAATGGGCGAGCGCCTGAACACCGCCCTCAACAAGGCTTTGGAAGGCGGCAACCGTGCCTTCGGGGGTCAGAAGGTCGATGTCGACCACGCGGGTTTCTAGCATCCGGCCATTGACGCCACCGGCAGCGTTGATCTCCTCCACCGCCATGGTGACGCCGTTCAGCCAGTCGGCCTGATCCGCAACGCCGACAGGTCCCGATTGCGCGGTCGGCACGCCGATGACAATCGGATCGGCGGCAAAGGCGGGGGCAGAGATCGACGCGGCGGCGATGGTCGCGGCCGAGGTCAGCAGGAAGTTCCGGCGGGTGAGCGTAAACATGAATTCCTCCCTTGGTGTTTTTTCCAAGGGGAGGGCAAAGTGCCGCACCTGTCCATGGTGCAAATGCACTAATCAGGCGAAGGGGGGGATTGGGTGAGAGGCTGACAACGACCCAAGTGGGGCTCGTTACGGCTGCTTCCTTCCGGACCTGACCGGGTTGGCGAGGCACCTGCCCGCGCCAACCTCTCACCGCACATATAGGCTGGGCGGGGCGCGGTTGCAAGGCCTCGTCATCGCGTGTTCGAGGTCGGCTTTGAACAAGCCTGATCCATCGCGGCCCGCTATCAGAGGCGCAGCAACAGGAGGTCAGATGACCGCACTTTCCACCCAAAACCCCAAGGCATTTGGTCTTTTGGTCACCTTTGTCGGGGTGGCCTTCTTCTTTCCCGATGCGCTTGTTGTGCGGATGATCGAGGCCGACGCCATGACGATTGCGGTCTGGCGCGGCTTGGCTGGGGCGATTTCAACGCTGGCGTTTGTCGCGCTGTTTCTGCCCTCGGCCTGGCCCGGGTTTCGCGCGCTTTTGACGCCTGCCGCCCTTGCGATGATGGTTTTGCAAGGCACCGGGTCAATCTTTTTCCTGACGTCGCTGCAACACACCTCGGTGGCCAACAGCCTGTTGATCCTTGCCACCGCGCCCTTCTTGTCGGCCATCTTCTCGCGCATTTTTCTGCACGAACAGATCAACCGCGCGACGGGGATTACCATTGTGGTGGTCTTTGGCGGGGTTGCTGTCATTGCGGCGGGGTCGCTGGGCGGCGGCACGCTGCTTGGGGATGCGATGTCGTTTCTGAACGCCCTGACCATTGCGGGCTACTATGTTGTTCTGCGCAAGGCCCGCGCCCAGAACCTGATTGTCGCCATCGCCTGTGGCTATCTGGTCACGGCGCTGATTGCCTTGCCCTTGGCCCCGTTT
>Ga0255092_1000245_pt1 | contig 23884 bp, 24 predicted proteins | sample Colum_Yuk_RepC_8_2_FD_188454 | JGI IMG/M metagenome (GOLD analysis project Ga0255092, IMG submission 188454) | Freshwater microbial communities from Columbia River, Oregon, United States - Colum_Yuk_RepC_8d | ecosystem: Environmental > Aquatic > Freshwater > River | place: USA: Oregon...
TCATTGCTCAGTGGCTCTCATCACACTGGCAGGCAAGCCCCGCTCGAGTGGTCAGGCCACCGGCACGGCCTTTCGTGCGCCGCCTGTCGATCGGCCCGAGGCTGCCTGGGAGTCCACCTTCAAGTGGACCATCGGTGGCATCTACGGGATGATGATGCAGCGCCACATGCATGATTACGGCACCACGCTTGAGCAGATCGCGTGGGTCAAGGTAGCCGCCTCTCAACATGCCCAGCACAACCCCAACGCCCTGCTGCGCAAGCCGGTCACCGTCGAAGAAGTCATGGCTTCGCCCATCATTTCCGACCCCATCCGCAGGCTCGACTGCTGCGTGATCACCGATGGTGGTGGCGCACTGGTGCTCACCCGCCCCGAGATTGCGAGCAGCCTCAAGCGACCGATCGTCAAGGTGATTGGCTGCGGCCAGACCATGAACACCACCCAGGGCGGCTATCTCGATCTCACCCGCACAGGGGCCCAGCAATCGGGGGCTGCGGCCTTTGCCGAAGCCGGCGTCACGCCCGCCGATATCGACTACGCCTCGGTGTACGACAACTTCACCATCATGGTGATCGCACAACTCGAAGACCTGGGCTTCTGTGCCAAGGGCGAGGGCGGACGCTTTGTGGCCGATGGCAATCTGATTTCCGGAGTGGGCAAACTACCCTGGAACACCGATGGCGGCGGGCTTTGCAACAACCATCCCATGAACCGGGGCGGCATCACCAAAGCGATTGAAGCCGTGCGCCAGCTTCGGGGCGAGGCCCACCCGGCCGTGCAGGTCAAGGACTGCCGTCTGGCCCTGGCGGCGGGCCCAGGCCTTGTGCTCGGCCCAGGCCATGCGCATGCCACCGTCATTTTCGAGCGGGAGTAAATCCATGAGCCAAGCAAACCCAAGCACTGCCCCGGCCCCACAGGCCGCAGGCTTTGAGCAGGATCCTTTTGCCGGTGCCTTTCCTGAAACCCGCGAATTCTGGGCTGCTGCAGAACAAGGCCAGCTGATGCTCAATACCTGTCAGGACTGCCATCGTCCGCACTGGTATCCGCGCGCGGTCTGCCCGCTGTGTGGCAGCACCCGCCTTCAGTGGAAGCAAGCCAGCGGCACGGGCACCGTCTATGCCTTCAGCACCGCGCGGCGCGCCTCACCTCCCTACACGCTGGCCTATGTCCAACTGGCTGAGGGCCCTACCCTCATGACCAATCTGGTCGAAGCCGACCCCGACACCTTCAGGATCGGCATGCCGGTACAAGTGACCTTCCAGCGGGCCGTTGAGGGCCGGATGATGCCGTTCTTCAAGCCCGCGTAAAGAGACATGCCCCCCTTGCCCGCAGCCATTGCCGCGCAGCCTTTTCCGGACTACCCGCTCGAGCAACGCACGATCGGGCGGGTGCTGGCCGACAAGGCATGGCGGCTGGGGGACAAACCCTTCCTGCTGTGGGAAGAAACTGCTTTCAGTTACGCCGATCTCGAGCGCATCACCAACCAGTACGCCCACGGGTTTGCCGTCCGCGGCATCGGCCACGGCGATCATGTGGCCGTCATGCTGCCCAACAGCCCCGAATTTCTATGGGTGGTCTGGGGGCTGGTCAAACTCGGCGCGGTGGCGGTGCCCCTGAACACCGCCGCCAAGGGCGACATGCTGCAGTACTTCCTGCAGCAGTCCGATGCCGTGATGATGGTCATCGATGCGCAATGGGCCGATCGGGCCCAGGCGATCGCGCCTGCCCTGCCCAAGATCCGTCACTGGGTCTTTGCTGAGGGGGCGCCCTCGGCGGATTTCAAGGCGGCAGTGCCTCAAGCGCAGGTTGAATCCCTGCAGGCCTGTCGATCCGCCAACACCACGGCCCCACCCGTGGATCGGGTACGCCACGACGATGCGCACCTGATTGTCTACACCTCGGGCACCACGGGCCCGTCCAAGGGTGTTCTGTGTCCGCACTCGCAGGGACTGGGTGTGGGGCGTGCCATCAGCACCGGCTATGGCTATCGGTCCGACGATGTCCTCTATGCCTGCCTGCCGCTCTTTCATGTCAATGCGCTGTGGTACTCGTGCACGGCCGCACTCTGGGCGGAAGCAACGTTTGCGCTCTCGCCCCGGTTCTCGGCCACCCGGTTCTGGGACGAGATCCGCGCCTTCGGCGCCACCCAGTTCAATTCGCTCGGTGCCATGACCAACATCCTGCTGCAACTGCCACCTGGCCCGCAGGATCGCGATCACCGGTTGCGCCAGGTGATGGCTGTCCCCATGACTCGCGCGCTCTACAGCGATCTGAAGAGCCGCTATGGTGTGGCCGTGACCTCGCTGTTCGCGATGTCCGAAAACTATGCAGTCACGATGTTTTTGCCCGACGACCGTGAAGACAAACTCGGCTCGGCCGGCTCAGCCTGCGGGGCCTCTGAACTGCGCATTGCCGATGACAACGGCCGCAGCCTGCCCCCTGGTGAGGTGGGCGAAATCCAGCTCAAGCCTGTGCACCCGGGCACGATGATGCTCGGCTACTACAACATGCCCGAACAGACCACGCAGGCCTTCATGGAGGGCTGGTTCTGTACAGGCGATCGCGGCTATCTCGATGCCGAGGGGTATCTCTATTTCATTGACCGCAAAAAAGAGGCTATCCGTAGGCGCGGCGAGAACATCTCGGCCTATGAGGTCGAGATGATTCTGTCCCGGCATCCGGCCATCCTGGAAGTGGCGGCAGTGCCCGTGCCCTCGGAGTTGAGCGAAGACGAAGTCATGGTCTATGTAGTGCTGCAGCCAGGCGCTGAGCTGACCGCCGAGCAGGTGGTGCGGTTTGCGGCCGAGCACATGAACTACTACATGGTGCCGCGTTTTGTGGCGTTCATTGAGGCATTGCCCAAGACTGCGACCGAGAAGATCGAAAAGTACAAACTCAAGCAGGATGCGCTGGCCCGACGGGCCGAGCTCTGGGATCGCGAACGCGAAGGCGTTGTGATCTCGCGCTGAGCCATGATGCGTCGAGCCGCCATTCTGGGCATCGGTGCCGTACCGGTGGGCGCCTATCAGCGCGCCCAACCCGGAGCGGAAATTCTCGAGCATGAGCTCGCCACCACCGTGGTGCTGCAGGCCATGGCCGAGGCGGGCCTGACCCGTGAGCACATCGATGGCGTGGTGGTGGCCCATCCAGGTGACCATACCCGCCAGGGCTACTTCCATACCTTCCTCACCTCCCATCTGGGCATCCGGGCCCAGTCCACCGTGATTCAGGTGCTGGGCAATGGCATGACCGGGGGCCATGCCTTTGATGTGGCCCTGCAGCAGGTCACGTCAGGTCAGGCCGACTGCGTACTGTCGGTGGGAGTGCACTTCGAGACCGGCGTGCCCACCGCACAGCATCTGGACTACAGCATCCGGCTCACCGGCGATGTGGACTTTCAATCCGTGTTTGGCGCGGTGCCGATCGCCTGGTACGCCATGGATGCGCAGCGCTATCTGCATGAGCACCGCCTGCCTCGCGGCACGCTGGCGAGCATTGCGGTCAAGAATCGCCTGCATGCCAGCGCCAACCCGCTCGCCCAGTTTCGCACCCCCATCACGATCGAGGAGGTGCTCGGCGCGCGCCCCATCGTTGAGCCGCTCGGACTGCTGGAGGTACCCGGCCGCGCCGATGGCGCGGTGGCGTTGGTCATCGTGTCTGAAGATCTCGCTCGCGAGAGTGGTCAGCCCTACACCTTGATTCGCGGCCGAGGCTTTGAGCACGAAGGCCGGCACCAGATCGATGACCAGCCCGGCGACGCGCTGGCCTACGCCCCTTTGCGCGGCGCCAGCCGGCGGGCCCTTCAAGAGGCGGGGCTCGCACTGTCGGATATCGGAAGCTTTCAGGTCTATGCGCCCTGCACCATCGTTGAGGCCCTGGGCACCGAGGCTCTGGGTCTCTTTGAACGCGGTGCTGGGGCCCGCGCGGCTGCTGAGGGCCTGACCCGCTACGATGGGCCGACGCCGGTCAACACCTGTGGGGGTTGTCTGTCGCGGGGGCATCCGCCCGAGGTCACGCCGCTCTATGACATCGTTGAGGCGGTGCTGCAGGTGCACGGCCGCGCGCAGGGTCGCCAGGTGCAGCGCCGTGGCCTGGCCATGAGCATCTGTGAACTGGGCAAGTACAACGCGGCGCTGGTGCATGTTCTGGAGGGCTGTTCATGAGCGGCCTGCCGCCCATCCGCAGCATCACGGGCCCGCAGCCAGACACTGGAAGGCTGGCCCCTCTGCCACGTATCAGCATGCCAGGACCGCGGCCCTTTGCTCCGCGAATCTCGGCCTTCACCCGCCCGTTCTGGCAAGCCCTCACTGAAGGGCGATTCATCAGTGCCCGCTGTGCGCAATGCGAGCGAATCAGCTTTCCACCGCGCAACCTGTGCCGTGGATGTTGGTCACAAGAGCTGGCCTGGGTTGATCTAGCCCCGCAAGGCACGCTCTACAGCTTTACCCGCGTGCATGTGGCGCCCGGCGCCTTCCGCAGTGATACGCCCTACGCCATCGGCATCATTGACCTACAACACGGGCCTCGCCTGATGTGCCGCCTGGTCGGTGAGATCGAGACCCGGCATCTGGATCAGTCCATGCAGATGCTGGTGCTCGACTACGACGACGGCCCCCTCTTTGGCGCGCGCCTGGCGGCGACAGCGGCGGTGTAATCCACACCAATATCAGACGACTGTCTGCAGGCTGCGCAATAACGCGTCCATCACGGGGTCCTGCCTCGACCCACTGCGGATGAACGCGGTGAACGGCAGAGGGACAGCCAGTCGGTCGCTTAGCGCAGCAGGAAGCACCCTGACCAGACGCTCGCCGCTCAAGTGCTGTGCCAGTCGTCCTGGCATGAAACCCACGGCCTGCATGGGGCGCAACAGGGCGAGCATGGTGTCTGCCTGAAGCGCTTCGTAGATCTGCTCGGGCGACGCCCACCCGCAACGCCTCACCGCACGATCGAAGGCGATTCGAATTGGATGCCCGACTGGCTGAAGCACCATGGGATAAGCGCAGACTCCTGACCAATCCAGTTTGCGCTGTCGGCTCAGGGGATGGTTAGCGGCGACCACCAGTCGCATGCTGTCCTCAAAGAGATTCACCGCCTCCACATCTGCTGGCAAGCCGGTGCGCCACATGGCTCCAATCACCAGATCGATACGACCCGCGACCAGCTGTGTCAGCAACCCCGCCGTCTGACCGTCGATCACGCTGACACTGACCTGGGCGTGCTGTTTACGAAAGGCTGGCAAAGCCTCGGCCAGGATTGCCCAACTCGCCGTAGGCATACAGCCCACATGAAGGATGCGACGCGGGTTGGGTACAACCTGGTGTAATTCGTTCGAGGCCCGATCCAGTTCGGCCAGAGCGGAGCGTGCCGCCCGAATCAGCGTCTCGCCCGTTGGCGTAGGGGTGAGGCCCTGGGATGTTCGCTCGAACAGTCGCGTTCCCAGCGCCTGCTCGATCTCGGCAAGCGCCTTGGACAGGGCCGGCTGAGTCACATGCATGACCCGAGCCGCTCGCGTCAATTGCCCTGCGTCCTCAATGGCCACCAGAAGGCGCAGATGGCGCATCCGGACATCACGGGCCAGAAAGCTTCGGATGCTCATCGGTCAAATGGCCGACGTGCGGGCTCACCGGAATACCTCGGCGACCGGGTTGGCCCGATCACAGGCCAATGAATGACAGCGAAGCGTTTCATTCCTGTTGATCATAACCATGAAGTCATGCATTGAAGCTCAAATTTCAATCGACGATAGGACTCATCTGGTGCGACGATCAGGGCAGCGGATGGTCAAAGCACATCGATCACCATCCATCAAACGGAAATCAGTCAACGGAGAACCGTCGATGGCCCCCAATCCTGCAGCCCTGCCCTATCGCCACCCCAGTGCCTGGCGTGGCGCCGACCTTCGACACCGCGACGATTGGAAGCTCTTTCTCACACCCGAGCACAACCATGAATTGCGCGAGGCGCTCGCCTTTGCACGCAGCCGAGGGGCCCAGATTCCTGCGCTCAATGCGGCTGACTTTCCCTTGCCAACGCTCGCGCCTGTCCTGGCAGCACTCAAGCTCGAACTGATCGAAGGTCGAGGGTTCACCTTGATCAAGGGCCTTGATCTCTCCGATCTGACACCCGCCGATGCTGCCCTCATCTACTGGGGCATCGGCAGCCACCTGGGCGCCCCTATGGCCCAGAATGCCCAGGGTGATGTACTGGGCCACATCACCGACCTGGGCTTGGACTTTCATGCCGACCCGAATGTGCGTGGATACCAGACCCATCTGCGCCTGCCGTTTCATAACGATCTGGGCGACATCGTGGGGCTGATGTGCCTGCAGACCGCCAAGCGAGGCGGCATGTCGCGGCTGGTGAGCAGCACGGCGATCCACAACGCCGTGCTCGAGCGACGACCGGATCTCATGGAGGTCATGACCGGGCCGTGGTACATCGACCGGCGCGGCGAGAACCCACCCCACAAGAAGCCCTACTACATCGGTTCGTTTTTCGAGCGCGTGGGCGATCGTCTGTTCTGCCGCTACAACCGCACCTATATCGAAACCGGGCAGCGATTTGAAGAGGTGCCCCGACTCACCGACCGTCAAAAAGAAGCCCTTCAACTGTTCGACGACCTCTGCTACGACCCCGAACTGCAGCTCGAGATGGCCCTGGAGCCGGGCGATATTCAGTTCGTGAACAACTACTGCGTGCTGCATTCACGCACCAGCTACGAAGACTGGCCCGAGAAGGAACGCCGCCGCTACCTGCTCAGGCTCTGGCTCAACACGGGTCTGGTCACCGAGATGCCGCCCTCCTGGGTGGACCATCACAGCGACTGGGAATCCTGGAAGCTTGACCCCCGGCCACCGATCTTCGATCTGTCGATGCGTCGAGCTGAACTGGCTCACTGACCAAGGAGACACCCCGATGCAGGCCTCAAAGCGCCGACTGGCTCTCGCTCAAACCGCCCGCTATGCCCTGGGTGCTGCCACCCTGGCAACCGCATTACCGGCACGCGGGCAAGCAGCACCTCTGCCCGATGGCTGGCCCAATCGCCCGGTCAAGTTAGTCATTCCCGGCGGTGCGGGCGCGCAGACCGATCTCTTTGCCCGATTCATCGGCGAGCACCTGGCCAAGACCTTCGGTCAACCCTTCATCGCAGAAAATCGTCCAGGCGCCAGTGGCAATCTGGGAGCCATGGCGGTAGTCAATGCGCCTGCCGACGGCTACAGCCTGCTCTTCAGCGCAGCGTCGTTCACCATCGTGCCGGCGGCGCTCAACCCGAACCAGCCCTACGATCTGCTGCGTGATCTCACGCCCATTGTGCAGATCGGCGTGGGGGGCCTCTTTCTGGCCGTCAACCCCAGCCTGCCAGTCAAGACACCTCAGGAGCTCTTTGATCTGGTGCGCGCCCAGCCCGACAAGTTCAGCTACGGAACCACTGGCATTGGCTCCACTGGCCACCTGATCATGGCCTCCCTGCTGTCACAGCGAGGGCTGTCCATGCCTCATGTGCCATACAAATCCTCGGCCGAAGTACTGCGTGACATGACTGGCGGTGTGTTGCAGGTAGGCTGGATTGACACCACCTCATCGCTCAGTGTGCTGCAGGCCGGGCGCCTGAGGGCACTTGCTCATGGCAGCACTCAACGGGCGCCTCGAATGCCCGAGGTGCCCCCACTGAACGATGTGGGCATTCCCTGGAATCTCGATGGTTGGCTTGGCATGTTCGCCAAGGCCGGCACGCCTGCGGGAGTCGTTCGGGCCATCAATGCCGAGGTCAACAAGCTGGTCTACAGTGAAGAGGGCAAGGCCAGGCTCACCGCCATGAATGCCGCCAACCCACCGCCGACCTCTGCCGAGGAGTTTGCGGAGCGCATTCGTCGCGACCTGCCGCTGTGGCGCAAGATTGCCACCGACAACAAGATCACACCGAGCACGTGAGTCGGGTCGAATCGCTGGGCGTGATTCCAATTGCCACGCGAATGCTGATCGAATGTCACTGATTTCCATCACACTCCTCGAGTCATGACAGCCCACCCGAATCGAATCCGCTCGCGGCGCGACCCGAGGCATAGCGCCTCGCATCTGCGTAACCTCATGCGCCGAACGCTCATCGGCCTCACCCTCGGGCTCGCCTGCACAGCTGCGGTTGCACAGCCGGCCTATCCCGCCCGCCCCATCACCCTGATCGTGCCCTTTCCTACGGGCGGCGTCACCGACATCGTGGCTCGTGCAGTGGCTTCGCGCCTCGCAACCGAACTGGGCGAATCCGTTGTCGTTGACAACAAGCCTGGCGCCAGCGGTGTACCGGGTACGGTGGCAGCCGCCCGTGCTGCGCCCGACGGCTACACGCTGCTATTGGGGAACATCTCTACGCTGGGTACCAACCCAGCCACCTTTGCCAAGCTGCCCTACGATCCGGTGAAGGACTTCGCACCTGTCTCGATGCTCGCCATCCAGCCTCTGGTGATTGCAGTGCATCCGTCGGTGCCCGCGAACACCCTGGATGAACTGGTCAAGCTCGCCCGATCCAAGCCCGGCGCGCTCACATTTGGAACCGCAGGCACATCCATCCAATTGGCCGTAGAACTGTTCAACAAGATCAACGGCATTCAGATGCTGCACGTGCCCTACAAAGGCAGCAGCCCTGCCATCACCGATCTGGTGGGCGGTCAGATCAACGTTCTCTTTGATCCCATCTCCACGCTGTATCCGCAGGTGCGCGCCGGAAAGGTCCGTGGCCTGGGCGTGAGTACGCGGCAGCGTGCCCCGGTGGCGCCTGAACTGCCCACTGCGCAGGAAGCCGGAAGCCGCGACTACGACGTGAGCTCCTGGCAAGCGCTGGTGGTTCCAGCCGGAACACCGGCACCCATCGTGCAGCGATTGCATGGTGCTGTGACCAAGGTGCTGCAGGACACGACCACCCGCGAACTCTTTGCCAGGCAGGGTGCCAACCCGGCGCCCTCAAGCCCGGCGGAAGCGGGCGAGTTCATTCGCGCCGAGATGACCCGATGGAAGGATGTCGCCCGCGAGGCCGGGGTCAAGCCCGAATAATCCATAGACCCGCAGGAGACGATCATGATCGCCATCGGCACTGAGGCTCACGCCAGAACCCGCCGCCGCGCCATCCCGGTGTCAGACGTCACCTTCTACAAAGGCGAGTGGATGGAGGCCGGTGAAGACCCCTGGCTCTCGCCCACCGTCTTTCTGGCCGAGCAGCCTCCTCACTACAGTCTGCAGACGCACTTTCATCGACAGAACCAGTTCCAGCTGGTCGTTGAAGGATCGGCCACCCTCGGGCGCGATGCCCTGGGCCCGGTCACGGTCCACTATGCGGGCGCCTATACCGGCTACGGCCCCTTGGTGGCGGGTGCTGAGGGCATCAAGTACTTCACGATTCGCCCAGTCTTCGATACCGGGCTTATCGCTGCAACCGAAGCCCGCGAGAAGATGATTCGTGGCCCCAAGCGGCATACGCAAGTCACCCTGGGCGAGCCCTGGAGCGAGCAGGCTCTCAGTTCATTACGCGAACCCGAAGATCGCTTTGCGATTCCTGCCGATCGCGGACTGGCGGTACGCCATGTACGGGTGCCCCCAAATGCGACAGTATCGCTGGATCATGTTGAGCAGAGTACGAGCCTTTTTGCATTCGTACTGGCGGGCAGTGGCCATGTCGCAGACCAGACACTGATCCGGTGGGAGTCCGTGTTCGCCACCGCGGACGAACTACTGCAACTTCAGGCAGGCCCGAAGGGCGCCGAGATCGTGGTGCTGCATGTGCCACCGACCGAGCCGGAATATCTGCCCAGAACGCAGCTAAATGAGCAAGTGACCCCTGTACTGGCCTCGCGCTGACGCTGCGCGCATAAGCGCAAGACCTCACCACCATCAGAGTCCAAGGAGAGCCTGATGCCTGTAAGAGTCATTGGCATGATCGGCGTCGACCCACCGCAAGGCAACACCCTGCATGTGATCGCGGGCGGCATCTCCCCGAGCTTTCTGGCTGAATTTGCCCGAGCCCACGAAGACGCAGGCTTCGACATGGTGCTGGTGGGCTATTACTCCAGCTCTGCAGAAGGGTTCGGCGTTGCGTCCTATGCCGCAGCGCATACCCGACGCCTCGGGTTTCTGATTGCCCACCGACCGGGCGTGCTGGTGCCCACCCTGGCTGCCCGCACAGTCGCCACCTTCGATGCCCTGTGGGGTGGCCGCATGGCTCTTCACATCATCGCGGGCGTGACCGATGAAGACATGCAGCGCGATGGAGATTTCACGCCCAAGGACGAGCGCTACGAGCGAGCGGCCGAATACCTTGAGGTCATGCGAAAGGTCTGGACGCACAGGGAGCCCTTCGATCACGAAGGCCGCTTTTACCGATTCAAGGATGTGCGCAGTGATGCCCGTCCTCTGCAACAACCCTATCCCCCCCTCTTTTTTGGTGGATCATCCGACGGCGCTCTGGTGATGGGTGCGGCCCACTGCGATGTATTTGCCATGTATGGCGAGCCGCTCGCCGACACTGAGGCGCGCATGAATCACTTTCGTACGCGTGTGGCTGCGCAGGGCCGCCCGGCTCCCGGCTTCAACATGTCGTTTCGGCCCATCATCGCGCCTACCGAGGGGCAGGCCTGGGACAAGGCGGCGCGGGTCTTGAACGATCTCAAGGAAGGCGGCGCCCTGCCCACCCGAGCGCTTGATGCGTCCGCCGAGCGACTGGTCAATATCGCCTCGCGCGGCGATGTCCATGACGAGCGACTGTGGACGCCTGTGGCCGCATTGGCCGGTGGACGGGGCAATTCGACCTGTCTGGTGGGAACACCCGAGCAGGTGGCTCAGGCGCTGCTGCGCTACTACCGACTGGGCATCCAATCCTTCCTGATCCGCGGCTTTGATCCCGTGAATGATGTGACGGACTTCGGGCGAGAACTCATTCCCAGATTGCGACTCGGGGCTGCCGAAATTGATGCCTCGGTCGCACGGTCCGGCAGCTGAGCGCTCCCGCCGGCCTTGGGAGACACTGAGGATTGGCTGGGAGCAGGTCGCTTCAATGCCTCATCAATCAAGCCAACCCCGGGCATCAGGCCCCCTCCACCTTGGGGCGCAACTTGGCCGGCTGGGTTTCGTGGGCGCGAAGACTCTCGATCATTCCGATCCAGGGCAACGCCGATCGTCGCCAAACCTGGGCTTTGGGCGCCAACTCGGCACGCTGACGCGCTGTACCGAGCCTGAGCGAATAGTGGGTTGAGCCCTGCGGATCGGCACCATAGATCGACGTACCGCATTCAGGACAAAAATGCAGGGCCCTGCGCCCGCCACTCTCGGCCGTCTTGACATACGACTTGAGCTCGCCTTTCAGCTCCCGGTAGTTTTCTTTCGGGACGAGCACACCGACCCGGAACGGTGCGGCACCGTTGACCTGGCAATCGGTGCAGTGACAAACGATCACCTTGCTGGGATCAATGTCGGCTTCGTAGGCATAGGCGCCACACAGACAGCCACCGTCGATTTTCATGATCGTTAATCCTTGATCGGTTGAGTGATGGATCGTGCAGTCATCCCGCCAGCGTGGCGCGCAACATCTTGCGCGGCGTCAGCCCATAGTCGGCCACTGCGTAGTGTTGCGTGAGCATGTTGTCCCACATCGCCACCGTACCCGGTCGCCATTTGAGGCGCACCTGATACTCAGGGACGGCCGCCTGAGAGAGCAGGTAGTTCATCAGGTGATTGGCCTCGATCACAAAGTCCTGGCCGTACCGCACATCGTCAAAGTTGTAGAAGTCGGAAAAATGCGTGGTGAAGCCCTGATTCACGAAGAGCAGTTTCTCGCCAGTCTCGGGATGCACCCGCACGACGGGATGATCTGTAGCGGGCAGTTCCTTGGCGAGCTCCAACCTACGCTCACGCCGCAGCTGCGCGGCAAAGACATGTTCAAAACTGTGCCGCGCATGCAGCCCCTCAATGCGCGTCTTGATCGTCTGCGGAAGCATCTCGTAGGCCAGGACCATGTTGGCCCAGAGGGTATCTCCTCCGGTATCGGGGCATTCCTCACACCTCAGGATCGCGCCTCGCGGTCCGACTTCCTTGAAGGTCAGATCCGAGTGCCAGATGTTCTCTCGGGTCGACTTCTCGATCATGTTGGGCTTGTTGGGATCCAGATTCCGATAGAGCGGCAGCAAGTACGGTGCATCAGGATGCATGGGCGCCGTCGGGTGCTTTTCCAGCGTCCCGAAGCACGCTGCGAATCGCTGCTGCTCCTGTGCCGTGATGTGCTGCTCACGAAAGAACAGAACGCGATGCTTGAGCCAGAGCGCTCGCAGTTCGGCCACCAGATCAGGGTCATCCGGTACGTCGGCCAAATTGATGTTCGTGATTTCCGCGCCAATCGCAGGTGTGCACACCTCCACACCATACGTTCTCAAGACCGAAGACCGGATCACTGCAGGCGCAGCAGGCATCTGATGGGGGACACCGTACTTCAGCATCATGCGTTCCTTTGAATGTCCGTTGAGGCATCTTCAAAGGCCAGCCTCACCGAGAAATAGTGCGCCAGACCGAAGCAGGAGTCGATTGATATTTCAGCGGACGAACATTACCTACAAGTTATAGATGACGCCGAATGCGTTGCCTTCATGATCGGGATACGCATCAACCGTCCGCGGCTGATTCACCTGTGGCTACCGGTATTTCTGCCCATGAGGTGAGCATTCAATCGATCCGGCGTGGCCTACGGCACCAGGGCCAGAAACAGAAAAGACGCGAAGATCACGAGGTGAACAGCACCCTGCATCATGCTGGTTCGACCATGCGCGAGCGTCATGCCCCCCACCATGAATGTCAGGAACAGCAGAACCAGATCCTTGGGTTCAAGGCCCAGCGTCAAGGGCAGACCAAGGGCAACGGCGGTCACCGCCACCGCCGGAATCGTCAACCCAATCGTGGCCAGTGCCGAACCCAGGGCGAGGTTGAGGCTGGTTTGCAATCGATTGGCTTTGGCTGCCCGCAGGGCGGCCAGCGTTTCCGGCATGAGTACCAGCAGGGCAATCACGATACCCACCATGGTTTGAGGTGCCCCCCACATCCCGATGGTCAACTCAATAAGAGGTGAGAGCTGTTTGGCCAGGCCCACAACCGCCACCAGACAGGCCAACAGCGCGACCAGACTCATATTTGCTCTGGACCAGCTTGGGGGTTCTGCATGCACGTCTGTATTCTCGATATCGCCCTGAGGCAGAAAGTAATCGCGATGCCGGACGGTCTGGAAAAAGGTGAAGGCGCACCACAAGGCCAGCGATGTGATCGCAACAAAAATCAATTGCGATGCGGTGTACGTCCCTTCAGGAGAGCTGGTCGTGAAGGTTGGCAGCACCAACGTGAGGGTGCTGAGGGCGATCAGTGCAGCCAGCGCGGGACCCACACCCTGCACACGAAACACCTGCTCCCGATGACGCAACCCGCCTAGTAGCAGGCACAGACCAACCACCCCGTTGCAAATGATCATGATCGCCGCAAAGAGCGTATCGCGGGCCAGGGTGACGTTGCTGGCATTGTCCGACAGCATGAATGACAGGATCAGCGCGACCTCGATCACGGTCACGGACAATGCCAGTATCAGTGTTCCCAGTGGCTCACCCGTTCGGTGGGCGATCACCTCGGCATGGTGCAAGGAAGAGATCACCGCCAGTATCAGCATCACCACGCGCAAACCCAGACTCGCAGCAGGCCATAACTCAGAAAGCGCATGGGTCAACGCCAAGGCAGCCAGCGCCAGAAGCGGAATGGCAAAGTGATACTGACGCATGGATAGCCTGAATGAGCTGCTGCGGATCTGACGGACCGGGAGCTCTTATTTTGACCCAGAGGAACCGGCACGGGTCAGACTGCTGATCACAAGGTCGTGACATTCGTTAGCGGGTCAGCCACTGCGCAGGCCCTGCAGGGCTATGTGACTTCTGACGCAGTGCTGATCCCCATCCAAACACCACGGAGCGAAGTCACGCAGGCTCACTAAAAGTGGGCATGGGTAGCCGGATGGCCGGTACGGTCCATGTGAAGGACGCTAGGCTGCTCCAGCCGCGACCCGGCCAACACGGTGGACGAAAATGATGCTCTCCACTCGAAGCGGGTCAACGCCAGATCGACCGGGAAGTTTGCTATTGGCCCGATAAGAAATAGGGGGCGGGACATGCATGTCTCGCCCCCGCCATACTTCGAGACCCGGTGCCTGGCCTGATAGCGGCTTACCAACAACAGGGCAAGAGGCCCGTGCAGCAGGCTGCACCCGCAGCGCAGCAGGCGGCGGCGAAAGCCGTTGCTGAAAAAGACAAAGATCCGAAAGCAGCTGCGGCCTTGAGGTAGAGCGGTTTCATGTTGAGTGCTCCTTGAGAAAGGGTTTTTCACAGACCCGTGTCCATGATGTTATTAGGATCTCCAGGTCTGAGCATTTCCCTGTAGCCCACTGTGGTTTCCTTTCTTCTGCCTGCATGACTGCGGCGCAGCGATCAACCACCCTCACGACCCGGACCGCGTGCTTCCTGAAGTGAGACCTTAGCTACAATGCAAGGCGCGAGCGTCCGCGTGACGTCGCCCCTCCGTGCCCCGTGCGGGTCAGCCCTGTTAGGACAAGAGATGATCGCTAATCGCCTGCTTCACTGGCTTGGAGCTGGTCTGGTGATGCTCGCAGCCACCAGCGCTGCGGCCCAGACCACCCTCAGAATCACCACCATTCCCGAAGAGGCCGCCACCGAGCAGATCCGCAAGTTCACGCCGCTCAGTACCTATCTGGAGCGCACGCTCGGCATGAAAGTGGCCTTCACGCCCGTCAACGACTATCCCGCGGCGGTTGAGGCACTCGTCAACAAGCAGGTCGACCTCGTCTGGTTCGGTGGATTTACCCACGTTCAGGCCCAGCTTCGTTCGGGCGGCAAGATCGTACCGATCGCGCAGCGTGAAGAAGACACCCAGTTTCGGTCGGTCTTCATCGCTCGCAAGGGATCGGGCATTGCGCAACTCGCCGATCTCAAGGGCAAGCAGTTCAGCTTTGGTTCGGCCTCGAGCACCTCGGGCAGCCTGATGCCCCGATCGTTTCTGTTGCAGGCAGGAATCGACCCCGAGCGGGACTTCAAGCGCATCGCCTACTCGGGTGCGCACGATGCCACCATCGCATCGGTTGTGAGTGGCCGGGTGGATGCCGCAGCCCTGGATATCACTGTCTGGCGCAAATTCGTTGCTGAAAACAAGGTCGACACCAGCAAGGTGGATGTGTTCTTCACCACGCCCCCCTACTTCAACTACAACTGGTCGGTGCATGCCGATATGCCGGCGGCGCTACGCGAGCGCATCACCAAAGCCCTGCTTGATCTGTCCGCCGACAACCCTGAGGGTAAGGAAATTCTCACGCTCAACCGGGCCACACGGTACATCGGCACTCAGCCCGAAAATTATCGACAGCTTGAGGCCGCGGGACGCAGCGCAGGTCTCATCAAGTAGGTGATCGGCAAGGACCCGGGTTTGAGAGTTGCTCTAGAGGGCGTCACAGTCCGCCATCCGGCCGCGTCCAGCCGTTCTGGCCCCGCGCTGGGGCCGCTCAGTCTGACGATGGAACCGGGCGAGCAGATCGCCGTGGTGGGTCCATCGGGGGCAGGCAAGACGACCCTGCTTCACGCGCTGGCCTGCGCTCTGCAGCCCGCTGCAGGGCAGGTGCAGTTTGACGAGATCGACCCCTGGCGTTTGTCGACCAGGCGTCTTCACCAGCAGCGCGCTCACCTGTTTCTGGCGCCGCAGGTGCCGCCCTTGCCGCCCCGGCAAAGAGTGGTCACTGCCGTTCTGGCCGCGATGCTCCCTCAATGGTCCCTGGTCACCAGTCTGAAATCGCTGCTCTATCCAGCCGACATTCCGGCTGCGCGCTTGGCTCTGGCTCAGTTTGATGTAGCGGACAAACTGTGGGATCGGGTCGATCGCCTCTCGGGAGGTGAACGACAACGCGTGGCGCTCTCACGAACCGCATTGACCTCCGCCCGGCTCTGGCTGGTCGACGAGCCGCTTTCCTCACTGGATCCCACACGCGCACTGCAAGCGGTCGATGCGCTCACCCGCCTCGCTCGCGAACGTGGTGCAACGCTGGTGGTTGCGCTGCATCAGATTGATGTTGCCAAGCGCTTTCCTCGGGTGTTGGGTCTGCGTGAGGGGCAGTTGCAGTTTGATGTGCCGGGTGTGGATCTGAGCGCAGAGCGTCTGCGCGCGCTCTATGCGCAGCATGAAGACGAGCTCCTGAGTACCGGCTACCCGACCCGTCTGCCCGAGCCCGAGGCTGCCCCAGCCCTGTCAAGGCGCTGAGAACATGAGCACGTCGTCAGTGCGGGCGATCGGGCGGGTTTCACCCACGGAGCGTGACCCCGCCTGGTTGAGTCGGCTCTTCTGGGCCTGTGCAGGCCTCGCCGTCCTCGCGCCTGCACTGGTCGCGACCGAGTTCAAACCCTGGCTTTTGTTCGAGCCCGACAGCCTGCGGGTTTCGGGTCAGTTTGTCGCAGACTTCTTTCCGCCCAAGATCGAGCCTGCCTTTCTGGCGCTGGTCGCCCGCGAGACCTGGCGCACGGTAGCCATCGCTACGGCAGGGCTCGCGCTCGGCTTGCTCATTGCCATTCCGCTGACCCTGCTGTCCACCAGCGTGCTCTCGGTGTCGTCCATTACGGGCCGCATGAAGACCGGGCCTCTTGTTGTACGGCAGATCATGCGGGCGATTCTCATCGTGCTGAGAAGCGTGCCGGAACTGGTGTGGGCCCTGGTGTTCGTGCGGGTGGTCGGACTCGGGCCCACCGCCGGGGTGCTCGCGATTGCCCTGACCTATGGCGGGATGCTGGGCAAGGTCTACAGCGAGATCCTCGAAAGCGACGACCGTCATGCTGCGCAATCGCTGCTCAGAAATGGCGCAGGCCGCCTGGCCACACTCTTCTATGGGGCGCTCCCGCAAAGTGCGGCCGAGCTCACCAGCTACAGCGTTTACCGATGGGAGTGCGCGATCCGCTCCTCGGCGGTCCTGGGCTTTGTGGGGGCCGGCGGGCTTGGCCAGCAGATGGACAACTCCATGAAGATGTTCAACGGCTCGGAGGTCGCGACCATCCTGATGGCCTTTATCGTGCTCGTTGCAATCTCGGATTGGGTGAGCGCCAGACTGCGGCGGGTGATTGGATGAGCGGGCCCAGGATCGTACCGACAGGCCCGGGGGATGCCATGCCCGAGCCTCTCAGGCGAGCACGTCATTCGGCGATTGGCCTGCTTTTGGCCATTGCAGGCCTGATCGTCGCAAGCTTTGTGAGCCTTGATCTGCAGTGGGCGAGGTTCACCGATGATCAGGCCGTGCAACGGATGGTCAAGTTCATGAAAGAGCTTCTGTCACCGGCCACCGAAAGCCTCTTTCTGGTGAAGACCGCAGTGGCGGCGCTTGAAACGCTCGCGATGTCAGCTGTTGGAACGCTGCTCGCCGCTGTGGGTGGGTTGCTGCTTGCCTTGCCCGCAACGCAATCATCGGGCCGCGGCCAATCGCTGATTCGAAACCTGACCGGCTTCGTTCTGAATGTTCTGCGCTCGATCCCCGAACTCGTCTGGGCCGCGCTCCTGATCATTGCCGCAGGGCTGGGGCCCTTCGCGGGCACTCTGGCCCTCGCGCTTCACACCGCGGGGGTGCTCGGCCGCCTGTTCGCCGAGGCCATCGAAAACGCACCCGCCAGGGCGGCCATGGCGCTTCGAACGCAAGGGGTCTCCCGAGGTCTGGTGTTTCTCTACGCCACGCTGCCGCAAATCTCGCCGCAGCTGCTCTCGTATTCGCTCTATCGCTGGGAGAACAACATCCGTGCGGCTGCTGTGATGGGCGTCGTGGGCGGCGGCGGCCTGGGTGCCCTGCTCTCATTCCACATGGGCCTCTTTCACATGCGCGAGACCAGTACCCTCTTGATAGCCATGCTGGTGCTGGTGGCAGCGGTGGATGTGGCGTCGTGGGTGCTGCGACGTCAATTGCAGCGATGAACAGGTGTGCCTTGCGGCCCTACAGCAGTACGCCTAACCCGGAACGAGCAAAGTGAACTGACTGCGCGTCAGCAGCTTCCTGAAGTCTCGATCAAAGGTCACGAGGTGCTCACCACGGTGCGTCACAGCGGCTGACAACCAGGCATCGGGTAGATCGTTGCAAGTCAGCTGCTTGTCGAGGCAGAGTTGCCTCAGCTTCGGCCACTCCGGGCCAACAGGCGACAGTTGAACCCCGGGCGAGGCCAGAACCGCATCAATGAACGCCACGGCGTCCTTGGACGGGGTGGCCTGCTGAAAAATCTTCGGACTCGTGACCAGCCGCAGAAAACTGGCCAGTACCATGGGCATCAAGGTCAGAGGCGAACCGGCCCTTGAGGCACTGATCGCATCCTCAAGCCATTGGCGTGCGACTTCATGGTGAGGGTGGTCGCCGCGAGAAGCCGCAACGAGCACATTGACATCAGGCGTCACCGTCAAGGGCCTCAAGCATTGCCTTGTTGCTCAGCGGATTCAACCCCTTGAGCAGACCGCCGCGACCCTTGAACACGGGTAGACGAACCTTGGCGTGTGGCGAAGTGTCGGCCTTCGCGCGCAGACGCAACTGAAGTCCTTCCTCGATCAAACGCGTCAGACTCGTGCGCTGTTGAGCAGCCAGCGCCTTGGCATCGGCCAGCAGTTGATCGTTCAGATTGAGTGTCGTCTTCATGTAGATAGTGTACAGATTTCTGTATCTTTTGGCCTGATACTCAATCAGTCTGGCTTGAGCGAAACGAACATGCCACCGAATTCCTCTGAACCTGAAACCAGACGCTTGCCGCACGCCTGGCCGCCGCCTAGACTTTGAGACCGACCATTCGAAATCGGCGTTCAGGAGATACACGATGAGCACGCCCGACACCCTCGCCGACCTACGGGTTTTCGATAACGAGCAGGCCTGGCTGGGCGCCGATCTGGCCAGACAGTCCGATACCTGGACCCACGTGTTCACCGACGAGGAACTGGCTGAAATCGATGCTGTGGTGCACCGAGCCGATGCCAGCGGCAAGGACATTCTCGAGATGCACATCGAGGACTTCCCGATGCCCGCCGTCGCGCGCCGCCTCGAACCGGTGCGCCGCGAACTGCTCTTCGGCCGGGGGTTCCATCTGTTTCGCGGCCTGCCCGTGGCGCGTTACACGATCCGCCAGTCCGCGATCGCCTACTGGGCACTCGGCACACACCTCGGTGAACCGGTTTCGCAAAACGGCAAGGGCCATGTGCTGGGCCATGTGACCAACCTCGGGCTCAACTACGCCGACCCCGAGGTGCGCGGCTACCAGACCAATGCGCGCCTGCCTTATCACACCGACACCTCCGACATCGTCGGCCTGCTGTGCCTGCGCACCGCACGTGCAGGAGGTCTGTCGTCGCTGGTGAGTTCCACCTCGGTGTGGAATGCGCTCGTGCGCAGCCGCCCTGATCACGCGCGAATTGCACTGGCCGAGTTTCACCGGACCCGTTGGGGCGAGATTCCCGAAGGCCGCAAGCCCTACAGCTCCTCGCCCATCTTTGCCCCTGCGGGTGGCCGGATGATCGCAACCTACGTGCGCAGCGCAATCCAGAAGGCCCAGTTGATGCCCGTGGTACCGCGCCTGACCCCTGAGCAGATCGAGACCCTCGATCACATCGACGCCCTCTGTGCCGACCCGGCCTTGCACCTCGACATGGAGCTTGCTCCCGGCGACGTGCAGCTGGTCTCCAACCACTTTGTGTTTCATTCGCGTACGGCCTACGAGGACTTCCCCGAGCCCGAGCGGCGCCGTCACCTGCTGCGTCTGTGGCTTGCCTGTATCGATGGCCCCGAGCTGCCTGCCTCGATGACCGCCCGCATGGGCACGACCGGCAACGGTCGCCCTGACGGTATCAACGTGCCGGGCGTCCCGTTCGTGGCCCCCCTCGAGCCGGCCTGAGCTCGAACAGGAGCATTCCTTCATGACCCGTCGCCGTCTGATGGTTTCAGCCTGTGCGGCGCTCGCAGGCGCCGCGACCGGCACCGGTGCGCGTGCACAGGCTTCAGCTGCCTGGCCGACCCGATCGATCAATGCCGTGGTGCCCTACGGCCCCGGGGGTGCCGTCGACATCATGATGCGCATTGTTGGCGAACAGATGGCGCAGATTCTGGGCCAGCCGATCGTCGTACAGAACCGCCCTGGGGGGAACGCCAACATCGGCCCAGGCATCGTCGCCCAATCCCCACCCGATGGCTACACGCTGCTGGCCAGCTCGGGCGCATTGATCTTCAATCCGCTGCTGGACTCCACCATTCCCTGGTCAGTGCGGCAGTTCGTACCGATCGCACGCTTCGTGCAGTCGCCCAGCGTGCTCGTGGTTCCCAGCACCTCGAAGATCACCACGATCAAGGCCTTCATCGAGCATGCTCGCGCCAAGCCCGAACTCCCCACCAACCTGTCCAGTCAGGGCAACTCCCAGACGGTCTCTCGCGAGTTCTTCACCAGAGCTGCCGGCATCAAGCTGCTCGACGTCGCCTACAAGGGCGGCACCAGTTACATCGCTGATCTGATTGCCGGTCGACTGGCGGTCTCAGTCGCTCCACTGAACGTCATCGCCCCGATGGTGCGTGATGGCCAGCTCAATGCCCTCGCGGTCACCAGCGAGCGCCGCGCTGCTGCATTGCCCGATGTGCCCACCTTTGCCGAGAGCGGCTACCCTCAGGCCACCGCCATCAGCTGGTTTGGCCTGCACGGTCTTGCCGGCACCCCAAAGCCGGTGATCGAGCGGTTGGCCGAGGCCGTGCGACGGGCCACCTCTGATCCCAAAGTCCAGTCGCGCATCATCAACGCGGGGGCGGAAGTGGCCTTCCTTGATACCCCGGCCTTCGAAGCCTTCCTTGCCAAGGAAACCGAGAGCGCGGAGCGCTTTGCCAAACTCATGCGAAGCCAAGGCAGCTGATCCTCAGCGCACTGAAGGCCCATCTTTGACGCGCTGAATGGCCTGTCTTTGGCGCGCAGGGTGCTGCGTGACTGGCTTACAAGGGCGAGGGCGCGGCGAGCAGCTCGCGAACCGCCGCGGCAATGAAGGCCTCATCTGTCGGGTTGGCCGCCGGGTTGCCTGCGCGGTGGCCCCAGATCGAAGGAATCGGTCGCAGTTCTGCGTCGCGCAGATGAGCCAGATCGAGCCGGTTGTCCTCGACCTGGAAATAAAGGTCGTGATCGCCGGGCATGAGCAGCACCTTGGCGCGAATCGACCGCAACGCAGCAGGCAGGTCGCCATTGAAGTCTGGATGGGCCGAGATGTCGCCCTGCTGCCAGGTCCAGAGCTGGGCGAGAAGGTCGCAGGGATCGCGACGCGAGAAGGTGTGCTCCCAGCTGCGGACCAGGAAATCCTCCTGCGAACTGAAGCCCAGCGAGCGCCAGGTCTGCTCGCGATAAAAGGTCTGCGACAGCGCCCAGCCGGCGTAGATGCGACCCATTGCGCGAAAACCCCGTACGGGCCGCCCGGTGAATGCGCCATCGATGAACGTGGGGTCGGCCTGTAGTGCAGCGCGTACGCCTTCGATGAAGACTGCGTTGTGCGGCGAGCACCGCGATGAGCCACACACAACGGCGATGCGTTCGACCTGCCCCGGGAAAGCCACGGCCCAGTGATAGGCCTGCATGCCGCCCATTGACCAACCGTAGACCATCTTCACGCGCCGAATGCCGAACACCTCGGCGAGCAGTCGTTGCTGCACACGAACCGCGTCGTGATACGTGACATCCGGATACCGGTTGCCGGTCAAGGGCCAGGGCGTGTTCGATGGCGAGGATGACAGACCATTACCGAACAGATTGGGAATGATCACGAAGTACCGGGACGAATCGAGTATGCCGCCGGGTCGAATGAGCCACTCGGTGTCGTGGTGTTGCGCCGCAAATGAGGTCGGGTAGACGATCACATTGCTGCGATCGGCCGCCAGCGTGCCGTAGGTCTTGTAGGCGATCCGCATCGAGGGAAAGGTGCGGCCGCTTTGCAGCACCACATCCCCGGCATCGAAGATTGAATAGTCTGGCGTGCTCATGTTCACCTGCCTGTCAGCATTTGTCGATGACGCCGGATTCAGTTCCCGAGCCCAGCAAGTAGGAAGTTTCGAGGAGATTCCGGTAAAAGCAAACTGGGCACGAGATCCTGCCCGCATCGAATTTACGGGTAAGCGAAGCCTTTGTAACGCCCCAGTGGAACATAGGCTCTAGAGATTGCTCAACCAGGTTGCTTCGTTTCACCGATCCCCTTTCAAACTCCAAATTAAAAGACCGCGCCGCTATCGGTCAGTCGCAATCTTCTCGCCATTCGAATAGTGGCCATGAAAGCGGAACCAATCCTCAGCCGAAAGTGCGTCCGGTAGGAATTTCTTGAATGCTTCTGGTGTGCCGCGTGGACCCTTCTGAACCGCCCCGGGTTTTGAGGAGGCCCCTTTCTTCAAGAGAATGGAGCCATGAACAAGACCAAGAAGTTTTCCCCGGAGCTCAAGGAGCGTGCAGTGCGCATGGTCCTGGAACAGCGAGGCGAGTACCCCTCGCTATGGGCTGCAGCCGAGTCCCTGGCGCCCAAGATTGGGTGCGTGCCGCACACCCTGTATGAGTGGGTTCGACGCCATGAGGTCGACACCGGGAAGCGAGAGGGCCTGACGACGGATGAGAAGGAGCGGGTCAAGGCGCTTGAGCGCGAGGTCAAGGAGCTGCGCCGGGCCAACGAGATCCTGAAGCTGGCCAGCGCGTTTTTAGCGAAACTTCGCATGCGCTCGTTTTCGCCCAGGCGGAGCTCGACCGCCGGCTGAAGTGATCAAGGCCTTTGTCGATGAACACCGCAACCGATTCGGGGTCGAGCCGATCTGCAAGGTCCTGCAGTTCGCCCCGTCGGCCTATCGTCGTCATGCAGCGCGCCAGCGTGATCACTCACGCATCAGCGCTCGCTCGCAGCGCGATGCCCAGTTGATGCCACAGATCGAACGGGTATGGAACGCCAACATGCAGGTCTACGGCGCAGATAAGGTCTGGATGCAGATGAATCGCGAGGGCACCCGCGTGGCGCGCTGCACGATTGAGCGTCTGATGGGCCGCATGGGCTTGCAAGGCGCCGTTCGGGGGAAGAAAGCACGAACGACGATTCCAGATGCCAATGCGGTCTGTCCGCTGGATCACGTGAAGCGCCAGTTCAAGGCCGACCGTCCAAACAAGCTCTGGGTGTCGGACTTCACCTATGTCTCGACCTGGCAGGGCTGGTTGTACGTGGCTTTCGTGATCGATGTCTACGCCCGACGCATCGTGGGTTGGCGCGTTAGCAAGACCATGCGCACGGACTTCGTCCTTGATGCCCTGGAGCAAGCCCTGTACGACCGCCAACCCGATCGCGATGCATTGATTCACCACTCCGATCGCGGCTCGCAATACGTCAGCATCCGCTACACGGAGCGGCTGGCCGAGGCAGGCATCGAACCTTCAGTGGGCAGCCGTGGCGACAGCTATGACAACGCGCTGGCCGAGACCATCAACGGGTTGTACAAGACCGAGCTGATTCACCGACGAGCACCGTGGAAATCACGGGAAGCCGTGGAGCTGGCAACCCTGACCTGGGTATCCTGATTCAACCCTCATCGACTGATGGAACCGTTGGGCTACGTCCCTCCGGCTGAGTACGAGGCAAACTTTTACCGTCAGCAGGCCGCCCAGGCAGTCCCGCAGACATGAGCACTTAACCCAACCAGCCTCCTCGATTCCCGGGGCGGTTCACTCCAGAAAAGTACCGCGTCTCTTTTCAGATTCGTTGATCCAATTCGAAATCAGTGGCGGCTTAAATGTGAGAGCCTTTACTTGGATGGAGGCTTAACCCACGTCTGTCC